>Ga0105358_10000227_pt1 | contig 25850 bp, 23 predicted proteins | sample GOMGulsemesocosm_5_FD_83509 | JGI IMG/M metagenome (GOLD analysis project Ga0105358, IMG submission 83509) | Methane-oxidizing microbial communities from mesocosms in the Gulf of Mexico - GOM15C Gulf of Mexico | ecosystem: Environmental > Aquatic > Marine > Cold seeps | place: Gulf of Mexico... | reverse complement strand
ATCCACTTTGATGCCATGGCCCACTGAGTTAATCGATGCAGTTGTTATGTCTATATTGGTACCTAGAGCAGGGTCAGATGGATCATCATTTGCCGCCCGGTTTTCTGCGTATACTCCCTCACCGTTAGATGTAATAGCACCGACACTATTAACCGAAATAGCCCCATCTCCTAAATTCTGTACAAAAATGCCGTTAGTGTTACCTGCGATGACTCCCGTTGTTGCAACAATGACATCGCCGGTATTAGTGTTTACAGCATTGATTGCATCATCCGCACCGGTAATCGATGAGACAAAATCGTCTAAAAAATTAATACCTTGAGTACCAACTAAAGTGAACGCATCGCCAATCGTTGTCAGTATGCTAAAGCCAGCACTTGTAGTAACACTCAATGGTGAGCCCGAGAGGTTCTGAGTGGTATCGGTGCTCACACCCCCTGTGCAAGTGTAGTCACCACTGGCTCCTGTACAGCTACCAGCAACAGCAGGGCGAGTGGTATAGCTGGTCATAATAACCGCGGCTACGGCAGCAGAGAGTAAGAGCCGTGAGGGCATTTTCTTGTTATTTTCAAACATTGAGTTTTCCACAGTACATCGATACTTTAAATCAAATTATAAGTATTATTCTTATTGACATTGATTACCAGAGAAGGATTTGAAATATAGACATTAGCTCATTGATTGAGCTTATTTAGTGATGAATTGACTTTGAAGTTTTTCCACGTTCACTTTTGCTGTGAATAAAAAACTAATGCCCATGCTTTTAGCACTATGCAATAGAGAGCATTAGACTAAAGACATCACTACGGGTCACTCGACTTCCTCGTCACTTTTAGGGTGTCATTTTCCTCAACTAACACAAGACAGCCGCATCATGGCTGTCAATATCACCCTTATGAATAGAGAGTTTCTGGCAGTATTGAGCAGCGCATCTAACGACTCGCCTTGGCAAAGAAATGCTTCACTAATTCATAAAATCTAGTAACGTGCAGCGGTTTATCATTTTGAAAGCGATGCACCATATAGGCGGGCCACTGCCTACCCTGATACTGGGGCAATACTTGCGTGAGCCGGCCTGTTGCCAACAGCTCTTGCACAGCAAACAAAGGTAACAAGGCCATCCCCATCCCCTGTAGCACCATTTCAACGGTGGTCGGCATAGTGTTCACGCTGGCGGCAAAGCTCACCTTTAAATCATGTCTTTTTCCGCTATCACCTTGCTCATAGACAGCCAGACCTTGTCGCTGCCAAGGCGCGGGAATCCAACGTTGTTTTTCAAGCTCGGCAAGCTCTTTAAATGGCCCGTTTTTTTGCGTATATACGGAGCTAGCGCAAAGTATTTCGCCCACTGAACCTACTGGTAATGCACGATACTGGCTATCTTTAAGCTCGCCAAAAGAAAGCGCCACATCTAATTTATTTTTGATCAGATCTTGCACTTCGTCACTCACCAGTATACTTGGCTGGATATTGGGAAACTCAAGGCACAGTTGATGTAAAGCGGGAATAACAATATCTTTCTCACAAGAGTAAGGGGTGGTGACGGCAAAGACACCTGATGGCGCATTTTTACTGCTATCGACCGCCTGTAACGCTAGCTCTACTTGATCTTGTAATAGCTCGCAGCGATCCAGTAACTTACTACCTGCACTGGTTAGTGACATACCGCGGGTGTGGCGCGACAGCAATTGTTGGCCTAAATGCGCTTCCAAGCGTTTCACTTGCTGACTGACTGCCGATTTACTCATATCCAATTGTTTAGCAGCTTCAGTAAATGACTGCTCTTTAGCGACTCGGGCAAAAATTAGCAGTGATGGCAATACTTTAAGATTGTTCATAATATTAAACAAAGCGTCCACTTTATGGTTATTGTGCAAAGTTAGAACAAGCAATAAGCTAAGTCAACACTAACCCAAAGGAGACACATAACATGAGCGCACTTATTATTGTCGATTTAAACCCAACCGACAAAGACGCCCTAAGCACTTACAGTGCATTAGCAGCACCAACACTGATTCCATTTTCAGGCGAGTTTATCGCCAAAGGGCCGATTGAGGCACTGCACGGTGATACGATATATTCAACCAAAGTAGTCATTCAATTTCCCGATCGGGAGCACGCGCAAAACTGGTATCAGTCAGCAGCTTATCAGGCAATAATCCCAACGCGCGATCAAGGCATGGAGAGTCAGTTTCACTTAGTGGGATAAACTTAACAGCAGGAGGTGAATCATGAAACTCTACAGCGCATGGTACTGTCCTTTTGCCCAACGGGCCTGGATGGCCCTAGAGCACAAAGCAATTGCCTATGAATATATCGAGACCGACCCTTATCAGAAGACTCTGCGTTGGTTGGAAATTTCCCGCAATAGTGGCTCAGTACCGGTATTGACGCTTGATAGCGGCGTAGCCATCACTGAATCAAATCGCGTGCTGGAATACTTGGAACATGCCTACCCTATGCAAGGCCCGCTACTCTCACAAGAGCCTAGCGCGCAGGCCGAACAAAAACACTGGATAGATTTTATTGGTAAATACATCACGCCCTACTTTTACCGCTATTTAAAATCTCAATCGGCCGATAGCGAGCAGCTTCGAGCGAAAAAGGCATTAGAACTAGGCTTGTATGAATTTTCTCAGGCAATGGATCATCGGGGGCCATTTTTTAATGGTGCTAATATCAGCGCTGTTGATATCGCACTTTATCCGTTTGCCTACCGTATTCAACTGTTGCTTAAGCATTATAAAGCATACCAACTGCCTGCCACAGATGCGGTTTGGAAGCGCTATGAAGACTGGTTTACTGCACTGCTGAAATCCGCTAATTTTGAAAACACACTGGGAGACAAACCATCATACGACCAGAGATTAATTGATTTTTATATGCCATATAGCTTTGGAGGCGGACAAAAAGATGTCGCACAAGTGGCGTAATGCACCAGCGAAACTGCGATAAGAGGCGATGGAACAAAAGCCTATTGAAGGGACTTATTGAAAGGACTTATTGATGGAATCTTGGTCGAGCATGTCAGCTCTATAGCAAACTTCGCTGCTTACAAGCTCGTCAACAAAAACGCTAGCGCTAACACCTAAACAAGCAGGTGAAAGTCGCTAGGGTGCTTTTTATAGCAAAGTACTTAGCCTAATCGTTATTTAAAAGAAATAGAAGCGAGTGTTAGCCTCTCACCTTTAAAAGGCTGTCTAGCATGCATCACTGTGTGGTTGTTAACCCACAGAACATCACCCTCTTGCCATTTAAAGTTGACACATAAGGCGTCCATTTCATCAACCAGCTCTGCCATGACTTTTGCATCCATCAGACAATCATCCTTGCCAACAACGGATGTCTCACCTTTGTTGCGCTCATCATTCCAACCGGTATACACCGCCGCAATCGAGTTAAAAAAGACTTTCTCGTTTATTTCTGGGTCTAAGCGGATTGCCGGTAACGCTTGAGTTTTAGTTGAGACACCACCGTCTTCTAACCACTCCCAGCTCATCCCAGCGTCGCGCATAGCATCTTCTGCCTGCGCTTTTGTTTCAACTAAGAAAGTATCGCGCCAAGAGCGGCCAATTGCCGAGCTTTTATCGGTTTCATAAGGCATCACGCGCTTATAGCTTACCCCAGATTCCTCAATGCTGGCGGCAAATTCAGGATCAATGGCAAAAAACTGTTTACAAATCTCAGCCGAGTGCAAAATAGAGGTCGCGCCGCCTTCTTCTGGTGCTGTATCGCAGTAGAAGAAGATATAGCCAGGAGGCGTAGGCACTTGAGCCATTTCATGGTGGAAAGGTATTTTTTCACTTGCTGGAGACTCGTTTGCGGTAACAATACGAGAGGCAGTTACTTGCGATCTGGGCGCAGCACCACCGACATAAGGCATGTTTTGAAAATCTGTCTGATTCAACATCGTTTCAAAATCTTCCGCTCCCGCCAGAGGAAAGCCTCTAAACAGTACTGCACCATGTTTGATCAGATGCGCTTTCAATTCAACTTTATTATCAGCCACCCACTGATTGAATTCAGCTTTGCTTTCCGTCACTTGAGTATTATGAGGTTTAATCACTAGTGGAAAATCTAGACCTGCCACTTTTTTTTGCTCGTCGATCACATCAATCAAAATACTCATTTTACTGCTCCAGAAAGTAGGTAGTTCAGTGCCTAAATTGCCCCTTGATATGCGCAGAAATTAGTTTGCGTCACTGGGAAATCACAGCAATCTGATTTTTTTGTTATTTATTTAAAATCAGCTTAGCAACGAATCAACTAATAGTAAATCAATAGTGTATGAATTTAGAGATAAATGTAACAACCTCTAATATTTCACGGCTTTAAAGCTTAGGAAGCCTATAAAAACTTCATAGACTTCCCCGCATTACTAGCGAATAAAATCGTATCCGTTGTCGGTCATTGTGATCGCTTGCCCGGTCGCAGCCGAATGCTGGGCGGCCATCCCGATAACGACCGCTTTTAAGCCATCTTCAACCGAGACTTCAACTTGTGCGCCCGCCACAATCGCCTGATAAAAACCTTGATGCTGATAGAAAGTAGAACCGTTGTGATCACCGGCTTCCAGTAATTCTGGATCAACCTCGACATACGTTGTAATGGGGCCTTTAGGTAATCTAGGAGACTGCACAAGCTTCGCGATAGGCGCTGGACCCAACTCTTTTTCTGGCCAAAAACGGCCTGGACCCGGGACAAAACACTCCAGCTTTGCACGTTCACCGATGACACTAATTTGCTCTTGGTATTCAGCGCCTTCGGCAAACATATTAAGCTCCAGCATCGCTCGCATACCACTGGCAAAATCAAGCACCACATAAGCATTATCGATAATATCGGGAGTATCTCCCGCGTAACTTTCATCTAAGTGGTTCACGTCTTGGCCTGTGCTGGCGTAAACTTTGACTACTTCACTGGCACTTAGCAAGCGCATCAAATCAAAGAAATGACAGCACTTCTCCACTAAAGTACCACCGGTTTTTTGGTTAAAGCGATTCCAGTCATTCACTTTGGACAAGAACGGGAAGCGGTGTTCACAGATCGTCAAGGTTTTCACCGAACCTAAGTCACCGCTGTTCAGCGCCTTGGTGAATTGACTGATCACCGGCATGTAACGATATTCCATCGCCACCCAGATCGGCGCATTGTGCTGCTCTGCCGCTGTTTTAATAGCGCCAATTTGGTCCATATCGGTGACAATTGGTTTCTCGATCAACACGGCTAACTCGGTATGCTCTAAAATATAAAGCAACTGCTCAGCGTGTTGATAGTTAGGCGTTACAATCACCAGCGCATCTAATTCAGGATGCGTAATTAAGCTGGCTAAGTCATCATAAAAAACCGCGGCAGGCAATAACGCTGCGGCACTCGCTCTCATTTCTAGATTGGGTTCAACAATAGCAACTACTTGCGCGCCAGCAATTAATGCTATGTTTTTAACGTGCTCTAAGCCCATCATGCCACAGCCCAATAGCGCGTAATTCACCGTTCTTTTCATTTTTAATTATCCTTACTTTTAACAGTTAGATGCCGATCACACCTATTCTAATTTTGATAACTTTATAGAGTCTTAAAGCAACTCTAAAACCAACCATTAAGTATTATTTAAACACCGCATATAGAGCGACAGATACATTAAGACCAACGCGCAAAATAGCGGCATTTATCACCGAGATACCAAGTGCGAGAAAACTCCTCTATTTGATTTTTATTTGAGCGGCTTTTCCTCTCGACCATAGGCAGTAGAGTATCTAATGACTGCTCTAACGCTTCTGCGCCCCAGTTTGGCACAGACTGACAACTGATTTGGTCCTCCACTGAAGTGATCCAAAAATCAAAATTCTCACGATAATGCTCATACAGTGATTCGTGCGCGCAGTCCTCCGCTAGCTGATCACAGTGGCGATGGTCTATCCAAATTTGCTCAACGGCTACTAATACATTATTGAGATAGCGCAGGCGTTTAATACACCACAACTTGGTTTCCAAATAGTGCAAGTCAAGTGACTGAGCGACTTGCGGATCAACCACTAATTCAATACTCAAGGTATCTGCCGTCGGCATGCCACCACCGTTGAGCAGCTCCAAATGAAAGAACTGATACACCGCATTCCCCGTCGGCGCGCGTTTAACATAAGTACCAGAGCCTTGCCTGCGCTCCAACATGCCCTCGGACTCTAACTGGGATAACGCTTTTCGCAGCGTACCTATAGCCACGCCTAAACTATTGGCCAACTCTGATTCAACCGGTAGCCGATCACCAGGCAGCCAGTGTCCTGCAGTAATCTCGCGATGTAACAGCTCGCATATTTGCTTATACAAGGGTAACTTTTGCTGTTTATTATCAATCAATTTCTTTCCTTCTAACCCCATCGGTCGCCAAACCTAGCGCTTTAACCCACATTGATCTTGCTAAGCGGAATAAGTCTAATCAATTCATTTAATAAATTCATACATAATTGATTTACACGAAAAGAATACACTGATAAGGTGATTAAACAAGAAAAGTTTAAAAAATAACAATGATTCGAATAAGGACAAGAAATGATCAATCCAATAAACCTGAGCAATGACCTTAAGTTATCTCAATTAGTCTACGGCGTTTGGCGCTTAGGCGATGACAGCGATACTTCGGTTGCCAATGTAACAGCCAAAATTGATGCATGTCTTGCGCAAGGTATCACTACTTTTGATCATGCTGATATATACGGTGACTACGAATGTGAAGCGATTTTCGGCAAAGCTTTAGCCGCTAATCCACAGCTTCGCGAGCAAATGCAACTGATCAGCAAGTGCAACATTGCACTGACTTCTGATAAACACCCTAATCGTCGTGTTAAGCACTACAACACCAGTGATGAGTACATCACCAAAAGTGTTGAGCAGAGCCTAGTCAATTTACACACCGATCATTTAGACCTGCTGATGGTGCACCGCCCAGATCCATTTATGGATGCAGCGCAAACCGGAGCTACCCTCGATGCACTGGTTGATGCCGGTAAAGTAAAAGCCATTGGTGTCTCTAACTTTATTCCCGCTGACTGGCGTCTACTGCAAAAGCACATGAAGCACCAATTGCAAGTCAACCAAATTGAGATCAGCCTGTTGCAATCCCAGTGCTTTTCAGACGGTACTTTAGCAGACCTACAAATAGATGAGATCCAGCCTATGGCTTGGTCACCGCTAGCCGGCGGTGAAATTTTCTCAAATAGCGCTGCAGCGACCAGAATCCAGCCGCTATTTAAATCATTGTGCGAACGCTTCGACTGTTCTGCCGATCATATCGCTATTGCTTGGTTACTGGCACACCCCGCTAAAATCATTCCCGTACTAGGTACTAATAACTTAGAGAGAATCAAAGCGCTGTCTAAAGCTTGTGACATTAAACTCGATCGAGAAACTTGGTACGAGCTATACAGTGCAGCACAGGGATGCGAAGTGCCATAGACGGCTTCTCGCTCTAACAACAAGCCTGCCAGGCTTGTTGTGCTCTTTTATGTACAAGCCTGTAAGGGAGGTAACTGATGTTGTATCTCAATCTAGCTATTCGTATTTTAAGCAAGTTAAACTTGGCGTGCGCAACACTTGGGCGCAGTATCGCCTGGATATTAGTCGCGGCAATGGTGGCCACCATTTTACTGCAAGTATTTTGTCGCTACGTATTAAACGACGCTCTACCTTGGCCCGAAGAAGTCGCCAGAGCATTTATGATCTGGATGATGGCACTGGTTGCCGGAGAAGCCTATCGACAAGGTTCTTTTGTCGCGATTGATCTGTTGCAGCATTCACTGCCAACATTAATTTCCTCCATTTTAAAGCTATTATTATTGATGGTAGCAACACTGGTTTTATACCAGTTATTTACTTTAGGGCTAGAGTTCTTCCAACGCGGCTTTCGCACCCGTGCAGCCTCTTTTCACTTGTCCAGAGCTTGGATTTACCTCGCCATGCCGGTGTGCTTTGGCACTATGTTATTGGTCAATGTTGAGCTGGTTTTAGAGGAGCTTAAATCTCTCTTTAGCAAGGGCTCTAACGTTGATACAGATAAACAAGGCACAGGAGAAAACACCCCATGCTAATTCTCTTTCTACCGCTTTTTCTGATCTTCTTATTACTCGGTATGCCGGTTTTCTTCGCCATGTTATCCGCTCCTGGCTTTATGTTAGTGGCAGAGGGTATGGACAGAGATCTACCGCTATTATTCCGCAATATTTACAACGGTATTGACTCGTTCCCGTTAATGGCCATTCCCTTCTTCATGCTCGCGGGTGAGCTAATGAACCGCGGCGGGATTACACTGTCACTGGTTAATTTTTCGCAGTCTTTTATCGGCCATGTGCGCGGCGGTTTGGCGCATGTAAACGTCATGTCAAGTATGTTATTTGCCGGCATGTCAGGTTCAGCAGTGGCCGATACATCTGCCATCGGTTCGATGATGATCCCGGCGATGGAAAAAAATGGCTACTCGCGCAAATTCTCAGCTGCTATTACTGCAGCTTCATCAGTGATTGGTCCGATCATTCCCCCATCTGGGATTATGATCATCTACGCTTATACGATGGAAGTCTCGGTGGCCGCGCTTTTTGCTGCCGGTGTTATCCCCGGACTGTTGGTTGGCTTAGGTTTGATGGCGATGATTTCGATTATGGCCAAGCGCTATGACTTCCCAGTTGCGGCCCCCAAACAGACTTGGAAGCAGCGCGCGCAGGCTGGCAAATCAGCTGCTCTACCGCTATTCACACCGATCATTATTTTAGGCGGAATTTTATGGGGTATTTTCACACCGACTGAGGCCTCGGCTGTCGCGGTAGGATATGCACTTGTGATTAGCCTGTTTGTACTGAAAACCATCAAAGTTAAAGAGCTACCTGAAATATTCAACCGTGCCGCTAAAGGCTCTGCAGTGGTCTTATTGCTGGTTGGCTCAGCCATCGCCTTCAAAACCGTGGTCAGCTTATCGCACTCTGCGGAACAGCTTGCTGAATTTGTACTGGGCATCAGTGATAACCCACTCATATTGTTGTTCCTCATCAACATACTGCTATTTATCATCGGTATGTTTTTAGATGCAGGCCCAGCGATCATTATTTTAGGTCCTATTTTAGCACCGGTATTTATCAACATCGGTGTTGACCCTGTTCACTTCGCGATCATCATGTCCGTGAACTTAACCGTAGGCTTAGCCACACCGCCCATGGGATTAGTACTCTTTGTCGCCTCCAGTGTCTCTGGAGTCAAAGTAGAAAGCATTGCAAAAGCCATCTTGCCATTCTTATTTGTCGAGATTGCGGTGATATTTTTAATCACCTTCTTTCCAGCAATATCAATGACCGTCCCCCGATGGTTAGGGCTTGCTTAGACAAGCCACAAAAAATTCGTCGATCATCCTGGGGCCTACTGGGCTCCTAGATATCAATGGGTACACTTACCAAATATAGAGGAAGTAGTAATGATAAAAACAAAAAACATTAAACGCACCATCATGTCTAGCTTGGTCGCTGCCACAGTTGCATTAAGCATGGGCGTTAGCGCTGCAGATTTTAACTTAAGAGCGACAGCTAACTCGAACGAGAACGACGAAGATTACGACGGACTTGTCGTTTTTAAAGATTTCGTTGAATCTCATTCAAATGGCAGAATTGCGGTTGATTTATTCATTGGTACTCAGCTATGCGCTAACGGTACTGAATGTCTACAAGCATTAGAAGACGGTTCTGTTGATGTTTACATCTCAACATCAGGCGGTGCGGCTAACATGTATCCATACGTTCAAGTACTGGACCTTCCATACTTGCTAACAGATGACCGTGTTGCAGAATCTGTACTAGCAGGTGATTTCACCCGTGAAATGCGTAAATCAATCCTTGCTGATTCAGACGATAAAGTGCGTCTAATGACCATCGGTAACACCGGTGGTTGGAGAAACTTCGCCAACACTAAGCGCACGGTTAAAACGCCGAGTGATTTAGAAGGCCTTAAAATCCGTACGGTTGTGGCAGATTTACCGCAAGAGCTTGTAAAAGCAATGGGTGCTAGCCCAACGCCAATCCCATGGCCTGAGTTGTTCACTTCATTCCAAACAGGTATCGTTGAAGGCTCTAAAAACGGCATCACAGACATCATGGGCATGAAATTCCCAGAAGCTGGCCTTAAGCACGTTACACTAGATGGTCACGCTTACATGTCTGCACTTTGGTACATGAACAACGACAGCTTCAAGAAGATGCCTGAAGATCTACGTAAAGTTGTGGTCGATGGTTTCTCTGCGCTACAGCAGGCAACTTTCGCCTCTCCTAAGCGTAAATCCATACAAGCTTACGCTGACTTTAAAAAGAACGGTGGCGAAATTTACGTACCCACTCCAGCACAAAAAATGGAGTTCCAAAAGTCTGCTGAGCCGGTATACACTTGGTTCAAAGGCAACGTAAAAGACGGCGACAAGTGGTTCAACTTGTTAAAGTCTGAAACAGCTAAGACCCAAGCAATGTTAGATGCAGGTTACAAATCTGATCTAAACTAAGCGAAATGTAAGCTCACTAAGGCGCTTTTCAGCGCCTTAGTTTTTTATACTCTTGCACCAGCTAAAAAGCTCTAGTGATATTTGTTTGGTCTCAAAAGAAATAAGTGACTGGCGCTATCCCTCAAACACCGCCAAGCTTAAAGTCGCGCTTGTTATCGGTAAAAATCATTATACTCTGTAGATTATTTATATATTTTTACTTGTCTGTTAATGGAATGAGAACAGACACTGATAGTGATTCTTCATATAATCAGTGTTTTTCTCGCCAATAAATTTACCTTAAATTTCAGTTTATTCTCTGTATAGCTCACAAAGGTTTGTAGTTTTGATTAACGTAAAAGAGCATCCAAAATACCTAGCCATGCACTCGCGTATTCGACATGTATTTCCCGGCGTACTCATTTGTATTGTGGTCGCTATGGCCGCCAAGTTTGTCTCTGAGCACTACGGCGGCCCTACCATTTTATATGCCCTTTTGATGGGCATGTCGCTTAATTATTTATCTCTTGAAGGCAAGTGTGTTGAAGGAATCCAATTCGCCTCAACCCATATGCTGCGCTTAGGTATTGCACTACTTGGTGCGCGCATTACCTTTGAGCAATTAATGAGTCTTGGTTTGACGCCTATTGTGGTTGTTTTAGCCGGAGTACCTGCCACTATTATTTTTGCTATTGTCTGCGGTAGATGGCTCAAACTCAGCACCCAGCAAAGTGTGCTTTCAGGGGCTGCTGTCGGTATTTGCGGCGCTTCTGCTGCGCTCGCAGTCAGCGCTGTATTACCGCAAAACAAAGACTCTGAAAAACAGCTGATCTTTACCATCATAGGTGTCACAGCACTGAGTACAGTAGCAATGATCGCCTACCCATTGGTTATATCTGCCCTGGGTATGGACGCTATCGAAGGCGGCATATTTCTCGGCGCCACCATTCATGACGTGGCACAAGTTGTCGGCGCGGGCTATATGGTGTCGCAAGAAGTCGGTGATGTCGCCACTTTTACCAAGCTATTAAGAGTAGCGGCATTAGTGCCGGTAGTGATTATTATCTCAATGGTGGTCAGTGCTAATAAACTCTCTGCCAATCAAGAGAAGAGGTCATTACCGCTACCTTGGTTTTTAGTGGCGTTTGTGTTGATTGTCACTTTAAACAGTACTGTTTCCTTTCCTGAAGCCGTGGTCAGTGCCACAACCGATATATCCCGCTGGTGCCTGATCATTGCCATGGTTGGCTTAGGCATGAAAGCATCGTTTCAAGAACTGGCTAAATTGGGCTGGCCGCCGATTATATTACTGCTCGCAGAAACACTGTTTTTGGCGGTAGGCGTCGCCCTCTGGTTATGTTTTGCTTGATCTTATCCGCGGATCTTAATGTTCTATTATTGATGCTAAACCAGCTCTGAATAGCTGTTCGCTACGCCATTGTGCTAAGGGTGTAGCGAATAAGCCCCGAGATGTTCCGTGCTTTTTACAACGCAACTCTAAGTAGTCAATACCGATAAAGAGGGGCACTTTGATCCGCGCAAGAGTGCACGTAAACTTCGAGTCAGAGGTGGGCCGCATGCTACACACTCGGCATTTTAATCGCGGGCATTTAACAGCGCTGCTGTGCTCTTCAAACCGTCTCTATCAGCATAACATCCCTGCAAATGGCGAGCCCCAATTGCCGGTACTTCACGACCGTGCAGCACTCGTTGATTATCAAACAAGATTAACTCCCCCGCTGCTAGCGTGAGCGTTATTTTGCAATCAGCTGCTTGCAATATTGTCATAAACTGGCAATAAGCTCGGTAGTACGGCAACATTTTTGCAAATGGTAAATCAAATGAGGCAACTGAGCGATTATTGATTCTGACTGCAGTAACACTTCCGCTAGAATCTACTTCTATCATGCAACTCTTGTGCTGCAATACAGCGTCTTCGCTGGCAAACTTAAACTCGACTTGTTCACTAGAGAGCAGGCTAAAAGCTGCGGGATAATCCCTGCGTAAAATGTTAGCGGCATAAAAACCATCGGCTAAAGCGGTCACACCTCCGCGCTCAGCCTTGACTAAACAGTGTAGCAATTGCAGTGTCGGCACTGGGTTACGATAGGGGTTATCGGTGTGCAAACTCAAGGGGATGGGGGTGTATGCTAAGTTCACTGCTTTCTCTACACTCAACACCTCAAACAAGTCACCGTAATTTGTGGTGCGTACATAGCCAAATTGGTCCACAACTTTGAGGATAGTACCTGGTTCAGTGGGCACATTAATCAATTTTGCCAAGCCGTAAGTGATCACCGAATTTAACCACTGACGCTTTTGCTCATCGTCGGTAATCACTTTAAGGTAATCAAAACAGGGGATATCAGCCATTAAAGCGCCTCCCCACAGTTGCCGCTTATCATCCTCCTTTTTAGCCGCTGTTGACTCCTCATCGTAGCAGTGCTCTGCCAAAAATTGATGACTAAAAAACGAGCGATGTTGGTCATCGCCCGACCAGAGCACTTGTAAGCCTTCGGGACTCTCTGCGCTGTCTTTAACCCCCACTTCAGCATTTAATTGCCAAGTCTCATGTAAACGCTGTCCACTTGTATGTCGACACTGTTCGCACTGACAATTGTCACGTAACCAAAAGTGATGGTAGCGGCTATTTTTGTATACCAGATAGTCATTCACTAAACTCTCCCTCTATTTAACGACACCCTGACCAATCGTGAAACATTAGAACGTTGCTGATTTAGGCTGCGCTTAATAATATTTGATAAATAACTTTAACCGCAGGCAAAATTAGGCTTAAATATGGAATTCTATGCTATTTGAGAATTTAATTATGCTCTATAAGCAAAAACTCCAACTCACTATTATCCGCTCATACTGGCAGCAAGCAGATACTTCATGGTGTTATCCCTCCTACCGTAGGCCCTATAATTGGTTGATTCATACCTTGAGCGGACGTGGTACCGTGCAGTTGGGAAATGAAAGCATTGAGCTGTTACCAAACACTTTAGTGGTCCTCCCTTTAAACCAACTCTGTCACTATCGCTGCCAAGAGCCGATGAAATTGGGAGCCTGCGCATTTACCCTAGAACTCGCCAGCGGCTTAGATGTTTTTGAGCTGTATCAACCTTCGATCACACCTTTTGAAAACACTGACATTCAACCAATCAGTAACATCATTAAAGCGAGCAGCACCGATCAAGGTTATTTTTCTGCGATTGCCTCGATGTTTCAATTGCTCTCACCCATCATAGCCACCAGTGTCGCCAGAGCTCCTTTTAAACGGGACTATGACAAGATCGAAACAGTGCTCAGCCACATTGAAAACAATCTATCCGATGATATTTCCATCCCGCAACTGGCACAGGTTTACGGCTGTTCAGTCGCCCATTTTAGTCGCTGGTTTAACCGAGTAATGAATGTTCCTCCCAAAAAATACATCAACCAAAAGCGCATGGAATTAGCCTGTAAAAAACTATTATTTAGCACTGACAATATAGAGACTATCGCCTACCAGTGTGGTTTTGAGGATCCTTTGTACTTTTCTAAAAGCTTTAAAAATATTATTGGATCAAACCCATCAAGCTATCGAAAAACCAAGATATTCGATATGCCTGATGCAACAAGACTGCTGTAGGAAGCGAGCAGTTCATGTCTAATTTATCAAGCTTTCAACTTGCCAGATGTTACTCAATAAAACACTAGCATTGCTTATTCCGATGTATTTTCGCTACTTGTATAACATGTAATTATCTGATATAAATTTTTTGGATCGACATGCCTATCACAATAATCAACGAAGCTTCATGCAACGGTGAACTCAATATTTGATGATGTGGACTGCGTCTAATTCATCTCTAGTTAGCTGACAAGCTAGAGGATGCTAAACCCTAATGAATGAGCTTAGTACCTGACTCAGCTCTTACTACAGGACAATTCCAGTGAATAGTTCAAACAGTAAACCAGTGCTCAACAGAGACACCATAGTCCCTTATTTACTCGATATTTTTGAGCGCAGAGGCCCTGAAGCCTATTTGGGTGAATCCGTCTCTATGGCCGATCATATGGAGCAGTCCGCCGCCTGCGCTGTAGCAGAGGGCGCCAGCAACGCTGTAGTGGTCGCCTCTTTATTGCACGACATTGGCCATTTTAGTGGTGAATTCCCACTGGACGCATTAGAGCAGGGCATAGACAATTATCACCAAGATAGCGGCGCGAAAATTTTAGCGCAGTTTTATCCGGCTGATATCAGTGAACCGGTGCGGTTGCACGTCGCTGCAAAACGCTATCTATGTGCAGTAGATTCTGAATATTTCGCTAAACTTTCCCCAGCTTCGGTTAATTCTCTTCACTTACAAGGAGGCAAAATGAGTGATGCTGAAATACAACAATTTGAAGCCACTGCACATCACCAAGCGGCAATCCAACTGCGCCGCTACGATGACGAAGGTAAAGTGGCAGGTCTGACAATTCGCAAAATTGCACACTATAGAGAGCTGTTGCAAGAAATGCTGTTATAGCCTTTTTTTTAAGGGCTCTAGGTGTGCCAGTAGCCCCTACAAGACCTGCTTGCAGGCCCCAACAGAAGTAACGAGTATCTCGATGTTTATTGGAGCAAAACCTAAGCGGTGTAGCCCTATACAGAAAGTGTCGCAAACGAGCACAAAACAAGAAAGAAAATCTGCTAAAAAGCAGAGTCAGCCTGCCCCTTTTGTCGGGTATCACCAAGGGAGACCTCAGCATAACTACTGCATTTGATAATACGGCGTTAAAAACAGGCTCAATATGCTCATTTACTCCAGTAATGCCCATAAACAGGGGCACACTGACTCCGCTATTTCGCCTGTTTTTTCCTTGTCTTATCAGCATTCGTTACGTAATGCTGAGGCCTCCAAGGTAAATTAGCTTATTCAATAATACGCAGTAGTTTTTCGACATCCTCTTCAAGAGGACACACTGAAAAGAAGAGGCAAACTCCATGAATAAACTTATATTAATCATGGTTGATGGAATCAGCAGTGCAAACTTTCAACGCATACGCCATCAATTACCACATTTAGACCAATTGGCGAAACAGGGAACGTATATTAAATCCCTGACCCCGGAGATATGTGGTACCTCTTTTCCTGGACGTACCTCGATGATTGTGGGGCAACCCCCTTCAGAACACGGCATCTATGGCAATCGCATTTGGGATGGAGGTGTATTTCGCTGGTCAAATCCCTACGATGTACGCACAGAAACGCTCGCTTCCCTGACTAAAAACGTGGGTGGCGATGTGGTCAATATGGGTTACGGGATGGTGCGCCCGGAAGACTGCAACTTATATGTTAGCCCGTGGTGGGTCGAGCATGTACTCAGTGATGCCGCAGATGGAAGCCCCCATCCAGCCAATGAAAATTGGTCGATGCTGTCTAAAGATCTCGATCCACAGCAACGTTTGCTCACGCTGGGGCTGAATGCCAAAAATATCGTTAACCCCTGCGTCGATAAGAACCAAGTATTATCTCTGGGCATACTCGCAGATTACCAGCTTTTGGACATGGCAGCGCAAGTCATCACTTCAGCTAACTCTCCAGATTTATTAATGTCAGAGATTGCTATTACCGATTATTTTTTACATAAGTACGGCTCGGATCACGCGCTCACAGAAATGTCGTTGCGCAGCGCCGATGCTCAAATAGGCACGCTGTTAGAAAGGCTGCGTAACAGCGGTCATATAGATCAGTACAACTTCGCCATTATGAGTGATCACGGTCATCACTTAATGAGCGATTGCATTCACTGTGATGTATTGCTTCCCCCAGGCTGTCGCTGGTCGAGTGAAGGCAGCATGTTATTTGTGGCCCCCAGATCAGCGCAAGAGAGTCATTCAGTCACTCAAATACTACTAGAACAGGGCATGGAAATTTGGTCCGAACCACTGCTGCCTGCTGACGTTAAAAATGAATTATTAGTCTTTTGCTGTCCCAAAGGGCAGTACATCAGTTTTGAAAAAGACTCTCAAAACACCAAAGAGATCACCGGCATCTCAGGCTATCAATCGAACCACGGCATGCGTCCTGGTACCAAAGAAGACAATCGGTTCTGCATTTTTGCCGGTCCCAATGTACCGCAACAACAGCTTGATTTTGCGCAGGCAATACAAGTCGCACCGACCATGGCTGCGATCATGGATGTAGCGACACCTTGGAGCGTCCAACCTATATTTGAGCCGATATAGATAGGCTCTCATTTTGGATGTTTAAGCGAGAGCAGACTGATCTACGCCAATCTAGACGATATCTTTAATTAACGATATATGTCGCGCTGGGAAAATGGCACTTTACAGCGGCATACAGCTTGTTACATTTTTCCACCCATTAGACGATCGTAAACGGCTGAGGGTGCTACAAGTCTGCACATTCCACCCAACGCTTGACTTTGAATCTAGCTATAATTTATGGTGCTGATTGATTTCAATAGCTTGTGTGAGTATCTAACCAGACGGCTATTGCCAAGCATCTAAGTTTTGATCTAATCTAACTAAATCAACCGACAAGGCCTCATAGTGCAACCATCAGAAAACATCAAATCTGCGCTCTTTATGGTGCTCTCTCTCGCACTCTTTACCAGTGGCGATGCCATTATTAAGTTCCTCAGCGATGACTTACCGGTCGGGCAAATACTGTTTGTACGCGGGATCTTTGTCTGCTTCTTATTCAGCTTAGTACTCAAGTATAAAAAGCAGCAAATAATCCCCGCTGCAGCTTGGAATCGCTGGAATTTGTTGCGCTCAATTTTTGAAGTGGCGATCGCCGGCTGCTATTTAACCGGCTTAGTATTGCTACCTTTAGCAACAGCTATCATTTTGGTGTTTTGCGGGCCGATCATGCTCACCATTTTGGCGGCAACAGTGCTTAACGAAAAAGTCGGCTGGCGACGCTGGTGTGCTGTTATCACCGGCTTTATCGGGGTCATTTTAGTGGCGGATTTACAGCAAGCTTCACTAAATTCTTGGGCGGCTTTACTGCCATTAATGGCGGCGTTTTTGACCGCGTTGCGCGATATTTGTGTACGCAATATCCCCAGTGTTTTAAGCTCGACACAGATTGCTTTCACCACCGCTTGGATGGTGATGCTGGCGGGGTTGGCAACGCTTCCCTTGGGCTGGCAAACTCTGCAAGCTGAACATCTTGCATTTATTGGCTTCGCCAGTCTTTTCATTATGGGCGCTTATACCACTTACATCATTACCACACGCATGGGGGAGCTATCATTTGTCGCCCCTTTTAAATACTCATCCATACCACTGGCCATGCTGATAGGGTTTCTCGTTTGGGGAGACATCCCCAGTAACAGCTCTATATTAGGCACAGCAGTGATCATTGCCTCGGGGATGGTTATCTTGCTGCGCAAGCGGCAAAAAAAGTGACGGTTGACGGGAAAATTCAAGCCAAAGTTTTTTACACCAGTTCCTCAGAGAAGCACAATCTCTTGTGACCTTCTCTGTGCAGCGCAGCGCCTCTGTGCCCTCTGTGGTAAAAATAGTCTTGAGTCTTGAGTCTTGAGTCTTGAGTCTTGAGTCTTGAGTCTTGAGTCTTGAGTCTTGAGTCTTGAGTCTCGCAACTCGCAACTTGTAGCTTGTAGCTTGTAGCTTATAGCTCGCAACTAGATTCTATTACGGCTTGTAATCACTCTTATCTAAACCGTATTTTTTCATTTTGTCGTACAAGGTTTTGCGCGGCAAATCTAAGCTCTTTTGCGTATCTTGAATAGAGCCGCCGCACTTGGCAAGCTCGGTGTGGATCAACAGTTTTTCAAACTGCCCGACTTGCTCGGCCAAGTTAAGTCCACCGCTGTCTTGGGTAATCAAATTGTCATCAAAGCCAAAGGCACCGCTCTCTCCCAACAGCACATTGCGCTCGGCAATATTACGCAGCTCTCGAATATTACCCGGCCAGTCGTGGCGCATTAGTGCGGCCATGCGCTGCGTAGAAAGCTCCTGTACATCGCGACCGTATTGGGTGGAAGCTATGATAGAGAAATGTTGGAACAGCAGCGGAATGTCATCCTTCCTGCTTCTCAGTGGTGGAATTTCCACTTTCACTACGTTTAAGCGATAGTATAAATCTTCGCGAAACTTACCCTGTTGCGCCAGCGTTTTTAAATCCACTTTAGTAGCGGCAACAATGCGCAAATCTAATTTTATCGGATCGTTAGCGCCGAGGCGCTCAATACTGCGCTCTTCTATAACGCGCAATAATTTAACTTGCAACACCAGCGGCATACTCTCTATCTCATCGAGAAAAACCGTGCCGCCATCGGCGTATTCAAACTTGCCGATGCGTTTGGCTTTAGCATCGGTAAAAGCACCTTTTTCATGGCCAAACAGTTCACTTTCGATCAGATTTTCCGGCACCGCGCCGCAGTTAATCGCGACAAACTTGTGATCGCGACGCTTGCTGTGCTCGTGAATATAGCGCGCCAATAAGTCCTTACCGGTGCCTGTTTCAGCTTCTATCAGAATATCGGTTGGCGCATCTGCAACACTTTGGATAATACGCCTTAACTGGACAATCTTTTGGCTGTTGCCAATAATTCGCGGCCCGAGGGCGGTCTGTGATTCTAACTCGTTGCGCAAGCGGTGATTTTCCAGTGACAATGCGCGCTTTTCACTGGCGCGGCGCACCACATCAATTAGCTTATCAGGGGCAAATGGCTTTTCTAAAAAGTCATAGGCCCCTTTCTGAATCGCCGAAACGGCCATTGATATATCGCCGTGACCAGTCATTAATATCATCGGTATATCGGCATCTATGGCACTGATATGTGTCATCAAATGCAAGCCATCCATATCGGGCATCGATATATCTGAAACGATAACCCCCTGCCACTGCGCACTGATTATCGTCAGTGCTTCTCTGGCACTGTCACAGCGAATGACAACAAAACCTGCCAGCTCTAAGCTCTGGCCTAAAGAGGTGAGTATCGATGGTTCATCGTCCACCAGCAGTACATTGTGGGTTAACTGTTTTTCATTATGTAACTGTTGCATTTAACTTAAACTTCCAATTGCCGTTCCTATTTGTAACAACACGCTAAATTCAGCGCCGGCGACCACTCTTTGATCATCAGCCTCATAATAATTATCAGCAATAAGCTCTCCGCCAAGATCTTCTATAATGCGCTCAGAGATAGATAAACCTAGCCCTAGACCCTGCCCTTCCTTTTTCGTGGTAAAAAACGGCTCGAAAATATTCTCAAGATTATTTTCAGCAATGCCGGGACCATTATCACGTACTTTAATCAATAATTTATCAACGCCTTGCAGGCTCTGCGTGATAGTAATTTCTGCTGCTCTATTGTTATCTAGCGCCAAACTCTCGACCGCCTGCATGGCATTGCCAATCAAATTAACCATCACTTGCTCTAAGCGTAACAAATCCCCCAGCACTTGGAACTCTATCTTAAGTTCAGGCCAGTCGACATTCACTGTCGATTTTTGCAAGCGCGGATATAAAATAGCTAATACCCCACTGCGTAAAGCACTTACCAATACTACTTGCTGCAAACCGCTACTTTTACGAGAGAACTCTTTTAGCGGATGCAAAATTTTAGCCATGCGCTCCGTCAACAATGATATTTCATTGAGGTTACTGTCGGCATTTTGCTGTTTTTCTAACGCCAAAAACTTGCGCGCATTATCAGCATAGCCTCGAATTGCCATCAGCGGTTGGTTTAACTCGTGATTAATACCTGTCGACATCTGACCAATTACCGCGAGCTTGGCGGTTTGAATCAGTTCATTTTGGGTCTTACCGTGCTGTTGCACTTCTTGTATCAGTCGCTCGTTAGCACTGGTCAGTTCAAGGGTGCGCTGTTCTACACGGCTCTCTAATAAACGTTTAGACTGTGCCAACTGGTCTTCATACTGCTTACGCTCTGTGACATCTTGCACAGTAATTAAAAAGTGCAGCCCGCCTTGCTGTTGCATATTGCCCACCACGAACTCAACCGGTAGCACTGTGCCATCACCACACTTCACCCGCCCTTCTATCAACAGCTCTGAGCTGAAATTTCGCTGTGGGTTAATTTGCTCCCGGTACAATTCACTATCTACTCGCTCCAGCAGCGGATAAAACTCGCGCCCTTGTAACTCTTGCTCTGAATAGGCAAATAGCTTTTGCGCAGTGACGTTCATACTCTCGATACAGCCGGTAGTATCTAAGGTAATCAGACCAGCCCAAGTATTGTTTAATATCGCTTTAACCCTCGCACCACTACTCTCCAGTGCCTGCAATTCACGCAATTCAAACTGAGCCTTTTGCTTGGCAATGCGTTTTCTGGCAATGATCACCATCACCAGTAATACTAGTGCCACATACAGCGTCCCGACATAGAGCATATTAACCAGTATTTGGCGCTGTACGCTTTCCAGATCAGCTAAAATAGAGACATTAAGATCACTGTTGCCGACTATTGCACTCTGCATCAAATACTGTTGCTCAGTCTTACTATTAGACGGTTCGCGCAGACGAATTATCTCAGTATTATCGCTGTTGGGCTCTCTTAGGGTAATGTTTAGTGCTATCAGCCCTTGTCCAACATAGCGTTTACTCTGGGTTATTCGCGCTCTGTCATCATCTTTGAGTGAACTTAAAGTACGAAACTTCCACTGCTCACGCGTGGAGATAAAAATAACCCCATCCTCATCGCTTACCAGCAGTTCTGTGTCCTGCTCGTTCCAATCTTGCTCTATTTCATTGAGATCAATTTTCACCACAATAACACCCAGTATCTGAGCTCTGTGGCGCACTGGATATGCGTAAAAGAAACCGCGTTTTTTAGAGGTTGAGCCCAGTGCAAAATACTGCCCCAATTCCCCTTGCATCGCCTTGATAAAATAAGGCCGGTAACTAAAGTTGCGACCGTTGAAAGCTCCTGGTCCGCGCCAATTACTGGCGGCAATCGTGGTGCCTTGGCTGTCCATGATATAGCTGTCGCGCGTCCCCAAAATATTATTAACTTTGACCAGATGTAAATTAGCACGGGCAATATCGTTGGAGTTAGCGTGATTGCGCAGCGCCCTCACTAAGTCGGGATGGGTAGATAATAATTGGGGTATATCGCGAAAGCGCGCCAGTTTTTGGCGCATGGTCAATATATAGCGGTTCAAATCAGCTTGTGAGCGCATCTGCAGTTCATTAATGGCATTCTCGCGTGAGTATTCAGACACGCTAAACAGGGCGATGGCTAAACCGAATAACAAAACCAGAATGATTGCTGAGCGCTTGAACATCAATGTAAGGAGCCTTAATAGAAGTTGCGGTTATTCTACGCGATTTTTGAATTGGGATGTAGTCAGTGGGTATTGATGGGCAGAATAAACTGACCAGCCGGCCTGTATGGTAGTAGTTTGAAAAAGGATTAAAACCTTATAACTGATTTCTTGGGTCATGTTTAAGTTCAAAGATTGCCGAGAGGCTTCTGGGAAGTTCAAAAGGTTCGGCAGCTTCGTAGCTACTTTATACACTTCTTGACCTTTTGGCTGGAAGCTAATTAAAAACCAGTGATACGGAAAAAAGCCAGCTTCTCCTGTTAATTTTTACGCTATCGTAAAGTTAACTGGATGCACTCGAGTTAGATTAACTTTCTGCTTTGCATGCCACAGATCATAGTTATCTTGCATAACAAGCCAGCTCTCAGGTGTACGTCCTAGTGCTTTTGATAAACGAAGTGCCATTTCCGGTGAAACCCCACTTTGCCCTTTTAATAAACGATTTAAGGTTGATGATGCGACATCCAATTGCTTTGCTAAGAAGCGACAACTTAGGCCGGATGGCTCCAAATAAAGATCATAGATAAATTCTCCCGGATGTGGTGGATTATGCATATTCATTAGTGGTAGTCCTCGTAGTTTAAGATAAACGCATTAGCGTTAATAAATTCAAAAGTTATACGCCAATTTCCATTTACTGTGATAGACCAAATGCCATCCCTATTACCTTTCAGTGGATGAAGTTTAAAACCAGGTAAATTGATATCCTCTATCACTTGCGCGGTATCAATGGCAACAAGTTGCACTCTTAGTTTTCTTGCATGCTTAGGCTGTATCCCTGAGGTACTTCCTGTTTCAAAGTATTTCTTCAGACCTTTATGCTTGAATGATTTGATCATTTATTAAGTGTAGCGCAGTGCGCATCACGAAACAACGTAAAATACATCGCTTTCTAGGCGCTCCCTTTAGAGCACTTATAAGACCAACAAGTTTCTAACTGAATTCTCTTTAGCGGTTTAAGTTCAAGAGATTGCAGGACTGTTTTGACTGCGTCGACAGACTTTCTTTTAAGAACAAGACCTCCGCTTCCTGCTCACTCCCCTTAGCTACCTCTTCTAGCCCAATGAAAGCAAACAAGGCGGCTCTTTGCCATCCACATTTCAACTTCGCTCTCCATGACATCCTGTCGTACCGCTCGCCAATTTAGCACATTGCTACGGTGGCGATATAAGGGGTTTGGCAGCTTTATAGCTAGCGACAGTTGCAGTCGGATATATTAGTTAAAATGACGTAAAAGCCACTGTTTTTATTGATTTAATATGAGTGACATAAAAGCGTATTTTCAATATTTTCTTTAACCTATAAGCGGTGCTAGTATCAGGCAACTGAAATTAGATGTAGTGAATAATAATGACTGAAAAAATCTATGTGATCGGGGCGGGCATTGTCGGCATCAGCTGCGCGATTGCACTGCAACGCGATGGCCATCAAGTGGTCATTATTGATAAGACAGGTCCCGCAGCTGGCGCTTCTTTTGGCAATGCGGGCGCTATCGTCAACGGCTCGTGCATTCCTACCGCTACCCCCGGGATTGCGCTTAGCGCTATAAAGATGTTACTCAGCAATGGTCCGCTGTCGATTGATTTGGCCAGTGTTCCACATCTACTACCTTGGCTAGTACGCTTTGTCATACAAAGTTCAGAGCGCAATTATCAGTATAATGCCAAGGCGCTAGTCAGCCTTACTAAGCTGGCTACTCAAGGCTGGAAAACACTGTTAGACCCACAGAATTTTAATGATGGTCAATGCCTGCAATTATTTAAGAATGTCGGTTGGCTGCGTTTATTTGAAACGACTGCCACCTTTAACACTAACTTGGCGGCACGTAATTTGATGGCGCAGTGCGGCACTGATTTTAGTATTTTAAATACAGACGATATTTATCAGTTAGAGCCAAATCTCAACAAAATATTCAAACATGGTTTTTTTCAAGCTGATTGCCATTTTGTCACCAACCCTGAAAAGATGGGTCAGCTGTTAACGGCACATTTTATTGAAAATGGCGGCCAACTAGAGATTGCTGATGTACGTGAAATTAGTATCTCCAACGCCAATGGTAGCGCAAACCAGCCCATCATCAACACCACCACTGGTACTATTTACCCTAAAAAAGTGGTGCTTTGCGCCGGAGCTTGGTCAACCAAAATAGCCGCAGGGTTAAATTACCAAGCGCCGCTAGCGGCAGAGCGCGGTTATCATTTAATGCTGCCGGCAACGGATCAGATATCGCGCCCGATTGTTAATGCCGACCAGTCCATAGTGCTGAGCCCCATGCAATGCGGGTTGCGGATGACTAGCCAAGTGGAGTTGGCCAAAGTCGATACTGCGCCTGATTATCGAAAAATTCGCTCGTTATTGCCGCAAGTACAACGCATGTTATCCGGTGTTGATTTAACTGAACAATCCGTGTGGATGGGGGCGAGGCCCTCTCTGCCTGACTCGCTACCAATTATTAGCCAGTCTAGTCATGCGGATATATTTTACGCATTTGGCCACCAGCATTTGGGGATGACATTGGGGCCGATCACTGGCCAGCTTATTGCTGATTTGATCGCTAAGCGGCCGAGTGTTGTTGATCTTAGTGTTTTTAGGGCTGATAGGTTTTGAGGATAACGCCGTATTGCTTTGACAGGTTGAACCCACAGATCAAAAAGCACCTAACTGCTTTAAAAGACATTTAACTAATTTTTCTTTTAATGTTTAAATTCAAAAGATTGCGGAGCAGTTTCGACTGCGTCGACTGACTTTCTTTTGACGAGCAAAATGAAAGTAAGCAAAGCAAAAGCTCGCCCTACTATTGCCGAAAGACTCCTACGCGATTCACTAAATTACCGGCCGCTCAGATTCGCCATCCATGGCTCAACTTCGCTCTCCACGACATCCTGTCGTTGTACTCGCCAATTTCGTAAATCGCTCCGGCGGCAATACAAGGGATTTGGTGGCTCCGTAGCTAATCCTTACGTTTCTCGACATCTTCGGCTGAAAGCTAGTTAGAAGCCAAATAATACGGATGTTTGGAGAGCAAAGGTTTACCATAAATAGAGGCTTTCTCATATTTTTACTTCCCCAAAGTATTTTTTGCTTTTCTTTACAAAAAGGAACATTGCTTGCGGTTTGTCTGGCATTATTAAGCGCTTATCCCCCTTTCGTTAAAATAATATTTACCTCAGCGCATGATTGCGTAATTCTCAATATTAGGGTTTTATGCGAAAAATTTATCATGAACTTTGCGCATGAACTCCGTATAAAAAAAGATACCATGTTCTGCAATCTCAACTGGATGCTTACCACCCAACCTTTTTCCTAAGTGTGATCTAGGTGGGTTATACCAACGCCCATTATTTTTGACACGATTCGCTTTTATAGTTGCTGGAGTGAACTCTACTTTCATTGGATCACCTTCATAATGTTGTAACTGCCCACTGACTACAACCATGTGTTTGATAGTATGACTGCCTTTATTTAAAGGTGTCATGTTCAAACGAGACTTTTTAAGAGTGCTTAAATCTTGGATTGAGTGGTTATCAGTATCTCTCGCCTGTTTTATATATTGCAAAAGCTCGTCTTTCTTTCTTAATTTTTTGTACTGCCCTTGCCAAGGCTGGAAATCACCAAATTCCATACAACTCCTTTCAATTTTATTCCAAACCTTTTCAATACAGAACAAATAAGTTTTCCAGTGCTCTTCGAACTCTTCAAATGATTTTGAATTTCTCATATTTTCTAAAGAGTTTTGGGCAGCCTTCAGTTCAGATTTTGGATGCTTTAGTGGATCTTTACTCATTCTAAAGATGCCCTAATTGTTGGTACTGCAAGGCAGCGGATGCTTGTTATATTTAGCGGTCCTTCGTTCACAGCATAGATTTATACGATGAATGGTATTTCCACACTCTTTCATTGATACTCATCAATCAATGGGATCAGAGAAAATTTATATTAATGATTAACAAAGTGAGCATATATCTATTAAACATTATTCTTATCACCATATTTAATCTCTACTCCCGTTGCCTTTCAAGAGCCTCAATT
>Ga0105358_10000223_pt1 | contig 25953 bp, 21 predicted proteins | sample GOMGulsemesocosm_5_FD_83509 | JGI IMG/M metagenome (GOLD analysis project Ga0105358, IMG submission 83509) | Methane-oxidizing microbial communities from mesocosms in the Gulf of Mexico - GOM15C Gulf of Mexico | ecosystem: Environmental > Aquatic > Marine > Cold seeps | place: Gulf of Mexico... | reverse complement strand
TGCTCAGCCTCCTTTGTACAAAGTAAAAAAAGGTAAGCAAGAACGCTACATTAAAGATGATGACGGATTAACAGAATATTTAACTACGCTAGCACTAGAGAATGCTACTATTCATGTAAATGAAAGTGCACCTGCTATTGCTGGTTTATCGCTTGAACAGTTAGTAAATCAATATCGTACAACCATGGATATTATTAAAAGAATTTCAAGACAAATTCCAAGTGATATTCTAGAGAAAATGATTTACAGCAAAAATATTGCTACGGAAAGCTTCTCAGATAAAGCTACAGTAGAAGCTTGGTCAAAAGATTTAATTACTCAACTTGATAATCAAGATGGTAATGGTTCTATTTATACGGTAAGTGTTGAACATGATATTGAGCGAAATATTTTCTACCCTCGATTTAACGTTCGTCAACATGGTATAGATAAAGTTTATAATTGTAGCTATGATTTTATTCAGTCGAGTGAGTTTGCCGCAATTGTTTCGTTAAACGATGCTATCAATGGTTTAATGGAAGAAGGTGCTTACGCCAAGCGTGGAGAGAAAACTAAACCGGTAGAAAGCTTTGAAGAAGCATTAAACTGGTTAATGGCAGAGTCTAAACGTGGTCAGTACATACAACGTTATAAAGGGCTAGGTGAAATGAATCCTGAACAATTATGGGAAACCACTATGGATCCAGATACTCGCCGTATGCTACAAGTAACTATTGAAGACGCCATTGCTGCTGATCAATTGTTTACTACCTTAATGGGTGATCATGTTGAGCCGCGTCGTCACTTCATTGAAGAAAATGCATTAAAAGTATCTAATTTAGACTTTTAATCAAGTGCTAGGCATATAATTACCTAGTTAAAACATAAATACTATGCCCGGTCTTCATTACTGGGCTTTTATATTTTAAGAATTACAATTAAATCAATATATTGTAGATAATTTTAAACAAAAAAGTGAATTTGAACACTCATGACTAGTTTCAATTGTAAAACGTTTCAAGGCTTAATCTTGCAGTTGCAAGATTATTGGTCACGTCAAGGTTGCGTTATCGTACAACCATTAGATTTAGAGGTTGGGGCAGGAACATTCCACCCAATGACTTTTTTGCGTTCAATAGGTCCTGAGCCAATCAGTAGTGCTTATGTACAACCTTGTCGCCGACCAACTGATGGCCGCTATGGTGAAAATCCAAATCGTTTACAACATTATTATCAATTCCAAGTAATGTTAAAACCGTCACCAAAAAACATTCAAGAGCTATATCTTAATTCTCTGAAAGAATTAGGCATTGATCCCTTAGTTCATGATATTCGTTTTGTTGAAGATAATTGGGAATCACCAACATTAGGTGCGTGGGGCTTGGGTTGGGAGATCTGGCTTAATGGTATGGAAATTACACAGTTTACTTATTTCCAGCAAGTTGGTGGTTTAGAATGTACACCAGTAACAGGCGAGATTACTTATGGTTTAGAACGTCTAGCTATGTATATTCAAAATGTAGATAGCATCTATGATCTTGTATGGGCTGATGGCCCTATGGGTACGGTGTACTATGGTGATGTTTTTCATCAAAATGAAGTAGAGCAATCGACTTATAATTTTGAACATGCCGATGTTGATGCGCTTTTTAAACAGTTTGATCAATGTGAAAAAGACAGTCAAAAATTAATTGAAGCTAATTTGCCACTACCAGCTTATGAGCAAGTAATGAAAGCCTCTCATGCGTTCAATTTACTTGATGCTCGCCATGCTATTTCAGTGACTGAGCGCCAGCGTTATATTTTACGTGTACGTGCTTTATCTAAAGCCTGTGCACAAGCTTATTATGCTAAACGAGAAGAGCTAGGCTTTCCTCTGTGTAAAGATAAAAATAATACTGATAATTCAGTTAAAGGAGCCAAATAATGGTTAACGAAACTCTCCTGATTGAATTAGGTACCGAAGAATTACCACCTAAATCGCTAAAAGCATTAGCAACAGCATTTTATGACAGTATTAAAAGTCAGCTTGATAGCCATAATCTGTCTTATGCTGAAATAAAATGGTTTGCTACACCACGGCGTTTAGCCGTGCAAGTAATAGAACTGAATGATAAGCAAGCGGACAAAGTAGTCGAAAAACGTGGGCCAGCGGTTAATGTTGCTTTTGATGAACAAGGGCAACCAAGCAAAGCTGCTATGGGTTGGGCTCGCTCTAACGGTATTACTGTTGAGCAAGCAGAGCGCTTAATCACACCAAAGGGTGAATGGTTACTACACAAAGCAACTGTTGAGGGTAAAACGATTCATGAGTTAGTGCCTGATATGGTTGTGACAGCATTAAATAAATTACCTATTGCCAAACCTATGCGTTGGGGCTCAGAACGTATTCAGTTTATTAGACCTGTTCATACGTTAACATTAATGTATGGTGAACAAGTTATTGTTGGTGCTGCGTTAGGTGTGGATTCAAGTAATCAAGTACAAGGCCATCGATTTCATCATCAAGGCTTAGTTACGCTTCAACATGCCAATGATTATCAAGCTGAATTATTAAAAGCGTATGTGGAAGTTGATTACCAAACACGCCAAGATAAAATTATTGAACAAATTAAACAAGTAGCACTCGATATTTCCGCTGTTGCTTTACTTGATGAAGACTTACTAGAAGAGGTTACTTCATTAGTTGAATGGCCAGTAACTTTAGTAGGAACGTTTGATGAAGACTTTCTTAATGTGCCTGCTGAGCCATTAATATACTCGATGAAAGACCATCAAAAATATTTTCCTGTGACTAATAAAGCAGGAGAATTAGTTAATAAATTTATTTTTGTTGCCAATATAGAATCAAAAGATCCACAACAAGTTATTTTTGGTAATGAGAAAGTTATTCGTCCACGTTTAGCTGATGCTGAATTTTTCTTTAAAACAGATAAAAAGCAAACCTTAGAATCAAGATTGATAACACTTGAGTCAGTATTGTTTCAAAAGCAGCTTGGAACTTTAAAAGCGAAATCTGAACGTATCGCAAATTTAAGTAAAGTTATTGCCGAACAGTTAGGTGAAAATAGCGAAGATGCATATCGTGCAGGTCTATTAAGTAAAACAGACTTAATGTCAGATATGGTCTTAGAGTTTCCACAAGTACAAGGCACGATGGGTAAGTACTACGCAATAAATGATGGTGAAAGTGCGTCAATAGCTCAAGCGCTAGAAGATCAATATCGTCCACGTTTTGCGGGAGATAGTTTACCTGAAGCCAATATTGGTTGTGCGGTTGCCATTAGTGATAAAGTTGACACCTTAGTAGGTATCTTTGGTATTAATCAGCCACCTAAAGGTGATAAAGACCCATTTGCGCTACGAAGAGCAGCAATAGGTGTGATACGTATAATCATTGAAAAACAACTTGATTTAGACCTTGTTACGCTTATTAACGCAAGCATTAGTTTATTCGGTGACAAACTATCAAATGAAAACACAGCTGAGAACGTGCTTGATTTTATCATGGGACGTTTTCGTGCTTTCTATCAAGAGCAGGGGATTGCTGTTGATGTGATTCAGGCAGTTCTGGCGAAAAAACCAAGTGCTCCGCTAGATTTTGATAAACGTATTAAAGCGGTAAGTTATTTTGGAGAGTTACCTGAAGCTGAAACTTTAGCTGCAGCGAATAAACGTGTTGGTAATATTCTCGCTAAGTTTGATGGTCAACTTTATCAGGGCTTTAAAACCGAGCTAGCGAGTGAACAAGCGGAAAAAGACCTCGCTGATCTTTTTCAAAGTATCAACTTGAAAGTGTCGCCATTAATGGCAGAGAAAAACTATCAAGCCGCTTTATCTGAGCTTGCTCAATTAAAAACGCCGATAGATACATTTTTTGATAACGTTATGGTGATGAGTGACGACGAAGCAGTTAAAATCAATCGTTTAACCTTACTTAATGAAATACGTAATAGCTTCTTTGCAATTGCCGATATTTCGTTATTGTAATAGTTATTAATGTGTTAAATGGATAGTTGAAGGGCATAGTGATATGCCCTTTTTTATGTACAAAATAAACGATATGCTACATTGAAAGAGTGAAAAACACGTGTGTTTGAAAATTAGATAGTATATATATCTTTAAGAAATCTATTTTTTCTTGGCAGATAATAATTGTCATAATTTACAGAAAAAGCAATGGTAGTCGCTTTCCCTTTTAACTCATGGCGAGGAACGAAACCATAAATTCTCGAGTCTGCGCTGTTACGACGATTATCTCCAAGTACTAGGTAATGACCTTCTGGTACTGTTATAGGGGAGAAGTTACTGAGTTGGTTACTTTTATTTTTATCAATACGAATGGTGTGAATGATCGAGCTAACTTGTTCAGTAGCAAACAGTTGTTGAGCATTTTGCTCAGTAATTTGATGGTTAAGCGCGACGCCATTGATAAAAAGGATTTCATTTTTCATTTCAATCACATCACCAGGAAGTCCGATCATACGTTTAATTAAACGATTATCAGCGGCTTTAGATTCGAACACTACAATTTCACCACGCTTTGGCTCACCTGTAGTAAGCAAATTGATTTGGCTAAAGGGAAGTTTTAAGTCGTAGGCCATTTTATTAACAATGATTCGATCTCCTTCTTTAATGGTTGGCTGCATAGATCCGGTAGGTACTGTATACCAATCAGCTACGGCACTTCTAAAAACAGACATTAATAGTACAAATAGAATAAAAAGTTTGTTGTTTATCCAAAGCCTTTTAAAAAAATTCATGAGTTTTTTTATTTCTTATAGGTAAGTAGTTATCTGTAGAGTATGTGTAGAACCTAAAGTTCCAATAATACATATCTGTTTACAAATCAACTTAGTACTAAAAATAAAGGATAATAAATCCGACCGTTGTGCGAGATCAAATAATGATAAAAATAAAAGCGTAAAGTAATAATGAAAAGTTAAAAAACTTAACGTAAACATGGCATACAGGAGAATACTATGACCATACAAAAACATGATCTACACCACGAATTCCCAGAGTTTAATGACGAGATTCACCACTTAAAAATGAATAATAATCATTTTGCCCGCTTATTTTCGGAGTATCATGAAACTGATCAGGAAGTACACCGTATAGAGCAGGGAGTTGAAAATACCAGTGATGAATATATTGAAATGAAAAAGAAGCAACGATTAAAATTAAAAGATGATCTGTTTGCTATGCTAAAAAAAGTAGAGTTACCAGCGTAATAAATTTTTAAATGAACGAATATGAAGAACTAATAATGCCGGTTAGCTCTTCTTGATTACGAATAGATAAGGCTTTTCATCTACTTTCTTGGCAACAAGCTCATGCTCCATAAATCTACAAAAACTGGGAATGTCACGGGTAGTTGAAGGATCATCACATTTGATTAGCAGTGTTTCACCAGAGGATATTTTTCGAATATTTAAGCGAACCATCATTACTGGCTCAGGGCAGCGCAGCCCCATGGCATCAAGAATATGATCAGTTGTTTGGAAAATAGTGTCTAACATAGAGGTAATTAAAATATTTGATTAATAAAGCTAAGGATATTGTACTGTATATGAATATTAATTAAGAGTAGAACAACTATTTAATTGGTCTCTGATCTATACTGAGATACATTAAACAAATGAAATAAAAATTAAAATCAATGACGGTTACTTTAGTGCAAAAAATTTTGTTAGTTATATTAGCTTGTGGGTATGGTCTAGGTGCATTTGCTAGTGAGCCATTGAACTTAATAGTAGATAAAATTCAGCAACAGCGATTTATTAAAGCAGAAAAACTAGTACACAAGAGTACCTCCACACAATATAAATCACTTTATAACCATCTTCATTATTATCCCTTACAACCTTATTTAGATCAGCAACGCTTATTAAATAACATACGCTTGTCTAATGCCGCAGAAATCAATGAGTTTTTAGTTAAATATAAAGGGACACCGTTAGACTGGTCATTACGGAAAGCTTGGTTAAAGTATCTAGCAAAGAAGAAACAAGGACTATTATTTATACAGGCTTATAAACCGACAAATAATGCAGAATTAACTTGTCAGCACCTTAAATTTAGACTCGCATCAGGCTTACCTGAAAGTGTTATATTGCCAGAGGTCACTAAGTTATGGCAGGTTGGGAAATCACAAAATAAAGCATGTGATCCATTATTTGAACGTTGGCAAAAAGCGGGTTACCGAACTAATGATGTAGTGTGGCAGCGTATTAGTTTAGCGGCCGATGGCGGTAAACACACTTTAATTCCTTACTTAACTAAGTTATTACCACCAGAGCAACAGTACTTAGCTAAATTGTGGCATAAAGTTCGCCGTGACCCCTCACGTGTAGGTAAGTTAAAATATTTCCCTAACAAATCAGCTCGAGAAACTGAAATATTGGTTTATGGTTTAAAACGCCTTATTTGGCGACAACCAGATAATGCCATTCGCAGTTATAAAGAGGCTCAGGAACATTTTACTTTTACGCCTACACAGCAACAACAGATTAATGAAAAGTTTGCTTTGGCATTGTCGGCAAAAAACCATCAACAGGCTCCAGTTTGGCTAGACAAACTGGAGCTTAGTTCTTTAAATAAAAATATGTTGCAGTGGCGCTTATCACAGGCGTTAAAACAACAAGACTGGCAGCGCCTTATTGTTGATTTAAAACTATTGCCTAGTGAGTATAAAGAGGATTTAAAATGGAAGTATTGGTACGGACGGGCATTGATAGCAACAGATGCTGTTGAGCGTGGTCAGTATTTGTTACAACAGTTGGCAAATGAGCGACATTATTATGGCTTTTTAGCCGCAAGTTACTTACAAACGCCAGTGAGTATGCAACATAAACCGTTGGCATTTTCTTTAGCTGAAAAGCGACGGATTATCAATTATCCTGCCGCGAAAAGAGCATTTGAATTCTATCACTTAGGGCGTTATTACCAGGCTCGTTCTGAATGGAATTATTTAATTAGTCAATTAACCAATAGAGAAAAGCTGATTGCAGCTAAAGTAGCAAATGAAAATCAATGGTTTGATCGAACTATTTTCACTTTAGCTAAGGTAGGCTATTTAGATGATGTAGGGCTGAGGTTTCCTAAAGCTTTTGATGAAGAGATTAATCGTCATGCCAATAAAGAAAAAATTGCACCGGCATGGGCATTTGCTATTGCTCGACGAGAAAGCTCTTTTATGACGGATGCACATTCACCTGCGGGAGCAAGAGGTTTGATGCAATTAATGCCTAATACAGCTAAGTCGCTAAAAAAAGGTAGAATTAATCGTAATTATTTACTTAATGCTGACAACAATATTCAACTAGGCACTCGTTATTTGAAAAAATTACTTGATAGAAATAGTGGGAATCAGGTATTAGCCACAGCAGCTTACAATGCTGGGCCACATAGAGTAAAAAGTTGGTTAAAAAATTTAAAATCGATTCCTGCTGATATTTGGATAGAAACTATTCCCTTTAAAGAAACACGAAATTATGTAAAAAGTGTTTTGGCATATCAAGAAATATATCAGCATGAGCCAGGGCAGGTTAGTCAGCTTTTTGAGCAAGTTACTAATATGAGTATAGGTGAGTAAACTGCAAATATTTATATACGCTTTTAATTACTAGCTTTAGCTCATATATAACTTGAAAACAAAACGCTGTGTTATCATGAAAAAAAATTCAGGGGCGCTGAAATGAGTAAATTAGTCAATAAGTTAAAAGAAGAATATCCACAGCATTTAGAGCAATTACAACAAAGAACCAAGCAAGCGTTGTCGCGTGAGAATATTGAAGGTATTGTTATTCATTCTGGACAAGAGGTTAAAGCTTTTCTTGATGACAATACTTACCCCTTTAGAGTAAACCCTCACTTTAAACATTGGTTACCATTAATTGATTCACCTAACTGTTGGCTTATTATTAATGGCGAAGATAAACCTACATTGATCTATTATCAACCAGTTGATTTTTGGCATAAAATCACACCGTTAACAGAAAGTTATTGGAGTGAGCTTTTTAACATAAAAATTCTAAAACAGGCGAGCGAGGTTGATAAACTATTACCTTATGATAAAAAAGATTTCGCTTATATTGGTAGTCATATTGAAGTTGCTAAAGCGCTTGGTTTTGAAGCTATTAACCCTGAGCCTTTGCTAAATTACTTTCATTATCACCGTGCTTATAAAACACCTTATGAACAAGAGTGTTTACGTCAATCAAACCATTTAGCGGTTACGGCACATAAAGTGGCTAAAGCGGCTTTTTTAAATGGTGATACTGAATATGAAATTCAAAATGCTTATCTTAATGCGATAGGTTATACGGCGAATGAGACACCTTACGGCAATATTGTTGCGTTAAATAAAAACTGTTCTATTTTGCACTATATGGATTTAGATAAAAGTGCACCGCAAACACATCAATCTTTTTTAATTGATGCTGGCGCTAATTTTAATGGCTATGCTGCTGATATTACGCGTACTTACTCTTTTAAACGGGATAAGTTTGCTGAATTGATAGCGAGTATGGATCAACTGATGTTAAATGCAGTGAAGGGCTTAAAACCTGGGCTCTGTTATGCTGATTTGCATATTGCTACCTATAAAGAGATAGCAAAACTATTAGTAGAGTTTGAATTTATTAATGTTAGTGCTGATACCGCGGTAGATTCAGGCATAGTTAGTACGTTTTTTCCACATGGTTTGGGTCATCACTTGGGCTTACAGGTGCATGATGTTGGCGGCTTTATGGCTGATGAGCGCGGAACACATATTAATGCACCAGAGGCACACCCCTTCTTACGTTCATCTAGAGTAATTGAGGCAGGGCAAGTCTTTACCATTGAACCAGGTTTGTATTTTATTGACTCTTTACTGAAAAACCTAAAGGAATCTGCTAATGGTGATCAAGTTAATTGGCAAAAAATAGATGAGATGCGAGCCTTTGGTGGTATTCGTATTGAAGACAATATTATTGTTCATCAATCACACAATGAAAACATGACTCGTGACTTAGGTTTGTAGTAATACGTGAGTAAAGACTATTCAATAGCAGTTAATAAAGTTGAACATGAAACGGTTGTTAATCGTAGTCGTTTTATTTGTTATTTGGCACCCTGTACAAACATTGAAGAAGCGAAAGCTCAAGTTAAGCTTCTTCAATCAGAGCACCCGCAAGCGAGTCATCATTGTTATGCTTTTTTAACCAAAGCTGCTAGCGATAGTTTAGGCTACGGTTATTCTGATGATGGTGAGCCTAGTGGCACAGCAGGTAAACCTATGTTGGCTGTATTGCAAGGCGGTGGCACTGGCGAAGTATGTGCTGTAGTAGTGCGGTATTTTGGTGGCACTAAGCTAGGCACTGGTGGTTTACAGCGAGCTTATGCTGACAGTGTTCGCCAAGCGTTATGTTTTTTACAAGCGAAAACTAAAATAGCTATGGCGGCAAAAACCCTAGCATGTCAATATAGCCAAGTTGATGATGTGTTACATATAATTAGCCAAGCAGAAGGGCAGATTATAGCGCAAGAATATTTGCAGCAAGTTCAATTTAGTGTATTAATTCCAGAAGCTAAATTAGCGATAGTAGCGCAAAAATTGCAAACATTATCAGCAGGAAAATTAGTATTAACTAATTTGAAGCAATAGCATTTAACCACTCAAAAATAATAAAACGTGCAATATAAAAATATTATTCGAATTTTAGGTTTATTGGTGGCACTACTGAGTGTCACTATGTTACCGCCTGCGATGGTCTCCATGATTTATCGAGATGGTGGTGGCGTGCCTTTTCTATTAGGTTTCCTTTGGTGTTTGATTACTGGTTTTGTCGCATGGTATCCAAATAGACATCAAAAAACTGACTTAAGAGCCCGAGAAGGCTTTCTTATTGTCGTGTTATTTTGGCTAGTATTAGCTAGCTTTTCAGCTATCCCTTTGATTTTATTAGATCAACCTTCTTTATCCGTCACGGATGCTTTCTTTGAATCCTTTTCTGGTTTAACGACTACTGGCGCAACTATTTTACACCATATAGAAGGCTTACCTCATGCCGTCTTATGGTATCGCCAGCAGTTACAATGGCTTGGTGGTATGGGGATTATTGTTTTAGCCGTGGCCGTATTGCCTATGTTAGGCATAGGGGGGATGCAATTATATCGTGCTGAAACACCGGGGCCAGTTAAAGATTCAAAAATGACGCCACGTATCGCTGATACTGCTAAGCACCTATGGTACATTTATTTATCACTGACTATCGCTTGTGCGGTTGCCTACTGGCTTGCGGGCATGTCGGGTTTTGATGCTATATGTCACTCTTTCTCTACTATCGCAATTGGGGGCTTTTCTACTCATGATGCAAGTATGGGATATTTTAATAGCCCAACGATTAACTTAGTGTGTGTATTCTTCTTAGTAATTGCCGGTGTTAATTTCGCCTTGCATTATGCGGTAGTGCAAAGTAAGTCACTTAGGAATTATTTTTATGATCCTGAATTTAAAGTTTTTATTGCCATACAAGTGGTTTTAACATTAATTTGTTTTACTGTTTTGATGACCTCTGGAACTTATCAAGATGCTGATCAGGCTTTTGATCAGGCATTATTTCAATCGGTTTCTATCAGTACAACGGCAGGCTTTGCAACGACGTCATTTGCGGATTGGCCAACCTTGTTACCCGTGCTATTAATTTTTGCTAGTTTTATTGGCGGTTGTGCTGGCAGTACAGGTGGCGGTATGAAAGTAGTACGCGTGCTGTTATTGTATTTACAAGGTCTGCGTGAACTGAATAAGTTGGTTCACCCTAAAGCCGTGTTTAGTATAAAAATGGGTAAAAAGGTATTGCCCGATCGTGTGGTTGAAGCGGTTTGGGGATTCTTTTCTGCCTACGCGGCCGTGTTTGTTATTTGTATGTTATTACTACTTGCCACGGGTATGGATGATATTACTGCTTTTACCGCGGTTGCAGCATCTATTAATAACCTTGGTCCTGGGCTAGGCGAGGTTGCTGCGAATTACTCAGAAATAGGTGATGCGAGTAAATGGGTATTAATTATGGCAATGTTATTTGGCCGTTTAGAAATATTTACCTTATTAGTATTATTCACCCCTGCATTTTGGCGTACATAACTTAATATATTCCCGTTCCATGTGAATATGTTCGTTTCAGGAAGTCCGAGCGAGTAATAATCAAGTGGAGCGGATATAATACCAATATCACTAACTATGTGATCATTTCTACTTGTTAAAACGACCCACTAATTCGTTATTTATTTAATAATTAGAACAACTAGTTATTAAATAAATGTCTTGTATTTGGCAGTTTTCCTTACGTATAAAATAGATCACCTAATTAATGAAACTGGTATAACGCCATATTATTAACCTGCTCATTATTACTTGTTTTTTACCACTTATGCCACAATCCCAGCCAAGCTTGAGTTTCTGATTTCGTATTTTGGGGGTTAACTTGGGCAAGTCCAAAATCAATAACGATATTATTAATACCGGTAAAGCCAAAGTTATTGGTTATTTTTCCTTTAATACCATAACTATCAATGACTATTTGTTCAGCCATTTTATGGTGTGTGTAAAATATTTTTACGCCCTTTAGTGGGATAAAAGCGCTTAATTTTTCGTAATGATCGCCACGTTGTTGATAAAAGGCCAATTCAGGTGCTAATTGTTTATTTAAGTGGGCTTTCGGTTGAACAAGAGTTGAATTGAACCCACCTAAACTTAAAATATCGCCTGCACCTTTTGAGCGTTTTACTCTTGAATAATCAAAACCAAGATAAAATTCGTGGAAGTGCCCTATGAGTGTAAGTGAACAATTACTTCCGTTGTAGTTAATGTTTTTATTGGTCTCTTCATATTCACCAGTTAAATAGTATAAGTTGGCTTGTTGATTTATACCCCAAGTTTGTTGTTCATGAAACCAAGTTTGATTAAATCCTATAGCGGCATACTTACTTGAAAGATTCTCAATTTCTACAACTTTAATTTGGCCAGCCGTATTGAAAGTTAAAGTGTTATATCTATAAGGGTAGCTGGCATCAAGATGGATACCTCGCTCTTTAACTTGTTCTAAAGTAAGGACATCTCTACCTTGTCTCTGGGTTTTTAAATCAAATTGATAAGCATGTGCACCTAATTTTACTGGCCAACCCTGCCAACGAACATTTGTGCCGAAGCCTGATAATACATTATCAAAGAGGTTTTGACTGATATTTACTTGCCAATCAAAGCGCTGTAAAGCATCACTACTTTTGTAACCTAGCTCGACAATGCTACTACTGGCTGAATTATAGCTCGCTCCTAAGGTTAGCGTGCCTTGCTGTGGTCCCAAGCCGTATGCTGTAGTGTGACCAATACTTTCATCAATTGTCATTTCTGCTTTATCAACAGTAAACTGGCCGGCTAATCTAGTTGTTATTATGTCACTTTGGGTTGTATCAGTGATGGTACTGCTTGTGTTGTTGTTAAGTTGTAATTGATATATATCAGGGCCGCGAGAGTTAATCGCCAAATGTAATAGTTGATCTTCATCTATGACAACAGGCCAGCTAACAGGGTGCTGTCCTGAGGTTAATGCCGTCAGTTTTTGTTCAGTAAAATTATATTGATATAGTTTGGTTTCGCCTTCTACACCGGCGACATAAAAAATACTATCGCCTTCTTTTGACCATTCAGGAAAGGACAAAAATTGATAATTCATCGGTAACGGCACAATCTGTTCACTGATAATGGTGTTGTTGCTATTATCAAGTGTGCCAACTTTTAATAGCCACTTTTTATTTAAGGTGGTTTGTAAATAGGCAAAACTAACTGTATTTGTGTCGTTGGTATTTTTTGACTGAGGTTTAACACGGACAAAATCATATACAGATTCGATACTGGCATGCGTTAACGCTTGTTCAAATTCACCATCAATAGTTAATTTTACTAACTGTGATCTGCCGAATCGGCTGCGTTCTGCAATAATAAATGGGCTATTGGTATTAATCTTTGCGATATCAAAGCGGCGGATATTAGCGTTGGTTGTTATTTGTTTTATCGCGTTGCTAGGGATATGCCAAGAAAATAAATCTTGGTGGCGACTATTTTCTCTATCCACCGTTGTTGCTCCGTAGATGATAGTGTCATTATTCAGCCAACGAGGGTTGTTAATGCCATTGTAGTTTCTTTGGTTTAAGGTGAATTTTTGCTCACGCTTGAATACAGTGGGTGCCTTATTGGCGATATCCTGTGGATCGGCTTTAAGTAATACTTTAATTTTATCTTCAAATTCTTTCTGCTTTTCAGTGTTATCTTCAGTGCTATAAACAGCAAGGCTTACCTTTCGGACTTTATTCCTTTTGGGACTACTACCGACAATAGCTAAGTATTTGCCATTCGGACTAATACTCGGTGCAGACACAGTACCTTTTAGATCAAGCCATAATTTTGAGACAGTCTCAGGGTAACTTTGTTCTTTGGTCATCGCTTTTAAGGTGTATTCGGCTATAAATCGTTGATATAAATGCTTGGCTGAATCTTGAAAAACACCTTCAAAGGCTTGTTCAAAACTACGCTTTTTAACGGCTCGCCAGCGTGTCCATACTGCATCTAAAGTGTCTTCACCATAATTTTCTTCTAACCACTTTAAGTAACGAACACCGACTAAATACGCCATAGAACCGGATAAGTAATCATCATTAATTTTACTAAGTTGTGCATAGTTGGGTAGAGCACCCTCGCGAGCAAACTGTTGAATAACAGCTTCTACTGCATTGTTATAGAGTCTACCACGACCGGTAAGCTTTGATTCTAGCAGGGTTGCATAACCTTCACTGACCCAACGGTGCTCTGTTATTTGGCCAGCATCATAAATATCGTACCAATTTGCGATTTTGTTACGCCAGTCTGCGCGATTTTTTTGTCCTAAATGCACTAAATGTACGTATTCGTGTAGTACCAATAGCTGTTGCCAGCCAGTTGAGTTAGCGATAACGCTGTCTGATTGTGGGGGAGTGGCGAATAATGTCATGTAAGGGGCATTGCTTAGTGGAATAGCAAAACCATTTGCGGCATTAAAGGGGTCAATAATGTAGGCATCTACTTTTTCATCTAGCACTCGGCCTTGTTGTTTTTTGATTAAGGTGCGTACTTGTTCCATTTCCCGAGCGCTCGATAAAGCCCACTGTTTATATTCAGGAGTATAATGAACACGAAAGTTTTCTGTTTCAAAGGTTTGCCAGTCTTGTGCGGTATCAACTAGCCCAGCATTTGCTTCCAATATAAAGATAACTAAGCTTAAACAACTTATTTTGAATATGGATAATGAGCGGAGCAGCTTCATAAACTCTCTCTTAGATTAGGGGTTGTTGATCTTTAGCTGTTAAATTTTGTTCGAGATAGTATTACTGCAATTCAGTTAAAAAGTAATTAAATTGCAGTAAGTAAATATGTCAATTAGAAACATGCCTATGTAGTTCACTCAGAAATTCTTTGTAAACGTCATCTTCGAAGACTCTGATCGAAGACCCATTGCGCTTAAGACACTGGATCCCCGATTAAAACACCATGGGGATGACGATCCTGAGCCATATGCATGATTAGAAATAAATAGCGCTAACTTGGAATAGTTTCTCAACGTCGCCGATATAGCGCTTGTTGACTAAAAATAAAATAACGTGATCTTCTTCCCTGATCAGGGTATTGGAGTGGGCAATTAATACTTCTGGGCCACGAACAATAGCACCAATAGTTGTCCCAGGTGGTAGCTTTATATTTTTGATTGTACGCCCAACGACTTTTGATGATTTTTCATCACCTTTAGCTACTATTTCAATTGCTTCTGCCGCACCGCCACGTAAGCTATAAACATTATCGATAGTACCTCGTCGAACATGAGTTAATAGTGCAGAAATAGTAGCTTGCTGAGGTGATATAGCAATATCTATAGCGCCGCCGTGTACTAATTCTATATAAGCATCACGTTGAATAAGTACCATAGTTTTACGCACACCAAGCTTTTTCGCCAGCAATGATGACATAATATTGGCTTCATCATCATTGGTAACGGCAATGAAAACATCAAATTGCTCAATGTTTTCTTCGGTCAGTAGTTCTATATCAGAAGAGTCACCATTGAAAACGAGCGTTTTATTTAACTCAGAGGTTAGCTGCGCAGCACGCTTTGCTGAGCGCTCAATTAATTTTACTTGGTGGTTGCTTTCTAAAATCCGCGCAAGTCCTGCGCCTATGTTACCGCCACCAACAATCATAATACGTTTATAAGCGGGCTCTAATTTTTGTAGTTCATTCATTACCGCACGTATGTGAATACTAGCGGCAATAAAAAACACTTCATCATCGGCTTCTATAACGGTAGTACCTAATGGACGAATAGGTTTACCGTTACGATAAATAGCAGCAACTCGGGTATCAACATTAGGAATATGATCTCTTAAGGTTGATAGGGCATGACCAACTAACAAACCGCCATAATATGCTTTTACAGCGACTAAACTTACTTTTCCTTGAGCAAACTCTAATACTTGCAATGCACCGGGGTAGTCAATTAAGCGAGCAATATCACGGGTAACTAACTCTTCAGGGGCAATAACATGGTCAACGGGAATATGATGTTTATGAAATAACTGTTTTGAGTATTTCAATACTTGGTTGGAGCGAATTCGGGCAATCTTTTTATGAGTATTAAATAATGAAGAACAAATTTGGCAGGTGATCATGTTGGTAGCATCATCAGAGGTTACAGCAATAACCATATCAGCATCTTCAGCACCGGCATTTTTAAGCACATCAGGATGGCAACCTTGGCCAGTAACAACTTGCAAATCCATTTTGTCTTGGAGTTCTCGAAGTTTTTCACCGTCAATATCAACAACCGATATCTCGTTATTTTCACCAACAAGGTTTTCCGCTAAAGTACCGCCTACTTGGCCTGCACCTACTATGATTATTTTCATCTGTTGTTTTTATTCTCATCAATGAACATTACCCCCGTGGTTGCTTCATTTAGGGGGCTATAATTTCTTATAATAGTTTTCTACAATATTGTTTTTAAGCTCTGTTGTAGCACGTTGTTGTTGAATTTTCTTTAATGTTCTTATCACTATGTAGGTTGGGCTTTAGCCCATCACATTGACGCCCTAAAGGGTGACCTACAAAGTATATAAAACCAACGTTTTATAGCATAGACAACAGTATCATGGAACAGAGCATGTTTTTAACAGTTTAGCGTAATAAAAACCATCCATATTTTTCTCTCCAGGCAGTAATTGCCAACCGAGCATATCCTTTTCTGGTTTATCATTGCCGTTAATATTTACCAAAACAGCATCGGTATTCATGTTAAGAAAGAGTTTGATTTGCTCACTATTCTCTTGCGGTAAAATACTGCAGGTTGCATAAAGTAACGTACCACCGGGTTTTAACAAAGACCATGTTTCTTTTAGTATTTTCTGTTGAAGAATTACAAGTGAATCAATGTCAGTGGCTTTACGTAGCCATTTTATGTCCGGGTGACGTCGAATGACGCCAGTTCCAGAGCAGGGCGCATCTAACAAAATACGATCAAATTGTTGTCCGTCCCACCAAGTTTTTGAATTGGCGGCATCAGCGGCTATTACCTTAGCGTTTAATCCTAAACGGGTCAGGTTTTCTTCTACTCTTACTAAACGACTCGCTTCAACATCAATAGCAGTCATTGATTCTATGTCAGGATTTTTCTCTAAAATATGGCAAGTTTTGCCACCGGGTGCCGCACAACAATCTAATACTAGATCTCCGCGCTGACAATCAAGCAGTCTAGCTGCTTGTTGGGCGGCACCATCTTGAACAGAGATCCAGCCCTGTGCAAATCCCGGTAATTTAGTAACATCTGTTGGTCGAGATAGTTCAATCGCGTCACTTAATGGCTCAATTGTATTAATATCTATTTCTGCTGTTGCTAATAATTGTTGGTATTCTGTGCTGGTGTGATGCTGTTGATTGACTCTTAACCACATTGGTGGTTTTTGTTGATTGGCTGCCAGAATTTGTTGCCATTTTATCGGGTAGCCTTGTTGTACTTTTTTAATAAACCAACTAGGGTGGTTGTATTCTATTGAGACAGGCAGAGTCTCTTGTTTATGTAGTATTTTATTTTCACTCGCGCGGACAAAATTGCGTAACACAGCATTAACTAATGCTTTCATCTGGCGATTTTTTAAAGCGCCTGTAGCTGCAACAGTCTCACTCACCGCTGCGTGATCTGGAATACGCATATATTTAATTTGATATACACCAACCAGTAGCAAAAAGTGAAATACACGTTGTTTACCCGTTAAAGGCTTTTGCATTAAAGCACGTACGTCATGCTCTAATTCAGGTAAATATCGCAGCACGCCATAGCAAACTTCTTGCAATAAACCCTTATCTTTTAAGGCTGCTTTATCTTGTTGTTTGGGTAATTCGTCACTAAGGCTTCGGCCTTGATCTATGACGCTATAACAACATCTCGCTGCCAGCGCGCGAATGTTGACAAGTTTTAGTTTATCTATCTGAGGAGTTTTAGTTGTCATTTAATCCACTATGCCATTAATGTTAGTGCCTACTTTAAACCAATCAGCACGACCATTAATAATATCTTGTACAGGTAAGGCTTTTTTGCCCGGTAATTGCAGTACTTCTAAACAAATCGCGCCATTAGCTGTTGCGACTACAATGCCACTTTTATCTACAGAAATAATTGTGCCAATAGGTTTGTCACTATTTACATCAAGTGTTGAAGCTTGCCAAATGCGAATTCTGTGCTGTTTATTTTCGGTGTTACTTTCAGTAAAAGTAAATTGCGCTACTGGCCAAGGAATATAAGCTCGAATTTTTCTATCTAATTCGATGGCGCTTAATTGCCAATCTAACTCGGCTTCGGTTTTATCAAGTTTATGCGCGTAAGTGGCTAGGCTATTATCTTGGCTAGTATTGTGTTCATGAGCGTTATAATTACCTTGTGCCATTAAGGCTAAGGTATCAACTAATGCTGTTGGTCCAAGCAAGGCTAATTTGTCATAAAGGCTAGCACTCGTGTCGGTATGCTCAATAATACATTCAGCAGTTAAGATCATATCACCAGTATCTAAGCCTTTATCCATTTGCATAATGGTGACACCAGTTTTTTCATCACCTGCTTCTAGCGAGCGTTGGATAGGTGCAGCGCCTCGCCATTCTGGCAATAATGAACCATGCACATTAATACAGCCTAAACGTGGAGCATTTAATATGGTTTCAGGTAGTAGTAAACCGTAAGCAACTACGACCATAACATCGGCATTATATTGAGTTAATTTTTCTTGGTCGTTCACCGCTTTAAAGTTAACCGGTTGCTCTACAGGTATGTTGTGTTCGAGTGCTAATAATTTAGTTGCACAGGAGGTTAGTTTTTTGCCTCTGCCAGCAGGTTTGTCAGGTGGGCAATAAACGGCAACTATGTTGTGCTTGCTATTAATAAGTGCCGCTAAATGTTGTGCTGCAAAATCGGGTGTGCCAGCAAAAATAATATTTAGGGGAGGGCTCAGAGAATTAGGCATAGAGTTAAGCGTTGTCCTTGTCTAGTTTTGCTTCTTTTTCTAACTTGGTTTTAATGCGTTGGCGTTTTAATGGTGATAAGTAATCAACAAATAAAATACCATTTAAATGATCAAGTTCGTGCTGAATGCAAATACTTAGCAGCTCTTCACCATCTAGGGTGAATTCTTTTCCGTGGCGATCGAGAGCCTTAACAGTACAAGTTGTGTGGCGATTTACTTTGGCGTAAACCCCAGGAACAGATAAACACCCCTCTTCATTAATTAAGGTTTCATCGCTTTTAGCAATAATTTCTGGATTAATTAATACAAGAGGTTGATCGTTGTTTTCAGAAACATCCATAACAACGATGCGTTGATGAATATCAACTTGGGTAGCTGCAAGGCCAACACCTTTTTCATCATACATGGTGGCTAACATATCATCTATGATGATTGAGGTAGCTTTAGTAATTTCAGTTACAGGGCTAGCCTTTGTTTTTAAACGAGGATCTGGAAAACGTAATACAGTTAAAATAGTCATAATCTTATAAAGTTTGTTAAAAGAATTAGCGATAATTCTGTTAGAGTGTTATGTTTATTATTATAGCAATTAATAATGCTGCATTTCTATAACAGTGAATAAAAGCATGAGAATCATGACACAGGAACAAAGTACATGCTAAAAAAAATAATTTTAACACTTTCTTTATTAACATGTTCTTTAATTTCACTGGCAGATCAGTTAAAAATTAATGAGGATGCGCCTAAGACTCACGTTGTTGTGAAAGGTGATACCCTTTGGGATATTTCTGCTATTTTCTTAGAGCAACCATGGTTATGGCCCAAATTGTGGCGCTTAAATCCTAAAATCAACAACCCTCATTTAATATATCCTGGTGATATCATTACGTTAGTGTTTGATGAAAAAGGCGAACCTATGCTGGTGCTAGAGCCAACTAAGGTTAAAGCAAGTTACAAATGGTCACCTAAAATACGTCAAAAAAGTAAGGTTGATACGGCAGTTAGGTTATTACCATTAGAAGTGATAGCCCCATTTATTAAATACGATCATTTATTTAGTGCTGAACAGCTTGAAAAATTGCCTCATGTTATTGGCAGTGATGAAGGACATAAATCTAGCATTAATGGCTTTAAAGTTTATGTGAATAAAGATTTAGAACTAGCAAAAACTTATGCTATTTATAATAAAGGCGAGGAAGTTATTGATCCTGAAACTAATGTCTCTTTAGGATTTTATGTTGATTTAGTTGCAACAGGTCAAGCGCTTCGTACGGGTAATCAGAGTAAAAGTGAACCAGCAACACTAAAAACATCTACGGCAAAACGAGAGATACGCTCGGGTGATTTTGTTGTACCTGTGCATGAAGGTCAGATGTTCCCTTCAATTTTTATGATGAAAGCAGCTAATAAATCATTGCGAGGATCTATTATTAAAGCTTCTAGTAATGGTCGGGAGTTTGGTAAGTTAGAAGTGGTTATGATTAATCGTGGCGCTGAACATCAAGTAACCGTTGGTGATGTTATGGCAATAAAACGTTTAAGTCCGGGGGTTGTCAAAACCAGTACAGGCCCGGAATATACCCTAGAGACATCTCGCTGGAATCGTTTGAGAACTTCAGATGGCTCAGATTATAAAATGCCAGAAGAACGGCTAGGTGAGTTGATGGTTTTTAAAGTATACCAACAAGCAAGTATGGCATTGATCTTACGTACTGACAAACCCGCTCGACTACAAGATGTGGTAACTGCACCAGAATAAATAAACGTAAAAACAGTCTTATGGAGGAGACAGGTGAAAAAAAGTAATATTCATTACTGGCTAGCCTTGAAGCTTGTTCCGCGCTTGGCTATTCATAAAAAATTAGCGCTTGTTAATGTCTACGGAGTGGCAGCGCTTTTCTCTTTACCTGAATTATCTCCATTAACTTCAGCACATAGCTTAACACCTAAGCAACTAACAGCATTTTACCACCCCAACTGGTTACTCATTGATGAAATTATTAACAATAGTGCTAACTGCGATAGCGAAATAATTACCTTTGATGACCCCTTATACCCGCGCTTACTAAAGCAAATCTATGATCCCCCTTTAGTTATATTTATACAGGGGAATAAAAAATTATTAAACGAAAGTCAATTAGCTATTGTTGGTAGTCGCTCTGCTAGTGTAAATGGTCTTGAAACGGCTTTTGAATTAGCTCAGCAGTTGGCTGAAATGGGCTTGGTAATTACTAGTGGTTTAGCGTTAGGTATTGATGCCGTTGCGCATAAAGGTGCGCTAACGTCTAGTGCAAGTACTATTGCAGTAGTAGCGACAGGGTTAGATAAGGTATACCCAGCAAGGCATCGAACTTTAGCGCAGCAAATAATATCTAATGATGGTGCAATAATTAGTGAATTTTTACCTAGCACTTTGCCAAAAGCAGGACATTTCCCGAAAAGAAATCGCATTATAAGCGGTCTTAGTATAGGTGTTCTAGTTGTGGAGGCTGCTTTGAAAAGTGGTTCATTAATTACGGCTCGTTGTGCGTTAGAGCAAAATAGAGAAGTTTTTTCTATTCCCAGTGCCATCCATAACCCTCAAGCTAAAGGCTGTCACTGGTTAATTAAGCAAGGAGCTAAACTAGTCGAGGAAGTGGCCGATATAATAGAGGAGTTAACATTTGTAAATGAATCTGGTCTACACTTAAAGAAGGAGAAAAAATCACAAGTGGTTGTAAATAAAGGCATTGATCAAAAAAGTCAAAATAAGAGCTTGTGTGTTGATGAATTGTTGGCTAGTGTGGGTTTTGAGATCACTCCCGTAGATAAAGTGGTTTCCCGAAGTAAACTACCCATAGAGGAAGTGCTAATTCGGTTAACAATGTTAGAGCTTAGTGGTCTGGTGGTTGCGGTACCAGGTGGCTACCTTAGATTGTAGTATTCACCATAGGTGTAAAAGGGGCTAGTTATGTTTGATATATTGATGTATCTTTTTGAAAATTATATTCATAGTGAAGCTGAAGTAATGGTTGATCATGATATATTAACCGATGAACTAACGCGTGCTGGTTTTCACCAGGATGAAATATATAAAGCGCTTAATTGGTTAGAGAAGCTTTCTGCATTGCAAGATAGTGATGCATATCCTTATTTAACTCGCGTTGGCAATCAATCTTTCCGTATTTATACTGAAGATGAAATGCAACTTCTTGATACTGAAAGTCGAGGTTTCATTTTGTTTTTAGAACAAGTCAATGTACTTGATTTTACTACACGTGAAATGGTCATCGATAGAGTCATGGAGCTTGATACAGCTCACTTTTCTATGGACGACTTAAAGTGGGTAATATTGATGGTATTGTTTAATGTGCCCGGTCAAGAAAGTGCTTATTCGCAAATGGAAGATCTCATTTTTGATGAACAAGAAGGTCCATTACACTAAGGCATTTTATTAAATATTAGTTTTTTTAGGCAGAGTTGTGGCATAATATGTCACAACTCTATTTGTAGTATATCGCTTAACTGAACAAACTATAGCTTATTTTATGTCTAATCTGCCTAATACAAAGCAATCAACTTTAGATAAAGAGAATCCTTTATTTTCTCGACATGAACATGCGCTTGAGAAAGCCTATGAAGTTTGCCCTGAGTGTGATTCTGAGTTAACCATGAAGAAGGGAAAGGCAGGAGCCTTTTTAAGTTGTTCCAATTATCCAAACTGTCAATATACGCGCTCAGTGGTTGAGCAAGAACGTGTTGAAGATACCGTTTTACCTAACAGTGAATGTCCTCTTTGTGCTCATCCATTAGCCGTAAAGCAAGGGCGCTATGGCATGTTTATTGGTTGCACTAATTATCCACAATGTCATCATATTGAAGATGAGCAACACCATGAAGACATTGGTGTTGCTTGCCCATCATGTAAAGAGAAGGGCAAAGTTGGCGAGTTAAAAGAAAAAACTAACCGCTTTGGCAAAACGTTTTATTCTTGTGATCAATACCCTAAATGCAAATATGTTTTAAACTATAAGCCTATAGAGCAAACCTGCCCTGAGTGTCAGTGGTCTGTGTTAATAACACGAACTATGGCAAGTGGTGAGGTGATAAGTTGTCCGCAGAAGAAATGCAGCTATAAAAGTAAAGCTCTATAATATTAACTACCCCTATTTTTAACCTTTAAGAGAAAAAACCATGACATCACCATTTGTTGCTATTTTAATGGGATCAGATTCTGATCTTCCGGTAATGCAAGCCACGATTGATATTCTAAAGCAATTTGATATTACTCATGAAGTTCGTGTACGCTCAGCTCATAGAACACCTGAAGCTGCGAAAGCTTATGTTAAAGATGCCGAAGAGCGAGGTTGTAAAGTATTTATTTGTGCTGCTGGTTTGGCTGCCCATTTAGCTGGCGCTGTTGCAGGTATGACTACACGCCCAGTTATTGGTGTACCAGTTGATTGTGGTCCATTACAAGGCCATGATGCATTATTATCAACCGTAATGATGCCGGGTGGCATTCCTGTTGCGACAGTTGCAATTGGTAAAGCGGGTGCTAAGAATGCAGGTTATTTAGCGGCACAAATTTTGGGTGTTGCTGATCAAAGCATGGCTGATAAAGTACAAGCTGAGCGTAAAGCTAATGCTAAAGCTTTACTTGCAAAAGATGAAGCAATGCAAGCTAAACTAGGTTAGTTTATTGCTGCATTGTTCAACTTAGGCGTTAAAAGCACTCATTAACATTCGTTAACTTTGTGCTTTTTTTTAGTATATATCCGCTCCACTTGAAGATGCTCGTTTCAGGACGTCTGAGCGATTCATAATCAAGGCATATTTTTTTATTCAGGGTTGTTACCCTTATAAAGAAATGTAACGCAGAGTATGATTTGCTCAGCCTTCCCCAAGGGGCTGGTTTAGAAACGCTTTATGCTGCGTTATTGATTTCGACAAGGGAACAACCATTCTCTTCAATCAATGCCTTACCTAAAGGCGTAGCTAATTCCAGCTGAATCATGCATCTTCAGGTGGAACGGGTATAGAGCCATGCAGTTATAGTTAACTTACAATTTTGTAATGATACGCACTGACTAAATAGTGATCTTATGAGTAGTACCTCTACAATTAAAAACGCTGCTGAGATATTTTCCCAAGGCGGCATTATTGCTTACCCAACAGAAGCTGTTTTTGGCCTTGGTTGCGATCCCGATAATGATGAGGCAGTGAGAAAGCTACTTTTATTGAAGCAGCGCAGTGTTGATAAAGGTTTAATCTTACTAGCGGCTAGTTATACTCAATTATTACCCTACCTTGACGATAGCGCAATAAGTCAAGATCAACGCTTTAGTGTTTTATCACGTTGGCCAGATGCGCTTACACAGGTGTTACCTGCCAATAGCAATATTTCATCACTACTTTGTGGTGTTTTTGATTCTATTGCCGTTCGCATTACCAATCACCCTGATGTAGTTGCACTATGCAAACTAACGAATAAAGCAATTGTGTCAACGAGTGCAAATTTATCGGGTCAACCACCGGCAACCACTTGGCAGCAAGTCGAACAACAGCTGGGTGATAAAGTTGATTTTATTATTAAGGCTGACACCCTAGGTTTTTTAAAACCAACGAGTATTATTAATGGCTTAACAGGTGCCATTATTCGACAGTAAATAAAATGTCGTGTGACAAATGTCAATAAAAACACCTTTGTCAGCAGTGGATTACCAAAATTCACTTATAAAACTTGATCGAAATCAATAAAAATTTCTTCTGTAAAACTTAGCTGAAAAACCTTGCGCTACATCAACCTTTTAAATAACAATAGCCCTATCATACCCACAAATAATTAAGGGGTATAACACATGAAAAAATCATTATTAGCAATCGCATTACTATCAAGCCTTTCCACAATGACATTTGCAAACCAAGCGGGTGATATTTTAGTTCGTGGTGGTTTTACAACTGTAAATCCAGATAGTGATAAAGCAGCTATTTTGCTAGGTGGTTCTAATGCGACAGGTGCATCACTTAGTGTTGATGATAATGCTCAATTAGGGCTAAACTTTGTTTACTTTTTCGATAGTAATTGGGCTGTGGAGCTTTTAGCAGCAACACCATTTACTCATGACGTAACATTGAATGATCCTACTGCGGCATTAGGCGGTGCTTTAGGTGTTCCTGCCGGGCTTGATGGTGCAAAGCTAGCAGAAGTTACTCACTTACCTCCAACGCTAAGCGCTTTGTATTATTTTGATACAGGCTCAGCATTTAAACCATATGTTGGTTTAGGTATTAATTACACTATATTTTTTGATGAAGGGTTTGAATCTGCACCTAAAAGCTTAGGGTTAAGTAATTTAGAGTTAGATGGATCGTTTGGTTATTCCGTTCAAGTTGGTGCTGATTATGATTTAGGTGATAACTGGTCAGTGAATGTGTCGGCTCGTTATATTGATATATCAACTGATGCAACTTTTGATGTGGCTGGTAATAGTATTGGTAAAGCAAGTGTTGATGTTAACCCTATGGTTTATTCAGTAATGTTGGGTTATACCTTTTAATCATTGTCTAATGGCTTAAGCTAGTACATTAGCTTTTGAAAGTAATAAAACAAAAAGCAGTAACTTATTCAAAAGAGTTACTGTTTTTTTTGTGTTTTTAAAAACCAATTCGGTTAGGCTGTAGGTAAGTTTTTATATTGAAAGTACTCTAATGGACAAATACTGTGTTTTTGGTAATCCAATTAAACAATCACGCTCACCTTTTATTCACCTGTCATTTGCTAAAGAGACAAAGCAAGTCATTAGTTATGAAATTCAATTTGCTGAGATAGACGGTTTTACAGAGGCCGTAGTTGAGTTTATTGATCAAGGTGGGAAGGGGGCAAATGTAACAGCACCTTTTAAAGAGCAAGCAATGGCAATGTGTGATGAATTAACAGAACACGCAAAATTTTCCGGTGCTGTTAATACGTTAACCTTTAAAAATGGCAAAATATATGGAGACACTACCGACGGAATTGGTTTAGTGAATGACTTACTCACTAACGGTGTCAGCCTTGAGAATAGCCGAATATTATTACTTGGCGCAGGTGGAGCATCAAAAGGTGTAGTGTTACCTTTACTGAATCAAAATCCAAAAAGTTTAACGATTGCTAATAGAACGGTTTCAAAAGCTAAAGCGATAGTTGAACAGTATACTGACCAACCGCTTTCAGCTTGCTCATTTGAAGAAGCAAACGAGCAAGTGTTTGATGTCATCATAAATGCTACCTCTGCAGGTTTAACAGGTAACGGCGTACCAATTTCTGAAAAGCTTATTACAATTAATAGCGTCTGCTATGACATGACCTATGGTAAAGAGCTAACACCGTTTCTGCAAAAAGCACAAAATCTGAAAGCGAATAAGGTTATTGATGGA
>Ga0105358_10000221_pt1 | contig 26190 bp, 17 predicted proteins | sample GOMGulsemesocosm_5_FD_83509 | JGI IMG/M metagenome (GOLD analysis project Ga0105358, IMG submission 83509) | Methane-oxidizing microbial communities from mesocosms in the Gulf of Mexico - GOM15C Gulf of Mexico | ecosystem: Environmental > Aquatic > Marine > Cold seeps | place: Gulf of Mexico... | reverse complement strand
TAACAAGTCCGTTTTCCTGGCCTGCTCGACTGAGGCTGCATTTTAAAACGCATTTATTCGGCTTGCGTGTCTGGGGTTACGGATATTGGCAGACAATTCAAGCTCAGTATATTGCCGCCCATTAATCTCCAGCTCAGCGACGAGCTATATCAAAAAAACCTTTAACATAATCAATATCAGCATCCTCCTTACGAACGCCAATGTGTATTTTTTTTCTCACCCCCAAGTCGCTCAACGGGATAATCTCGATGGGCATAGTGCCGATATACTCCTCTACCAACCACCTTGGCAAAGCGGTTATACCTCTACCCGCCGCCACCATTTCCAGCAATATGTCAGTCGTTTCGATAGTTTTATGCACTTTGGGCCGACACCCCGACGGTTGTAAAAAGAGATTGAAGATATCTAAGCGATCAGTTTCGACGGGATAGGTTATTAAGACCTCTTGGCCCAGCATCTCTGGTTTTATCGACACCAGCTCTGTAAAAGGGTGACCCGAAGCCACCACCAGAACCAGCTCATAATCAAACACGGGGATATAAATTAGTCCGGTTTTAAACACCGGGTCAGGGGTAATCAACATATCAATATCGTGATTTAACAACGCCCCTAGCCCGCCGAATTGAAAAGCCTGTTTCACATCCACATCAACCATCGGCCAGTCTTGAAGAAATGGAGAGATCGTCCGCAGCAACCAGCGATAGCACGGATGACACTCCATGCCGATACGTAAATTACCCCGCTGCCCTTGGGCAAACTGTTGAAGGACCTGTTCAGAATGCTCAAGCTGGGGCAAGACTCGATTGGCGAGCGCTAGAAGCTGCTCTCCCGCAGGGGTGAAACGTAAACGTCGACCATCTTTTCGCCATAAATCTGTGCCAAGCCGGCTTTCAAGCTTTTTGATGCCATGGCTAAGCGCCGATTGACTCAAGTTCAGCTCTTTCGCTGCCAAGGTTAATGTGCCTTGCTCGGCAATAGAGCGGAGTATTTTTAAATGCAGTCGTTCGATCATTATTCATGAGCTCAGTTCATAGATTGCTGTAAATATATCATTTTTACTCATCCATTGTCTTGACTACTATGCTGACCACTACCTTCCTGCAGCCTTATATATCAGGCTTGCCACGCACAACGACGCCCTCACAACAGGGTTTCAAACCTATTGGATAATATTATGGTCAGCACTCACAACTTGGGTTTCCCTCGCATTGGCACTGGGCGAGAGCTAAAACTTGCCCTCGAAAGCTACTGGCAAAAAGACATCGATGCTGGGGAACTGAAAACCATTGGGGCACAAATACGAGCAGAGAACTGGCAACGCCAATCCGAGTTAGATTGGCTGCCCGTTGGAGATTTCTCCCTGTATGACCAGGTATTAGATACCAGCTTTTTGTTAGGGCATATTCCAAGCCGGGTTAAGAGCCTTGGTACAGATGCAGATAATGAAATCGACCAGTATTTTCGTCTCGCCCGCGGCCGCAGTGCCAACGACAACGACTGCAGCTGTATTCGTGCCTCGGAGATGACCAAGTGGTTTGATACCAATTACCACTACATCGTCCCAGAGTTCGACGCTAAAACCGATTTCTCGCTAAATGCGGAACAGTTATTGGGCCAAATCAGCGAAGCAAAAGATCAGGGCCATAAAACCAAACCCGTTCTATTAGGGCCGCTAAGTTACCTTGCACTGGGTAAAACTAAAAACGACTTCGACGCTTTAGACTTATTCCCACAACTCATCGATTGTTATAGCCAACTTATTAATACCTTGGCAGAACACGGCTGCGAATGGGTTCAAATTGACGAGCCAATACTGGCTACCGATCTCGACGAGAACTGGCGACATAAATTTCACTTGGCTTATCACAAACTTAAAGCCAGCCCGATAAAAATATTACTCGCTAGTTATTTTGGAGAACTTCAAGACAACCTCTTACTGGCCTGTGAGCTTCCCGTGGCGGGTTTGCATTTGGATGCCGTCAATGCACGCCAAGAAGTCAACAAACTGGTTGATTGGTTGCCTGCCCACAAAATTTTATCCCTAGGAGTGATTGACGGTAGAAACATCTGGAAAACAGATTTAAATAACACATTAGATTGGCTTGAGCCCGTGCATGATCGATTACAAAATCGTTTGTGGATAGCGCCGAGCTGTTCTTTATTGCATGTTCCAGTGGATTTAGTGAGTGAAAAGCAACTGCCTGATGATGTCGTAAATTGGCTGGCATTTGCCCAACAGAAAATTTCTGAGCTGAGTATTTTAGCTGGCGCATTAAACCAGGGCAGAGCTAGCGTAAATAGCGAGTTAAACGCAAACAGGGCAGCGATAGAGCAGCGCCGTAATTCTGAGAAGGTCCACAAACCCAGAGTTCAACAGAGGTTACTACAAATAAAACCAAAGATGACCCAGCGCCAATCGAAGTTTTCAGTTCGCTCAGCGCTACAAGAAAGTGTATTAAAACTACCTGTTTACCCAACGACCAGTATTGGATCCTTTCCTCAAACCCAAGGTATTCGCCAAGCTCGACGCGACTATAAATCAGGCGGGTTGGGACATGATGAATACCAGTCCTTTTTAAAGCGCGAAATAAAACTCTGCATCGAACAACAAGAGGCGCTGGACATTGATGTATTGGTTCACGGAGAAGCCGAACGTAACGACATGGTGGAATATTTTGGTGAGCAATTGACAGGTTATGCGTTTAGCCAATTCGGCTGGGTTCAATCCTATGGGTCCCGCTGCGTTAAGCCTCCGATTCTTTACGGCGATGTCGAACGTACCAGCGCAATGACAGTAGAGTGGGCGCAATATGCCCAGAGCCTCAGTAAAAAACCTGTCAAAGGAATGCTTACTGGCCCAGTGACTATTTTAAACTGGTCTTTTGTCCGCGACGATCAACCTCGAGAATATAGCTGTAAACAAATTGCTCTTGCGATTCGCGATGAGGTTCTCGATTTAGAAGCTGCCGGAATTAACATTATCCAAATCGATGAAGCCGCGCTTCGTGAAGGTTTACCCTTGCGGCGAGCAGATTGGGAAAATTACTTAAACTGGTCAGTTGAGAGCTTTAAACTGTGCGCCAATGGCGTCGCCGACAAAACGCAAATTCACACACATATGTGCTACTCGGAATTTAACGACATCATTACCGCAATTGCTAACATGGATGCCGACGTGATCACCATTGAGACATCCCGCTCAGACATGGAATTACTGGATGTCTTCGAAAACTACGAATACCCAAATGACATTGGACCAGGGGTCTATGACATCCATTCGCCAAATATCCCAAGTGTTGGCAGCATAGTACAGCTAATAGAAAAGGCTCAAAAACGAATCCCCAAACAACGACTGTGGATAAACCCAGATTGCGGCCTTAAGACTCGCCAATGGCCCGAGGTAGAAGCTGCATTGAAAAATATGGTCTCGGCGGCGCAGCAACTACGCGCCGTGATTTGACCCAAATCACTTAATCGTAAGCTCAGTATAGTTAGCCGTAGGCCATCTATACTGAGCCCTCAATCATAAAAACCCTTCTTCACCGTTATATGTCAACCTGGGGAATGCCCTAAGCTATAATTTGTCTTTGATATCGGGTTCTGCCCAGAAGTAATACTCAGTCAACGCCATAGATATAGCTGGCCGCAGGATATTTCACAGAATCTAACACAACAACAGATAGTTTTACGCAGGAACAATAGAAACGCCGCTTGTTTTGCCCTCCATTGGTAGACTTTTTATTAATCAAGTAAACCAATAAAAACACAAACACCAAGCGACTTTTGGCTTGCAGTACTGGAGCTAAACCTGTTCGCCGTAATAATAAACGAGGAGAAACAGGCTATGCGATATAACTCACTACTGTTGGCCGCACTACCACTGGCCATTAGCGCTACCAGTGTTGCACAAACGACCCTAGAGGAAGTCATCGTAACGGCGCAGAAACGCGCTCAATCGGTGCAAGACATTGGTGTTACCGTCACTGCCTTTAGCGGTGAGCAAGTTGAGGACATGAACTTAAGTTCGCCCAAAGATCTGGCGGCCTTCACCCCAGGTTTAAGTACCACCAACGCTACGTCTGGCGGCACGCCTATCTTTGCTATTCGAGGCATAGGCCTTGATGACTTTAATGTTAACAATAATAGCGGTGTCGGTGTTTATATTGACGACGTCTTCGCCAGCTCACCAGCTCTCCTTAGCGGTCAGCTATTCGACGTAGAACGAGTCGAGGTGCTAAAAGGGCCGCAAGGTACCTTATACGGTAAAAACACCACCGGCGGCGCCATTAATTTTATCTCAGTTAAGCCAACTGATGACTTCGAGTCTTATGTTACCGTCGGCCTTGGTAATTGGAGTACTCGGAAGCTAACTGCTGCCGTGAGCGGGCCACTGGGCGATACAGTTCGTGGTCGTATCGCAATCGATTCTGAAAAATCTGACCAAGGTTGGCAAAAAGATATTGATACCAATCGAGAGTTTGGCCGGCCTGACCGATTTTCGGCTCGAGGCTTGTTGGCATTCGACATTAGTGAGCGACTCTCAGGGCTGTTCAACGTACACGCCTCACAAGATAACTCCATACCCGAGTCCCCACAAAGCACAGGTGGTCCTTTTGCGCCTGCTGGCGTCAGCATCGCAACCAACAGTGAAGATCCTCGTGATGTTAGGGTAGGCGATCTAAATGTCAGCCGTGACGAATCCGGAGTCGGGTCAGCACTTACCTTAAATTATGAATTTGATAGTTTGAGCCTCACATCGATTACATCGTGGGATGATTATGAGCGTAAAGTTACCGATAATTTAGACGGTGACCCGTTCCCGTCTTTTGATTTTTTCCAGGACAGCGAAGTATCTCAGTATTCTCAAGAGTTCAGACTCAACTCTGATAGCGGTGAAACCTTTACTTGGGTGGCGGGGCTTAGTGTATCAAAGGATGAAGTTAAAGTTCGAGACGCGAGTGATACCGCCTTGCCTTTTGGTGTATCACCTAGCCGCGCCTTAGCAAAAGCAGATTACGTACAGGAAACTGAATCACTCGGTGCATTTATTCACACAGAAACCGATCTGAGTGATGAACTACATTTGTCTGTGGGCTTACGCTACTCTCGGGATAAGCGTAGTTTTGATGGGAAAAGTTTTGACGTCGATGGAAATATTTTATTCGGTGCTCCCGGAGCTGTTGTTGCTGAACTAAATGACAGCCGCACAGAGTCCGATGTGTCCTATCGTATAGGCCTCGACTACGATCTAAACGATGCAACTTTAGTTTACGCAAACGTGGCCACCGGCTACAAAACCGGTATCTTCTACGGAAGCCCAGCACTGGCATCCGAGGTTTGGGGTTACACCAAACCAGAAGAAGTATTCTCTTACGAACTCGGTATCAAGGCCGATTTATTTGAGAACAGCGTGCGCTTAAATGCAGCCGTATTCCACTACGATTATGATGATCGCCAGTCTCTACTTCTGGGGCAAAACGATGCCGATATCTTTATCGTCACACTCGAGAACATTCCGGAATCAGAAATCGATGGCGCTGAAATTGAGATAGAATGGTTACCACTAGACGGCCTTGATGTTCGCCTTGGGGCCGCTTATCTAGACGCGAAAGTTGTAACTGCTCCAACAACACTACGCGGGCTACGACTTTCAACGCCTGTAAAAGCTGGCGATACTCTATCGCAGGCGCCCAAATTAAGCGCCAACCTTGCTCTTGCTTATCGCTGGGACTTGAGCGATCAACTCTATGCAAGAATGTTTGCCAGTTATAGCCGCTCCGACGAACAAGTTGGAGCCTTAGCAGACCCTAGTGGTGTCTACGGCCCCATAAATAATGCATCGGCACGCTTATCATTGGCCGATCAAGATGACACATGGGAAATTTCACTATGGAGTAAAAACTTAGGCGATAGTCGAGATAAAACTTATTCGGCCGCCAACTTCTACGCTGGTGCTCAGTTTTATCGTCAGAAGCCTCGTAGCTACGGGGTAGACTTTACTTATAAATTTTAAAATTCGGGGTGGATAAATTCTAATTTTTCCACTTAAAGTCCGATTTATAAAAGTTCATAGTATTTAGCACGACGTCATATATCTACAGTAGTGTATATCACTACTGTAGATTTTTTATTTTTGGCGCCCAAAATAACTCTCGAATATTATTAACACCATCAGTAACAGTTATTAGGTGAAACTATGCGAAAAAATGAGCCTAAAAAAATAAAGGTTTGCTACATTGACCCAGTCAGTAGCGCTGAACTCTTACCCGATCTTGCTGCGTACTTTTCCACCTTTAAAAGTGATGACTGCCACTTAGAGCTTATCAATCTACGTGCCGGCCTACCGTGGGACAACCTTGAATACCACAGCTTCGAGGCCCTAGTTTCTGCAGATTTAGTGAAGGCTGTTTATTGGGCTAGCGCCCAAGGTTTTGATGCTGTAATTATCGGTTGTTTCTATGACCTTTGTTTACATGAATGTCGAGAAGTTGCAGGTGATATGATTGTCATCGCGCCTTGTCAAGCCTCCTTACAAGTTGCCAGTAACATTTCAAATCGAACCAGCATCATCATTGGTCAAAATAAATGGCGTCACAAAATAGAGTCTAATGTTCGTCATTATGGCCAACACCACCTGGTGGGTTCTTTAGTGTCTTGCCATAAGTCAGTGAATAACTATCTAAACGATAAGGAATCAAGTCTCAAAGCATTATTAGATGCCAGTAAATATGCTGTAGAAAATGATTACGCTGAATCAATAATACTTGGCTGCTCTGCCAATCTAGGTATGCATAAAACATTGCAAAACACATTAGGCATTGCGGTAATAGATCCGGCATTAGCGGCGTTATCGCTTGCTCAAAGCATGGCTCGAACAAAATCTCTGGGATGGGGCACTAGTCACAAAACCAGTTTAGAAGCTCCGTGGCAACAAGAACCTGATGCAATGAAATATTTTTCTGCAGCAAGAGATTCAATAGGGGAAAGGCTTGTTGTTGAGTAGAAACACATTCACAACAAGCGTCTATAACTTTTAAATTTCAGGAGTATGTCGCTCAAGCCGAGTGACAGTGTTTATTACAATTGGTTTTGATAAATATTCACTGTTCTCAACTCTATTGCGTATATTTTCCAATACTTCGCTGCCCCGAACCAATTGCCCAAAAGCAGCAAATCCTTGACCGTCTGGTTGGCGTAAACCACCAAAGTTTAACTCAGGCTCGTCACGCAGACAAATAAAGAAGCTGCCATTGCCAGTCCCAACCTCATAACGAGCCAACGACAAACTACCTTTTTTATGCAGCACCCCCGTTGCTTTGGTATTTTCGTGTTCGATGTTTTCTAGTAGGGATGGGCTGTCGATATTCAAACCACCCTGGACAGATTCGATCTTACATGGATCTTCAGCTTGATCGTGAGCCTCTGTAACAATTCGGAAAAAGCTACTTCCATCGAATAACGCCAAATCTGTATAGGCAAGAAAATTTCTCACGGTACCCGGAGCTTGTTCCTGATAAAGCTCAAATATCATAGACCCAAGCTCGGTGGAAATTTCTACAAATACTATTTCCTTCACAATTAACCCTTAATGATTTTTAAACAGATTATGCGCTAAGGTTCGAGACTCTTACTTGTTCTTGCCAGCGGGATGATACATAAAATAGATACCAGTAAGCTCACGGCAGCCAAAGCCAAAACACCGCTGTAAGAAAACTTTACGATAAGGGCGGCAGCCAAAAGCGGTCCCAGAGCAAATCCAATATTTAACATTGGTTGACTAGCAGTAATAAATCGTCCGCTTTTATCAGCAGTGGCGATCAAAGAAAATAACCTAGAAGCAATCACGCTCCAAACAACACTGTAGATAATCAACGTCCAAGTGTATTGTGATTTATCAAAATCTAAATTTAAGAAATATAAACATAGGAGCATAATCAGCCCTGACACAATCAGGATAATACTGCCTGTCGCCATTCGCCCCATCAACGCTAGTAATAAAGCGCCCACAAAACCGCCAATCATTGAAATGCTCAGCGCCGTTGAAACCCACTCGAAACTAAAGCCTGCCGCTGTACCGATACTCGCAACATAAGTCCATACGGCGCCGATACTGACATAAAAGGTGAGGATTGCGAAAACTCCGAACACTAAGTTTCTTGACAGCTTAGAGTTAAGGGCCTCATGCGAGCTCAGTGCCTTCTCGTGTTCAACGACGGTCTTCTTTGGCAAATAACGAATACTGAATAAGGCTAATATCAACAAAATGATGAAACTAAGTAAGACTCCAAACAGTTGCCACTGTTGAATTACGCTCGGCAGTAAGAACAAACCTGCCGCTTGAAGCACCACCGCAGCCCCAGTGTAGATTGCAAACCAACGATCGGGGTTTGCGGTCTTTGCTAAGGCTGTCATGCCTGCGGTCACAAGCAAACCCTCTCCCAAGCCTGCAACCAGGCGGGACCACACCAAACCCTCAAACTCCGTACAAAGGTTACTAGCCACATTGGCAAGCAAGGCTATAGCGATACCAAGCATGGCGATCTTTCTCATATCAAGTTTGTTAATACATAATGCGCACAACAACGTGGATATCGCCAAGCCACCGGTTTCTGAAGAACCCAGCCAACCTATCTGTTGATCATTTAGACTAAACTGTACGGCCGCAGCCTCTAAAAATGAGGGCAGCAAAAAAATTACAGAATAACCAATCAAGGCAGCTATCGTTCCGCTAGCACCTAGTAACAAATCTCTATGCTGCTTAGTCTTCATGAATTAAACCCAAAATATAAATTTTTCAATCAATAACTCAAAAATTGATAGCTCATTATCGTCTGTATCGAATGCATAAACTATCTCGCAGCTGAGCGACTCTACTGATAGCCGTAAACTTCTTTCGCGACTTGGGTGGTGATATAACCATTCTTAATATCCTCTTCAACAGCCCCTTCGTCGCGCTGTAATGGGTCTCCCCAACCACCTCCATGGCCTGTCGTTAATCGTAATAGATCACCCTTGATTAACGCAAAGCGGCTTATACGACTAAAACTGGCTTTATGATTACCATCCTTGTCGAAAACATCAATGGTATTACAGCTGCCGTCTTTACCATTGTCTATGCCCCACGGTGCAGTCTTTCCTCGACCAAAAAAACTAGAAATATCAGCGGTGTCCGATAAGATTCGATATTCATGTACGACACCAACACCACCACGATGTTTACCTGCGCCCGCGCTGCTGTCTTTATCTATATGAAAACCGTATCGCTCTACCCGAATACCATAACGTGCTTCTATTATTTCGACTGGAATATTACTAGTTTCTCCATTACCGACACAAAACTGAGCAGATTCTCCGTCTTTATCAACGCCTGCACCCCAACCCCCAACGAGTGGCTCAACTAATAAATAGGGCTCATTAGTTGAGGGGATCGTACCTGATAAGTTCATTGTACACACCGAACCGAATTGCCCCGCAGTGACAACTCCAGGTAATACTTGGGCTAGAGCTTTACGCGCAACATCAGCAGCACACACCATCGCCTCGAAATATGAAGAGACCGGCGCCGGTCGCTCGGCCGTTAACAGTGTTCCTGCAGGGCAAATTACTTTTAAACGACGAAAGCATCCTTCAGTCGCGGGAGCTTTCGGTTGAACAATACCCATAAACACTTCTCGTGCCGCTGAAATCAATACGCCCATTGAGCAGTTAATTGGCCCAGGTGCTTGGGCATCGGTGCCGGTATAATCTAAAATAAAACTGTCGTCGCTAATAGTAACCTTCACTTTAACGGTGAAAGGCCCATTGCCGATGCCATCTTCGTCAATGACATCTGTCGCCAACCAAGAACCCTTCGGTAAAGCAGCCAATTGCTGCAGAACCATTGCATCACCGTGCTCCAGCAAGTTTTCAATTGCCGCTAGTGTTGTCGCTTTACTGTACTTTTCCATAACGGCAAGAAAACGTTGCTCTCCAACTTTTAACGACGCCGCACAAGCGTGGAGATCACCAAGGGTCATATCCGGTAAGCGGACATTGACTTCAATTAAGTCGAGCAAGGCCTGATTAACAACACCACGATCAAATACTTTTATACCCGGAAACTGTAAACCTTCTTGATAAACCTCAGTAGCATCCGCGCTATAACTGCCAGGATCTTTTCCGCCAATCTCTGTCCAGTGTGCTTTGTTAGCCGTCCAAGCCACTAATTCATTTTCAAAAAAAATGGGACGGATCATGCACACATCAGATAAGTGTGTACCTCCACCGGCATAAGGATCATTAAGAATAAAAACATCGTCTGGAAAAATGTTATCTAATGAAAACTTTTTCAATAATGTTTCAACGCCGCCATCTAGGGTACCAATGAAACCAGGAATCCCGTTGCCCTGAGCGATCAAGCGCCCCGTGGCATCAGTAATTCCAATGCCATAATCCAATGATTCGTAAATAATAGGGCTTTTGCTGCTGCGCTTTAGAGCCAAAAACATCTCTTCACCTATGGCAACAAGAGAGTTCTTAATAACTTCTATGGTAAATATATCCATAGTATCTTGATATTTCATCGCTTACGCCTCGAGGTAAATATGTAAACCACCAAAACCATCAACTTCAACTCGATTACCGGGTAATACCACGGTAGTCGTTGTTGGTTCTTCGATTATGGCAGGCCCTAGCAGGCTCATCCCGGAACAAAGTTTCAAGCGATCATAAATGTCAGCATTGTGAGTACCTAAATCATCAAAATCTACCTGCCGTTGACCGATAAGGGCAGAGCACGCCGCCCTATTATCAACGTTCAATGCCGGTTTTAATTCCGCTTTGTCCAGTAGGGCAAATGACACCAGGTGAAAATTTACAACTTCGATGGCCGAGTCTTCCAAGCTAAAGCTGTATTCTTGTTCGTGTGCCAAGTGAAACGCCGCCTTTAACGCTTTCGTAAATTGCACAGGGCTTAATGCTTCATTGGGAAGACGAACTTTCACTGTGTGCTCTTGCCCTTGGTATCGGGCATCAAGGTACAGTTCGTTTATGACACGATCCGGCGAGAAACCATCTTGCTCATAGTCATGCTGAGCCTGTAGCCGCTGCTTCTCAAAACCAGCGACTATTTCATCTTTGCTATTACCGGTAATACTCATCCTCTGGGTTTGGATATAGTCCCGACGTAAATCAATCATCAACATACCAAAGGCTGAAAATACTCCTGCAAAGGGAGGAATAATTACCTTCCGAGCATTGAGTTCTTTACCAAGGGCCGTCGCGTGCATGGCGCCGCCGCCGCCAAAGGCCATCAGAGCGAAGTCACGAGGGTCGTGACCGCGGTTAACTGAGATTAATTTAAGCGCATTCACCATATTTGAATTCGCAATCTTTATAACCCCATGGGCGACATCGATCCCCTTAATGTTTAGCCCAGCGGGTAAGGCTTCTGCAATACCGGAAAATGCGGCCTCTACCGCTGCTATGTCTGGCTTAATTTCACCTCCAGCGAAATTGTCAGGGTTGATGCGGCCCGTTATTAAATTCGCATCGGTGGTAGTAGGGGCTTTGCCACCGCGACCATAGGCCACCGGACCTGGGGTAGATCCAGCACTTTCAGGGCCGACATGGAGTGAACCGGCCCCATCAACCCAGGCAATGCTGCCTCCACCATTACCAATTTCGACAATATCGATAACGGGGGTTTTAATGGGGTAACCGGCCGTCGTTGCGGTCTTCTCAATGATGTATTCTGTCGTGATACGAGTATCGCCCTGATGAATAAGCGAGCACTTGGCCGTTGTGCCTCCAATATCGAGTGCCATGATATCGCTCTCGTTTATTAAACGACCATATGCCGCCGCACCTAATATTCCGCCAACGGGGCCCGATTCGACTAAGCTGATTGGGTTTTCTCTAGCGGCCTGTAATGTTGCGATACCGCCATTAGACTGCATGATGAATGGATCATTCGACAAGCCCTTGGCCTTTAATCTATCCCTTAATTTATCAAGATATTGCTGTGCTGGAGGCAAGACATAGGCAGACAAAACCGTTGTGCTGCTACGTTCGTACTCTCGCCATTCGGCCGAAATTTTATGGGAGGCAATAACATCCGCCTCAGGCCACAAGCGCTTAATCTCATTCACCGCAGCTTGTTCATGCACCGGGTTCAAATATGCATGAAGGAAACACACAGCAATAGCTTCAACCCCTTCATGTTTAAAGTCTTCGATTATATTCGCCAAACCAAGCAAGGCAATTGGTGTCTCCACATTACCCTGATAGTCCAGACGCTCATCAACTTCCCGGCGCAAGTGACGAGGTACAAAAGGCTGAGGTTTTCGGTAGTAATTATTAAAGATGTCTGGCGTATTACCGCGGCCAATTTCCAGCACATCCCGAAACCCTGAGGTAGTAATCAATGCAGTTTTGACTCCCTTACGCTCAGTCAAAGCATTAATAACCACGGTAGTTCCGTGAGCAAAGAAACTTACATGAGCTAAGTCGACTCCCGCTTTATCAGCTGCGTTGATAACCCCTTGCTCAAAATTGGGGTAAATCGTGTCACTTTTAACAGCTTTTACCTGCCCATCGTCGATGTATACTAAATCTGTAAAAGTCCCGCCGACATCTGTTGCCACACGCATATTCTTCCTCAGCTCTTTCATGCTCGCCCATTAACAAAAATTTCCAGTCTATTAAGTTACCAACATCCTTACGCAGATGATGTGGTATCAGGGCTAAGCAGCAACAGGATATTTTTTAAGTCGCAAGTCAAAAGTAGAGAATTTCGAACATCACCTGCCAATTGACCCCGCCCTATAGCAGCGCTAGGCTAGAGTCATCTTGATATAGGCTAAAGGTAGACAATATGAAGCGTACCGTAAAATTGGATCGACTAAACCGCCGGATACTAACTTTTTTGCAAACCAATGCTCGTATCAGCAATATTGATCTCGCCAATGAGGTTGGTCTATCACCCAGCGCTTGCCTGCAACGTACCAAGTCATTGGAAGAAGCGGGGTATATCCATAGCTACTTAACGGTTGTCAATTTAAATAAAATCTGTGAAAACGTTAGCGCATATTTAGACTTCACAATGAAAAGCCACGACCACCAAAACCTTCGCCGATTTGAGCGTGCCATTAAAGAGCTGGGTAATATCGTTGACTGCATGCGCATGTCAGGTGGCTCTGATTATATGGCGTTTGTCGTTTGTTCAAGTGTAAGTGAACTAAATCAGTTGACGGAACGTCTACTCGAACAAGAACTGAATATTCAACGCATCGATACTCGGATCGTTATGGATGCACCTAAATGGATGGGAGGTTATCCCCTAGATAGCCTGAGTTGGAAGGAAGTAAAAGAAAACGAGTGAATCTCTGGTGTTTCACTTCATCACCAGGCAAGAGAAAATTTTAATGTAGTGAATTGCTTTGAATCACTAGAAAGACAATTTTGAAAGAAGTAAAGTAATAATTATAGTTTTTAGCTAAGCTGCTCGGTCATATCAGTCGATACGATAGGCTCTATAATATAGTTTATCGGCCGGCATACGGTAAACCAATGGCCCCGAAGGGCCATATACGATTTCCAAAAAGTAGATTTACCTGACCCCGCCCATTACTTTCACTTCAGCCAAACTTAAATAATCTTTGTGGTCTAGCTGAATCCGAACGTAGCGACCTGCAGCCTCAACAGGAATTGTCGCTTGTACACCGACTTTTCCAGAAAAATGAGACCGCCAAACCTTACTATCATTTTTTAGTTCAGCATACGTTGCCTGACCAAATGGCTGATCTGATACAAAGACCGTAAAATCTCTTAAACGCTCGGTACAACAATCGGTTCGGTTAAAAAGTTCTATATTACTGATATCAGAAATACTTTCTAAATCGATTTCCCACCATGCATTGTTATCATGCCCAGTGTGCGTTACTGAGCTATCAAAAAATAAACCATTAACATTATCATCATTGGCGTTTGAACTCACAGCTCCCCATCCGGTAGATGATTGACTTGTTTCTTTTTCTAACGCTAAGTTCACGCTAGGAACTACAGGCGTTGGCTCTTGAGTATCACTTACTTTACCCAGCACCTTAACTTCACCAAGGCTTAAGTAATCCTTATGGTTCAACTGCACACGAACATAGCGCCCAGAACTTTCGACAGTAATTGTCGTTTTTTCACCGGCCGAACCAGAAAAATAAGACTGCCAGACAGTGCTGTCATTTTTTAATTCATCATATGTTGCCTGGCCAAATGGTTGCTCTGAAACAAATACCGTAAAGTCCCTTAAGCGATCAGTACAGCAATCCGTTCGGTTAAATAGCTCTATATCCCTGATATCAGAAATATTTTCCAGATCAATTTCCCACCATGCATTGTTATCATACCCAGTATGGGTAACAGAGTTATCGAAGTAGTCTCCATCCACATTATTATCATTTGCTCTTGAACTATCCCCTCCATAGGCTGTAGAAATCTGACGGGTAGGCTTTGCTAAAGCTAGGTTTTCATCTGAATATACCGGATCGATTGGATCAACCGGATCGACCGGATCAACTGGATCAACTGGATCAACCGGATCAACTGGATCAACCGGATCAACTGGATCAACTGGATCAACTGGATCAACTGGATCGACTGGATCAACCGGATCAACCGGGTCGACCAACTTCTCCTCCGCATGCTCATGAATGCTGTGTTGTAAATTCAACTTGGCCGGTGCTAGCTCCCTTTCATCCAGAACAACACCGTTACAAACAATAGCTGCACTTTGTGCAAGGCTTGATTTTGGAACGTTGACATGGAACATGTTCATCTTGGTGTTGTCTTGAAGTGTAGAACCTAGGTCATACCTTAATGAGCCGCTGTTTTTCGTTTCCACTTGCAACTGACAATTTTCAGTAGAATATTTTTGACCATCATCCTCGTAAGTAAATCCGTATGAGCCATGTAGTGCAGGGTAGACATAGCTTTGCAGACTATCTTCAGGGTCATAAAACCCAACAATAGTCGTTACAGGTACACCAAATAATTCAGGTTTCCTGGCATTAGAAATATCGAAGGTATCGTCTTCTACCCATGTATTGCCATCAGAGGCATAGACTTTTTTAAATCCAATATAAGTGCTGACTGTATCATTATTGATATTAAGATTGATTGACCCGCCCTGATCATGCTGAACCACAATAGTACGCCCTATGTTCGCGTCAGACGCCACAGGGATATCAATGTCTTTTTTCCAACTCCCATTAAAAATATTAATAGTTACTACATCACCCGCCTCAAATAAGTCATTTAAATATTCCATAGAAAAGTCATTAACGGAAGCTCTTACCCATCCTAACTTCTTCACATTATGTTCGTAAGGCTCCATTTTTTCTGTTTCGAAATTCCACTTTTTAAAACCAGTAGGGGAGTCAGCAGCAAAGACAACTTGATCTTCAAGATAACGTTGAATACTGGCGGAAGTGTACGGCGTGAAAAGGACATATCGGCTTATTGACGACATTGGATTTCCATGGGACAAGGCACTTTTACCAAATACTCTTCCATAGAAGGGTTCTTGGCATTGCCCTGCTAAACATGTGCTTTGATCAAATTTTGTGAAATGAAAGTTAGGTATGAATTTATTCAAATCTGAATCCCAACCCCAAGTAGAATTTACTCTGTCAGCTTGACTGTGGACAGAGCCCTCAAAGCCACCAGGATCATGACCTACACCAAAGCTATGTGCTGTTTCATGACTCCACTCCCAACCGATGGAATTTTCGATACTGACAAGACCAGTACTAGCCTTTCCACCATGGGCTTGAATACCATTAGCGTAATTTCCACGGCTGGCATGAGCTATTAATTGAGACTTTTTGATTTCATGGTGGTCACCAGCACTGTTAATGCCATAACTTGCATTAGTAATACCATGAGAGATAAGCTTCCAGGCAACCTGTTCATTCATTCTGCTTTTTTGCCAATTAGCCTCTTCTGGATCAAAGTCGGTCAGTAAAGTCCCATCTCTGAGCATCACTTCATCTAAACTGAGGGACTCATATTGATTTACAACCATACGGCTCAGAGGTAATGCTTGAAAATATTCTCGCTGTACTGCCTTATCTTTTCCAAAAACCAAATTATCACGGGCATCCGTTAACAGGCCAATATCGATTGTATTAACGATTAGTTCTGTAGCAGGGCCTACTTCAACGCTGTCTAACTCACCTGAAAGTTCACCATGCGTGAACGTCATTTTAACGCCGGGCTGAATCCAACTCGGCGGTAGTTTGATACTCCAAGTATTGGAAGCATAAATTAAACCATCGAGATCGGTATCAACGGTAAAAACCCACTTCCCATCTATGAATTCGTATTTCCCAATCTTGGGACCTTTAGCAGGGCTGGGTAATTGACTCGGCGGATTCAGGCGTTTAATGCCAAGAGTATTACCGTGTTTATCAATGACCGTAACCAGCAGAGGAATATCAATACTGAGATCTTCAATCGTTGGCTTAACCATCAACAATGATGTTCTTGAGGCCGTCAAATGTGGCTGAACATCACCTTCCAACTTATTCTTTGTCGGCATAATCTGGCTTTGAGAGAATGACACCGAAGCTTCTAAGCTTCCCTCTAAGTCACTGGGTAAATCGTTGATGTTAAATACAACTTGATTGGGTTGAGCAGCCCTTGTTGCAACATGATTTCGTTTGGCTATGCTGCTTTTTAAGGTTTCCAGCGAAACACTTTCGCCTTCCAATATGGCATTAGACTGACTATAGGATTCTGACGTATAGCTTAAGCCAGCCATGGTTAATAAAATTGGGATCTTAATATAATGTAAATGTTTCATAATGTTACTCGAAAGTATTATATGTAATGTGTCATCACTGATTGCTCAAACGTCATTCATAATCATCGCATGAGAAGCCTGCTGTCAATTACATGTTTTATTCAATCAAGTGGATGTTAAATTTTGAAGGGAAGTTCACGAAATAGTTGTGACGCATTTCAGATTTTAAATGCACTCAATATTTTAAATTATCATTACCCATATTTTTCGAAAAACTTTTTCACTAATACAAATAATTATTTGTTGCGGGTTACGATCCTGCCTATAGCTGCAATGATTCATTAGTATTGTTATTGATTAGATAATTAATTTTCATCAATATAATTCTATCGCCAAAAAAATATAATACCGTAGATTTTGCAATTAAATTTATAGCTAACAACCTCACAAGCACCGATGATGATTTTAGTTTATTTATAATTATAATATAACGTTAGCCAGTGAGTACTGAATAAAATCATTCCATATCAGTGACAAAAAAGATCCCCATAGACCCTTAGTGACGCCGCAGACATTAATCATGATATTTTTGTGATTGATTAAACCTAAGGAAGCGGCAGAGCACCGACAAACATAAATTTTTATACTCAGTGCATGAAACTTAAGCCTACTTTAGAGGGGAGGTTGCCATTCACAAGATTAATCTGACGGAAGTAACGTCAAGCGCATAGTGTTCAAGGGGCTTTACTTGATTATTGTGTAATCGTCCCCACCTATATCACATATAATATAAACAAAAACGAGTCGTTCGGGATGACTTGGGAGGCACAAACAATGGATGGCAGCGTTTGGCTACAACTCGCTTTAGTATTTGGCTCAATTATTACACTCATGCTCGCCGTTAAGGTGGTTTTGTACTTCAAAAATAAAAACACAAATACCGAGATGTGGGGTACTATTTTTGAAGGGCTGACCGTAAACACCATCCCTCAAGGCCCCCTTAAAGAACCGGCAGTGTTTATCGAAAAAAAAGCCAAGCGTGACGGCCAAGACGATGATCCTCCAGCTTTAACTACCATAAATCGCTAATCATACTTACTCGCACGCTTCATGCCCCCTGATCACTAGTGCTCAGTGCGTTCAACTTCCCTCTTAAATCGATCAACCAGAGCTAGTCCTTGATGACAAATTAAGCTTTCAAGCTCTGGAGAATCGGGATGAAGCGGCTTGGCATAAAGAAACCCTTGTCCCATAGAGCAGCCTATATCTCCCAAATATTGATGAGTTTTTTGGTCTTCTATGCCCTCAGCAACGGTTTGTAGATTTAAGTTAGCCGCTAAATTCATAATCGTTCTGACAATACTCTGTAAACCTCTATCGTTAAGAACGCCGCTGATGAATGATCGATCGATTTTTAAAATGTCTATTGGTAAGTCTTTTATATAAGATAAAGAAGAGTAACCTGTCCCAAAGTCATCAACCGATATTTTATGGCCACGCTGTCGGAGAATATTTAATCGTTGAATACAGGCATCCATGTTTTCCATAACCATGCCTTCTGTTATTTCTAATTCGATCAATTCTGGTTGAATGTCATGTTGATCTAAAATACTCGCAACCTCTTCAACAAAATCAGCTTGCATCAGCTGTTGTGGCGAGATGTTCACGGCGACAGGCACCAATGTTAATTTTCGATTCCTCCACACCACTAACTGCTCACAAGTCTTATGTAAAACGATAGCGCCAACTTTTATGATAAGACCCGTGGTTTCTGCCGCGCCGATAAACCGATCGGGCTGAACAATCCCTTCGGCTACGCTATGCCAGCGCACCAACGCCTCGAAGCCGCAAAGTTTAGCGGTGTGCATATTTATTTTCGGCTGAAAATAAGCCTTGAATTCGTCTTGCTCAATAGCAGCCCTTAAAGCAGATTCTAACTTTAGGTTCTCAATCGAACATTTATCCATCACCGGCTCATAGGCCAAGAATCGATTACCACCCTTGGCTTTAGCTGCATACATTGCGAGATCGGCCGTTTTCAGTAAATCACCTACTGCTGTGGATTTTGATGCCCCAACAGATACACCGATGCTGAGGGATATAAACAAGGTCTTCTCATCAATGACAAATTCTTGCTCACAGCATTGTAGTAGTCTATTGGCAAGTTCAGCGCTACCTTTTTCATTGCTCGATGATTTACTGAGAACCACAAACTCATCGCCACCGATTCTCGAAATATACTCACCACGCTCCAGACAAGACGACAATCGATTAGCTATGTGTTTGAGTAGTTCGTCACCGAAGGCGTGGCTCAGGCTATCGTTTATATTTTTAAAACGGTCAATATCCATTAACAATGCAACAAAGCATGTCTCTTCGGCATGGCAAGCTTTAACTCTTTGCTCGATTAATTTTTCAAGAGAATAACGATTTGGCAGCCCAGTTAAAGTATCTATAGTCGCGGCGCGTTCCAGTAAATTTCGAGACTCTCTAGCCTGGCGAACTTTATCCCATCGCATATAGATAAGGGCTCCAGAAATTAACATACCAACGAGTATATAGAAGCCATAAGCCCACCATGTTCGCCACCACGGCGCGACAATACGTATATCCAAAAACTTAGGCTCACTAAGGTCTTTTGGCTTGCGGATTTCAAATCGATAAGTCCCTGGGTTGAGTCCTGAAAATGTAGCGCTGTTGGATGTCGTTGAGACCCAATTGTCGTAAAGCCCAAGAAGCCTGTACTCTGAACCAGACGTGATATCGCTATGCTTTTTAAAATCGCCGAAATCTATAGTGATTGTGTTTTCAGTTGGCGATAGAACAACTCCCTTGGCAAGATTTAATAATTGTCTTTCTTCTTGCTGAGAGTTGGCAACTGTTACCCCATGTATTGTTATTGTTTCGTCTTGAATAAAAAAGTGATCTGGAATATCGTAATAGACCAGTTTCGATTCCTGCGAAAAAACTAAACGGCGCCGCCCATCTACGAAAATAAGACGCGAGCCTCGTCCGCTTGGAAAACCATCACTCACTCTAAAGTTACTACTCATTTTAGACATAAAATCGTAGTTACTTAATATTCCATTTGTTTTGTCTTGGCTCCAGATACCAAAGTCGTTGATATTTGTCTGAGATGCCTCATTTGTTCTATAGTTTGGCAGATCTAAACCCACTGATAAACTCACTCTACTGCCAACTCGATTTACTTTATATTTGACAATTTTTTTACCGTAGGAATACAATAAGTCATTAATAAGTTTAATTCGTTTATCCATGGTCTTAATCAAGCTTCCATCTGAATAACTCACCCTATAAAAACTATCTTTTTTATAGTCGTAGTGAAATATCCTGCCAGAATCTGTAAAGAAGACATCCCCAGATTTAGTGACCCTGAGCGCTCCAGTATAGAAAGACACCGACTCGCCAAGCAAATAATGTTTCGGCTCAGCATTCAAGCTGGATAATGAAGAAACCCCAGAGGTAGTAGCAATCCAAAGCCTTCCACTGGCATCCCACTTCACATCGTGAGATCGCATCTTAATTTTCCTAAGGGTTTTCTTAATATTTACATCGTAGGCAATCAGTTCAAAGTTTTCATTAATGAACCAAAGGTAACCCCATCCGAACTTTCCAGATAGTGGTGTTGCGTCTATAACGATGGATTTTTTATATTTAAGGTTTTCATCTAAAACAATGAATCTACCCGGATAGCCAAAAAGGAAATACTCGCTGCCATGTTTAAATCCTGCCGCTATTTTGGCGCTGTCAAAATCTTCCTCAAAGTCAGGAACATCGATAACATGGGAATATCTATTGATTGCATTAAAAAATTTTGAATAGGATAAAAAGTGACCGACCGCTAGATTACCTTTGTTATCAAGCTGCATGTCGACCTGGTAATAGGATGAGCGGCCAATTTTTTTACTGTGTTCATCAGTGATGTAATTAACTGTTTTGTAATCATCAGAAATTATTATCAGATTAGCATCTCTTGTTCTTATATAGATCTCATTGTTTCCAAAATGGAGACCTAGTGGTTTAGGTATAAATCCTAGTATGGATTTTTTAAAATGAATATGATGTTTTACGATTCCATTACCACCAAAGTTAATGATGCCTTTATCGGTTAATAATAAAATATCACCTTTGGGAGACCGTTTTACATCATATTTTAGGATTTTCTCTGTCGATAATTCTCTCTTTATTACATTGTCCAACTCTGGGTAAACGTCATTTATGTCACTTAGGCTTGATGATTTCTCATCCCATATTTTAATCTTTCGATCAATTGTTACCAGCCAGTTATTTCCAAAATCGTCAACGGCCAGCTTTCTAAAGCCAATTTCATTAGGATTTCCCTTTTCATTTAAGGGGCTGATAGATCTCACAAACGAATCTGATTTTGGCCTATACCGGCTAGCACCCTTGGTCGTCAGAATCCAGATACGCCCTAAAGTGTCTTTGCTAATGTCAGCCACATAACCACCAACTAAACCTTGTGAAGCGGGCTTGGTGACCGGATACATCGTTAAATCATAGGTTCTGATATTTAATTTCGCGACACCACCTTTTGGAAACCCCATCCATAAATCTTCGTCGTCCAGATACAGCTGATGAATATCGAGAGCATGCAGCTCCCCCCCTGTAGCGCCGTAAATATATGTCGATCTGTCTCCGTCGAAGCGAATCAAGCCCGTAGTTGTCGCAATCCAGTAATATCCCTTTGGGTCTTTGGCCATTTCACGAACGACATTGCCAAGCAGAGGGATGTCACGCTCATAGAAACTCATATCCAGCTTTTTATGTTCCGCTGAATTAACATTAGCCATTAAAATTGAAAGCATTAATATGCCAATTATTCTCATTTTCTTCCTGCACGAGTAATACTGCGCTTTTGATAACGTTAGTATAGACAAGAAAAAAATAATCTAAGATATGTACTGATAGTTTGATCAAATATTGTCATAGATCCTTAATAAATTAGAAAATTGGCACTAACTAACTAATTGTTACAATGTAAATCTAAGAAGAAAGAATGGTCTTCACGGAAGGGTTTAGTTGATATAAATTTTAGGGTCAATGTATCTAGTATGATTCTGTTCAAACAACCGTGATTTATCACTTCAAGATGATCGCGGTATAGCCATTCAATTAATTAATTAATTCTAATCAACTCCACGGTATACCCGCACAAGCTAGAGTACGATGCTTTTATTCTCTCGCGCTCATTTAGTCTTTGCCTCGGGTTTTCTCGCTTTTAAGCCAAGCATCTCTATAACAGACTTGGCTAACACCCACCTCGGTGCACTACTTGAACTTGTTAAAATAACGAGTCCGCTTTGGTTCTCAGGATACATTAATATCAACGATTTATAACCACGGATGCTTCCAGGGTGTCTCGCTACCTTGACACCCTCATCGTCGTACACTTGCCAACCTAGGCCCATCTGTATATCGCCCCAGCTGGTTTTTATTTGCGGATCAAGCATGGCCTTGTACGTTTCGGTATTCAGTAATAACGGCGAATGTTGCATCGTCGCTGTCAGCCATTTGGCAAGGTCTTTAGTATTGGAAACTAAGCCTTCGCTTGGGTTAAAAACGGCACTGTACGCTCGCTGTTTGTCTTTAGCTATCACCACCCCTTTATGGCTAGGCTGGGTCTGAGCCATTGTCGGAGTACGGCTATTGAAATAACCGCTAGCATTCATTTCTAAAGGTCTAAAGATAACTTGCTCTATGTGCTCTTCATAGCTCATACCTGAAGCGGCCTCTACGACCATTCCCAACAGATTAAAACCACTATCGCTATATTTGAATACCTTGCTGCTATCACCTGACTTTAGACCGTTATTCAGTATTTTCAGAAACTGAGCTTTACTCCGCTGTTCCTTTCCAGATTTTGGTTTTATAGAATCTTCCAAGCCTGATGAGTGTGTCAGCAGCTGCTTGATCGTCACGGACTTATCGTCGAATGTTCTTAGGTATTTTGCAACCGGGTCATCTAATGATATTTTCCCAGTTTGAGCCAGCTGAACAACGGCCTGTGCCGTAAATAGTTTAGATATTGAGGCAGCGCGAAAAAGTGTATCCGCAGATATCGCCTTACTTTTCCCCACGTCAGTAAACCCATAACCCCGTGCGAAAATAAGCTCCCCAGATCGGATTACCGCTACGGACATTCCTGGCACCTGGTGCTCTTTTTGAATTGCTCTTAAGGCGAGGTCAAGCTGATCGGTATCGCTAGCAGCTGAAGGCAAGGAATATGACAATGAAATAAGAGCACTCAGTATTATGATATAATTGACGTTCATTTAAGTCCTTAAGTGTCATTACATATACGCTTTATTTCCCAGTGCTGGGAACTACCCCATCACTTTTGGTGACTCAAGGGAGCCACGGCCACAGCCTAGCAATATTGCTTTCACATGTAACTCTATTTTGAACTTTTCATAATCTGGCTTAAACTCAGTATTGACTAGCAGCCATAACATTACACAAAGGCTCGATTATCGCCATTGTCGAAACTGGCTAAGCTTTTTCAGGGATTTTTTTAACTTCTCATTATCTTTTTCGTCGTCTTCGGTAACGACAGATTTTTTTGTTGAATCTGGTTTATCAGTAATAATCGATTCATCCGAGCCAATTGCTAATAAGGTGGCAACGTCACTGCCGGGTGAGGATTTTTTGTTATTCACGGCTAATGGCGCAACTATTTCCGACAGAACCTCTTGATTTAACGGCTGTTTATTTTTTATTTTCATGAGCTTTGATATCTCAGCTTTATTTCCTCTTGGCTTCAACACTTCAGAATCAATCTTTTCTATTGTATCAATTGGCTCAATTATCGCCGACTTAGCAACTTTTATGTCTTTTTGTATCAACTCAATTTTAGCAATCATCCTGCTTTTTTCTTGTTTAAGCATACTACTAACATTTTGGGATTTTATTAACTTTCCTTCAATTCTTAAAACACGCTTAGTTTTACTCTTTTCTCCTCTAATCGCTAACCCTAAGCCATGTATCCCCTGACGAATCGATCGTTTAAGTGGTTCACTTGGAGATTCAAAATAGTTTAATTCTAGATCAGTTAAGGTTCTTTGCTTGCTGTCGACTCTTTGCTTCGCCAGACTGAGATCGCCTCTAGCAACAGTTAACTTAGTTTCGTATTTTGATACGATTTGCTCTACTGTAGAAATTTCTTGTTTTACGTCTTCGACCACGCTTCTAAACGATTGATGCTGGGTCTCTAATTCTGATATGGTACTTGAGACACACTTTGAAGCGGCTAGTATCCCTAGAATCAAAAATATCAGCGAATGTCTGATAATATTAATTCTCCCCATCAAAGGTCTACTTTTTGGGCTGAACATATTCTAACTCCCTGCGAGAGTGCCGTTTATATAATGTTTAGTAATTGTTTCTTGAGGCGATGTAAAGATAGCGTCAGTAGTTCCTGATTCCACCACATAACCTACGCCTTCATTCATCCAACACACTGCAACGTCATCCGATATCCGTCTGGCTTGCGCTAAATTATGGGTCACCATAAAAATGGTATACCGACCTCGTAAGTTAAGGATAAGTTGTTCGATGACAGCCGTTGCCATTGGATCCAAAGCGCTACAGGGTTCATCAAGCAGTAAAACCTTTGGTGACAAACTGAGAGCTCGCGCTATGCACAAACGCTGTTGTTGCCCACCTGATAACAATAACGCCGAATCATTTAATCTATCTTTAACTTCAGCCCATAGTCCCACTTCTTCTAAGCGCAGCCGGACCTGTCGATCTAACTCGGTTTTATCTTTCAAGCCATGCTCGCGCAAGGGAAAGCGTAAATTGTCAGCAATCGTCATTGGAAATGGGTTTGGCTTTTGAAACACCATCCCTACTTTTTTTCGTAATGTATCAACTGAAACATCGTTCGCAAATATATCTTGTTCTGCAATGCTAATTTTACCGGTCACGCTAGCTAGCTGTAGGTCGGATAAACGATTGATTGCGGCCAACAGGCTGCTTTTTCCGCAGCCAGAAGGGCCAACTAAGCTCGTAACCTTTCCTCCCCCTAGGACCAAGTTGACGTTTTTTATTGCGGCTTTATCTGAGTAGCAAATATTCACGTTTTTTAATGTCACAGCCGGTGCCAACCCTTGCGCTACAGATACACAATCAATATCTATAGACTGGCTATCACGCTCGGCGACGTCGCTCAACAAACCAAGTTTACGAGCAAACCGATTCAATGCAAACGGTAAATAGCTTGAAATGTTCATAGCTTGATTTTCACCCGAGCTAAAATTACTTTAGATAAACTATTTAAAATAAAAAGTAGGAACAACAATACTAAAGCTGAGCTGTAAGCGTTTTGATCGCCCCCTGTTACATTCATACTTAAATCAAATATATGTACGGAGAGTACTCGGCCCGGATCACTAATGGAATCAGGCATCCTGGTTACATAACCACTGGTAAACAATAACACTGCGGTTTCAGCTAACGCTCTACCCAGGCTCAAAATCGTCGCGGCGCTTAACGCGGGGGCAGATAAGGGGATTAACACTTTTGTAATGAACCCCACTTCTGATATTGCCAATGCCGCCGCTGCTTGACGGATATTCATTGGTGTCGACCGAAAGCTATCTTCCATCGTGCTGATTAACAAGGGCAGTATCATGCACGCTAGGCTCAGGCCGCCGGCTAACAGAGAATATCCAAGCCCCATTATTTGGCAAAAAAACACATAACCAAATAAACCAATCACAATTGAAGGTACCCCAGCCAATAAATGGATCAAGCGTCGCAACCACACTGCCACTGTTAATCCTCGCTCGGTAACACTAAACTCCGAGAGCCATACGGCAACGGCCAAACCAAGTGGTAAAGCCACACTAAGGCAAATACCAACGACCGCCAGTGTTGATACTAAAATAGGCGCAATGCCACCGGCACGGCCTGAGTCTATTGTGCTGCCGGTTAGAAAATTTACACTTAAGCCTTGCCAACCACTGAGCAACACATCACTTGTCAGCCAAACAAACACCGCCACAACACATAAGATACTGAGGCTCAATATTATACGGGCCATATTGTCAGCGCTTGTTCGCGGCACTCCTTTGATTGCTAGAGAATTCATATAACTGACTACAACTCTATACACGATATGACACCTCCCGCATTGGTCTAGAAAACATTAACAACGCAGCGACCAATGACAATAAAACTAAGCCGCTGACATAGAGTGCCGCTCGGTGATCCCCCATTGCGTAAGCCATCTCCAATGCTATGTTGGCACTAAGCGTTCGCACTGGTGCGAATAGGCTATCGGGGATGGCGACGATATTACCGCATACCATCAACACAGCCATGGTCTCTCCTATGGCACGCCCTGTCTGTAAAATCAGTGCATTCAACAAGCC
>Ga0105358_10000219_pt1 | contig 26422 bp, 18 predicted proteins | sample GOMGulsemesocosm_5_FD_83509 | JGI IMG/M metagenome (GOLD analysis project Ga0105358, IMG submission 83509) | Methane-oxidizing microbial communities from mesocosms in the Gulf of Mexico - GOM15C Gulf of Mexico | ecosystem: Environmental > Aquatic > Marine > Cold seeps | place: Gulf of Mexico... | reverse complement strand
TTGCCCTGAGCATAAAATATTATCCGTATACTCTTTGTTTATAACCCGTTAGTATTTATAACGTTGTAGCCCTGTTTCACTTAAAATTTTGGCGGTAATTTCTTCTACTGAAAACTTAGTGGTATTGAGGAATGGTATTTTTTCATTTTTATAGAGTTTTTCAACTTCTCGTACTTCCATACGACATTGCCTAGGTGAAGCATATTTACTATTCGACATTCTATTGTCACGAATATCAATTAAGCGTTGGGCATCAATTGTTAAACCAAACAGCTTTTTTTTATAGGGTTTTAAAAAGCTTGGTAGTTGTAAGTCATCCATGTCTTCATCAGTAAATGGATAGTTAGCCGCTTTTATGCCGTATTGCAACGCTAAGTAAAGTGCACTGGGCGTTTTACCTGAGCGTGATACACCAACAAGTATTACATCGGCATCCTCATAATTAGTAACCTTAGATCCATCATCATTAGCCATGGCATAATTTACTGCCTCTATACGATAGTCATAACTGTTTTCATGAATACTATGGGTTCGATGTGCCTTTGGTTTGGCTTTTATCTTTAGTTCTTCTTCAAGCGGTGTAACAAATTGTTCTAAAAAATTGTAAATAACGCCATCACAGCTATCGATAATTTCGCGGATATCATTATTAACAAACGTATGAAAAACTAATGCGGGTTCTTTGCTGCGAGCACAGGTTTTATTGATTTTTTCTTTCACCTCGAGTGCTTTTTCAACTGATTCAACAAAGGGAATAGTTTGATGTTTAAACTCTGTGGGAAATAAAGAAAGCAAAGCATGACCAAATGCTTCAGAAGTTATTGCTGTGCCGTCAGAAATATAGAAAGCTGTGCGCATGGTAAACCTATTATTTAAATTATGGTGATAGTGAGAATAAAAACTTCTAAGTTATGGTTTATTTTAACTTTTAGTTTTTTATGTTAGCAGTGTAGAATGTCTTAAGTTATAAATATAGTGCTACATCTTTAGTATTTTAAGTCTTTAGCCCTATAAATCTTTAGCCTTTTAAGGAATGGATTTAGTCTTTTACTGACTCTCAATGGAGAATTGTTGTGCAAGAAAACGTACTTTGGTATGAAAACTTAGGAATGGGTGATGTTGACCGCGTTGGCGGTAAAAATGCTTCACTTGGGGAAATGATTTCTAATTTAGCGAATATGGGGGTACAAGTACCTACAGGTTTTGCTACTACCTCTTTTGCTTTTAATGAGTTCTTAGAACAAAGTGGTATTAATGAAAAAATTTATCAACTGCTCGACGGACTCGATGTTAGTGACTTAAAGGAATTAGCAAGGTGTGGGCAAACTATTCGCCAATGGATTATTGATACGCCTTTCTTAGAACAAATGCAAAAGGATATTGAACACGCATATGCAAAATTATCAGGAGACTTTTCTGATGATGCTTCCTTTGCTGTTCGCTCATCGGCTACAGCTGAAGATATGCCAGACGCTTCCTTTGCTGGGCAACAAGAAACTTTTCTTAACGTGCGTGGCTTTGATTCAGTAATGATCGCTATTAAACATGTTTTTGCTTCTCTGTTTAATGACCGTGCTATCTCTTATCGGGTACATCAAGGGTACGATCACCGTGGTGTTGCTTTATCTGCGGGCATACAGCAAATGGTACGTAGTGATATATCGTCTTCGGGTGTTATGTTCTCTATTGATACTGAATCAGGCTTTGAAGATGTCGTTTTTATTACTTCTAGCTTTGGACTAGGTGAAATGGTAGTACAGGGCGCAGTTAACCCAGATGAGTTTTATGTGCATAAACCTACACTTGCTAAAGGCAAGCCTGCGGTTGTACGGAGAAATATTGGCAGTAAAGCCATTAAAATGGTTTACACAGAATCTCAAGAGCACAGCAAACAAGTTGATATTGTTGATATTGATGAAAAAGACTCTAATCGTTTTTCATTAACCGATATTGAAGTACAAGAGCTTGCTAAGCAGGCGGTAATCATAGAAAAACACTATGGTCGCCCAATGGATATTGAATGGGCTAAAGATGGCTTAGACAATAAACTTTATATTGTACAAGCACGTCCTGAAACGGTTAAAAGTCGTGAAAACGCTAACACCATGGAACAATTCCAAATAAATAGCCAACTACAAGCAACGGCAAAGGTTATTTGTGAAGGTCGCTCAATAGGGCACAAAATTGGTAGTGGTACGGTTAAAGTCTTAGCCTCTATAGCTGAAATGGATAGAATTCTTCCTGGTGATGTTTTAGTGACCGACATGACAGATCCCGACTGGGAACCTATCATGAAACGCGCCTCAGCCATTGTCACTAATCGCGGTGGCAGAACTTGTCATGCGGCTATCATCGCCCGTGAAATGGGGATTCCTGCGGTGGTTGGTTGTGGTAATGCAACTGAGGTGATTAAAGAAGGTGATGAGGTTACTGTTTCTTGTGCTGAAGGAGACACGGGCTTTATTTATCAAGGTAAGTTAGATTACACCGTAACGACGTCTCAAATTGATGCAATGCCAGAGTTACCATTAAAAATCATGATGAATGTTGGTAATCCAGACCGAGCATTCTCTTTTGCTAAATTACCTCATTCAGGTATAGGTTTAGCGCGTTTAGAGTTTATCATTAATAAAATGATTGGTGTTCATCCTAAAGCATTGTTAAATTTTGATAGCCAGTCAGCTGATTTACAAGATGAAATTAACGATATTATCGCGGGTTATGACAGTCCGGTAGAGTTTTATGTCGCTAAATTGACCGAAGGTATTTCAACGCTTGCTGCCGCTTTTGCACCAGAAAAAGTGATAGTGCGTATGTCGGATTTTAAATCAAACGAATATGCGAATTTGGTTGGTGGTGAAGAATACGAGCCGGATGAAGAAAACCCTATGATTGGTTATCGTGGTGCTGCTCGCTATATTTCAACTGACTTCCGTGATTGTTTTGCGCTTGAATGTGAAGCACTTAAACGTGTTCGTAACGACATGGAGTTAACGAATGTTGAAGTGATGATCCCATTTGTTAGAACAGTTGAAGAAGCCTCTCAAGTCATTGATATTTTAGCTGAACATGGTTTGAAACGTGGTGAAAATGGTTTGCGCATTATTATGATGTGTGAATTACCATCGAACGCACTACTAGCGGATCAATTTCTTGACTACTTTGATGGCTTCTCTATTGGTTCAAATGATTTAACCCAGTTAACACTGGGGTTAGACCGAGATTCAGGCTTAATTGCTCACTTGTTTGATGAACGTGATCCAGCCATAAAAGTATTATTGTCAATGGCCATTAGTGCCTGTAAGAAGCGCGGTAAGTATGTTGGTATATGTGGCCAAGGGCCTTCTGATCATGAAGACTTTGCCGCATGGCTTGTAGAACAGGGCATTGATAGTGTATCACTAAATCCAGATACGGTATTACCAACTTGGTTATACCTTGCTGATAGACTGGCTGAAAAATCAAAATAATACATGGTTATGCATATAGCTCTGGGACGTCATTCCCGTAGTTATAGTGTCTTAAGCGGGAATTATAGTTGTCTATACCCATCCACCTCAAGATGCGAGTTTCAGGGCTTCAGAGCAATATTTGCTCTGAAGCCCTCGCAGGGCGAGTTTAAAAGCCGTTATATGTCGCGTTATTGATTTCGACAATAAGAATAACTATTCATTTAAATTAATGCCTTGCCTATAAGCATTGGGTATATGACGCCCCACCAAAAACATAATAAATTGAAAAACGTGGCTTAAAATCTTTCCAGTTTTAGTTGACCATTACACAAACGCATGGCCAATAATACTTGACCACTTCATAAGTAGCTTCAAGCATAAAAACATTCTTTGTAGTTTCAGCTTCCTACTTTAAATTTAAGAGGTTAGACTTTATCTTTTATCAAAATAGATAATTGGATAGTTATGGCAGACCTTGCCGCTAAACAGTACAGCATAAAGCGAGTTGATAAAGTAGTTTATACTCGTCAGCACAAAGCTAAGCGAATGATTACTCGCGATAGTGTTGTTACCGAACAGCCTTTACAAATAAATTTACATTGGTATCAGGAAGATGAAGGCGTTGAAACAAAAGTATTTGCTATTACTATGCGTTCTTTAGGCGATGATAAATATTTGATCCTGGGTTTATTATTTAGTGAAGGTGTCATCACAAGTTATAGGGATATCGAAAGTATTAGCCCTGATAACAATGGGGAAAACTCAACTGAAAATAGTTGGCAAGTACATTTAGTAAAAGGGAAGCAGCCTGAATTAAACTCAATTGAGCGTTTTCAAACAACGTATTCAAGTTGTGGTTTGTGCGGGGCTACGTCTTTAAAAGCGCTAGAGTTGAAAAATCCTCCAAATTTATTAACTTTAACTGAAAATATACAATGCAGTTCACAGTCTATTTATACCCTAAGTGAAAAAATGCGTACTCAACAACCCTTATTTGATATAACCGGTGGAATTCATGGAGCGGCACTTTTTAATCACCAAACTGAGTTATTAGCTGTTTTTGAAGATATTGGCCGACATAACGCGGTGGATAAACTTATCGGTCAACGCCTAGTTGAACAATCGTCACCTCAATGTAAAGCTCTTCAGCAAGCACATCAACAAGCACATCAACATAAATCACCTCAACATAAGGAACTGTTAATTATGTTGGTCAGTGGCCGAGTGAGTTTTGAAATAGTACAAAAAGCGGTGATGGCCGGTATAAGTATTTTAGTCGCCGTTGGAGCACCATCTGATTTAGCGATTAAAGCCGCACAACGGTTTGAGCTGACGTTGATAGGTTTTGTTAGTGTTGACTCTTTCAATCTATATCATGGTGATTGGCGGATAAAATCATAAATTAGGTTTTTATAATAAGACTTAGATTCAAATATTAGATATAAACAAATAAGAGAGTAAATCATGTCAAAAAACTTATCACAACTTGCTCGTAGGCAAGGCATTGACAATACTTTATTTCAACAGCTTGTTTTTTCAGATAGCGTTAACTCAGGCCTTGTTAACGTAGATATTGATAACTCAGCCGATGTAGTAAAGCAGCAACGTAAAGTTTTGGCGAAAAAGTTTCTCATGGGCGAAGCGGTTGTTCACGGTGCGGCTAGTTTTTATGACTTTATTGATGATGGAACTAATGAGCATAACGCCAACAAAAAAGCGTATGTGTGCAATGGCTCCTCGTGCTTGTGTGCAAATACACAAGCAACGGTTAAAGAAGTGTTAGTTGCTCAATTTGGCTCACAAAATGTTGGTCATGTTACTTGTTTAGGACGTTGTGCTGAAAATGGTGCTTTTCAAATTAATGGTAATAATTACTCAGGATCAGATATTACAAAGGTAAAACAAATTACTGATCAATCAAGCACCGCTTCAAATGAGAGTTTTCAAGTACAAACTACATTAGCTGAACCGATTTTAACGGCTAAAATTACTGATGTAGCTAAGTATTATCAGCTGTTTGACGAATTATCAAAGCAGTTTGTGACCAAAAATGAGCTAGAACACCTATTAGATAAGCTTGTTGAATCAGGTCTGCGTGGTCGCGGCGGTGCCGGTTTTCCAACAGGGGTGAAATGGCGCTCTTGCCTTGAAGAGCTAGGTTTTAATGAGCAAAGTGAAAAATATATTGTTTGCAACGCTGATGAAGGCGATGCAGGTGCCTTTTCAGATCGCTATTTGTTAGAACATCGACCCCACGCGGTATTATTTGGCATGTTAATGGCGGGTTTATTAACAGGTGCTAAAACAGGTGTTTTATATATTCGCGCAGAATATCCCGAAGCAATAAAACAAACAAAGCAGGCGATAAGTGAATTTGACCAGCTTATCTTGAATAAAACGATATTATCAGATTTTAGGTTCAAAATAATTAAAGGAGCAGGCGCTTATATTTGCGGTGAAGAAACAGCACTATTACGTTCAATTGAAGGTCAACGACCTGTGGTTTCAGTTAGACCACCATTTCCAACGCAAAGTGGATTATTTGGTTGCCCAACCGTGGTTAATAATGTTGAAACTTTTGGCTCGATACATTTTATATTCTCCGAACTTAATAGTGAGCAAAATAGTGGTGTTAGTAAATATAAAGCGTTAGGTAATGGCAAATCAACGGGCAGTAAATTAGTATCTCTAGATGGTGCTTTTGTCCATCCCGGTATCATTGAAGTTGCGATGGGCACAAGGTTAACAACAATTATTGAGCTTGCTGGTGGTTTTGTTAAAGGCATTAAAGCGCTACATATTGGTGGGCCGTTAGGCGGTGTAGTACCCCTTTGTGAAATAGAAAAGCTCACTATCGATTTTGAATCATTTAGTGATAATGGTTTTTTACTTGGTCATGCCAGCATTATTGGCATTCCACAATCAATGAAAATGATTGATTATATCGCCCATTTATTCGAATTTACGGCACTTGAGTCTTGCGGGAAATGTTATCCCTGTCAAATAGGTTCAGTGCGTGGTCAAGAAATGTTTGAGCAAGCCATTACAGGTAAACAATCGATTAATCCTGAACTATTAAGTGATCTATTAGAAACAATGCAATTGGGTTCTTTGTGCGCTTTAGGTGGTGGTGTACCGTTACCCATTAACAATATATTGACGTATTTTGAAAATGAAGTTGCGCCTTATTTTTTGTCAAAGAAAAGCACAGCAACAGGAGAGCAATAATGAGCCTTGCTAGCCAAGAACAAGTGCAACACGCTTTTTTAAATGGTGTCTCTTACCCAATAGAACAAGGTGAAAGTATTTTAACCTTTAGTCGCCGTTCAAATACTGAACACGTTGTTCCTACTTTATGTGATGATTCGCGATTAGAGCCTTACGGTAGTTGTCGTGTGTGTTGTGTTGATGTTGCCTTGGTGGCAGAGGGGTCAAGAAAAGTGATGGCTTCATGTCATACCCCTATTAACCATGGAATGCATATTTTTACCCATTCAGCGCGTATTGAAAAATTACGTAAAAATATTATTGAACTGGTACTGAGCGATTTACCACCGCACACATTACCCGTGCAACAAAGTACGAGTAATACTGAATTTGAACAAGTAGTGCTTGCTACAGGTGTAAGTGAAGTTCGTTTTACGCAGGGGCGACAAAGTGTTGCTACTGTGCCACTCACGTTTAATCAAAAAGGTGAAGCTAGCCTTTGTGATGAAAGTCATCCGTATATGCGTATGGACTTATCTTTGTGTATTGATTGTAATCGCTGTGTTCGAGCTTGTGATGAAATTCAAGGAGAGCAAGTGTTAAGCGTTGCTGGTCGTGGTTTTGATACGCGAATTATTAAGGGGCAAGATGTAAGTTTTAATGACTCTGACTGTGTTTCTTGCGGTGCTTGCGCACAAACGTGTCCAACCGGAGCTATCAGTGATGTTTTTCGACAACAATTAACAAAAGTTCAACGCTCAGATCAACTCTCAAAAGATCAATACTCAAAAGATCAATATTTAGAAGAACAACGCTCAACAATTCAAACACCAATAGAAAAAATTCGTACTATTTGTTCGTATTGTGGAGTTGGCTGTAATTTAGAAGTGTCGGTGCAAAATAACAAAATATTATCAATTGAAGCACCTAAAGAAGCTGCAGTTAACAGTGGTCATACCTGTTTAAAAGGGCGATATGCCTGGCGATTTTATGATCATAAAGATCGTTTAGATTCTCCTTTAGTTAAAATTGACGGCAAGCTAACGAAAGTCAGTTGGGATTATGCTTTTGAATATGTAGCCAAACGTTTAACGTCAATAAAATCTAAACACGGTAGTGATGCTATTGCAGGAATTTCATCGGCGCGTTGCACTAATGAAGAGAATTTTTTGATGCAAAAAATGATGCGCGTGGTAATCGGAACCAATAACATTGACTGTTGCGCACGAGTTTGCCATTCACCCACGGCCTATGGTATGCAGAAAAGTTTTGGTACGGGTGCGGCAACAAATTCTATCGATGACATAAAACAAACTGAATTTATTTTACTTATTGGTGCTAACCCAACAGCGGCACACCCTGTGACCGGTGCTAAAATTAAGCAAAAAGTGATGAAAGGTACACCGCTTATTGTTATTGATCCAATAAAAACTGAGCTAGCCAGATTCGCTAATTGGCATATTCAATTACGCCCGGGTACTAATGTTGCTGTGTTAAATATGATGGCATATTTTATTATATCTGAAGGGTTAATTGACCAAACTTTTATAAATGAGCGAACTGAAGAATATCAAAGCTATTGCCAAGCTATTATGGCACTCAATATTGATAATTTAGCCAATATTGCGGGTGTTGATAAAAACTTGGTAAAACAAGCCGCTGTTGCTTATGCTAAAGCAAATAATGCCATGAGTTTTCACGGGTTAGGTGTTACTGAGCACAGCCAAGGTAGTCGGGCTATTATGTGTATTGCTGATTTAGTGTTGCTAACTGGTAATATTGGCCGACAAGGTGTTGGTATGAATCCACTTCGTGGACAAAACAATGTGCAAGGCGCTGCAGATATGGGTTGTCAACCTCATCAGGGGGCGGGGTATTTCTCTGTTGAAGACACTGACAGCATTACCTATTACCAACAGCATTATCAAATCACTAAAAACTCACTGGTTAATTTGAGCCAATGGCCGACAACAGTCGGTTATAAAATTCCTGAAATGTTTAATGCAGCTTTATCGGGTGATTTAAAAGCGTTATGGATATTAGGTGAAGATGTTGTGCAAACCGACCCAAATCAACACCATGTTGTCGCTAGCCTTGCTAATTTAGATTTGTTGATAGTACAAGAAATATTTTTGTCGGAAACAGCAAAAATGGCTGACGTTGTCTTGCCCGGTACAACCTTTTTAGAGAAAAATGGTACGTTTACTAATGGTGAACGTCGAGTGCAAAAAGTTAATGCAGCAGTGAAGCCTCGAACAGGGTGTAAAACTGACGGTGATATCATTGTTGAAATGATGAACGCTTTAGGCTTCCCACAAGCGCCCTATGACGCGGAATCTATGCTTGAAGAAATATCTCAAGTTGTGCCTTTTTTTAGTGGAATAACCTGGAAAAATCTAGGCGAAAATGGTTTGCAATGGCCGGTGGAAAAAAATGGTGTTGACACCAAAATATTACACATAAATACTTTTAAACGAGGTTTAGGTAAATTTCATTTTTATGAATTTGAAGAAAGTCGTGAAATCCTCGAGAATAAAAGTGAGTTTCCATTTATTTTAACGACTAGTCGAAACCTTGAGCACTATAATGCTGGTACTATGACGCGTAGAACTAGTAATGAAAGTCTAGTGAGTGAAGATGTTCTACTCGTTAACCCTCAAGATGCCAGTTCAAAGGGGATTATCAACAAAAGTAAGGTCAGGCTATATTCTGCTCGTGGTGAAATAACATTAACAGCTCAGATTAGCGATAAAGTAAAAAAAGGCGTTTTGTTTACCACATTTCATTTTCCTGAGTTAATGATCAATAGAGTAACAGGGGATGTAACCGACAAACATACTAAGTGTCCTGAATATAAAGTCGTTGCAGTGGCTATTGAAAAAACGTAACTACGCAAGGTATATACCAAAGCCACTTCAAAATGCAGGGTTCAGCGAGATTTTAAAGGCTTATAGATTTTAAATTAACCCACTTAAAGTGACTTGGGTAAGGGGGGGTAAACTAATTTCGCGGCTTAGTTGGATATCTCTTTAATTAAACTTTATTAATGTCTATTATAAAGTTATCTATTTTTAATTTCATGTTAAAACTAAATATGAAGGATTATAATAAGTTATTGTCTGCCGAAAAGCGGTCTAACGAGAAAAGTTTACCTCAAGAGTACGTAGTGAATGATCCACTTCATCATTTATTTGATGTTGTAGAAGCTATTTCTGTACAAGGTTATAACGAAAATCGTGAGGTTATTTATTGGAATAAGGGTAGTGAGTTACTCTACGGATACACAAGTAAGGAAGCGATAGGAAAAAAAATAGAAGACTTAATTATACCAGAGCAGATGGAAGCACCTGTAATAGCCGCCATTAAAAACTGGATGAATAATGGAGTAGAAATTCCCGCTAGTGAATTAATACTTCGTAGTAAAGATGGTGATAATATTTTTGTTTATTCAAGCCATGTTTTATTTATAAATCGATATAATCAAAAACAAATGTATTGTATTGATATTAATTTATCTGATTTAAAGCATGTTGAATCAGAAGTTGAATTTACTGACCACCTTTTAGCGGCCACATTTGAGGTCATTCCTGACTTGTTTTTCTTAATGAAAATCGATGGCACCATCATTGATTACCATGCGGGTAATAAAGTTAATCTGTATATGTCTCCAGAAGAGTTTACTGGTAGGTCGATGATTGATTTACTTCCCAGTGAAGTTGCAGATAAATTTAAATGTAATCTTTTGAAGGTTGTCACACAAGGAGGGGTGATTACTTTTGAATATGATCTATTGATGCCACATGGCGTTATTTATTTTGAAGCAAGAATGACCTACCTCGCAGATCATAAAAAAATAATAGCTATTGTTAGAGATATTACTAAACAACAACAGGCCTCAGAATCTATCAGAAGGCATGCTTTTTATGATACTTTAACACTATTGCCTAATCGATTATTAGCCTTGGATCGTTTGTCTCAAATGATAAATGAAGTTGAGCGCAATAATGAAAAAACTGCCGTACTATTTCTTGATTTAGATGACTTTAAAAAAGTGAATGATTCATTAGGCCATGAGGTAGGTGATAAATTATTGATTGAATCAGCAACACGATTAAGAAATATTGTTCGCAAAGAGGATACGGTAGGACGCTTAGGTGGAGATGAATTTATAATTATATTACGCAATTTAACCTATGATCATAATGCCTTGTTTATTGCAGAAAATTTACTAAAAAGTTTTAGAAATCCTTTTAAAATAGACAGTAGAGAACTTATTTTAACACTCAGTATTGGTATTGCCATGTTTCCTGAAAATGGTAAAAATAGCTCTGAATTATTACGAAATGCTGATACTGCTATGTACAAAGCCAAGTCATTAGGAAGAAATACCTATTCATTTTTTACCAAAGAAATGAATGTAAATATGTTACGCCGATTAGAACTTGAAGAACAAATGCGAGGAGCATTAGAGCGTGGTGAATTTGAAGTATATTATCAGCCTCAAATTGACGCTATCAACAAACAAATTATTGGTGCGGAAGCATTACTACGTTGGTTTAATCCTGTATTAGGAAATGTCACGCCAGATGAATTTATTCCTATTGCAGAGCATACGGGGTTAATTGTTCCAATTGGTCAGTTTGTTCTTAAACAAGCATTATCTGTTTTAAGTACCTGGCAAGAAAAACAAAAAAATATATTAAGAATTGCCGTTAATTTATCTCCACGACAATTTAGAGATACTCAATTATTGAATTTTATTGAAACATCACTTGCTCAGGCTAACATCACTGCTGATAAGCTTGAACTTGAAATTACTGAAGGTGTACTCATGATAGGGCAAACCTATATTGATGATGCACTTGTTAAACTACATAACCTTGGTGTTAAGCTCTCAATGGATGACTTTGGTACCGGTTATTCTTCACTCAGTTATTTACGACGATATGCTTTTGATATACTCAAAATAGACAAAAGCTTTACTTTGGGTATAACATGCAATAAAGCTGATTGTGATTTAGTTAAAGCAACTATTGCAATGGCACATAGTTTAGGTTTGAAAGTTGTTGCTGAAGGGGTTGAAACGAAAGAACAATTCGAACTATTAAATCAGTTGGAATGTGATTATCTGCAAGGTTACTATTTTAGCAAACCGGTAACAGCGAAACAATTACTAGAATTTTCTGTTAAGTTTTAAGTGGTTATTTTATCCGTCAATTATTGATAATATTTAATGGTTTAGTTATACAATTAAGGTAGAATTATCAATCAATTATTCTCTTAAAGTTCGACTTAACCTTTATGCGTATTATACACACTTCTGATTGGCATTTAGGTCAATACTTCTATGGTAAAAGCCGAGCACATGAGCATCAGCAATTTTTAACTTGGTTGATAGCACAAGTTAAAAGTCATGATGTTGATGCCATTATTGTTGCTGGTGATATCTTTGACACCGCAACACCACCCAGTTATGCAAGGCAAATGTACTTTAATTTTATTAGTGAAATACAATCACTTGATTGCCAACTGATAATTTTAGCAGGTAATCATGATTCTGTTAGTATGTTAGCGGAGTCAAAAGAATTATTAAGTGCTTTATCTACTCGTGTCATCGCTAATGTGAGTGAGCTAGATAAAAGTGAAAATTTGGCTGAACAAGTATTCATTTTAAAAAATAGTAACAAAGAGCCCAAAGCGGTAATTTGTGCAGTGCCATTTATTCGCCCACGCGATGTTATCAAAAGTCAGCAGGGGCAATCAGCCAGTGATAAATCTTTAAGCTTACAGCAAGCCATCGTAGATCATTATCAAACCCTATTTGAACAGGCACAGCTACTAGTAAAAAGCAGCAAACTTAATCTGCCTATTATTGCGACCGGACACCTAACGGCTTTAGGTGTTACAAGTTCAGATTCAGTGAGAGAGATATACATTGGCACCTTAGAAGCCTTTCCAAGCAATGCTTTTCCAGTCGCTGATTATATAGCTTTAGGTCATATACATCGTGCGCAAAAAGTCGGTAAAACTGAACATATCCGCTATTGTGGCTCACCTATTGCCTTAAGCTTTGATGAAGCTAAACACGAAAAACGTGTACTACTGGTTGATTTTGAAAATAATCATTTGTCTTCAGTGACTGATATTATTGTGCCTTGTTTTCAGCCTTTAGCGATGGTTAAAACCAGTTTACATAAACTTAGCCAAGCAGTTGAGAAATTACTGGAGGAGTTAAATATAAATCCAGATGACAGTAAAAAACTTTGGTTAGATATTGAACTCGTTGATAGCGATCGTTTAAGTGATTTACAGCCAAGAATTGAAACACTGGTTGAAAAATTTCCCGTTGAAATTTTGCTCGTTAGGCGTGCTAAACAAATACGTCAGCAATTAAGACAAGCTCAACAAGAAAACAGTACGCTAAGCGAGCTAACTCTTGATGAAGTATTTTCTTCACGTTTAAACCAGGAAGAGTACTTTAGTCATGAAGATGAAAGCTCAAATAAAAGCTCAAATAAAAGCTCAATCAAAACTCAAAGCAATGAAGTTGATGCTGAAGTTGAAAATGACGCTGACGCTGATATTGATGTCAACAAGCGTGATGAACATAAAAAAAGATTGCAAACTTTGTTTAAACAAACAGTTGAACAAGTTATGGCTAAGGAAAGCGCTCAATGAAAATATTGCGATTACGATTTGAGAATATTAATGCGCTCAAAAATGCTTGGCTGATAGATTTTACTAAACCACCTTTTGATACAAGTGGTTTATTTGCAATAACAGGGGCAACGGGAGCAGGTAAAACTAGTATTCTTGATGCAATTTGTTTAGCGTTATACCATGAAACACCGAGGATAAAAGTATCAGCAAGCCAGAATCAGTTGATGACACGCTTTAGCGCTAACTGCATGGCAGAAGTAGAGTTTGAAGTAAAAGGGCAAGTATATAGAGCATTTTGGAGTCAAAAACGGGCACGCAATAAAGTCGACGGCAATTTATTAGCACCAGTGGCGCAACTGTCATTGTTGAATTCTGGTAATGAAGGTAATAATGAAGGTGTACAGAAAAGTGATGATGATGCTAGTGGTATTATCATTGCTGAAAAGTTAAAAGAGGTAAAAACTAAAATAGCGCAAGTCACCGGTTTAAACTTTGCTCGTTTCACTAAATCAATGATGTTGTCACAAGGTGAATTTGCTGCCTTTTTAAATGCAGAAGCTAATGATAGAGCACAACTGTTAGAACAATTAACCGGTACCGAAATATACGGTGATATCTCTAAACAAGTTTTTGAAAATCATAAAGCGGCTGAAAAATCATTGCAACTGTTACAAGCGCAAGCGCAAGGCGTTAGTTTGTTAACTGAGCAAGAGTCTATTGCTTTACAAGAACAAGTTGCTCAGTGCGAACAAACTAGTGATCAAATAGCGCTAGAACAAGCAAGCTTCTCAGCATTGAAAAATCTCCAACTACTGAAAGTAACTCATAGCAAACTAGTTACACAAGTTGATGAGCTGTCGGTAAAAAATCAGCAAGCTCAGTGCCTGGTGGTAACAAGCCAATTGCTAATTGATGAGCAGTTAATTAGTCAAGAGCAGCAGCAAAATCAGTTTCAACTAATTGAGAATATACTTATTAATGAAATTATACCGCTTGATAGTGATATTGTTCATATTACTGCGCAATTGGATAACCTTGCTCAGCAAGTTAAGGCACAAACACATACCTTATCAAGTTCACAAGAAAAACAGCAGCAAACACAAGCTCAGAAACAATTATTAACCACTGAAATTTCACAAATACAAAGTTACCTTACAGAAAACCAAGCACTGGTTAGCGTAAAAGAAAAGTTGCCATTGTGGGGCAATCAAGTCAGCCAATTAGGGCAATTAAAGTCGAATATTGCGGAGAAAAATCAACAGTTAATTTCAGCGCAAAAATTGATTAAGCGCAATATTGTTGAGCAAAACAAACAAAAAACTTTACTGAAAGACAATCAACAACGTCAAAAAACGCTGCAAGAGCAAATAACAGTCTTTGATGTACAACACAAGCAGTTAGTAACGCAATATGGTTCTTTATTAGATGAAATAGCGCTTGAACCGGTTAACGGTGAAATAACAACTGACTCATTAAGTGTGAAAGTAAACAACGCGCAAAAACAGCAAGCTAGTTATACTCAAGCATTACAACTATCTAAACGTTATGGCCGATTAATACTTGAACAAGAAAAGTTAACTAACCAAAAACAGCATTCCACCTCTGAGCTTGCCCTTTGTGGCCAACAGCTAGTTGATTTACGTCAGCAGTTTACGGTACTTAAGCAACAAAAAAGAGATGTAGAAAGGTTAATCGCTCAGCAACAAACAATTATGGCACTTAGTGACCACCGAGATAAGCTACAACCAGCTCAAGCTTGTCCATTATGTGGCTCTTTAGAACATCCTGCTATCACACAATATCAGGCAATTAATATTGATGAACATCAACAGCGTTTGCATACACTAACCATTGAATTAGATCAGTTAGAGTTGCAAGGCAAAGAACTTGGTAAGCACGAAAGTCAGTTAAATAGCACTTTAAATGTCAATGAAGAAACGACACAAACAATAGCGAGTGAACAAACGGAGTTGCTCACTGATTTTGCACAATTGGCATTACCAGAATCATTCAATTTATCCTTGTTTAACACTGAACAAATACAACAAACGTACAATACAAGCCTTTTACAAATAGAGCAGCTTAATCAACTTTATGATGACGTTAGCCAAAGTAAGCAACAAAACTTAGCCACGAATCAGCAGTTACAACAAGTCACACAAACGTTAGCTAACACACAACATCAAGTGGCATTAATACTAGAGAAATTAGAGTTTAGCCAACGTGATAGTGCGGAGCAAGTTAAGGTACTTAACCAGCTACAACTTGAAGTTAGTCATATTGAAACAATGCTGACAGCAGATATTAGTACCATGAAAATTAGTCGTTTTTTAAAGCAAAATAGCAACAATTCTGCATTTTTTAATGCAAGTACTTGGCTAGATGAACTCGAACAGAAAATTACTTTATTTACGCAAACTTCGGCAAAGTTAGCACCGCTTGCAACACACTTATCTACCGTAGATAAAGAGGATGTTTTGCTGAGTGAACAGAGTAAGCAAGTCTTAGCGCAACTAGCCACGCTAACACAACAATCAACCGTGTTTAAAGAACAGTTACAGTTAAAGTCTGGGTTACGGGAAACCTGTTTTGGTGATTTAGGCTATCTATCTGAAAATACACAATCAGTTGGTGCTAATACTGTTGATGCCATTAGAGAATCAATAAAAAACCAAGAGAGCGCTCTAAAGGTTAAGTTATTCGGCTTACAAGCAGCACACCAAACAAATGAAGCCCAATTACAACAACTTTTAGGGCATGAAAAGCAGGCAAAAGAACAACTAAGTGACAATAAGAAAGAGATTGAACAAGCTAAGAATCTAGTGAAATCATCGGTTGAAAAAAGTCAAGGTGATTTGAAAAAATTACAACTGTTTGAATTTCCAGTGTTAGACGAAGGGTTGCAAAGCTTAACAGTCAAACTAAAACAAATTCAATTACAGATTGGGCAGCTTCTACAAACTATTAACGCAGATCAGCAAAACAAAATTAAACAGCAAGGTTTACTCACTCAGATAGCTGATGAGCAAACAGGCTTAGATGATTTAGCTTATTTAACGCGCTTAATCGGCTCAGCCGATGGTGCTAAATTTAGACGTTTTGCACAAGGTTTAACACTCAATCATTTAGTCTATTTAGCGAACGAGCAACTTAATAAACTTGATGGTCGCTATCAATTACAGTGTCAGCCAAATGAAACCTTAAGCTTATCGGTACTCGACACATGGCAAGGGGATAGCGTTCGTGATACTAAAACTCTGTCGGGCGGCGAGAGTTTTTTAGTTAGTTTGGCATTGGCGTTAGCACTGTCAGATTTGGTTAGTAGTAAAACCAGTATTGATTCACTATTTTTAGATGAAGGGTTCGGTACATTAGACAATGACACCTTAGAAGTTGCACTAGACGCATTAGATAACTTAAACGCTTCTGGAAAAATTATTGGTATTATCAGTCATGTTGAAGCACTGAAAGAGCGAATAGCGGTACAAATTAAAGTAGAAAAACAAAGTGGCTTAGGGGTTAGTTGCTTAGATAAGCAATTTGCGGTGTAACTTGCAGATTTAAATTACTTTATGAGCGAGTATGTTTTAATAGTTTAATCATAACAGGCAGTCATAACAGATAATCATTAGGATAGAATCAGTGGAAATTTGGATTTATTTCACCTTACTTGCTGCAACCATGCAAGCGGTACGAACCGCAGGGCAGAAACAACTCTCTGGCAAGTTAAACGCTATGGCAACTACTGCGGTTAGGTATGTTTTTGCGTTGCCTTTTGCCTGGGCCTATTTAGCATGGATGCTATCATTTAAAGAGATAGATGCGCCTAAACTTAACAATGAATTTTTGGTTTATGCGCTTATCGCTTGTGTAGCACAGATTATTGGAACCGTTTTTTTAGTGGCGGCATTTCAATACAAAAATTTTGCTGTAGCAACTAGCTTAGCTAAAACTGAAGCTATTCAAGTTGCCATTGTTGGTGCACTGTTATTTTCTGCCCCTTTAAGTCTTATGGGTTGGTTCAGTGTTATTGTTGGTGTTGTTGGAGTCTTTATAGTATCAAAAGTTAAACTTAATTTTCGTAACGTAATGATCGGCTCTGATGCAATGACAGGTTTGTCTTTTGGCTTAGGTGCAGGACTAGGTTTAGCAATAACTACCCTATTGATAAGAGAGTCTAGCTTAGCACTTAACACAGATTTAATGGTGAGTGCCGCTATTACACTCGTATTTATGATTACGGTACAAACTTTTATCTCGCTAACTTATGTGTATTTTCAAGATAAATCACAATTAGGGTTAATGTTAAAGCACTGGCGTTTATGCCTGTTTGTTGGTGTCACCAGTGTATTAGGCTCTATTGGTTGGTTTACGGGTGCCAGCTTTCAAACAGCAGCCTACGTGAAAGCGCTTGGGCAAGTAGAGTTCTTTATCACTTTGGCATTAACCTATCGTTTGTTTAAAGAAAAAATAACTACTATTGAATATTTTGGTATGTTTTTAATTATATTAAGTGTAGTTATTTTGCTTTTGTGGGCGTAGATAGATTAAAATGCGCGGAAATACTAATTGTTTAAAATGGAAAGAGATTAAAATGAAAGTCACCGATAAAACCGTTGTTCAGTTTCATTACGTGTTAAAAGATGAAGCAGGTAAAGAGTTAGAATCATCATATGGCAACGATCCTCTTGCCTATTTACATGGTGCTAACAACACATTAGTTGGTTTAGAGAAAGCCTTAACAGATAAACAAGTAGGTGATAAGTTTAGCGCTACATTACAACCTGAAGAGGCTTACGGTGAACGCCAAGAAGATATGGTACAACGTGTACCAATTAAACATTTAGACGGTTTACCAAGTAAAAATGCAAAATGGAAAGCAGGGATGATTGGTGTTGTTCATACTGAACAAGGCCAACGCCAAGTGACCGTAATTAAATCAGGTAAATTCATGGTAACCGTAGATATTAATCCGCCACTTGCGGGTAAAGTTTTAACGTTTGATATTGAAGTGATGGATGTACGTGCTGCAACCGATGAAGAAGTTAAACATGGCCATGCACATGGTGTTGGTGGTCATCACCACTAAGTTAAACTAAAGTTATTACTCGAAGTACTCGAAGTAATAGAAGTAATATAAAAAGGCTCTGACCCGAATGACCCCTAAGCTGTAATTGCTTTAGTTGTGTTATCTTTAGTTATTGAGCTTTTAGAGTGTTGTGATTAACAAATAAGATAAAAACCGAGTAATTATACATGCTCGAGATGTGTTTTTCTAAATTAGAGTATGGTTGATATGTTTGTAGGAATAAGTACCAATATAATTACCCCTTGCATAGGTCAATGCAACTTAGATGAGCATGATATTTGTTTGGGGTGCTATAGAACTGCATTAGAAATTACGGATTGGTTGAACAAATCTGAAGATGAAAAAATAGATATAGTCATTAGATGTAAGAAAAAAATGAGGGTGTAATTCTAACGGTATAACTACCTTTGATATGTGAGGAGCTAGCTGTTCACCCATATCTGTGATACGGATTTGGTGCTATCAATATGGACTTAACACTATTGTGAGCTATTTATTTACTTGTAATACGCGTTATATCAATCACCTCAATAGTGGTTAATCCCTGCATTTGCCATTGAATATTCAAATCATATAAATTCATGCCATAAATTTTAGCGTCATGCTTGCCTTGTTTGTAAGCAGGGCGAGGGTCTTGCGCTAAAACTTGTTCGATGAATAAAGCTAAATCGGGAATACTACTGTGTTTTGATAAAGCTATTTTGGCTAGTTCGTTAAACGTTATTTGAAAATCAGTTGACGGTTGAGTTTGTGCAAAACCTGCGTTAGCGTGAGGTATTGAGTCAGAGTAGGGTATATAAGGCTTTATATCGACAACAGGGGTTTTATCTAATAAATCGATGGCTGAAATATGTAGTATTATCTGTTGTTCATTTATGTCTATTGCATCTAGCTTTACTACTGACATACCAATAGGGTTTGGCCTAAAGGTCGAACGGGTGGCTAGCACGCCAACTTTTTTATTACCCCCTAAACGTGGCGGCCTCACTAAGGGTTTCCAGCCTTGTTCTTGAGTGCCATGAAATACAAACAAGACCCAAATATGGCTAAATTGCTCTAGTCCTCTCACTAATTCAGCGTTATTAGCGTCACCACTAAGCGTTATAATTCCTTTGGCTGAGTCCACGAGTCCTGGTTGACGAGGTATGGCAAATTTTTCTTTATAAGGTGATTCAACGTAACCAATATAATTGAAAGTGATGGCAGTATTTGAGTCGGTCATTGTTAGTTGCTGTTGATTATTAAGGAAAGTTCAGGAAAATGAAGGGCTATTTAGTTTCTATATCAGCTGCTACAGCAAAAGCTTTGGCATAACATATAATGATAGCATGGCATTGTTGTGCATCATTGCTATCGCCTAAGTGCGCTAACTGCTCTGGTGTGAGCTCAACACAGCCAGTAAAAACAACGGCATTAGCGTTTTTGTCAAAGGCTTGCTGTCTTGCTTGTGTTCTTGCGTTTATCTTATCAGGGGCAGCATGGTGTGGCTTTTTTTGGCAATCTTGCCCTTCAACTACACCAATAAATTGATACTGAGTAGAAATTGATTGCTCAGTTTCGTAAATTTTAACTTTTGCGGGTGAAAAATACTCGTTAAAGTTTTCTTTATCAAGATTAGTAGCTACATAATTGTTGCTACAACTTGCTAGTATTATAGTTAAAGTAACAAAAGCTAAAGTAACGGATAGAGTAGTTCTAAACATGCATATTATTCCTTGGTAAAGCGTGTAAAACAAAAATAAGGGCACATAAAAGGGTACGTATAGTACCCTAATTTAATATTCTTACCCTCGAAACTCGAAACTCGAAACTCGAAACTCGAAACTCGAAACTATTTTACTCGCATACCGGCTTTAGCACCATCATCAGGGTTTAATATCCATAAATCCTGACCACCCGGCCCTGCAGCTAATACCATACCTTCTGACATGCCAAAACGCATTTTACGTGGTGCTAGGTTAGCAACCATTACAGTATGCTTGCCAATTAAATTTTCTGGTTGGTAGGCGGCTTTTATGCCTGCGAACACTTGACGTGTTTCCGTACCTTCCTCATCTAATGCTAACGTTAATTTTAGCAATTTATCCGCTTTTTCAACGTGCTCGGCGTTGACTATTTTAGCAATGCGCAAATCAATTTTAGCAAAATCATCAAATTGAATTTCTTCAGAGATTGGATCTTCAGCTAATGGGTTCGCCATGGCGGCTGAGTTATCTATAACTTTTGCTGCTTTCTTTTTCTTTGCTGTTTTTTTCTCTTCTTTAGGCGCCATTCCTGCCAAGCTATCTTTTGAGGCCTCGGTCATTGCATTGACTTTATCCATATCAACACGTTGTAATAACGCTTTAAATTTATTTATCTTATGGTCAGTTAATAAGGTTTTGTGTCCATCCCATACCAGTTCGTCATTTAAGAAAACTGCGGTACTATCGGCAAGTACCGGTAATACCGGTTTTAAGTAGATCATTAGGAGACGGAACATGTTGATACCTAATGAGCAAATATCTTGTACTTCTTGTTGTTTAGTTTCGTCTTTAACTAGCTGCCAGGGTTCTTTAATGGCTATATATTCATTAACTTTATCGGCTAGTGCCATAATTTCACGCATACCACGACCAAAATCACGAGATTCGTAATAGGCGGCAATACTATCACCTGCAGCCATTACAGTGTCAGCAAGCGCTTGATCGTCAATGTTCGTTGATAACATGCCATCAAAACGCTTAGTAATAAAACTGGCACAACGAGAAGCAATATTTACCACTTTACCCACTAAGTCTGAATTGACACGTTGGGCAAAATCTTCAAGGTTTAAATCTAAGTCATCAATACGATTGGTTAATTTAGCTGCATAGTAATAACGTAAATATTCAGGGTTTAAATGATCTAAATAAGTACGGCCTTTAATGAAAGTTCCTTTTGATTTAGACATTTTAGCACCGTTAACGGTAACAAAACCGTGTGCGAATACTGAGGTTGGTTTACGGTAACCAGCGCCTTCAAGTACTGCAGGCCAAAATAAACTGTGAAAGTAAATGATGTCTTTACCAATAAAATGATATAGCTCAGCGTCAGAGCCTTCCTTCCAGAAGCTATCAAAATCTATGCTGCTATCCTTATTACATAAGTTTTTAAAGCTACCCATGTAGCCAATGGGTGCATCTAACCAAACATAGAAGAATTTGCCGGGAGCATTAGGTATTTCAAAACCAAAATAAGGCGCATCCCGACTGATGTCCCACTGTCTTAACCCTGATTCAAACCATTCAGCAAGCTTATTGGCCATTTCTTCTTGCAATGCACCACTGCGTGTCCAATCTTTAAGCATTTGCTCAAAAGCTGGTAAGTCAAAAAAGTAATGTTCAGAATCTTTCAATACTGGCGTGGCACCAGATACTACAGATCGAGGATTAATAACCTCGGTCGGTGAGTAGGTTGCACCACAGTTATCGCAGTTATCACCGTTTTCATCTTCACTTTTACATTTAGGACAAGTGCCCTTAATAAAACGGTCAGGTAAAAACATTCCTTTTTCAGGATCATAAAGCTGAGAAATAACACGTGTTTTAATATGACCTTTTTCATGTAAACGATTATAAATATCGCTAGCAAGTGTTTGGTTTTCTTCACTGTGAGTTGAGTGATAATTATCAAAGCTGATATGAAAATCGGCAAAATCAGCCATATGCTCTTCACGTATCCCATTGATCATTTCTTCTGGGGTAATGCCTAATTCTTGTGCTTTAAGCATGATAGGGGTACCGTGGGCATCATCAGCACAAACAAAGTAAGTTTCATGTCCGCGCATTCGCTGAAAACGTACCCAAATATCGGTTTGAATATGCTCAAGTAAATGGCCTAAATGAATTGAACCATTAGCGTAAGGAAGAGCACAAGTAACTAATATTTTGCGCTTTTTTGGTAAACTGTTAGCAGAAATAGCTGTAGACATGAATGAATTGTGTTTTTTGATGGTAATAATGCGTGCAATAGTACAGAATTTAACGTTTATACTCAAATGATTAATGTCATAATATGTTTGGAAAATTCTTCTCTAATAAAAGTTCCAAAAAAGTACCACAAAGCAGTCAATTCACGGCTAATTCGTCGGCAAGTGGCTTGACCACGACAGAAAAAACGCAAGTAATAACAGAAACACTAGAAATTTATCGCTCAGAAAACTTTCCACAGGGCATATTTTCGATTAGCTCACACTTTCATATTCATAATATTCCTAAGCAAAATAAAGCTATTATCATTGAGCTTAATCTGCCATTTCCCTGTCAAGGTGAGTTAGATGATATTGCAGAAATTTTAGCTGATACGTTAAAGCAATCAGTTGAATTTTGTGTTCAATTAAACGTTAAGGCCGTGCGTTCATTTTCTCTTACTGGCAGTAAAAATAACATCAAAAACATTATTGCTGTTGCATCAGGAAAAGGCGGAGTAGGTAAGTCAACCACGACAGTTAATCTTGCTTATGCGTTAATAGCTGAGGGTGCAAAGGTTGGTATTTTAGACGCAGATATATACGGCCCTTCTATTCCAACATTACTGGGTTTGAAAAATGCTAAGCCAAGTTCGGCAGACGGTAAGCTAATGACCCCCTTAATCGCTCACGGTCTCAGTGCAATGTCAATAGGTTTTTTAGTGGATGAAAATGATGCAACTGTATGGCGTGGCCCAATGGCGAGTGGTGCTTTTAATCAATTATTAACTGAAACCGCATGGCCTGAACTTGATTATTTATTAATTGATATGCCACCGGGTACGGGGGATATTCAATTAACACTCGCGCAAAAAGTTCCTGTTGCTGCCGCTGTTATTGTAACTACACCGCAAGATATGGCATTAATAGATGCAGCTAAGTGCGTTGCCATGTTTGATAAGGTTAAAGTACCTGTATTAGGTATTATTGAAAATATGAGCTATTACTTATGCGATAATTGTGGACATAAAAGCCATATTTTTGGGGAAGCAGGTGGAAAGCAAATGGCGAAGTCAAAACTAACACAATTACTTGGCCAATTACCTTTAGATATAAATATACGCCAAGATGCAGATTTTGGTCAATCTGACATCATTGAAAATAGCACTGGTGAAATTGCTCAGTTGTACCGTAGAATAGCGCGTAATATTGTTGGGCAGTTATTTTTGCAGCTCGATAACGCTAGCCCATTAACCCCAACGGTTGAAATAACAGACTAATACCAATTGGTAGAATGATTAGGTCAGTTATCAAGCAGAGAGTAAGAAAAGTAATTATGAGATTAAGTGATAAAGATATAGAAAAACACCTAGATGATGAAGTGATTATTATTTCACCAAAACCTGATAAATCGATGATTTCAGGCGTTAGTGTTGATATTCGTTTAGGCAATGAATTTCGTGTTTTTCAAGATCATACCGCTCCCTTTATTGATTTAAGTGCGCCTAAAGTAGAAATGCAACAAGCGATGGATAGGGTAATGAGTGACCAAATTGTTATTAAGGATGGAGATGCCTTCTTTTTACATCCTGGAGAGTTAGCATTAGCCGTTACTTATGAATCGGTTACTTTACCTGACAACATTGTAGGGTGGTTAGATGGTCGTTCATCGTTAGCACGTTTAGGTTTAATGGTGCATGTTACTGCACACAGAATTGATCCCGGTTGGTCAGGACAAATTGTTTTAGAATTTTATAATAGTGGTAAATTACCCTTAGCACTGCGCCCTAAAATGAAAATAGCCGCGTTGAACTTTGAGACAATGTCGTCAAGTGCTGCAAGACCTTACAATAAGCGTGATGACGCCAAGTATCAGAATCAAAAAGGTGCAGTTGCTAGCCGTCTGAGTGAAGATTAGCTAATCAGGAGCTAAGGTCGATTATACCCATATACAGCCAAACCACCTCAATAGGCAACATTTAGCCTGTTGAGGTGGTTTGGCTGTATATCTTTTAATTATCGCAAAACCTGAGCATTAAGGAGACTAAGCACAATGCTAGGCCGATTTTTGTTTATTGGCTGTAATCTCTTTAGTTTTAAAATTTGTGTTCAAGTCGTTAACGCATACTTCTAATGCATCAATCAGCTTTTGCTTATCATGATGGCTTGGTTGTTTGTGGTGGGCTAAATCGCGGCATATTACGTTGATCTTATTTGACACAACGCCAGGTTCTTGACAAATAACACTATCGATAGGTAAGCAGCCTATATTATCCTCAATCCATTGTAGTTTTTCATCGATGGATAATTTGGCTGCAGGGCTATTTTCTAAAACCACGTTATCGATAAAAACACAATGTCCTTTTCTATTAGCTATAGCTTTACTTATGTCTCTTATCAGCAAAGGAGGGATAATACTTGTTAAGAAACTCCCAGGACCTAGTATAATCAAATCTGCGTTATTGATGGCCTTTAAACAAGGCTCAATAGACTTGACTAATGGTGCTAACATTAAATTTTTAGGCATTATTGGCATTTCATCAACGGAAAGCTCGCCAACACGACAACGACCCTCTGGATAGAAAGCGATTAAATCCGTAGGAGTTTCAGACATAGGGAGAACCTGCGTTCGAACCCCTAAAATTCTTCTGACTAGTTTAATTGAGTCTAAAGGCCTAGATTGAACTTCGCCTAGCCCATATAAGATAAGATTACCTAAGTTATGTCCGCCGAGTTCATCATTACCATCAAATCGAAAATTAAACAGTTGACTGCCAATGGACTTTTGATCAACTAATTCAGTTAAACAATTTCGTAAATCCCCCCAAGCAATTGAGCTACTGCGTTTTCGTAATTTACCTGTTGATCCACCATTATCGGTTGTAGTAACAATGCCCGTAAGCTTATTTCCCATAAATGAAAGGGTTGATAAAACTCTACCCAATCCGTGACCACCACCAATAGCAACAATATTTAATTTATTTAACTGCATTCTTTTTTATACTTGATATACTTTAATTCTTAATTTTAAACCATACCTGTAAATCATTTAAAAATAAAGCATAAGCGTACAGCAAGTAAAGTGCTCAATACTTTAGGTAGTAGTTTTATATTTATAGAAGGGTATATATTGTACAGACCAAACAGCTAGTTAAGTAAAAATTAAGTAAAAAATAAACAAGTTGACTCTTATGTAATCACTCAATTAATTATTTGCAATGTTTTTGCTGTTTTTTTAAAATAAGTGTTGACAGTTTCAAGGCCTCTGCTTAGAATGCGCCTCGTTTTCAGTAAGCGTTCAAACCTTAAAGAGAGCGTGCGCTAGAAAAACATCTTTCCTCGGAAAGGAAGTATTATATAGCTATTAGGCCAGTTATTTAATATGACCGTTTGAATTATTTCTTTTTTAAGGGAATATTTAAACAAGCGGGGCTATAGCTCAGCTGGGAGAGCGCTTCGCTGGCAGCGAAGAGGTCTGCGGTTCGATCCCGCATAGCTCCACCATAATTAGGTTTTTTGTTATTGAAGTTGAATGACAAAAAATAGATAGTTTTAACTTGCTTGCAAGTTTTAGTGTCCCTATCGTCTAGAGGCCTAGGACACCGCCCTTTCACGGCGGTAACAGGGGTTCGAATCCCCTTAGGGATGCCACTATAATCTTACTTTTTCTTTAGGTAATGCTTTTTAGGTATTACTTTAAGGTAAAGAAAGTTTGAGTTTGCTTATACTCATAAAAAACAAGCAGTTTTATGTCCCTATCGTCTAGAGGCCTAGGACACCGCCCTTTCACGGCGGTAACAGGGGTTCGAATCCCCTTAGGGATGCCACTTTATTTAAATAGAAATATTAAAAGTAAAGTGAATAAAAGTGATATTAGTTTGCTTAGACTATGGATTCTTAGTCCTAAATAAGAGTTCTTTAATAAGTGTTTTAGTTTTACAGAGAGTTAATCCAGTGTCCCTATCGTCTAGAGGCCTAGGACACCGCCCTTTCACGGCGGTAACAGGGGTTCGAATCCCCTTAGGGATGCCACTTTATTTACATAGAAATATTAAAAGTAAAGTGCAAAAAAGTGATATAGTTGCT
>Ga0105358_10000215_pt1 | contig 26666 bp, 20 predicted proteins | sample GOMGulsemesocosm_5_FD_83509 | JGI IMG/M metagenome (GOLD analysis project Ga0105358, IMG submission 83509) | Methane-oxidizing microbial communities from mesocosms in the Gulf of Mexico - GOM15C Gulf of Mexico | ecosystem: Environmental > Aquatic > Marine > Cold seeps | place: Gulf of Mexico... | reverse complement strand
TAGGCAAAATGTACTGCTCAAGTTGTTATTCACTTTATTACAAGTTAAGAGAATGTGTTGCGTGTGGGAAGAAAAGGCGCATATCTTGCAAAATAGATGTGCCTTTGTGCAAGCAATGTGAGTTTCAAGGAGCCGTTTGCATTAAGTGCGAAGGAGAAATAGGTAAGGTTGGTTTAGTTCATGTCGACGGGCCAGTTTGTCACTCATGTGTTGTGTATTACATGCCGCTCAAGAAGTGTGATTGGTGTGGTGGATCTAGAATTGGTGTGTCAAAGCGGCGCTTAGAGCGTGGCGAGGCATTAATTTGTAACTCTTGCTTTACCGGCACTTTGCCGACTTGTTCCAGTTGTGGCTATAAGCGAAAGGCTTTTTTTTATGATTTCAGCAAGAAGCCTCAGTGCAGAATATGCATTGAAGAAACTCGGCTCTGTCGCGAGTGTGCATTGGAAATCCCAGCAGGGTCAGGGCATTACTGTATAGAGTGTAGTTACTCTAGAACACTAAATAGACGAATAAAAAAAGGGGCAATAACTCTGTCACCCTACTTTTCAGACCTTTTTAAAGACTTTGGTGAGTGGCTAATGGACAGAAGAGGAGTAGGTTTTAGTGCAGCGCACATAAATAAATATCTGCCATATTTTAGTAATCTTGATGAATTGGCTAAAAAGTTGGAGAGGCGGCCAAATTATCGGGAAATTGTAGCTAGGTTTACTGTCGCTATGACCAGAAAGAATCTGCTAGTGACAGTTTTTTTAGATGAGTTTGGTGTGGTAATGGTGGATCAGTCTATAAAAGATGAGTATTCGAACCTCGATATGATAGAAAGGCACATGGACAAGTTTGATAAAAACAGCGCCTATTACGCGATGCTGGAAGCATATTATTTTGAGTTATTGGGAAGGTTAGAGTCATCAAAGACAACTGTGCGCTCACTCCGTTTAGCAATGACGCCAGCCGTTAAACTGTTATTGGCGTGTGAGCACTTCGGTATTGAAAAACCGACTAACGATATGCTGGATGGAGTTATGTGGGTGAGCCCTGGGCAAAGAAGTGCTATTACAGGGTTTGTTAATTTTTTAAACCGAAAGTATGGTTTAAACCTAGCTCTTTCATCACGGAGCGAACTGGTAATAGAAAAGCCTAAAGAAACAAAGATGCAGTTAAAAGATCGCTTAATTCGTATGTTGAGACAGCCTGTTTTGAGTGAAAATTATAGTCATGACTTATTGATATTAAGTTTGGCATATTTCCATAAATTGGTCGTACCAGATAACGCGTGGGTTGAGTGTGAAATGGTTAAAAGGGATATGAGTGGTAATGCTTATTTTCTGCTGGCTGGGTGTAAGCTTTATTTGCCAGATAGGTGCTGTCCTTAGACAGTTGCTTAAATATGTAGCGTAAAAAACGCATAGAGATATTGTGTGAATGTTATTCTCTACATAATAAAAAAATCATTTGAAAATGGAATTTGATTAATGTCTTCGCCGAATGTAGAACAGCAAAAAGCAATCAGTCACACAGAGGGTCCCCTGCTAATCATCGCGGGTCCTGGTTCAGGTAAGACCTTCACTTTAGTAGAAAGAATCATCAACCTGATTCAAAACCATGACCTAGAACCAGAAGCCCTTTTTGTCGTTACGTTTACTGAAAAAGCAGCTCAGGAGCTAACAACTAGAATATCTAACCGGTTATTGGAAATAGGTATTGATTTCAATATCAACGAAATGTTTCTTGGCACATTCCATTCCATTTGTTTAAGGATTATTGAAGATTACCGGGAGCATACTAGGCTCAAGCGAAGTTTTGTTTTGATGGATCAATTTGATCAGCAGTATCTTCTGTATCAGAACCTAAAAAGGTTTAGAGAGATTGAAAATGCTGATCAGATTCTTGGCGCTGATAAAATTCCTGCATGGGCAAAATCAGAAAATCTATTGCACTGGATAAATAAAGTAACTGAAGAAGCAATTGACCCGGTTAGGTTAGTCGAGTCGAACGATACCGCTCTTATTGCTCTAGGTGACTGTTATATCGAATATCAGGTGATACTTGAGGAACAAAATGCGCTTGATTTTTCTACGATTCAATTAGAGGCCCTTAACTTATTACGTCACCACAACGACGTGCTTGAGTCTTTAAGATCGAAAATTAGTTACTTGATGGTGGATGAGTATCAAGATACCAATACCATCCAAGAAATGATCCTGAAATTACTAATGGGCGATAAGCATAACTTGTGTGTTGTAGGTGATGATGATCAGGCGCTTTATCGGTTTAGAGGCGCAACGATTAGGAATATTTTGCAATTTGCTGATAAATTCCCGGACGGTAGCTGTAAACAAATTAAGCTTGTTACAAATTACCGGTCCCACCCTGACATCATCAATTTTTATAACCAATGGATGAATGACCAAGTTTGGGAGGTGAATCAACAACGATTTCGTTATGATAAATCAATTGAACCCAGAGACGGTGACTTTGAAGCAGGGCCAACAGTTATTCATGCAATAGCCGGTGCAGGCGATAAGTGGGCTGATGAGGTGTATGATTTCCTTCGAAACTTAAAGGATGATGGGGAGTTGACGGATTGGAATCAAGTTGCATTCCTTTTTCGCTCAGTTAAAAATGAAAAAGTTAAAGCGTTGGCAAAAAGTCTAGAAAGGCGTGGTATTCCAGTCTATTCACCTAGAGCCAACCTATTTTTTGAGCGAGAGGAAATACGCTTAATGCTTGGCGCACTTCTCTTGGTTTTTCCGCAATTCCGATCAATTCGGGCTCCGAAAGAAGGCGTTACGCTTTCTATATGGCAATACTATGATGAGCAATGCACAAAACCATTTATGGTGGAGGTAGCAAAGCCTGAAAATAGTGATTTACTAGAGTGGTGTAAAGTAAATGCTAGAAAACATATGGGGCTAAGCAAAAATGCTGATTATGCCTTCAGCTCTTTATTTTACGATTTGCTTCAGTTTTCGTTATTTTCTAGTTACCTTGATGATGAAAATGGTGATGCTAGGGCTCAACGTAACTTGGCTACACTCTCACAGCTGATGGCCAAGTTCGAATATTTACATCATGTCAGTGTGCTGAACCCTAAATACCTTGAAAGTAACCTACGAAGCCTATTCAATCAATTCTTCAAGTTTTTAAAGGAAGGAGGCATTGATGAATACGAAGATAGTAGTGAATATGCACCTTCTGGCCATGTGTCATTTCTAACAATTCACCAGTCTAAAGGTTTAGAGTTTCCGATAGTAATGGTGGGGTCTTTGGGGGCGTCGCCTAGAAAACAATATAAAGACTTAGATGAAGTGTTAGAACAAGGCTACCTACACCGTGAGTCGTTTGAGCCACTAAAGGCTACCAAATACTTTGATTTTTGGCGTTTATACTACACGGCTTTTTCAAGAGCGCAGAATCTTTTAGTGTTAACTGATCAAGAAAGGATTGGTTCCGGCAGAACGCCCTCTAAGCACTTTGTTAAATATACCGATAATTTAATATCTTGGCGAAACTGTAAGGGCCAATTAAATCAGTTGGCATTTGATACGGTAAAAGACGTTAATATCAAACAAGAATATGCCTTTACCTCACATATTACTCTGTTTGAAACATGTGCAGAGCAGTATCGTTTTTTTAAAGAATTAGCATTTCAACCTATTAAAGCTAGCCCTATGTTGTTTGGTACATTGGTGCATGAAACGCTTGAGGATATTCATAAGGCCGCAATAAGAAACGAAGATCATCTGATACATCGAGAAAATATTGAAAGCTGGTTTTATGACAACTATCGTAACCTTTCGAAAAGAGAACGCATGTTTTTAGCGGACTCTACTCTTGGGGCGGCCTTAAAGCATGTGATGCGTTACGTGGATCGTAAGCAGGATGACTGGTCAGACATAAAGGAGTCCGAAGTTGATATATCGCTGGTTAAGAAAAACTATATTCTTAAAGGCAGTGTGGATCTTATTGTGGGTGAAGATAACACCGTAGAGGTTATCGACTTTAAATCTGAAAAAAAGCCAGATATGGAAAAGGATGCCGAGCGAATTAAACATCATCAGCGTCAATTAGAAGTTTATGCCCACCTAATAGAAGAACGGACTGGGCATAAAGTTAGTAAAATGCATCTTTATTTCACTGGTGAAGATACGGGGAAGCCGACCATTACCTTCAATAAAGATGGTGGTTCAATTAGCAATACTGTTAAGGTTTTTGACAATATAGTAAATAGAATAGAACACAAGGACTTTGCTCTTGCAGAAAGGCCAACAAAAACATGTGTTGACTGTGATATGAGGGCATATTGTGATAAAAAGAATTGGAAATTTAAAGGTAAAGCCTAATGTCAGAAAATAATTCATTGAACTTAGAAGAAACAAGCACTATTGATAGTGTTGAGAAATATAAGTTTGAGCCGATCAAAGGCTATCCAATGTTAAATTGGCATGGGAAGAGGCCTTTTGAATCTACTCAATATTATCCTGCACAGAAAAAGGAAGTTTATGGTGAAGAGGTCAATGGATGGATAAATAAGATTTTCTGGGGTGACAATCTTCAAGTAATGAGCTACCTATTAAAACAATACAGAGGAAAGGTAGATCTCATTTATATTGATCCTCCATTTGACTCAAAGGCCGACTACAAAAAGAATATTAAGCTAAAATCAAAGGCCATTTCAAACGATCATAATTCCTTTGAAGAGAAACAATACACGGATTTGTGGACAAACGATGAATACCTACAATTTATGTATGAAAGGTTTTTATTATTAAGAGAACTACTGGCAGAAACAGGCTCTATTTTTATCCATTGTGACTGGCATCAGTCGCATTATTTGAGATGTATTTTAGATGAGCTCTTCGGAGCTAAAGCATTTACCAATGAGGTCATATGGCAGAGGGGGAATCCTCGAGTAAACGCTTCAGGGCACTTCTCTCACAATACAGATACGATCCTTTTTTATAAAAAGTCTGAAAATTCAAAGTTTCAAACTATTTATACTCCTTTGGATGATAAATACTTAAATAAGTATTACTCAAAAGTTTGTGATTTGACTGGTAAAAGGTTTATGCCTTCTCCTCTAATTGGTCATGTTGGAACAAATAAAGAATATGACTGGAAGGGCTTTACTCGTGCTTGGAGATACCCAAAACATAGGCTAGATGAGTTGAACTCAACAGGGAGAATATATTGGCCAGAGGGTGGCATGGGTGTGCCCAGGTTCAAGAAGTATATTGACGAGACTAAAGGTCGAGCTGTACAGAACTTATGGACAGATATAAATGGGGTTAACTCTCAGGCTAAAGAAGATACGACATACCCAACACAAAAGCCTGTTGCACTTATAGAAAGGATAATAGAAGCGACAACTGATAAAGGTGATCTGGTTTTTGATTGTTTTATGGGGTCAGGTACAACACAAGTAGCGGCATTGAATACTGGTCGTAGATTTATTGGTGCTGATATAAACCTTGGTTCTGTTCAGACGACGACTAAGAGGTTACTATCAAGAATTAAAGAATTAAAGAATAGTGTTGATTTAAAAAATAAGCCGACGCACTCTAGTTTTGAAGTCTATAACGTTAATAACTACGATGTTTTTAGAAATCCTGTAGAAGCTAAGAGACTGTTGCTATCTGCATTAGAAATCGAAGAGATGTCTAGTTCAATTTATGATGGACAAAAAAATGGAAGCATGGTTAAAATCATGCCCATTAATCGTATCGCCACACGTGAAGACCTAAATGAATTACTCTCTAACTTCCCTTATAAAGTATTCGAACAGCGTCAAGAGGCAATACCCAATAAACCTGTAGAATCAATCATGCTTATCTGTATGGGGCATGAGCCAGACCTTAAATCTCATTTAGAACACGAATGCGGCTACAAGCTAAACGTAGAGGTTGTCGATATTCTTAGAGATAAGGCTAATATTGAATTCAAACGTGACTCAGAAGCTGAATTATCTACAAGTAATGGAAAACTTGAAGTTGTAAGCTTTTTCCCGATGAATCTCCTCCAAAAACTTAGTCTTCAAAAAGAGTCGGTTAATGAGTGGCGAGAATTGGTGGAATCAATAGTTATTGATTGGAATTATGGTGGCGCGGCAATGGAACCAACAGTTATTGATATTCCAGCCAAAGACGAATTTGTGGCGGGTGCTTACGATATCCCAGATGATGCCGGTACGATTAAGATAAAAATAACTGATTTGTTATCGGAGTCTTATGAAGAGGTAATTCAACATGGCTAGTACGCCCCAAGAGAACTTTGACTTAAATAATGCCTTCTATTTACACCTGTTTGAGTTTTACAAAATACATCGCAAATCTATTCGGAAAAACTATAAGAAGCTCAGTAAAGTCTTCCTTGATTATAACGACCCATCTCGACCAAGTAGCTTTTTACGAGAGCCACAATTTGAAGCTCTTGAGGTTTATGTTTTTCTGAAAGAGTTTTTAAATAACAAGCCTGTTTACCAATTATTTGAAGACTGGTTCTTAGCGCAAGGTAGGTTTGGCGAAAGAGCAATGGCGTCGCCTGATATACAGCCTGATATGTTTTGGGCGCTTTCTGAGAAGCAATACAAGGATATATTTAAAAAGATGAAGGCGGCTAACAACGGCCGAATCTACCCTAACTATATTTTTGCGTTAACAATGGGTACAGGAAAAACTATCTTAATGGGCACCTGTATTTTTTATGATTTTCTATTGGCCAATAAATTCCCAAAAGATAAACGGTTTATCCACAATGCATTAGTTTTTGCACCGGATAAGACGGTTTTGCAATCTCTTAGAGAGCTCGAATCATTTGACCACAGTAAAGTTATTCCCAAAGAATATCTAAACGCCATTACTATCAAATTTCATTACCTTGAAGATGCTGGTGTATCGTTAAATACACTCGATGGCTCTCGTTTTAACATAGTCGTATCTAACTCGCAGAAGATCATTTTAAAGCGTAAGAATGCAGCGCAAACAGCGACAGACAAGCTTTTTTCTGCCAGCAAGGAACTGTATCAACAAGATGGCCTTGGTGCTGGTATGGCTAATTTGTTGGGCCTAGATTCAGCCGCACTTGAAGAGGCGCCTCAGGAAGAAGGCGAGTTAGTGACTAACCAGCGGTTTGAAAAGCTTCGGCGACTTGAGAATCTAGGTGTTTTTGTGGATGAAGCTCATCATGCTTTTGGTGCGAAATTAGCAAAAGATATGGGTATTAAGGCTGATAACACTCAAAACAGTCTTAGAAAAACTATTGATGAATTGGCATTAAGCCTTCAAAAGAGGAGTTCCCAAGTTGTTGCCTGCTACAACTACACCGGTACACCTTATGTTGGTAAAGATGTCTTGCCAGAAGTTGTGTATGCCTATGGCCTAAAAGAAGCGATTGATAAAAAGTACCTGAAGAAAGTGATTCTAAATGGTTATAGCAACACAAAATCTTCTGAATTTTTAGAAATAGCAATCAGTGACTTTCTTGAGCAAGTTAAAGATAAACGTCCGGAAGGAAAATTACCTAAGATGGCTATCTTCGGTACAACCATAGAAGAATTACAACAAGAAATACGACCAGCCGTTGAGGTTGTGCTAGCAAAGTATGGGATTTCATCAGATAAAATCTTAATGAACGTCGGTGATGATAAATTAACATCAAATGATGATATTCGAGAATTCAATCGGCTAGACTCACCGCGTTCTGATAAGCAATTTATCCTCTTGGTTAACAAAGGCCGCGAAGGTTGGAACTGTCGATCGTTATTCTCAGTAGCACTATATCGTAGTCCTAAATCGAAGGTCTTTGTTCTTCAAGCGACAATGCGCTGCCTAAGGGCTATTGGTGATACTCAAGAAACGGGACATGTGTACTTAACCGAGGAAAACATGGCCTTGCTTGAAAAAGAATTACAAGCTAATTTCCGTATTAGTACTAGTGAAATGCAATCAATAGGGAAGTATAAAGTCGCAGTCCAAATTAAGCCTGTAATGCCTATTGAAAAGATAAAGCTAAAGCGTATTAAGCGCAGCTATAAAATGAAAGAGAAGGCTCTCACACATGGACAAGACTTGCTTTTAGGTATAGATGCATCTCCATACCGTTTAATTCATAGGAAAGTTGATGGGCTTTCGTATGACGAGTTAAAAAATCAACCGGCTGAGACGAAAGAAATTTCGTACATCAAAGAGCAATTCCTATTTACTGAATTCAACCTGACAGCCGAAGTCGCTCGGTATTTAAACAAACCCTGCCTACAAATAGATGAAATTATAAGTTCTACTAAGGACGGTTTTGAGGGCATTCTTAAATTAGTTAATGAGTTTAATGAGATTCTTTATGACCATGTGATTCCTCGTCTCTTTTCTTTGCTCTATGATATCGAGTCACGCCAAATAGAGGAAGAGTATGAAGTTGCGTTAGTTAAAGAGCCACCGGTGTCACCAGGATATTACGAAATGACCGCTGCACCAGAGATGATTGTCAGTGCAAAAGAAGAAAGAGTTCAAAAGTACAAAGAGAATACATTTCACTTGGATAATTACTGTTTCGACTCCATACCTGAACGAGATTTCTTTTGGCATGTTTTACATTCCAATAAAGTCGACAAAATTTGGTTCACAGGGATGCTAACGCATGGCCAATCTGAATTTTTTATTCAATATGTGGATCCTGATACCCATAGAGTAAGGAGTTATTACCCTGACTTTCTTATAAAAAAAGAAGATGGATCTTTAGTCATGATCGAAGTTAAAGGTGAGAATATGATTGATCATCCTACTGTTAAAGCTAAGCAGGAGTACGCTGAGATGATAGCGAAGGCAAGTGATATTCCGATGTCTTATGAAATGATTCCCGGTGAACAAGCGAGAGACGGCACATTTGATAGAGGAATTTTGTCTTAAAATTACCTAGGTTAAAACACGAATATATTTCCCTTACTGTAGAGGTTGGAACTTGTGAGGATTAGCCTTGCTTATATAGAAAAATGGAGGATGGACAGTTTGTTGGACCTAGAAAGCTATACTACTTCAGTGTGTGTGAAGAAAATGGTAGCGAAGAAGTGGGCTTTGAACTTTGACCAGCCTGCGCAATTGGAGAGCTATTTTGCGTAGGACTACAGTAAAACTGGAGCCAGCTGATGTTTACTTGTTGGTTACCTTTTTTCTTCGTAAGGATAGTCTGATAAACCTGGTGCAATACTTCTGCTATCAACATCATAAAGAGTAGGGTGGTTTTTTAGCCATAATTGATAGTCATAACCTTGTAAGCTATGGTCTTCTGTACAGTCAACACTCCAGTGATATAACCAGTAGCCAGCAACTACAGCTCTAACGTTTATGTTAAGACTTCCTTCTTTCATATTGAAATCATGCTCTACAGTTTTTGGATTTTTAACATTTGTCGTATTCGGATGAGGTACTAATTCTAAGCTTACCATTCGATTCCACTGATGGTCATTGTTAACGCCACCTGTTGATAGATCAATTTCTAAATTATCACCAATATCTAGCTCAACTATTCGGGTTAGGGCATAAGTACGGTATTCTTTTTTTAATACATCAAATGCTCGGAGGTACCAATGTACTCCATTGTCAAAAATGGCATGTGCCCGTATGGTTTTTTCAGACCGTCCGTTTTTAATGGAGCGATAGACCATACGAAGCAGTTTATTACTTGATATTGCGCAAGTGATAGTTGATAAAAAGTTAATTTTAGGTAGGGAAATTCTAGGGGGGCACATTATGCCATCGAATTCTGACATACCTAATGCGTCGGATATTTTCGAGGTTCTTAACTTAGATATTGCTGACGATACCTGTAAATCAAACAGCGGATCAAAAGAACTTTTGATTATTTCATATTTTTTTGTGCTTTGATTTAGCTCAAGATTAAACTTAGCAAGCTCTCTATATTGACGAATATCTCTCGTTGCCGCAGCTTCCCCAATACCAAACCTTTCTGTTAAGTCGATTCTTGAGACCCAACCCCTAAACCTAAGCATGAATTCAATATATTCTAATCTGTCGTAGATGTTTTTAGGTAACGCATTTATTTTTTCATTGTTCATATTTAACCTCTAAAAATTACGCCACAACACTAGCTTAATGTAAGGTTAACATAATCATAATAACAATCATATAATGATCATTATATTATGTTGACCTAATCATTATGATTAGATATGATTGGGGTGTTGGCGCTCTAATTGATAGGTCGCAGTAAAACTTTTGGTGAATATAACGATGGGTAAGCTACAGAAAGAGTTTAGAGTCCTACATGACGCTATTAAACTTGGTACGTATGATGAGAATGAGTCGTTACGTGAAAAAAGGGATTTGTTGATTGATGAGCTCAATGTTCAATTGAAGGGTGAAAAGATACCAGGTACCGACAAAGATTTAACATTTAAAAAATTTGACCAGGGTTCATATGCAATGAATACGGGTATAAAACCTAAGGATGATGATTTTGATATCGACGTGGGAATCGTTTTTAATATTTCAAATGATGAGTACGAGTCTCATAAAATAAAAAAATTAGTTCATAATAAGCTAGATAAACAACACAACCGCACGGTCGAATATAACCGGCCATGTCTCACTGTTAAGTACTCCGATGGGTATCATGTTGACCTTGCTATTTATTCAGATAATGATGATGACCTTCATATTGCATGGGGGAAAAGAAATTCAAAAGAAAGGTTGTGGTATAAGGCTGAGCCAAAAAAGCTAACAGATTGGGTCGCCGATGTATCAGATGATGCTGATGAGTCTAAACAATACCGGCGTCTTGTTAGGTATCTTAAAAAATGGAAGGATGGAAAGTTTAATAGTGATGGTAATGCAATGCCTCCGTCTATTGGCTTGACGATCCAAGCGAGGGATCATTTCTTCTATGAAGAAGATAATGATTTGGTTGCGTTGATAAATATTATAAAGGCGATGATTAATGAGTTTGAGATGCGTTGGTGTGGAGATTCGTTAGCCTATAAACAACGTATTGTTATTGAATTACCTGTGGCACCTTTCAAAGACGTTTATTATAAAATGTCTTTGAAACAAACGGATGAATTTCATGAAAAGCTTGAAACTTTCTTAGAGGCTTTAGAAGCAGCTAGAGATGAAACTTCAGATCATAAGGCAAGTAAGATTTTAAGAAAACTATTTGGTGATGACTTTCCTGAAGTAGAGGACGTTAAAAAAAGTTACATTGCTCCTGCAATTCTTACTGGCAATAATGCATGAGTTTTTTGGAACTGGAGAGTGCGGTAAGCAAGGTTGTCGCACCTTTCATTCTTGGGTATAAGAAACATAGTGATACGGAATACGACTTTACTCTGGCAGGTAAAAAGCACTCCTGGAATGTCAGACTGGATTTTTCTTTAGGCTTTCCTTTTGAGTTGCCAACGGTAACACTTTTAGATTCAAAATTTATTGGTCTGACCCCTCATGTCAACATTCAAGGAATTGTTTGTATACAAGAAGGCGATTCACTTCTATTAGATTACCACCGACCTACAGATTTAATATGTTATTCATTAGTTCAAGCTCTATCGGTACTTAGTAAGGGCGACCTCAAGGTTTATCAGGATGAATTGACTGATGAATATGAAGGGTATTTTCAAAGGGAGGTAGCAGAAGTAAATCCATTTTATACTGCCAAAGACAAAGTAGAGTATTTCTATTTAAAGGTAATACACCCTAGCAATCAGAAAAGAGAGCTCTCTCACCCCGTACTCCTTTTTGATAGAAATAAAAGTCTGCCTAGTAACTTTAGCGATCTTAATAAGCAATACGCAAATCAAGTAATAAAAGCTATTCACCTGCCATTTTTATCGCCTGCCATGCCTCCAAAAGAAGGGAAGCCTATAAGCATAGATTATATAAACGGGTTAATAAATAATGTCACAGATAAAACACAATTAAATAAGCTTTTATTAAAAGAAAAAAAGAAGCAGCAGCACTATTTACTGCTCAGTTTTCCGAGAAGTAATAAGGGTGAAAGAAGCCAAATACTACTTAATTTTAAGTCGGATAAACCATCTTCGCATCCGCTCATTGAAAGAGCCGATTGCTGGAAAATAACGCCATACTTATTAAAAAGAAATAATCAATCATACTTGCTTGAACGAGGCGGAGCTGATGGCAACCTATCGAATAAAAAGGTCACGATAATTGGATGTGGTTCTGTTGGTGGAGAAGTGGCCGCGATGCTTGCTAAATCAGGGGTTGGTGGGCTAATGCTCATTGATTGTGACACATTGGAGGCTGATAACCTTTATAGACACCGACTCGGTGGGGGTTGGCTTCCTTTTGTACCCAATTTAGTAAGCGGTGAGGTTCCAAGAATAGCAAAGGCTTATGCATTAAAGGACTCCTTAGAAAAAGATATTCCGTATATAAAAGTTAAGCATAAATTGAGGCCAATTCAGGAAATTATCGCAAAGAAAGAATTACAGTTTGCTGATGTTGTAATTATAGCCGTTGGTTCGCCCTCGTTAAGCTTATGGCTTAATAAAGAATTAAAGGATCTAGGGCATAAAAAAGTCATATTTTGTTGGAATGAAGCATCGAGTTTGGGAGGGCATTCAGTTGCAATCAACCTTGATAGATCATGCTTTGAATGTCTTTTTACTGATGCAAACGGGTTTAAATTAGATAATGACCTCAGCTTTTTAGAAACAGGCCAAAACATAACAAAAAATTTAACTGGCTGTGCAGGTGTTTTCACACCATTTTCATATCTAGATTCATCACAGACCGCAGCACTAGCGACTAAGCAATGTTTGGAAATGTTGATATTAGATAAAGACTCTACAGCTATGAGTTGGAAAGGTGAAAACAGAAGCAACTTAAAGGTGACTCAAAGATTTGAAGAGGCAGCTTTAAAAGAAGAGGTCGTAATTAATTCAAAAATCGCTTGTCATGTTTGCAAGTGATTTTGAATGGGAAATAGAAATTTTAGATTTTGGTGCTGTGAGAGTGTCTTCTGCCCTACTTAATAAATTAGCTGCGTACCGACAGCTCACTCCGTCGTCTCTGGAATCTGGAGGGGTACTGATAGGAAAGTATTTGAACTCTAATGGTGCTTTGTTAATAGATGGGTTTACTCCTCCTCTAGCAACCGATAAGCAGTCTAGACATAGTTATTACCGCTCAAAAGCACACCACAAGGCTGTTAGGAAAATATGGAAAGAATCGGGTTATGAGTCAACCTATGTGGGTTTATGGCACACACATCCCGAAGACTCTCCAAATTGCTCGGCCGTCGACAAAACAGATTGGATAACAGCTTTAAAAGTATCTCGGTATGAGGGAGCAAGGTTGTTGTTTTTTATTATTGGCAGGACACACATAAGGTGTTGGTTAGGGTTGTCAGATGTAACTAACTACTCAATTCGCCTTGTAAGTAAATTAAAATTTCATGACTAAAAATAACTCCACTTAAAGGATAATGATGAAACTTACTGATGGCATTCAAACAAACTATCCAGTGTTAGAAAGCTTGGAAGACCTAAAAATGATTATGGTGGAACTAGGGGAAATAGTTTCATGGTCAAATGTAGGTATTCTTTTTGATAAGGAAAACAAATCAACTTTGATTTTATTATTAGATAAAAAGTTTGTTATCAATGGTGTGCTTAGATTTAGCTTAGAGATAGTCGAAAACATTGAAGCCATTAACCTTTTAAAAAGAGATGGAGAAGTTTTCTTAGGAAGTTCGGATAGAGATTTCTCCCTTGAGGATATTCGTTCTTTGAGCAGGTTAAATGCTATTTGGGTATCCATCGCACCATTATATGCAAAACCTAATAACAATGAACTTGAAGAGTTTTTCCTCCGAACAAGAGCAAAAAACACCAAACTTGGTAGAGGTAAGAGTTTTAGTAAGAATACAATAAACTCGGTTATTTTTGAAAGCCACGGTTATTGTATGTTTGATGGTTGCGGGGAAGACTTAACTAAAGACGAAACGACCGGGAAAAGAGGTAATTTTTCTTATTTAGCACACAATATAGCATCATCTGAAAATGGTGCTCGGGGCTCAATAGTAATGTCGGGAATTCTGGCTGATAATCCTGACAATGTGCTTTTATTGTGTGATAAGCATCATCGGCTTGTTGATAGGATTGCGACAATCGATTACCCCTCAAATCGCCTTTCACAAATGAAAGTGAATTTTAATAGTACCTGCAGTAATTTACTAAACTCTCTCGCCTATCAACCAGTACCCGCATTTTCAATTTTATGGCCAGTTGCTGGAAACAGTGTTAGCGGGCCTACAGAAATTGAAATATCACAATGTTTAAGCACCTCGAAGACAAGGCTATCCAATCAATTAAATACAATAAATGATAACGAGTCATTTTTAAAAGCAACGTCAGATGATGCTGTATGGTCAATTATTGCAGGGGAAATTGAAAGAGCGGCTAATGGAATTAATATGCAATTACATAGCTATAACTACAAAGCAGCGCTGTTTGCATTTGGTCCAATGCCGTCGTTGATTGCATTGGGAGCAAAGCTTGGTAATAAAAATGGAATTATACCCATGATGCGTTTTAGAGATGGGGGTAGGTGGACATGGCCATCTGATAGGCCTTTAGGGAAGTTTTACGATCTTAATGGAATAGAGGATTTAACTTCTGGAGAAGAGGAGGTAATCATTTTATTAGCAACGACAAGTAACCCGCGAAACTTGGCAAATGCGGCAGAACAAATAGCTAAAAATAAGAATGCAAAGGTAATTGAAATTAGATCTAAAGAATTAGGGAATGGTGCACTCGCCCACCCAAATGACGGGATTGCATTTAGTGCGGATATACAGAGGTTGTTTCATCGCTTAAAAAGTGACTTCGGAGTAAGAAATATTCACTTGCTTCCTTGTGCTTCGAATGCTGTTTGTGTGTTCTTCGGGCAAGCTTTTGATAATTACCACCCCAATTTGACAATTTATGATTTCCATAAAAAAACTATGATTCCAAGGCTTATTGTTGAAAACAAAAACAACGAATGCAGGGTCGTAGCAGCCTGCTAGCGGCCATAATATGGGTCATAGCCGTATTTTCAGCCCCATTTCAAATTTCATATGCAACAGCGTTTCTGCTATACCTTTTGCATCGTCAACAGGGTGGTGAGTATGCTCTGTTTGACGTAAATGCTTAGAGCTGGCGAAAAAATCTCCCTGCATTCCTTTGTATAAACAGTTCAGGTTTGTGGAGCTAAAGCCAAACGGGTTATTGCCAATAAAGTGATGGAAATACCAGTTAATGAACTGCCAATCATAGCCGTTGTTATCAGACACAAAAAACGGCTTACTTTTCACTTCACGTTCTAGCCAAGCTTTAAATTGAGTCATAGTCTCCTTAGGGTCAGAAAACTTCAATGTATCTTCTCTAGTGAACCCTGATATGCTGAGATCGTCAGGAAGATACCGATCAGATACCGGCCTTAACTGGCCGTAAAAGCTACGCTCAAGCCCTTTTTCAACAATTACTGCCCCGAAGCAGATCATTGAGTAATCACCAGGTATAGGGCCATCTGATTCTACGTCTACTGATATCCAAGTCATATTTCATCCTTACTTTGTAATATTTTAAAAAAGCTCCATCTCATCTCGCAACTTTTCGTATTAATACTAAATCTCGTAAATAAAGTCTTTAACTCCTTCATCCCAAGCATAAAAAGGGTAATCACGAGGGTTGGAGATAATAGGAACTCCGCTGATTTTATAATTAACCGGTACATGTAGGTGCCCATGAAACCAGAGGTCGATGCTATCAGCGTGCGTTGTAATAAGGTGTTCAAGAGAGCTGGCATAGGCATCTTCGTATGCAATCTTTGCAGGGTTTACCGAGTTATACGAGGGAGCGTGATGAGTAACAACTATAGTTTTACCGTTGTGAGGTTTACTCAACTCAGACTTTAAATATTTAACGGCGTCCAGATGAAGCAGGTATGTAAATACAGGTATCAGTCGATCTTCTTCTGGGCGACCATACTTCATAATATTAGGGGCTACCCGCACAGCTCTTTCCATGAATGATTTATTGTCATATAAGCTTCTAGCCTTAATATACACATAATCATTCATCTGGTTATGAAGGAAGGCAATCACACCCTCATCGCTCCAGTCATTAAAGCTAGTCCAAAGAGTCGTGCCGATAAAACGAACCCCATCAATGACGGTGCTTTGGTTATCCAGAAAGTGAATATTTGTTCCGTCAGCGCACTTGGAAATATCCTTCGTTACGCTAATCTCGTTAGAATAGAACTCATGGTTACCACAGATATAAACGACAGGGATGTCGGTGCTGTAGCACTGCTGCGCCCAAGCCACACCATCCGTTCCATTAGCGATATCGCCAGCAAGGACAATTACGTCAGCTTCTGGTGGTGCAGTAAGCATTAGTTTTTTGTCCATCTCGGTATGAATGTCTGATATTAGATGTATTTTCATTATTCCCTTATTTGATTAATTGGCCGGATAGGTCTACGACACCACTTATTGGGGTTCCATAAACCCTAATTCCGTTTGCCAGCGTCGCTGTATAATGTTGGTGGTGATGACCGTGAAAGATGTGGCTAGCACCCATCGTCTGGGCCAGCAAATCAATTTCTTGAAAGCCGTGTTTATGACAACTAGGCGCTTCGTGGGTAATAAGTATGTCTGCTTGTTGAAGGCTCAATGAATCATAGTCTTCATGCCAAATTGCAGCCTCATGATGTAGAGGTAAGCCATTCTTCTTAGCATTGGCCGGAAGAAAGTTAAGTAGGTCCTCTCGTCGTTCCCAACGAATCTTTTCATTTGGGTGCCAAACTTTCCCTTTGAAAACGCCGCCTAATCCGGCAACCTTTAATCCGCCGATATCGACAACACATCCATCGATGTTGTTTTCAGCATAGCCAGATTCAAATAAATTTGAGTGCAACGCCGGGCTGTCATAGTCGTGATTACCCGGTATCCAATAAACACTAGTTAGCCCTGCTATTTGTTCTAACTCAGCGTCAAGAGGAGCAGATAGCCCAAAATCACCCAAAATAATGACAGCATCAGGTTTAAGGGTTAAGACCGATTTGATAATCGCTCTAAAATCACCATGCGGGTCGCCTGCGAATATGATTTTGCTAGTTGTATGCACATCAAACCTCTACGACCCAATTAGGTTTAAACGGGGCTGGTATATGCTCACCAGGGTAGCCCAGTTGGTTGCTAACAAGCCTGCAACCACCGACCTTAGTATCGAGTGATGAATGTGTATGACCGTATATCCATAAGTCTGCTTTTTTTACCAGGTCAGCCATGTCAGAAATAAAAGCACCTGATATCTCATTGAATCGATATTGCTTATGCTGACATTCTAGGCTGGGGCCATGATGACTAACCACAACAGTTTTCCCAGAGAAATCACTATCCAACTTATGAGCTAAATACTGTTTTGAATTGCGGCAAATTTCCTGAGCATTGGCAGGTGTGAAGTTAAATTCCTTGTTCCGTATTACGAGATGGTCACGTAAGAGTCTTCCGCAGTAAGCCATATGGAGTGACTGCTGCTCAGGATCGTTGCTAAGGTAATCAGTCCACAAGGTGCAACCCAAAAACCTAGTGTTGTTTATGATTACTTCGTCATTCTCAAGAAAGTGTACCAACAGGTGATCGTTGGAAGCTTCTCTCATCTTTCGAAGCATGTGGTGATAATCGTGCGAGTAGAACTCATGGTTGCCAGCAACCAGGATAAGAGGTTTGTTTTGCAAGGTAGATTCTTTGATGGCAAATTCAACAGCACTAAGGCCAACGTGAATATCGCCTGCCAAGACAATAACGTCTGCATTGGTTTTGCTTAAACTATAGTTGCTGCGCATTTCTAAATGCAAATCGCTACAAAATTGAACTCTCATAACTAAGATTTATTGTTTTATAAGGTGCTTTGAAACGTAAATGCTAGGCATTTATTAGCCTTCGAACAAGCATGAAAATAAGAGTTTCTCTGTTTATAAGGTATCGAATATTCGTTACCACATTAAATGGTATAAAACAGCTGTTTTAGCTTCAAATAAGTTGTTTTTAGGGTGTTTTAAACGGCAAGGGTTGCGCTAGTAATTAAAGATTATGATGAGTATTGAAAACCTACTAGTAAATAAATGAACTTGAAAAGGTCAGAAAACCATGAATTAAAGTGAGATGTGTAAAAGACCCGAAATTAACAAATAAAAGGGAGAGTCTCCATTTTTAGTATAAAAAGAGCAAAAAAATGGGTTTCTATGCTCATATGAGGCGATTTTCAATCAAATAGATGAGATCATTCCTTAAGTTATTTTGGTGTGAGTATGGGGCTTGTTGGCTTAAGGTGAAAAATAAGTATCAATTAACAATAAATGATAATGAAAAAAGAGCTGTTTTTAAGATGTTATTTCTATGCAGGAATTAAGGGATTTATGATACCCCAAGTAAAAAACTTAAACTCCTAGCTCAAAGTTTTAAAAGCAATAAGTGAAGAATTGATAGTATTTAAATAGTTATATTTAAAGTTATGAAGGAACGAAAGGAATTAGTATGGTTAGCCTGGTTTATATAGGGCAAGTGACTGCCAAACTATATATCGATAATATTATTTGGAAGGAAGTACTTTGAAAAGTTTTGTTGCTATTAGCAGGTTATTTCAAGGATTAAGGTCAGTTTTTGTTTTAGGCACGAGTGATTCAGATTCTAGAATTAATGATTTTGAAAAAAAGTTTCTTATTGAGAGTAAAGCAAAGGAATCTGGTGAGCACAATTTTCCACCATCAAATGCTGCTGAGCTCTCTGGAAACGAGCTGAATATAGTTGCTTTTTTCATAGATGAAATGGGGATATTAACTAGAGATAAAAATGATGAGTTGACAAGTTATAGGACTAGCGCGGCTCATCGAATCATTGAGAATAGCGAGTCAGAAATTAAAAATTTATCGACAGTTTCCCAAGATGAGTTAATGCAGGACTTCGAGGCAGCTAAAGTAGAGATTAATGTCGAAAAAACTAGGCTTGATGAACAAAAAAAGTATTTTGATGCGTTTAAATTACAAAACGGGTTAGATAAACGAGCCGATTACCCTGATTCTAGGTTGCTAGCTTATGGGGTAGTCCTTTTTTTATGGTTAGTTGAATCTGTTATGAATAGCTTCTTTTTTGCAAAAGGTTCTGATTTTGGATTTTTGGGCGGTTTGATAACAGCTGGCGGGATTTCAGCAATTAATATAATACTTGGGTTTGCCATAGGTAATGGCGTAATGCGTTATAAAAACTCTTGTCAAACTGTTTATAGGTGGTTTGGTTATATTTCTTTATTATTATATGGTACGGCTATAGCCGTATTAAATTTTGTTGTTGGGCATTATAGAGACTTGGTAGCCTCATATACTGATAACCCTGAGCACCTTGTAATGCAGAAAATAATAGATTCTCCCTTAATGATGCAAGATGTTTTTTCATGGTTGTTAATGATTACAGGTATTTTGTTTTCTATTTTTGCTTTAGTAGATGGGTATAAAGTTAATGACCCCTATCCAAAGTTTGGAAACTTACAACGTAAGTTAGATGAAAAGGAAGAGTACTACAATGCTGGCTGTAAAAGTCTTGCTGAAGAGGGGCTTGAAAAGAAAGAGGAGTTTATTAAAGAGCTTAAAAAATTGCAAAAATATGCTAGTGCAGAATTCACTTATTTTACTCAAGCCTCAGGCTATGGAGAAGCGACAATAGCAGCGCATGATAAAGGCATTCAACTGTTAATCACTAGAGCAAATGCAATGTTGATGAAGTATAGGCAGTTTAATATGAAGTATAGGAAACATGAGCCTCCGGTGTATTTTAATAAACAATGGGCTCCTGAGAAGGATTTTGAGTTAACTCAACCTGAGCCAATTAATTTACCTAGCTATGAAGCTAGGGTTGAGTCAATAATGAAACTAGTTCGTCGCAGTGAAAATGATTTAAATAAAATCTACTCTAAGTACTTTGATAAAATACATAAAATAGAAACCCCTAAAGGGTAAGGGGAGGTTAAGCAATGGGCTTTGTAAAGAAAAAGAAAAAACAGGATGCTTTTGGTTTGCTTCTAATGCTTTTTGTGATTGCTGTTGTTGGAGGTGTTTTATATGGAATTGATAATTTTTTGCCTAGCAAGCAGAGAATAGATGAAAACACTATGTGTCCTATATCAGGCCCCATAAGTAAAACAGCGGTAATTGTGGATAAAACCGATTCATATAATCATATCCAGATAGCATCGTTAGAAAATATATTTTCTAGCATTGAAGAAAGTATACCAGTTGGCGGTATGATTCTATTTTATGTTGTTAACAAAAACTCTTACGAAGATATTGAGCCATTCTTTACTGCATGTAACCCAGGCAGTGGTGATAATGCCAATTCGTTATATGAAAACCCTAAGTTGCTTCGAGATAAATGGCTTGCAAAGTTTAAAGAGCCATTAAAAGAGATTCGTGCAGAAATCATTCATGGAGGTGCTGAAAAAAGCTCTCCAATTTTTGAGGTTATTCAAGCAGTATCTTTAACGGGTTTTAATCATAGCGCTAAAGATACACTGCTTGAGTTACATTTATTTTCTGATATGTTGCAACATACTAAGGAATGGTCTCATTATGCTAGTGGTGGGGATGATTTTTCTAAGCTGGGAGCATCTAATTATTTTCAGAAGATAAGAACAGATTTACAAGGTGCCAACATCTTTCTGCATTATATTAGGCGCGATGGAGCGGAAGGGCTCCAAACAAACAGGAATGCATTATTTTGGGAAAAGTATTTTAAATCGAATAATGCTGTAGTTCAAAGTGTAGACAGGGTTGATGGCTAAGGTCAAAAGGAATCATGAAGAAACATACAATAGGGAAAGGATCTCTTGCTGGGGCCAGGTCTATTTTTTTAATAGCTGCGCTTCTTGGCTCAGTATTCATAATCATCGGGGCTTATTTTAATAATCTTTTTATAAACTTAGCCCTCCCGGTTCTAACGATGTTAGTTTATATTGCTTTAGGAAATCGTTTGAGTCTACTTAATAGGGTAGGCCCCTCATACGCTGATAGTATTTATTATCTTGGGTTTATATTCACACTAATAGCTTTAACTTCGACTTTATTTGCATTTGATGAAAGCAATATGAAGGTTGGGCAGCTGGTTTCTAATTTCGCGTTAGCATTAGTAACAACGATTATTGGTTTGACGATGCGAATTTTTTTCAACACATTTTATTATGATGTGAATGTTTCTAGAAGAAGTGTAATGGATGCTCTTCAAAAAGAAACCGAAGAATTTATTGCGGCAACGCACACGGTTTCGCTAAGACTAAAGGGGATTGAAAGCCAGGCAGTTGACTCAATAGAGAAAGCGAGAAACGACTCAATCGCGCAAATGGAAGAAGTAAATAAATCGATTAATGAAGTTTTAATCACATCTAAGAGTGCAATTGACGATGCCTCTAAGGCCTCTTTAATCGGAATGGAAAAGGTTGTAGATCAGAGTTTACAGAAAATTAACGGCTTCAACATACCGGAAGATTTTTTTACATCTAAATTAGATATTCCTTTAAATACGTTAGCAGCAAGAATTCAACGTACAAGTGATTTATTAGATGGACTACATAAAGAACAGATAAGAATAAAAAACAGCTCTAAATCTGTTGCGACTAGTTTTGTCAGAATTAATAAAAACCTTGATTCCTCTAACGATAGCCTACTAGAGTTTTCGAAGTCTATAAATATTAATAAAGAATCGGCTAAAAGTGTTGAGAATTTCTCAATATTACTCTCTTCGCTTGCTAAAGAGGTTCAAAATGCTATGCGTGAAGTTACAAATGGGATTGAGCCTTTGAAAGGCTTTTCTAAAGAGGCTTGTAACCTACGTGAATCTGTAAGTGGATTGCCAGATTCTGTGGATACACTAGCTAAATCATTGGATGAAAGCATATCTACTTTAAAACTTAATAGTGACAGTTTGCAAGATTTATCTAAGTTGGCTTTAAATTTCCACTCGTATTCCGAAGGAATGAACCAACTACTTCCAAACATTAAACAGAGCATGGGTAACCTTCCTCAGCTCTCTAATAGCTTGGGAGACTTAGATGAAAAGATTAATATGCTTTCTAGTACGGTATCTTCCAGCTCTAAAGTATACGACTCAATGCATGAGACTTTAAAATCAAGAGTTGATACTGTGAATGACTTCCAAAATCAAATTAGGGAAGCATTAACCAAGGTTACTGAAGACACAGACAAAATTACATCATATTTGTTAACCTCGACTAAATATATCGCAGAAAGGTTGGAATAGCACGGTGGGGAGCATTTCTAATGGAGATGAAGCGTTATTTAGCGTAACGCTTACTGAAGTTGCATTTTTGCTATTTTTTTTGGTGGTTTTTCTTTCAGCTTTCAAACTAACTGAAAAAGAAGAAATTATTCGTAATAAATCTATTGCAGAAGCGGAACTTAAAAAAGAGCTTACAGAAAGCAAGAATGCTCTTGATGAAGCTGTAAGTAAACTTTCAGTTATAAACGCTAAATTGGGTGGGCTAATGAACCTTCCTAAAGAAGAGTTGTCAGATGCTGTTTCTGAGTTGGTTAAGGCAGATGAAAACAATATTAAACTTGAAAAAGAGTTAAGGGATTTAAAAAGGACTTTAGAACATGCAAAAGAAATGCTTGAAAAAGAAAAAGACAAGCATAGGAATCTTTTAGGTCAGTTTAAAAACCTAGAAAGTAGGTTTCTTGGTAATGGCTTAGATCACCCAGCATGTTGGGCGAATGCTAAAACAGGTAAATTAGAATATTTGTTTGAAATTAAGATTCAAAAAGATGGTTTTTTTATAACTTCTGTTTGGCCTGAGTACAGGAAAAAGGGAATAAATTATTTCGATACCACGCAGTATGATTCTCCACACCAAATTTCTGTTGATAATTTTAAATCTCTTTCTCAGAAAGTATTTGATTGGTCAGCTAACCAAAAGCCTGAGTGCAGGCATTTTGTTCGAGTAAAAGATAGTAAGAATACGACAAAAGCTGAGTACAAAGAAAAGTTACGCATTATTGAAGAGTTTTATTATAAATTAATTTTAGGGAACTAATTTTGACGCCCCAAAACATTGAAGATGCTATAGCATTAGCGAAAATAAAAATAGTCCATCGAGTATGTGAAAAAACATTAAAGATCAAACCACGTTTGATTAATTTAAATTTGCGATATGACGCGAATATTAAGTTTTATGAAAGGAAGTGTCTCAGCTCATATCGTATGTATAAATGGATGCCTGAAAAAGGAATTCAGTTTGTTGGTCAAATATACAAAGCCATGTCAGAAAAAAAGTAACGATTCTATAAACCACATTCAGCTATTCTTTTTTTTGAATTTTTTTATGCTCATATGAGGCGATTTTTAATCAAATAGTAAGAATGCAGGGTCTATTACACATCAATGCTTTTTTATTAGTTAACTTGTTTCCGAGCTACTGACTAAGTACATCATCGCTGACAATAGAATTGATTAGTTACATCGAGCAGATAATATTGGGTTGCTGTTGCCTTGTATGCTTTTAATTCTACTAGCTCGTGTGCATTCCCAGCTACTAACGGGGTGAAGTTTATCCCAGGCAAGCATTAGTTTCCGTTGTGATTTACTCATGTTATACCGTGAGTATTTGTGTTCTATATAGAGGTAAGTTCTGGCTATGCTACCTCTAGCTCTGAGGGGTGGCTCAGCCTTTCTATTAGCAACCTTCATTTGGCATGAGCCGAAGTCAGATTTTTCGCGAGGAAGCATAGTGAAATTATAATTGCTTCTTAAAGCGTTGACGGCTCCTATAGCAGGAAATAGATTATATAAGTCCGACTGCATTTGCCTGTATTCTCGATTCGCTTTATTTGCACATCGCCTGCCTTTATATGGCTTGCCATGCTTATTAACACATTCTGTATCCCCGTCTCGCCACTCAGTAAAAGTACGTCCAAAGTTTTCGGCCGGAACAATGTGTTCCCACTCGACACGCTTAGCGCGTTTTTTGTACTTGCTTGACTCGTAGCCTAGTGGAAGCTTAATAACTTTATTACTATCGAACGTTGCTGCACAATAAACAGTTACACGATGGTCAAAGTACACTTCGGACATTAGCAACTTTTTGGCCTTGCTGAATGATTCGGTAGGCTCAGAATGGCCGACTGTTGCTATAAGAGTAAAGAGTAAGGCAGTTATTAACCTAGAGCTTTTTGTCACATTAATTCCCATATTTAAAATAGTGATAACTCTTAAAAAATTATTCCCGCACTTCCGCACTGGATTATAAACTATCTTGTTTTGCCTTCTAAGTACTCACCAAGCTATCGTACAAATAATAGTAGTTCTTTTTAGTTGCAGTTTCTGTAATCTGGGCTGTTAAATAATTCCTCAAGGCTATTTTCAAATTTATCATAATACTCATCGGATTTCTTTGTCCCAGACCATTCATAACCCACATGCTTATCGATGACCTCCATTATTTCAATCATCATTTTATCAACATCTTCTTTGTAAATATCTTTGCTCAACTTTTCTTTATTCAAAACTTCCCCTGTTTAAAAACTAACATCGGCATGGTAATTCAACTAGGCAAGTCTGTATTGCTAAAAAATACATTTTTTGCTTTTAGCAGAACGGTTTCAATTTTATTTTTCATTGAGTCTTTGATTAATGAATGGTTGAAAACAAGAAATTCATTTAGCGTTATATCAAGAAGGCGCATTTCTCCTGTGGATGTATATTTTTTATACTTACCTTTGTTTATTGCAATAGCCTTCATTAGTAAAAAAACAGTCTGTGAGGTTAATGAGGTCAGTGGTTGGGTAAATAATAGCCCGCTAAAAGCTTCATTTTTGGACTTCCGTTCAATTTCAAGTAGGAAAAGTGTTTTACTATTACTTAGCTCAAGTTTAACGATTAAGCATCGTCGTGACTTTCTTTCAAATGTTAAAGGCCAAGTTCCTATTAGACGTTGATTGATTAAGGTGGGAGGGAATGTTGCGAGGTGGAAATTATGGTGCTCGCTACCATTCTCATCAATATACGTAATTTTGGAAATGAAATGACTTGTTTTGAGTTCTAATAAAGCTTCGTCAACAAGACTAATAACCTGTGTCTGGTCTATATTGTAGTGATCCCGGATATCTTCTATTTCTTCAGTTTGTTCTATTTTTGCAATTCTTCTGTTTGAAGACGAGCTATTTTCCTCACCAGAGGATAACTGTTGCGGAGCTTCTTCAGGAACCATTGGCTTGCTACCGCTTGACTGAGGGGTAGTAAGGATGATGTCTTCAATTATTGGATGATCCGAATCCTTTTCGGAAAGAATGGATACCTGTGAGCGGGTTTTTGCAACGCCAGCATTTGAGTTAGGGTCAGTGTAGCCTGTAATAGGTAGACCTGAAGATACGATAGACTGCCTAGCTGAACTTGAATTTGAGGAAGAGCAGTCATCATTGTTGTTATTCCCAGAGGACTTAATGATGCGTTGGATTTTCATCTCATTGGGTAGAGAAAAGGTATTAACTCTAAATGCTAGAAATGTTTTTTTATTATCTAGCCATATACCATTAACTGAAACTTTAAGTTTAGCGGAGTGATACGGTGGTATTGACGGATATCGCGCTTCATACCTATTTTTTGATTGCGTTTGCAAGTCAGGCCATATGTTACTAACACGTACTTTTGTGATGGGGTTGAGTGCCAAGTGAGCCAAGAATACGGAATTAGATGTGTCTTTTTGGTTTTTTAGATGAATGGAGTAGGTGTCCCCATTGATTAGTTCAGATTTTTTCGGCTCAATATAATCATTTAATAGGGTATTAAAATCCTGAGTAATTAACTTACGCCTTATGTCCATTTCATTTGGTGTATACATGCTGGTTAATATTTCGAGGCTTGGGATTAAAATTGAAACTCCATTTAGCGCGATTAACTTTGTTAGTCTGCTTGCCCCATAGAGGGCTTTGTTTTTTTTATTATCCTTATGGTGTGGATATGAGAAAGAGTATTTATCGTGAGGGATTATAAATTTGCCATTATCTGAGTCAAATGTTTTAGCAAATGTGGGTGTGTAATTTGATAAATTAAACTCAAATTGGGCACTAATGCTTTTTTTCTCTAGCTTTCCCAGAGATTTTTGCCCTTTCCAGAGTGAGCCAATCCTGACGATACTTAGTTCTGAAAGGGGGATCTTGTAGGTATAGAATTTTTTTGCTTTTTTTATAATACCTTGGTCGGTGGTGCGCATTAATACATCAACTTCAGGTGCTGTTGTGCTAGTGCTATTCTTTATATATATAGGGCCATACCACCATACAACTCGTTCTATCTTGTCATCAGGGAATGAAAGGATTGTATGGTAAGGCTTTTCTTTTTGCACGTAGGAACCTTCTCAATGGTTTGATCTGCGGGGCTTTGAGTCTACTCAAGGTGGTAGGTTTGAAGGTGCATCGTATCATGAATTTAGTAGCATTGATTGTTGGAAAGTAGCATTAATTAGTGGAACTGACAGCCACCGCCGACCATTGCAACGGCTGAAGCGGTATGGTGTGGTGCTCGGAAGGGCGGGGTGCGCCATTGTTGTAGAGAAAACGGCTGCCCACTAATTGATAAGATAGAGGCTG
>Ga0105358_10000211_pt1 | contig 27090 bp, 17 predicted proteins | sample GOMGulsemesocosm_5_FD_83509 | JGI IMG/M metagenome (GOLD analysis project Ga0105358, IMG submission 83509) | Methane-oxidizing microbial communities from mesocosms in the Gulf of Mexico - GOM15C Gulf of Mexico | ecosystem: Environmental > Aquatic > Marine > Cold seeps | place: Gulf of Mexico... | reverse complement strand
ATACCAATACCAGTATGGGTTAGTACCGAATTGAATTGAGACGACAACAGCTCTCTGCAACAGAGCCAATAAGTATTACATGGGACAAGTAAACTTATATAATTAGCTGTTAAGGAAGTTGCTTGGAGTATTGTGCATTTGAAAAAATATAGTATCTCTTTTTTAAACAAACTATTCATTGTTGTAACGTCTTTTGCACTTTACTTACAAAGCACTGTAGTTTCTTCTCAACCTCTCCCCCTTAATAACGATATTAAACTAGGCATGTCTAATGCGCTATCAGGCCCAGCAAAAAACCTTGGACAAGATTTAAAACAAGGCTCACTCGTTTATTTCAATAATTTAAATGAAAATGGTGGTATTCACGGTAAAAAAATAAAACTCATTAGCTTAGATGATGGTTATGAGCCTGAGAACACAGTAGGAAATACTAGAAAACTCATAGAAGATGAACAGGTTTTGGCATTATTTGGGTATGTAGGCACACCAACTACTTATGCTATTTTGCCTATATTAAACAAAAGTAAAATCCCCTATTTAATGCCCTTTACAGGTGCTGATTTTTTACGCAGTCCCGTGGTAAGTAATATTTACAATTTACGTGCAAGTTATTACCAAGAAGTACAAGCACAAGTAAATTATTTAGTGACGAAACTTGATTTAAAAAATATAGCTATAGTGATACAGGCAGATGAGTTTGGCTTAAGTGCACAGCGAGATATAATAAAAGTTTTAAAACAGTACAAGATGAAACCTACTATCAGTGCTCGCTTTAAACGAAATAGTAATGATATTGAGCAAGCGCTAGCTAAATTAAAAACAAAACAAATAGACGTGGTAATTTTTGTCGGTACTTATCAACCTTTCAGTAATTTAATTAACTTGGCTTACCAACAAGGCATCAGACCTCTATTTACCAGCTTATCCTTCATCGGTAGCCAAAGTGCTTTTGCACACTTAAAGTACCCAAGTAAAGTCATGATAAGTGAAGTTATGCCTGATCCAAACTTATGCGAATGGCAACTTTGTCAAAATTTCTTAATTGATATGGATAAAGCGGGTATAAAAAAAGTTAATAGAATACATTTAGAAGGCTATCTCAATGCCTTTGTTTTTGCTCAAGTAGCAAAAATGTGTACCGCTGAATTAACTCAAAAATGCTTGTTAGAAAAATTTGAGACTTTTTCTTTTAACGATCAAACGTTAACTATCAATTTCAGCGCTGATAATCATCAAGGCTTACAGCAAGTATATTTTTCATTTAGTGATGAAGCAAAAAATCATCGTTAGTAATAGTTACCTGTACTAACGAAATAAAAGCAACAAGAGACACCTTCTAAGTTTTAATTTCTATGTGGCTGTTGCTCATGCGGTAGATGAAAAACCTGCACAATTAATATTCATTAAACTAATAAAATGAAATATAACAACCAATAAGCCTATCTACTACGGTATGAAAAGGTTCATATGTTAAATTTTCCTATTTACTGGAATTATATTTAAGGAATAAATACAAAAAAATGCTAATTAAATCAATAAAAAAATTAACTCTAGCACTATTAAGTGTAGGATTGTTCGCTTGTGGTAGTACAGAACAACCGCAAGTTGATTTAACAAAATTACCAGATGGTATCGGTTATACCGGGGATGGCTTACTTAAGGAGAATTTAGAAGCTATTAGACTGGCTTATAACCTTCCTGCTTTGGCAGGGATGCTTATCAAGGGCGATGAAATACTTGAAATGGATGTTGCTGGTTTTAGAGATGCAAACCAACTTGATGAAGTAACAATAAACGATCGTTGGCATATTGGGTCGTTAACAAAATCGATGACAGCAACATTAGCGGCTAGGTTAGTTGAACAAGGTTTAATATCCTTCCAATCTACCGTTGGTGAAATATTTCCAGAGTTGATTGGCGATATTAAACCCATCTACGAAGACGTGACTTTAGCTGAGTTACTAACTAGCACATCAGGATTAAGAAGAGACTTACCTGGCAGTTGGGATAATGAATGGAAAAACAGATCTGATTCCTTGGTTGAACAACGCCAAGAATGGACAGAAAAAATGTTTAATACTCAGCCAGAAACAGAGCGAGGTAAGCATTTATATAGCAACGGTGGCTATACTATTGCTGGTCATATGCTCGAGAAAGTATCGAATATTGCTTGGGAAACACTTATTGAAAATGAGTTGTTTTCACCCTTGAATATGAATAATACCGGCTTTGGCCCGCCAAATTTCGACCAATCTAGCAACCAAATCAGTGGACACTATTTTGACAATGGTAGGTGGCATGCTCGTACTCCCTCTGACGGCGTTCATGTACCCTTTGTTATGGGGCCAGCGGGTACAGTAAATGCTGATTTATCTTCCTTAGCAAAGTACTTAATGGCACACCTTAGTGGTTCGCGAGGTGATAACAACATTATTTCAGCGAACTCATATCAAATATTACACCAAGCAGTTGATGCTGATTATGCAATGGGATGGGGAAGCTTTAATGTTCCCTGGACGAGTGAAAAAATACTCACTCACGGTGGTTCGAATAGTTATTGGCTAGCGGAGTGGATGATTGTTCCCAAAGAAGATTTTACTGTGGTAGTAATTTTCAATGCCACTGGAGATAATGTTTCTCAAGCCCAAGGAAAAGTAATGGCTATGTTAATCGACCGATATGGAGCCACTCTGGAATCTGATTAATTCTTAGATTTTTGCGATAGTAAAGATGTCTTTTGCTGTAGGATTGAGTGACTATTACTTCTGATACTTGGTTTGTTTGTATATATACCCGTAACAATTCAAGATGCAGGTTTCAGAGTGCTTTGAATGGTTACGGGTATAAAACACAGATTTAAAAACCAAATAAAGCAGACTAAAGCATTTTATGTACGGTGTTAAACCACAGACTTTCTTTTTCAAATAGCAGGGTATTGCCATCAATTAAATTTTTAATATTCTTATTACTTTGTCCAGAAGCCATTGCTGCCATTATGCGATATTTGAGTACAGTTTCATCATAAGGCGCTAACTCAGCGGCCCTTTCAATATATTCACTACCATTTTCACCTTGCTTGAATTTTATCATGCCTAAATAAAGCAACGCGTCTATTTTTAGCGGTATCCTTGTTTGTAAATTATCAATAACTTGAGTAAAGCTTTGAAACGCAGCATCCCAGTCCCCTCTATAAATTTGCCAAATACCACCAACCATAGCAATAAACTCCCCTTTCTTTATTGATAATTCGGGTAGAGATATATAGCCTTCTATATTATTACTTCTAACCTTTGTAGGAGCGTTTGGCAAACGACTGTTAAACTCAAGAAAACGTATATCTTCGTTAGTTCTTCCTATTTCTTTTCCTGTATCAATGTGATCATAAATAGCGAGCCCTTTTGTAGAAGAAAATTGTTTTATTATTTCATCAGACAATACAATAGTTGAAACGTTAAAATATCGCCTTGGCGGACCTACACTAATAGATACCCCATCTTTTGCAACTTGCCATACCTCAAAATTCCGAGTTCTAAAATCACACACTTTCTCACTGTTTTTTTCACAACTCAACGAAGGAGCTTCTTTATATTCAGGAAGCGCTATCACTGTTTCAACAATAACATCGCTCCCGTAATATTTAGTTTGACCAGACACAACTATTTGAGCAAGCACATTAGGCAACTGGGACGCTTGAGATAGCGCTTTATAGCTCTGCTCGTATAAAGGTTCAACTCCCCAAATTAACATTCCGTCACCAAAGTCATGTTTAAGGGGGTTATTAGGCCACGGATATTTACGGGAAGTTTGTGCTAACCTTAATGATAATACGGTACTTGCTTTCAACCCTATTTCCTCTGGTCCACTAAAAAGAGGAAAATAAATGGATATCTCATCTGGGTTGAGAACCCTAGTAGTATTACACATGGCAAAAGATGGGAATAAATAAAGGAGTAATAGTAATATGTTAAAACGCTTATGCACACTCACTTTTAAATTCCTTAATAGATTTTTCAACTAGTTCAAGTAATTTTTTCCCTACTATCATTTGTGTCAACACTAATGACTGAGCTTTTTTGTGAGCTTCATTGAGAAGTTTCATATGCTGAACGGGTTTATCACACCCGGTTAAATCATTAGAAAGCGCGAGCAATACAGCAATAGAATGACTATCATTGGTATTGTCAAAGGCATCCCCATCTAATGGCAATTCCAATGAAATGGCGGCATTAGGATATTGCCCCCTAAGTTCACCCCAAAAAAACTCTGATTTGACAAAGGCTGTTCCATTTTTGATATATACACGACCAGTTAAGAAAGCCAGTATATTATTATTGATCCAGTAACTGTCCATATCAGCTAAGCTTGAAATGATGTCGATTGGCTGAACTAATTTTTCTTCGTCATCCTTTATTAATATTAAGCGTAAATTACCATACTCCTTTAAGTTTTGATTAACTCTCAACTCGGAAGACAGTTTTGGAAGTTTTGCGCCTAATAAATCTTTGAAATAGATAAAGTGACTTTCGGTCTTATCCCTGTTGAAGATACTATACTGAATCAAGTGCAAATCAGTACGGGTGGCAAAGGCACTCGTACTAATAACATAAAATAATAGGAGAGTTAATCTGGGCAAGCGCATGTCATTACCGCTGGTTTAGGTTTATGATCAAATGCAATCGTATCAAGCCTAATTGTTACAATACATTGCCCTGTATACTTTTCTCTTAACCCCGGTGGAGCTAAACCACCATGAGCTTTCTTTGGAACACGTAAGTTAATAGACTGAGTACCTCCTTGTTTAATCATAAGCTCACTATTGTCTAACTCCAATTCAAAGGGTATCGATTCTCTACCCAACGATTGATATTGAGCACTTTTGATAATGGCGCTACTATTACCAACATTGCTCGCAAATATATGAACATTAGACGCAGTACAATTAACCACTGAAAATTTGAGATCTGATTTTTTTTCTTCCACCATACCAGCAATCACGGTATAGGCTAGAGTTGAAATTGGAACCAGCGCAATTAACGTTTGTAACTGCAGTTTTGAAAGAATACGCGTCCATTTCAATTGATATTCGTTACATTTAATACACTTCTGGGCGCTAGCGTCTATTGGGTTAGCGCAAACAACACATTTTGATTCGGTGTTTTTCAAGTGCCCAAAGCCTTCAATAAGCTATCCGATATTTTTCCATCAATAGGAATACCTTTTGAATTTTGAAATGCCTTAATAGCTGCTTTGGTTTTTGGTCCCATCAGACCATCAGCTGGTCCTGGATCAAAACCTTCCTCATTAAGCTTAGCCTGTACCGCACGGATTTTATTTTTTGGCCAGTATTGTTGTGAGTTTTTTCTATTAATCAATCCGCCTGCAAAACTAAGTGGCGAAGCACTTAACACTATAAACGTTAATAACGCCTTGTTTAAACGTCTTCTTTGACCATTGAATTTAGTCATTTTTTAACTCTCTTATTATCTACGAACGTAAATATTTACCTATTCGACATAATGCTTCCTACAAGAATTAAAAGTAGCATACATATGAAAATTTTCCAGAAACCACTCTTTGTAAGACTGGGGTGTTCATCTTGGTAGACAAAAAAAGGCAACTCGTATTAGTAAAAGCGGTTAAAGGGCTATTTAATCAAATTTAAATACATCGACGTTCATTGATTATACCTATTAGAGATGCCACCAATGCTGGTGAAGTTGATGTGTTTTTATCATTAAAAACTATCAGTTGCGTCATTTTACCTCTATATTTAAATAAAAGTATTGGGCTCATAACAAAACTCAACCGCGCTTCAACATAATACAATTTCATCAGTAAAAGCAGTTATACAATTACCACTTCTAATTCTACACATAGAGGCTACATGGCTAGAAATAAACAGTCAGATAACAATTCAAAATTAAATCAGTTATTAAATAGTATGGATAAACCTGTTGCTGATAGCTTTACTCATACACAGCGTAAAGCTTTGCAAAAGAGCATTAATTCTCAAGGTTGGCGTAAACACAATGTAGATATTAGGCCCACGTTAGCAATTCCTTTCCTACCTTGGAGTTTTTATATAGTTTTTCTTGTTGGTATAAATAAAAGAGGGCTTTTAACGGTTGAACGCTTTATGGCAGCAATAATGTTTTTGCTGATTATCTTTATAATTGGGTTGATTATTATTGGTTGTGTTTTCGTGCTTATCTACTTACTGAAATCATGGTTAGGGATTGATTTATTTGTAAACGAATCCTTAGGTATTTGGGATGAATTCAAAAGTTACTTTTAACGCTTCCGTTTTAATTAACTATTATCTTTTTACCTAGTGAAAACACAAAGTGTTATCACTATACTCACTAGTCAAGTTGCACGTAAGTTGACGTTTAATATTTTAGGAGCTAAGTTTAAAATTAAACTAAGCATCAAAGCTATTAAAGTGATTATTGACTATATATACCCGTTCTACTTGAAAATGCACGTTTCAGGAAGTCTGACCGATTCATAATCAAGGTGCATTTTTTTATTAAGGGTTACTCCCTTAAAAATAAAGGCAACGCAGAGTATGATTTTCTCCGCCTTCCCCAAAGGGCTGGTTTAGAAACGCTTTATGCTCCGTTATTGATATTGAGAAGGGAACAACCATTCTCTTCAATCAATGCCTTGCCTAAAGACGTTTCTAATCCCAGCTGAACCATGCATCTTCAAGTGGAACGGGTATAGTGCTTTGAATACTCTGATAGTTATTAGAGTCATCATCTATACTCGTTTTGATTAAAGAAAATAAACTATAATCATAAATATCGAATTATGTTAACTATAACAATCCAACCTAACGGATTATGATAAGTTGAAACCCAAGGATGTTATGAATTTTTTTTCTAAAAGCTTACGTATCCGAACGGTTTTGACAATATCTATAACCATGGCAATAATTATTACTATTTTGATTATTGTCATACCTAATACAGTAAAAAATCATACTGAAAAAGCCTCGATCAATACAGCGATTGCTTCTTTAGAACAATTTAAATTATTACGTGCTTATTACACTGATAATATCGTAAAAAAAGTATTGTTAAATAGCGAGATAACAACATCTTACAACCACATTGACGCGCAAAATAAAATCCCCTTACCTGCAACAATGATTCATGATTTAAGTAAATTATATGAAAAAAAAGGAACGACCTTTAGTTTATATAGTGCTTATCCTTTTCCTAATAGGGAAGATCGCCAACTAGATGATTTTCAATCAAAAGCCTGGCGTGATTTACAGAAAAGTCCTGATAAAATTGTAAAAAGAATAGTATCTAATAATAAACAAGTAATGCTACGAGTAGCTATATCAGATCCGATGCAGGTACAGGCATGTGTTGAATGTCATAATAATCACCCCTTAACTCCTAAAAATGATTGGCAATTAGGCGATGTACGCGGAGTGTTAGAAACAAAACTCGATATTAGCCCCCAATTAGAGTTAGCCAACACCTTAAGTAGGTACATTATTATTGGTATCGTTTTAGCTGCAGTTATTTTAATTATAATTTCTTTCTTATTAATTAGTCGATTAACAAGATTATTTAGTGATGTGTCAGAGAGTATGATCCGTATAGGTAAAGGAGATTATGAGGCTGAATTAACATACCATTCAGACACTGCTGAATTTAAACAAATGGCAATTGCCTTTTCATTATTTAAATCAACGTTATTAGAAAGAGAAGCTTTAGAAAAACAAAAACAATTATTTGAAACAGAAAAAATCACGTCATTGGGTCAAATGATGGCAACAATTATCCATGATGTAAATACTCCCTTAGGGGTTAGTCATACTGCGGTTAGTTGTATTCAAGACGGGATAAATAAAATAGAAGCTCAACTATCATCGAGTAATTTAACCAAAACCGATTTAGATACCTTTGTTTCACTTTGTGATAACTCAACAGAGATATTACTCCGTAACTTGACCAACGCGATAGATTTACTAAAAAGTTTTAAACAAATAACTGTTGATCAAGTCAGTGAAAAAGCAAGAAAAATTAATATTTCTGAATATTTTGAAAGCGTTATTCATAGTCTTCAACCTAAAACTGTAAAAGCAGGAGCTACTATTCATTTTGAGTGTAGCCAAAATTGTCACGTTTATACTTACCCTGGAGCTCTAGCTCAGGCAATCACTAACCTTATTAGCAATTCGATTATTCATGGTTTTGGCGAACGATCAGGGGGTAATATTTATATTACCGTAACGAGCGAAAATAACGATGACATATACTTTCAGTATAGTGATGACGGTGTAGGCATAACAGAAGAAAACTTACCAAAAGCAATGAATATATTTTTCACCACCAAACAAAATCAAGGGGGTAGCGGCCTTGGATTAAATATTATTAAAAATATTGTGACGAAAAAATTACATGGTTCAATAGAAATTAGCAGTACACTTGGCGAGGGAGTTAGTTTTAACATTCGCTTTCCAAGGTTAAATAATCAGGAATGATAAGAGTCAATTTATAACAAAGTAAAAAACTAACTAATCAAACACTTTTATGTAGTATTATCTTATTGATAATATTTACTTTAGGGTGTGTTGATCTTTCGAAATTGTTTTTTACCGCTATTTGTTGGGTATTTATACAAGGCAGACCCTTTGTCATGTGGTTGTTCAGGACAATATCCTCCAGCATTGTCTAATAAGCTATATTCATGTAGCGTCACATAAAAAGGCGATAACGCCGTAAAAATGATCAATAAACACTGTCCGAAAGATTCGGCTTAGATAGTTATATTGAAATCATTAAAAATAATCAATAACAACGAAAACCCACTAACGAAGTTAAAATGAAAATAAAACGCAAAACTCTTTTTTGGAAATTATACCCCTCCTTTTTAATTATTTTATTTATCTCATTACTCGCCATTGTAATGATTGCTCTTTGGTCATTTAAATCGTTCTATTATCAAGAGCGTGCTGTCGACTTAGAAATCAGAGCAAAAATATTAACGCCTGAGTTTTCTCGACTTATTCAAGCTCAATATTTTGAAGAAGTTCAAAAAGAATCTCAAAAGCTTGGTGACGAATCATCAACACGAATTACGATAATTTTACCTTCAGGAAGGATTATTGGGGATAATAAAAAAGATCCAGCAACAATGGACAATCATAGAAATCGTCCTGAAATTGCGCAAGCGATACTGTCTGGAAAAGGCTTATCAATAAGATATGGTCACACTCTCGCAATAGACTCCATGTATTTTGCTATGCCTATAATGGCACAAGATACTATAATTGGCGTAATGAGAACATCAACCCCTTTATATACGCTACAAAACGCCTTATGGAGTATTTATTATAAGGTATCGTTAGGCTTTTTTATTCTCATTATCATTACAGCATTTGCGAGTTGGTGGATGTCTAAAGCGTTAGTGAGACCTTTGGAAATAATAAAAGTACAAGCTCAGCAATTAGCTAAAGGCGACTTTTCTAGCCGCGTGCAATTAAGTTCAAATGACTCGCTTGAATCGGAACAATTAGGCCAAGCATTTAACGAAATTGCCATTCAGTTAAATCAACGTATTGAAACTATTCTTAACCAAAGAAACGAACAAGAAGCGGTGTTTTCTAGCATGGTTGAAGGGGTTGTTGCCGTTAACAGCAGCGAAAACATCCTACGTATTAACCAAGCAGCTTATAATATTTTAAAAATTTCGGAAAAAAACATTGAAGGTGTGAAGTTAAAAAATGTTATAGAAAATACTGAATTGCACAACCTTATTTTATTTGCCTTGCAACAAAATACGCCTGTAGGACAAGAAATCATTATTCATAATGATGCTGAGCATGAACAGGTATTATTTGCCCAATCAGCGCCTTTACTTGATGTACATAAAAACAAATGTGGCACCCTAGTAGTATTTAATGACATAACTAAACTAAAAGAATTTGAATTACAAAGGAAAGAGTTTGTAGCCAATGTATCGCACGAACTTAGAACCCCTCTTACAGCTATTCAGGGACTTTCTGAAACGTTAATAGAATTTCCTGACCTAGTTCAAGACAAAAGAGCTTATTTCATTGATGTTATACATACACACTCTATTCGCTTAGAAAGCATTATAGAAAACTTGTTAACCTTGTCTAAAATAGAAAAAGAAACTGAAATTGATGAAATTGATTTGGTAAATGAGTCAATTACTTTAGCGTTAAGTAACGCGATTTTTCTTTGTAAAGACAAAGCGCTAAAAAGAAACATCGACATTATATTAAACAATGCTGAAGACATAACCTTTAAGCATAACTCTTCATTAATAGAGCAAGCGATTATCAACCTTCTAAACAACGCAATTAAATACAGTAATGGCAACAGTGAAATAAAAATTACGGTTGTTAAGCAAAGTAATGACATTAAAATAAGCGTTGCAGACCAAGGCAGTGGTATTCCAGAAGAACATTTATCACGGTTATTTGAACGCTTTTATCGCGTAGATAAGGCACGTAGTAGACAGTTAGGTGGTACAGGGTTAGGTTTATCTATTGTCAAACATATTGCATTAGCTCACAAAGGTACTGTAACGGTGAGCAGTGAAATAAATAAAGGCAGTATTTTTTCGTTAACATTACCGTTAGAAAGTTAAAATAAGTTACATTAAGTTAGATGCCTATGTAGTTTACTCAGGAACTCTTTGTAAACGTCATCTTCGAAGTCTCTGATCGAAGATCCATTGTGCTTTAGACACTGGATCCCCGATTAAAACACCACGGGGATAACGATCCTGAGCCATATGCATAGGCATAGGCATGTTAAGTTAAGTGAAAACTTGGTACATTAACTCAATTCAAGATTTAAATATTAAGGCGTAAACATATGCTCTATCAGTTAGGTCAGCTTTCTCCAGATATTTCAAAAAGCAGTTTCATCGCACCAAATGCCAGTGTCATAGGAAATGTAGTGTTATGTGACAATGCCAGCGTTTGGTTTAATGTGGTAATCCGAGCAGATTTGGCACAAGTTAAGATAGGTAAAAATTCAAATGTTCAAGACGGGTCTATTTTACATGTTGATGAAGGTTTTCCCATTACCATTGCTCAAAATGTAACTATTGGTCATAAAGTAATGTTACACGGTTGCTCTATAGATGAAGGCAGTTTAATTGGCATGAATGCCGTGGTACTAAATGGCGCGAAAATCGGCAAAAATTGTTTAGTTGGATCTAATGCTTTAGTCACTGAAAACATGATTGTTCCAGACGGTAGTTTAGTGTTAGGTTCGCCTGCAAAAGTAATTAAACAACTCGATGATAAAGCCAAAATAATGATCGCAGAAGCCACGGCACATTATGTTCACAGTAATCATCAATACAAGACTGAGTTAAAACAAATAGATTAGTTAATTCAATAAGCACCTCTTAAAGCTCTTATCATAATTTATCGGTTACCTAACTTGAACTAAAAAATACAACATAGAGTAACTAATGAACTGAATAGATAAATATTTAAAAGCAAACTATAACTATAATTATGACTATGCTTGGGTACAATTCAATTGATAAAGCCAAGTTGATTGATTAGCACTCTCAGCTTAATCTAAATAGGTACCGTCATATGTAAATGTAAATAACTAAAAAATGTAGTTCATTATAATTTTATAGCAACTATGTAAAAAATCATCTAGGATCCTAACTTATACGCAGCGTCCTGAAACACGCATCTTCAAGTGGCTTGGGTATGTATAAAGTTATTATTTTTTTTGAGACATGGAATAATCATCACCTTTCAAGGGGCATTAGTCACGTATGGACACTAGCAGTTTTATTGGTTTACTCTACAATACAGCACTTCTAATTGCTTTAGGTGTTATTTATGATGCCCTGAAACTTGAGTCCATCAAAAGTAAAAAGCTACGTGATTTAATCTCTGGATTATTGGTTGGTATACTCGGCCTTGCAGTGATGAACACTTCATGGGAGATGGCCCCAGGACTATTTTTTGACACCCGATGGGTACTGATCAGCCTTTGTGGTTTGTTTTTTGGCTTGGTACCAACCTTGATTGCCGGTGCTATGATGGTAAGCTTAAGGCTTCATATCGGAGGGACTGGAGCGTTAGTAGGCTCCTTAGTTGTCATCATCCCTGGTGTTCTTGGTTATTTATTCGCCTATATTTTAAAGTATAAAAACCAGACGCTTGATTGGCTCAAACTTTACGCATTTGGCATGCTAATTGAAATTACGGTATTGGCTTGTATGTTTCTGTTGCCCGCACATGTGCGTTACAAAGTCCTAAACGCAATTATACAGCCCTTAATATTAATTTTCCCTATTTGTACTATGTTAGTAGGTTTGATTCTAAGACGCCAACGTGATCGCCGTCAATCCGAACGCGACCTAACTAAAAGTCAAAAACTGTTAAGCAGAGAACAAAGCATGATGAGAGGCTTGATTGACTCATTGCCTGATTTAATATCTTTTAAAGATGCTCAAGGACGTTACCTTGGCTGCAACAACGCTTTTGAACGATACGTAGGCCTAACAGAGCAAGAGCTGAAAGGGAAAATGGATCAAGAACTCACGGGGAGTTTTAAACCCTCAGATATGGAGGGGCTTGATGAGCAGGAAATTATTGCCAGTGGTAAAGTTTATAGTCAAGATGAGTGGGTCGTTTACCCTGACGGTGGTAAAGTATTACATGAAACGATTAAGAAAACCTTTGATGGGTTAGATGGTACTCGCTATGGTTTAATGAGTGTCAGCAGAGACATTACTGAGCGCCAAAATCACGAAGAGCAAATTCGACGACTTGCGTTTTATGACCCACTAACACAATTACCTAACCGCAGAATGTTTCAAGATAGGCTGCAACTTATGGTGACAGCCAACTCTCGTGACGAACAATTAAATGCACTTTTATTTATCGATCTTGATCACTTTAAAACCCTCAACGACACCCAAGGGCATAATATGGGTGACCGACTATTAATTGCTGTCGCTGCCAGAATGCAAGACAGTCTTAGAGAAGAAGATCTTGTCGCTCGATTAGGAGGGGATGAGTTTGTTGTTATGATTGTCAATCTTGGTGTTGATGAAGTATCTGCTGGCCATGCTGCTGAGGAAATAGCTGAAAAAATAAGACTATCAATTTGTAAAGCATACAAATTATCTATTAAAGAAAATGAAGATGACAAAAACGAAATAGTTTTTCATTGCACACCCAGTATTGGTATCAGTATATTCAAGTCAAACTTAACCAATCATGATGAAATTCTAAAACAAGCTGACGTGGCTATGTACCAAGCAAAGGCGGCAGGTAGAAATTCAATTCGTTTCTTTGATCCTTCCATGCAGATTGCCTTAGAAAAAAATGCGGCTATATTAGCTGAACTGCATCAAGCAATAGATAATGATGAACTTGAATTGTATTATCAAATACAAGTAGATGAAATCAGAGGGATCTTAGGTGCGGAAGTATTATTACGCTGGATTCATCCAACACGAGGAATGATTTCACCACTCGATTTCATTCCTTTGGCAGAAGAGAACGGCTTAATAATCCCAATAGGGTTTTGGGTATTAGAGTCAGCTTGTCAGCAACTAAAAGTCTGGCAAAATACCCCCAACCGGGAAAGTTGGCAGATATCCGTTAATGTGAGCGCCTTACAATTTCAACAGGATAATTTTGTTAAACAAATACAAGATATCATCTCCTCTGAGAACATAAACCCGCGCGGTTTAAAATTGGAATTAACCGAAAGCATGATATTAGAGAATGTTGACATTATCATTGAGAAAATGCGGCAGTTGAATCAGCTAGGCATTGACTTTTCTATGGATGATTTTGGCACTGGATACTCTTCACTTTCATGCTTGAAACGCTTACCACTAAAACAATTAAAAATAGATCAATCATTTGTACGTGATATCACAACAGATCCTGATGATGCTGCAATAGTAAAAACAATTATCAACCTATCAAGTAGCTTAAACTATGATGTTATTGCAGAAGGTGTTGAAACCAATGAACAGCGTCAGTTTTTGTTTAATAATGGCTGTAGTCAATATCAAGGTTATTTGTTTAGCCGTCCCGTGCCTATTACTGAGTTTGAGGAATTAGTAGGCTCCAGTTCGCTTTTTTTTAGCTCTTACTCTACATTAAAAGGTAATAAGGCAGGATAGTTGAACCCTGCTCGGATAGGTAAGCTCAAAGCGCTATTGTTGGCTTAATAAACCTTTCTATCGTGGATATTTTTACTAACTTCTTCGTTAAATTCACTTGCAATAGATTAGCTATTGACGCGTAAATTTGCCTTGAACTAAGAAAAACTATCTCACGATAGAATATTAAATTGGCTCTGTTCCATGATACTGTTGTCTAAGCTATAAAACGTTGATTTTATATACTTTGTAGGTCGCCCTTTAGGGCGTCAATGTGATGGGCTAAAGCCCAACCAACATAGTGATAAGAACATTAAAGAAAATTAGCAACAACAACGTGCTACAATAGGGCTATTAAATTATATATTTCAAGTAGTTAAAAACCTCTTAAACCGAGTTGAGGTTAGTTAATTATATTCAGTAAAACTTATACAATGAACTCCCCTTTATAACCGGATAAAATAATCATAAGAGTCTTTATTATTTAATTTTTGCGATAGATGTAAACCAAGTTCTCGCAATTGCACTTTGTTTGCATAATTTAAGATCAGCACTTTAAGTTTAGTTAACGCTTGGGCACTTTGGCCGGTTCCGTCCATTGCTAATACAAAGGTATAGGCATATTGTGTATTGTCAGGGGATAACCGCATTGCTTCTTGAAAAAAAACAACTGATTTGGAAAGTTTTTTCTGACGAACCAAGTGTAAACCATAAGCATATTTAATGGCTGATGATTTCGGTAAGTTCTTCATCCCCTTAGCTAAAACTGCTTCAGCTTGTTCCGGCTGTTGTTGAATTCGATAGACATCCGCTAAGTTGATAAAGCCTATTTCAAAGTAGGGCTCAACTTTTATTGCTCCTTGAAAAGCTTTTTCAGCAGCTAATAAGTCATTAGTTTCTATCGCTAAGCTACCTTGGTTAGCTCTGCCCTCACCGCGCCAGCTGCTAATGTCATTCCCGTTAAATAACTCAGAAAATGCATTATCAAAAGCTTGCTGATCGTTAGCAGTTACTTTACTGGTTACTAGGCTTCTTGCTGCAGCTACGCGAACGGCTTTGTATTTATCTGTTAATAACGGGCTAAGGTGTAAAACTCTTGCCTCTGGCGTTAATAATAGCGCAGCATTTGCAGCGCTAAGCCTAAGTAAATTTTCTTGATGTTCTAAATAAGGTTTTAAGATCTCAATGGTAATTGTTTGTGTGGTAAAGCTAAGCATTTGTAGAGCACTCGCTCTGCTAATAACATCAAGTGAAGTATCAGCAATAATACTTAAGTGATCTTCAAGCTTAATTGCTTGGCCACTATTTAATACCATCAGCAGCTCTTTACTCTTTAATAACGCTTTTGGCTTACCATGCCATTTTTCTAAGTTTTGACTTGCCCACTGGTTACTTTTATCTTCATGACACTGAGTGCAAGCATTGGGTGTGGCAAATTTTATTGATAAGTCTGGTCTTGGAATTTTAAAGCTATGATCGCGTCTGTCATCTACACCCATGTATCTTTTAGTTGGCATATGACAGTTAACACATTGGGCTCCAGTAGAAGCCTCTTGATGTTGGTGGTGAGATTTTACGTTGTATACTTCACCGCCATGACACTGCAAACATAATCCATTGCCTTCAATTTTCAATTTCATGGTGTGCTTATCATGACAATCTAAACAATTCACTCCCTTGCCATACATTTTACTTTGTAAAAAAGAGCCATAAACATACACTTCTTCTTTTATTTGTCCATCGACAAAATATGCTGGCGCTGAAGGTAACTGAGGCATAAATTGATCTAAAAATGGCATACTAGCGGTAATGCCATCCGTTAAAGGCGAGCGTAAAGCATGACAGGAAAAACAGTTATCCATAAAGCTATTATCACGTTTTTCACCTTGCCAATGGGCGGTTTTATCTTTAGCACCACGCAACCATTGCCCAGTTGGATGTTGAGCTGATGTTATGTCATTTGCGACATTTCGCGATGTATCTTGCTGTACATGTTCAGACATATCGCCATGGCAAGACAAACAACCTACGTTGATATTATCAAAATTAGTATTAAAGCTATTATTATCCGCATTATAATTTCTTTTTAACCCATCAGAATGACAGTCAGCGCACATACCATTCCAATTTTGTAACGGTTGACGCCAATGTAACCTATCTTCAGGCCTTATTTCTTCATGACTGTAGTTATGATACCAACGTTGGCCTCCATCATCCTTTGCTCTCGCGTCCCAAGCAAAGGGTAATACTTGTAGCTTGCCATTTTCAGTTTCAACTAAATATTGCTGTAAGGGGAAATGACCAAAGGTATACTTGATTGGGTAGTTATCAATATTATCATCATATGAAATTGTCACCTGATACTGATTATCTTTGATAAAAAAATAGGCTTTTTGGCCATAATGTTCAACAGTAACATTATTGAAATTAGCTAATACTGAGTGTTTATTTGGTAATGCCATCGATTTGGCATGATCCGAGCTTTGCCACGCTTGCACTGCACTGCTATGACAATTGATACATGTCTGTTCAGTTTGAGCTGAAACGAGCGTGTTGCTAGCAAAACTGTTACCTGCGAAATAAAGTATCAAGCTGGTAAGTAAGGCTAAAATTACATATTTATTTTTCATCACAATTGAGTTCTCTGCTACTTTGCTCAGTATAACGTTCTTCTATACTTTCTAACACTTAGGTTTATTTAATAATACAGCCAACTCATCCCATATTCCATCATCCGTAGGCATAGCCATTAATTCTTTTCTCAGTATACAACTCTATAAACAGGTACACATACTATACCCGCTCCATTTGAAGATGCTTGTTTCAGGAAGTCTGAGCGATTCATAATCAAGGCGCATTTTTTTATTAAGGGTTACTCCCTTAAAAAGAAATGTAACGCAGAGTATGATTTGCTCAGCCTTCCCCAAAGGACTGGTTTAGAAACGCTTTATGCTGCGTTATTGATTTTTAGAAGGGAATAACCATTCTCTTCAATCAATGGCTTGCCTAAAAGCGTTTCTAATTCCAGCTGAATCATGCATCTTCAAGTGGAACGGGTATATATAGTGCCAAGTACTATTTTATACCAATGCTCGTAAGTTAATGATCAAATATTAACGAGAATGTATTTTCAATAACATGGTACTTGATTGAGCAATAACTGGCTATTACTCAATCGAGCGCTTTGCCCTGAAATATTTTTCCTACGCACAACAAGATCACAAACTTAATGAAACTGGTATTATTAGAATGAAGCCGCAATCGACAATTGATAACGACGACCCGTTTGTGCGTAATCTCTTAATAACTCGGGAGAGATTGCATATTTCTCTGAAACTTCACCGGTTAAATTAACCCCTTCGAATCTAAGCACTATGCTATCAGTTAAATTATAGCTGGTGGTAAAGTCAAACTGGCCATATTCCTTGGTAAAAATAGGATTAGAGCCTACACCCGAAACTTTAGATAAGAACTCACTACGATAGTTGTATGATACACGGGCACTCCATAAATTAGTTTCATAATATACGGTAGCATTAACATTATCTTCAGATAAACCAGGAATGCCAAATACATCACCAGTGAGATCATTAACAAATTCGGCACTGGTATCAACGAAGGTATAATTAACCGCTGTACCAAAGTTGTTCCAAGGCGCAGGTAAACTTTCAAAGCTGTGTTGTAAGTTAAGTTCATAGCCCCAAACAGCTCCTCCTTCGCCATTAATAGGCTTATCGGTTTGAAGATTGATTGGCTCGCCAGAGTTTGGATCGAGTACATTATCACCATCAACAATTAAAGGCTCTGCTGAAACCGCTGTATAAATAAAACTGTCCACATCCTTATAGAAAATACCAGCTGAAACAAGTGATGTTTCATTATAGTACCACTCTAAATTGGCATCATACTGAGTAGCTCTAAATGGGTCTAAGTCAGGGTTACCTTGCTTAACAAGCAAAATAGACGGGTTTACATCTAATGTCGCTGGTGACAAATCTTCTACCCGAGGACGTGACATGGTTTTAGCTATAGCAAACCTAGCAATAACATCATCGGCTAAATCTAAGGTTATATTAAGCGATGGTAAAACATCCCAGTAGGTTTTATTTACCGTTTTATCAAATGGGTCTGAAAAAACGACAGTTTCATCCAGTGGATCTATAGCAATGACTTCTTTAACTAAACCTGTTGAGGACATGTCTGTTTTTATCACTCTTAAACCAAAGTTACCTCGTATCGGTAGTGAATCATCATTACTGAAATTGGCTTGAAGGTAGAAAGCGGTAATATCTTCTTCTAAAGTGGACGTTGTTGGTGCTACAAAAGCAGAACTAGATAATTCATTAGCACGATCGACAAAAAAATGATTGTAGCTAACGTCTAAGTTGGGTTCTATCCAAGACCTAGGGAATTCGCCCTTAAAATTAGACAGAAAATCAGAAACTGGAAAATCATCAATCGAGTTACCAGGCACATCACTTAGTAAAGTACCACCAAACGCCGCTCCCGCATTTATGCGGCTCTTAAATGCTTCTTTTGTGCGTTTACTAAAGCGTACTCCTGCTTGGAAATTCTCAAAAAATTCACCATCTATTAGATAAGTGGCTTCTAATTTGGCCTGAATTTCATCGTCTTTAATATCTCGCTTATCATTATAAGCAACATTTAAAGCGTATTGACTTGGATCAGTTAAATCGGCATCTAAAGTTAAATCCGGTACTAATTCGTTTAACTTAAAATCTAAAGAGGATGATGAAATGGCATCAAAACCGAATCTCACCAAATTACTGGTATACTCTGCATTTGAATAAGAGGTATCAAATTCAAGCGTTACTTTATCACCCTCCCATAATAAGTTAGCGCCAAACACTTGTAAGTCTTCTTTACCATTTGAACGAATGCGATCAAGACGAGGTCTTACGCCATCAGTGATAGTATACGAATCAGCAATATTATTTGCATTTACGGACATTTCACTAAATGCCGCAGTACCGCCACCAGCTAACTGTCTTAATGGTAAGTCACTTAAGTTTTGAGTGTTATCAAAGCCCGCATATAACGCATCTACCGACAACATCAAGTTATCTTGAATACTATATTGAAAGGCACTCGTTACATTTAAACGTTCGCGTTGATCATTAAAATGAAATGCACGTAAGTTGCCGGCAATAGTTGCATCGGTAACGTCATCAATATTGTCACCATCTGTATCAAAATTTGATTTTCTATAGGCAATACCATCAGCGCGATCTTCACGTAAACTTCTATCTGAATAAGCAACACCTAAACTAAAACCGATAGTCTCGTCAGCAAAAACATCACTGTATAAAAAAGCCGCCTTAGGATCTGTACTATCAGCAAAATCATCATAGGCAGCAGAAAGAGAAGCCGTGAATACACTTTTCCCTGCATCTAAAGGACGATGAGTTTTCATATCAACCGAACCCGCAACGCCTCCTTCAAGCAGCGTTGCACTAGGGCTTTTATGTACTTCTAAGCCAGAAATCAAGTCAGATTGTAAAACATCAAAACTAAAAGAGCGGCCAATAGAGCCATTATCATTATTCAAGTTAACTTCAGGATTTGCCGACACAACAGTTCGACCGTTTAATGTCACATTGACTAAGTCTGGTCCTAGGCCTCTGATAGATATTTTTCGACCTTCTCCTTTGGCTCGATCAATAGAGACACCACTAATTCTTTGTAATGATTCAGCTAAGTTGGTATCTGGAAACTTACCGATATCTTCGGCATTAACAACATCAACAATGCTATTTGAAAACCTTTTAGCATTAAGGTTAGCCTTTTGACTTCCTCTGATACCTCTGACTTCAATGACCTCTATTTTTTCTGATTTCGCTAGCCCTTGTTCAATATTTTCGGCATATGCATTACTGCCAGCACTGGCCAAAGAAGCAATTATTGCACTCGCTAATGTAGTTTTTTTTATCATCTTATTTTCCATACCTTTATTTATATTTATTTTTATTTCATGGCCATTTGACTTTATTTATCTCTGCCATTAACTCTGTATTTTCTGCAAGTTTTGTTAATACCGTATTTCTGCCAATTACCTTAATGTCATTTTTTACATAAAAAAATAATGTATTTTGATTTATTCCTTATGCAAGCTGTATCGTTCCAACACGTCATCAATACGACAACGAAAACCAATAAACTATATATACAAATCACCACAGAACACAAGAAGCAGCAGTTAAAACATAAATTAAACAACATAAAACAGCAACTTAACACGAACCACCAAAAACAAGCAAAATCGATGGTATGCATATTACCTATAAAAGTCAACAGCATTATCAACACTAAATATTTGATTGATTTGCTACAACAAACGCTCCTTTACTTTTTCAAAAGGTGATAATGGTTATTTTTATCTGACTCTACCGATTCAATCCTTTAAAGAAATTCCGTGTTCCACATCTTTATAATAAAAGGCTTCCATTAGCTTTTAGGGCGAAAACAAGTTAAATAAATACTGTGAGCACAATTAAATTTTGGCTATGTTCCCGCCAAGTATTGTTGAGGTTTTAATAGATTATTTTCGGTTAGATTTTTTCTTTATGTCTACCAAGGTAGGGTGATAGTTTTTAATAATCAGTGCTCAGGCTAATACCCAATATTATGCACAGTTCGTTAATTTTATATTTATATCTTTAATCAATTCAAATTTTGATTATCGTGCATGAAGAAAGCATTATATTTTCAAGGGTTACACCTAAGATCTCAGTCTTACACTATTTTTATAACGTGAAACGACTGATATTAAATTAATCTTCTGCTTTGACTTCAAACATTGACACCAGAATTTTTAACAAGTATCTTAATGGATATTACCTATAATAATCACAATATATCTAGTGATACGATATTGACAGTATTGGTAGATAGTAAAAGTGGTAAACTAATTGAAGAGAGGCAGTAATGACAATAGCAATTGAAAATACAGATGAAACCATTAAACAATCAGTAAAGAGTAAAACGCCAATTTTGGCAAAAGAGTACTTACTCCCTTTTATACTCGTCGCTGCCCTTTTTCCTTTATGGGGTTTTGCTAACGATATTACCAATCCTTTGGTAAAGGCCTTTAAAGATATTTTCCTTATTAGTAATGCACAAAGTTCAATGGTGCAGTTTGCCTTTTACTTAGGTTACGGCATCATGGCAATACCTGCCGCTATTTTTATTCGTCGCTTCTCATATAAAGCGGGGATTTTATTAGGCTTAGCACTTTACGCAATAGGCGCGTTGCTGTTTCTACCTGCGAGTATGACCGCCCAATTTAACTTCTTTCTATTGGCCTTGTGCGTATTAACTTGTGGGCTTGCCTTACTAGAAACCACGGCTAACCCTTACATTCTTTCGATGGGCTCACCCGAAACCTCAACACAACGCTTAAATCTAGCACAAGCATTTAATCCTATTGGTTCTTTAGGCGGTATGTTTGTTGCCTCTAACTATATTTTAAGTGAGCTTAAGGTAGAAGAGTTTCGAGCTGCCGAAAAAGCCGCACACCCTGAATATGCTGAGATGTTGCCTTCCGTTGTTGATGGCAAGTTAACACAGGCATTAGCTGATTTTTCTGTTGCACAGCCTGCAGCGCACCAAGCAATGCAAGCCGCTGACTTAGTTACCGTTCGTGGTCCTTATATAGTCATTGCCTCTGTTGTCGCGTTGTTGTTTGTATTGTTTTTATTTCGCAAATTACCTGACACTATTACCCATGATGAACCTTTAACAGGCAAAGTATTAAAGGCAACCTTCGCTCGTTTACTTACTAACGCAAGATATCGTGAAGGGGTTGTCGCACAAGCCTTTTATGTTGGCGCGCAAATTATGTCTTGGACCTTCATCATCCATTACGGTATGACCTCTGTTGGTTTGACGGCAGCACAAGCGCAACAATATAATATGTTTGCTATGGGTATTTTCTTAGCTAGTCGTTTTATTTGTACTTTTCTACTCGCTAAAATTCGCCCTGGTCAATTGTTACAGGTATTAGCAATTGGCGGTATTACCTTGTCATTTGGAACTATCTTTATTGGTGGTATGACTGGCTTATATTGCCTTATTGCTACATCAGCTTGTATGTCGTTAATGTTTCCAACTATTTATGGTATTGCGCTTAAAGATACCGGAAATGATGCTAGTTTAGCGTCAGCAGGCCTAGTGATGGCCATTGTTGGTGGTGCATTGATGCCGCCATTACAAGGTAACATGATTGATGGCGCTTCACTTATCGCTGGTATGCCTGCGGTACAAACCTCGTTTGTATTGCCATTAATTTGCTTTATTGTCATCGCTATTTTTGGCTATAGAGCCCATAATATTCATAAAGCATAATAATTATTAACAATTGAGTTAGTCAATTAAAACTATAAAAAAGAGCAGCTTAGTCTGCTCTTTTTTATTTACGCTAATTAAATGATGTTTAGCTATTGCACTAATGTGCTTTTTATTTATAATAAACAAAACAACTACATTAAGGTTTTATTATGAGCAACGCCCTTAAATCAATAAAAAAGCTAGTTTTATTATTGTGCGCAACAAGCTCTTTGGCTGTACTACCATGTCACTCAGGGCAAGGAGCACCTTCAGCACAAAGCGAGCGTCCTAATATTTTACTGATCATCACAGATGATCAGTCGATCGACACCATTAATGCGTTAGGCAACAATGCTATAGATACGCCAAATATCGATAGGTTAGCGCATAGTGGCATGGCATTTACCCATGTATTTAATCAGGGCTCATGGTCTGGTGCTGTTTGTGCGCCAAGCCGTCAAATGATTAATACTGGCCGTAATTTGCATATGACCGGTTTTTCTCCTAAATCAAATAAAACCACGCACCCGTTAATGGGCGAAACATTTCGAAAAGCCGGTTATGAAACCTTTATCACAGGGAAGTGGCATGTTGGTGAAGATGCCTTAAAACGCTCTTTTAATATTGGTCGTGCTGTACATGAAGGTGGCATGGCGCCAATTAGTAAAGGTGGACAATGGCAGCCTTGGCTAACCGACTTTGGTGAGAATATTAAATGGGCTAAAAAGCAAAAAAATCAACATACCAGCGAAGCCTTCGCCGATGCCGCAATTAGCTATATCGAAACTAAAACTAATAGAAACGACAACCCATTTATGATGTATGTGGCATTTACAGCGCCACATGATCCACGTCAATCACCACAATCTTATGTTGATAAATACCCTGCTGAAAGTATGCACTTACCACCTAACTTTCTACCTATGCCTGAAATAGATGCCGGTGATTATAATATTCGTGATGAAGCCTTAATGACCTTCCCACGTACTGAAAAACAAACTAAAGAATTTATTGGTGAGTACTACGCCATGGTCGAGCACATGGATACTCAAATTGGGCGAATCCTTGATAGCTTAGACAAATCACCATACGCTAAAAACACTTATATCATTTTCACTTCGGATCACGGTTTAGCTGTTGGTAAACACGGTTTAGCCGGCAAACAGAGTGTTTATGATCATAGTATTCGTGCGCCATTTATTATGGTCGGTAACGGTATCCCTGCCAATTCACGTGCTAAAGGCATGTTTTACTTAAATAGTATTTTTGCGACTACCGCTGAGCTTGCCGGTATTGATACCCCTGATTCAGTACAAGGTCCGAGTGTATTACCCATTGTACGTGGTGAAAAAACCGTGATGAATGACTATATCTACGGTAGTTACCGTCACTTCCAACGTATGGCGCGTAGCCATAGATACAAGCTAGTTTATTACCCGTTACTTAAACGTAACGTCTTGTTTGATTTAAAGAATGACCCATGGGAAATGCACGATATCTCAGAGCAAGAAGGTAGCGACATCATTATCAAAGAATTAACGGCTAAATTGGAAGAGTTGAAAGTTGAAGTAGGTGATCCGCTCACTAATGATGACCCTGCTAACAGCTATCAACCATTTACCGGCAAAATTAGACCTGGTTTTCAAAAAGACAAAATAGGTATAAAACAAACGGTCTTCACTGAACATTAGCAGAGGATTCTGCAAAACCGCTTAAGTTTATTTGTACTTATCTCATTCCAACCTTCATTGGGGTAAGTACTTTTTTTCAAACGTCTACTCAAACAATCCCCCGTATCCTATGAAGTATTGTCACCATTAGGGTTTCCATTTTAAAATAAAAATTCTAGCTCTATTTTATCCCAAAACGCAAAACGCACTGCTCTGTCACTATCAAACAGCTTTAATACCAATTGAAATAATGAATAGGTCAACTTAGAACTACAGTAGCGAGCTTAAAACAAACAAAATGAGTTAAACATAGTTATTCTATATTTCATTCATTTTGTGATGTTATCAGTTTGCTACTGAGTTCCCGAAGGGCGAGTTTAAAAGGCTTACATGCTACGTTATTGATTTTGACAAGGACGCTACATGGATGTAGCTTATTAGAGAATGCAGGAGCATATTCTCCTGAATAACCATTCTCTTCAATCAATGCCTTACCTATAAGCCTTTTAATTCTCGCTAAGTGAACAATTCATTACTTCACTTGGTATAACTTGTGTCAGCTACATATAAAACACACCAGTAAAATCATTTTATCAAGCAGTTAATAGTGTAATAACAGCCGATTTCATTTAATAAAAGCGCCTAAACCCCTCGCTTTATATTAATTATTTCTATATATCACGATTAGTTAACTAACTTTTGGTTAAAAATAGTAAAAAATACTTTCATTAAACCCACTTAAAGTGTACATTATAATTAAAGAACACATCAATGACTTACTAAAGCTTTAAGTAGACTGATACTTGTTGCTGCCAAGAGGAATAAATTATGATGAAGTCAATTGTTTGCCAACAACCTGGTGAACTTAATTTTCAAACTAGTGAAAAGCCACAACCCAAAGCAGGCGAAGTATTACTTAAAATTCGCGCCATTGGTGTTTGTGGTACTGATATCCATGCTTACGGTGGTAATCAACCCTTTTTTACATACCCACGCGTACTAGGTCATGAGCTTTCTGGTGAAATTGAAGCGCTAGGTGAAGGTGTTAACTTACCACTTGGTAAAGCCGCTTATGTTATTCCTTATTTAGAATGTGGCAAATGTGTTGCCTGTCGTGCTGGTAAAACTAACTGTTGTACTGATATTGAAGTGATTGGTGTGCACCGTGATGGTGGTATGTGTGAATATTTATGTTTACCTGCCTCTCATGTTGTAATCACTGAAGGCGTTCCTTTTGATCAACTAGCCGTGGTGGAATGTTTAGCAATTGGCGCACACTCGGTTCGCCGTGGTGAAGTCTCTAAAAACGATACTGTTATGGTATTAGGTGCAGGCCCTATCGGTTTAGGTGCAGCACAATTTGCCAAAGTTGCTGGCGCTAAAACCTTTATTGCTGATGTCAATGATGAGCGTTTAGCTTTTGCAAAGCGTGAATTGAATATTGATGCTACTGTTGATTGTAAAGGCGATGTTAAAGCACAACTAGACGCCCTTACTGATGGTGACTTCCCAACAGTGATTATTGATTGTACTGGCAACCCTAAAGCAATGCAGTCTACTTTTGGCTGGTTAGCGCACGGTGGTACTTTAGTATTTGTTAGTGTTGTGAAAGCCGACATTAGCTTTAACGATCCTGAGTTCCATAAACGTGAAACTACTTTAAAAGGCAGTCGAAACGCCACTAAAGAAGATTTTGAGCACGTAGTTACTTGTTTGGCAAATGGCAGCGCAAAATCTACCGCTATGGTAACGCACAAAACCAGCTTTGATAACTTTCCTACAGTATTTCCTGAGTGGGTTAAACCACAAACAGGTGTTGTGAAAGCTGTCATAGAAATTAACTAGTTTATTGGAGGTCTGCATGTATATAGATGCCCACCATCATTTATGGAATTTTGATCCCGTTGAATATGACTGGATTGATGATTCTATGGCGGTTTTAAAAAAAGACTTCCTTATCAAAGAGCTTGAGAAAACCCTTCACCTCAATGGTTTCTCCAGTAGTATTGCCGTACAAGCACGTCAATCTATGGATGAAACCTTGTGGTTATTAAAACTTGCTGAAAAAACAGATCTTATAAAAGGTATTGTTGGTTGGATAGATCTTAAAAGCGACACTTTAGCACAACAGCTAGATGAACTTGCAGAGCATAAAAAATTAGTGGGTTTTCGTCATGTTATTCAAGGTGAAAGTGATCCTGCTTTTATGCAAAACCCTGACTTTATTCGCGGCTTAAAAATGCTCGCAGATAGAGGCTACCGGTATGATTTATTAATTTTTGCCCATCAATTACCTGCAGCAGCAAAAATGCTAGCACAAGTGCCTAACTTGCACGTGGTTATTGATCATATTGCCAAACCAGATATCAAAACAGTGACTGATTTCGACAGTTGGCAGCAAGGTATGGCGGTACTGGCTAATAATCCAAATTGTTATTGCAAGCTTTCTGGCATGGTTACTGAAGCTGATTGGCTTAATTGGACTAATGCTGACTTTCAACCCTATATGAATGCTATTTGGGATTTATTTGGCCAAAACAGAATTATGTTTGGCTCAGACTGGCCAGTATGTTTAGTAGCCGCACAATACCAACAAGTAAAACAACTAGTTCTTGACTTCATCAACGTACAGGCACCGGATGCTAAAGAATTAATTTTGGGACAAAATGCCCATAAATTTTACCAGTTATAAATCAAGCTATATTGCAAATTAATAGCCTAATCCCTGAAGGTAGCGCTATTAACAACATGCCTTAGCAAGTCTAATGCCCCTGCAAGCTAGAACGCATAAGCAAACAGGTTTAGAAAATAAGTTAAGAGAATACATCATGAACATAGAACAGCCACAAGTAAGAAGTTACATTCAAGTGCATAGTCAAGATACTGTTGCCGTGGCGCTTGAGGACTTAGCGAAAGGCTCGGT
>Ga0105358_10000210_pt1 | contig 27098 bp, 29 predicted proteins | sample GOMGulsemesocosm_5_FD_83509 | JGI IMG/M metagenome (GOLD analysis project Ga0105358, IMG submission 83509) | Methane-oxidizing microbial communities from mesocosms in the Gulf of Mexico - GOM15C Gulf of Mexico | ecosystem: Environmental > Aquatic > Marine > Cold seeps | place: Gulf of Mexico... | reverse complement strand
AAGTCTTTATAATCATTATGCTTAAATACAATAACTTGTTCAGGTTTTAAAAGTTTAGTCGCAAGTATTCCACTTGCGTGATACTCTTCATCAATAAACAAGGTGTCATTTTTTCTACATAATGCCTCAATCATTGATATATTTGCAAGAAATCCAGAACCAACTGTAACAGCAGCTTCAAAATTGTTAACTTTACATAATGTATCTTCAAAATCTTTGTGTATTTGATTATATCCATTTACAAGCATAGATGCTTTGGGTGAGGTGTATTGTTCTTTTAGTACTCTTTCATATGCTTTTTGAAATATATCTTTATTTGTAGATAGTCCCAAATAGTCATTTGAAGCTAAGTCAATTATATTTTGATCAAATATTTCACGAGTTCTAAAACGGTTTGATTTTTTAATCGATGATAGTTCTTTTGAATACAAAAAGTTCTCCATAAGTGTTTAATTATAGTAACTAAAAATTGCTAAATAAAAGTTGAATGAATTATCTATAACAATTATGCTAGTTTAATGCTATTAACTATTAGTATACTTTTATACTAATTTTATATACAATCAAAAATAAAAAAGGTGGAAGTTTAATAACAACTTTTCTTCCACTTTTTTATAATCTTAATAGCAATATTTTCCAAGACTTTTTAATACTTTATTTAGATATTTCACAAGTTGTAGTAGAAGTTGGTTTTATGATCAAAGCCATTTAACAAATGTTTTTAAAAAAGGTAAAAGTTGAATAGTTTAGATTTATTAGATAGGAATAAAAACTTTAATATTTTATTAGCAGGAATTATAGGCTTATTTATTGGTGTTGGAGTTGCAAGATTTTCATATACTTCGCTTTTACCCTCAATGCTAGAAGATAATACAATTTCTCTTACTTTTTCAGGTGTCCTAGCATCACTAAATTATGTTGGATATTTATCTGGTTCAATTTTCGCAATTTTTATAAAGGATATAAATACTAAGGTTAAATATTTCCGATTAGGTATTGTTTTATGTATTCTAACAACAATTATTATGGGTATTACAACTAATGACATATTATGGTTATTAGGACGTATTATTGCAGGTTTTGGTGCTGCAATGACTTTAGTTGTTGGTGCTGCTATTGTGATGACAAAACTAGATTTTGAAGATAAGACAAAAGCTATGGGAATATATTTTTCAGGAATTGGAATAGCCCTTGCTTTATCAGATGTTATTAGTAGATGCGTTTTGTATATTTCTTCATGGCAAACATCATGGATAGTATTAACTTTAAGTGGAGCTTTAGTTGCTTTTTATCCTCTATATATCTTGTCATTTGATAAACAAATTACTGGAAATAATGAAAAACATCCATTTAATAAAGCCTTGTTTTCACCTTTTGTAGTAATTCTAATTGCTGCATATTTCACTGAAGGTGTTGGTTTTGTTATTCAAGGTACATTTCTTCCTACTATTTTAAAATCACTTCCAGGCTTAGAACATATTGCAGGATTATCATGGTTACTTGTTGGTCTTGCTGGTATCCCTGCTGCTATAATTTGGATGAAATTAGCACATAAATATGGAAGTGTTAATATAATTATAGTAGCAATGTCTATTCAAATAGTGGGTATTTTAATTCCTACAATGACACATAACATATATTTAAATTTATTATGTGGAGTTTTATATGGGGGAACATTTACAGGTTTAGTTGCATTATTTATGAATTTAGGTGGTAGATTATCTGGTAAAAATCCAGTTATGTTAATGGGTGCATTAACAACTGCTTATGGAATAGGACAAGTAACAGCACCTTTATATGCTGTAAGTTTAACTGAATGGACAGGAAATTATGATTATGCTTTATACCTTACTGCTGTAATTGTATTCCTTGGGGTTATGATGCTTTTAGGTGCTAAGAAATTTAAAAGTTATGTTTCCTAAGAGTGTTTTAAAGAGTAATATTTTCAAGTAGCTCTATTTGATTGTCTACAACGATTATAGCATCAATACAATAGGCAACATTGAGTTTTTTAATTTGTAAGTAATAATCTATGCTTCTTTTGATCTTTGATAGTTTAGAAGGAGTTATATTATTCACAGCAATTTCATAATCATTAGCTGATTTAACTTCACAAAAGTGATAGATATTATCCTTTTTCGCAATAATATCTATCTCTCCTAGTTTTTTAGCATAAAAATTTTGTTCAATTATTTTGTAATTTAAATCTTCTAAAAAAGATATAGCTTTCTTTTCTGCTTCATCACCTTTTTGTTTACTCATAAAAGTTTATTTTCAACCGCCACCAACAAATTGAAGTAATTCAATCTTGTCATTATCTTTTGGAACAAAACCTTTCCAATTGTCTTTTTTAACTATTTCCATATTAACAGCAGCTGCCATTACTTTATCTTCAATTTGTAGATTTGTAATTATTTGCTGTAAGGAAAAAGTATCATCAAAACTTTTATTCTCACCATTAATTATTAATTCCATTTTCTACCTTTCTTCTTCTTTTTTATACTTAAGTATATATCCAAGACCTCTAATATTTGTAATAAAGTCTTCTTTTAATGCTTTCTTTAATCTATTCACTTCTGCTCTAATAGTAGCAGTATCAATATCATCATCTTGCCATACAAATTCTCTAAACATATCATAGTTTACAGGAGAATTCTTATACCTTGCAAGAAGTTGAATAATTTGAATTTGTCTTTTAGGCAGAGTTTGTGCATCGTTATTATACAAAAGAGTTAAAGTATTTGTGTTGAAACTATAAGAATCTGATAGTTTTTTATTTTGTTTTGGAACTATTTGTGACTGTGATATTTTATTTATTCGTAAAGTCAATTCTTTTAAATGAAAAGGTTTTTTTAAATAATCATAACAACCAAGTTCAAATGCCCTTGATATCTCTTCAATATCAATAAGGGCAGAAATAAAAATAGTTGGAATAATTATATTCTTTTCATGCAATGTTTCTAATACTTCAAAGCCATTAATATCAGGTACATTAATATCAAGTATTAATAGTTCAAAGTCTTCTTCTTCAATAATTCTAATACAGTTTGTTCCATCTCTTGTTGTTCTTACTGAATGATTTGTTGATTGTAGATATTGTGTAATTGCTCTATTTAACATTACATCATCTTCTAATAATAAGATTCTCAATTTGCCTCCATTTTAAATATGTAATTAAATGAAGTATAATATTCATTTGATTCAATTCTTATACCTATATTTTCTTCATCACAAATTCTTTTTACTAAACTAAGTCCTAATCCAAAGCCTTCTTTTGTTGATTCTTCTCTATAGTATTCTTTAAATACTTTCTCAGGATATTGAATATATTCAGAACAACTTGAAATTGTCAAAATATGATTGTTTCTCTCTTTTTTTAGGGTTAAATATATATTGGAATTTTCATTAGTGTATTTTATAGCATTTGTTAAATTGTTATCAATTATTCTTTGTAACTTAGTTTCATTAAAACTAAAAGTTAATGTTTTAAAGTTACTACTAAAGATTATATTTGAGCCATATTGTTGTGCTGTTAAACTAAAAAAGTCAATTCTTGAACGAATATAATCAACAAAATCAATATCTCTTTTTGGATAATTAACCTGATCTTTTTTTACTAAATAACTTAAGTCATCATAGATGTTAAAAATATTTTTTAATGCAACTTCTATAGTTGATAAATATTTGTTTTTACCATATTCCATTTCATAAAGTTCAATATTACTCATAATCACAGAAATAGGTGTATTTGTTTCATGAACTACATGTCGTAAAAATATTTTTTGAGATGTTAATAAAATTTGTGAATTTATCTTTTCAATTTCAAGATGCTTTGATTGTTCATTATAATCTATTGATGATTGTTCTATTAAATGTGTTAATATTTGCATTGTTTTAGTGTATTTACTTGAAATATTATTCGTATCTATTTGCTTTGATTTTTGCTTAATTACTTTTTTATTTTTTGCCTCACTAAGAGCTACTACTGTGAGACATTGATTATGCAATTCATTTTTGCTTTTGTGATGATAAAATTCTCCATATGAAAAGAATCCGGAAGTATTTGCAATATTTGAATAAGCTTTATTTTCAGTATTAATTAGATTACCCACATATCTTTTTCTTGCCATAGAAGAATAGATAAAAAAAGCTTCTACATCATTGTAATCTTTTTCAAAAGGAATTATTGGATGTTTTAAAATCATTTCAGAATTTCCAAATCCAAATTTAACTTTTTCACCTTCTTTTAAATTTCCTGTAAATTGAAAACTTCCATCTTTGAAATTTTTTACTGTAGATCTTGCAATATAAGTGTTATTTCTTTTTATTAATAATGGAAAGGCAATAATATCTTGTGGAAGGGAATGAAGTATCTCTTCTCCTAAATATTTTTTATAAAAATCAATTGTTTTTAGATTATTTATTTCATAAACTCTATTATTTATAACTTTAGTAACAGTGTGTTCAATACCAAGGGATGACCAATTAAATCTTGAATCATTTTGTACTGATAAAATATCAGAGTTTAAAGATATACCGACAGCAGCGTTAGAAAAAACTTTATTTCCATAAGAAACATAAGTATTTTCAAACTTAGCATTATCTCCTGCCATTGCTCCTGAGATTAATACATTTTTATCTACTGCATCAATACCATTTAAAAAGCTTTCACCATTAGTATTAATTGCATCTGTGAATAAAATTAAAAGTTTTGTATTGTCTGTAATTAAATCTGTAGCTAAATTAAAACCTCTTTTATAACTATCTTTTTCTATTGAAAAAGAAACTTTTATAGATGTTTGTTTAAAAATTGATATTGATATAATTATAAAGTTGCTAGTAACTTCACTTTCACAGATTTCTCCATCAGTAGTACTACCAATACAAATAGCTTTTGGTAATAGAATAAATAATAAATCTACAATCTCTTGTAATTTTGAGTTATCTTGTCCACAAAAAACTTGAATTAAAACATTCTCTTCATTTTTGAATAAATCAAAATTTATAATATTTTCAATAGGCTCATTTTTTATTTTGTAGTTGAATGTTTTCATGTGCGATTATATCATTTTCTTACATTTATAATTTTAAATCTATCACCCATACCAGTTGGTTCAAGTAATACTTTGACTTTTTGAGTTTGTCTTAGATATGTAGATTCATCTACATTAGCCTTTAAAATCTCAAGTAATTCAATAATCCCAAATTCTACTAAAGCTTTTAATTGGGTATTAAAAATAACATTATCAAGACTATTTTTTTTGAAACAATCACGTAAATGATTAAAATGAACATCATAAGTAATATCAGATTTTTTGTATAGTTCTTCTAAATCTAAGTTTTCTTCAAATATTGGATAAACGGCATGTTTTGCATAAATTCTTGCGGAAAAATCATTTCTAGGATATCTATCTCCATAATCAAAAGTTAAAAACTCAAAGCTAGTTATATTCTTACAAAGTGTATTTACAAACTCTTCATATGATAGGCCAACTTCACCTTTTGTAATCTGATACTTTTCACAATGCTTGATGATTTTATAATCTACACAATCTATAAACTTAATTTTATGATTTTCAACAAAAGCTTGTTGTAAAACATTTTTATCATTTGTATAAACTAGTTCACATGAAAAAGCATCAAATATTTCATTTGCCAAAACAAATGCATTTTCAAGTTTTACTTCTTCTACTTTATTATAATGGTTTAGTTTTATTAAATCACCAAAAGATTCTTTGATATATTCTTCTTGTTTCTTTCTAAGATTTGGAAATCTTTCAACTATTGTAAAGTTCAAAGTTTCTAAGAGTTCAGGTTTAAGTGTATATATAAATTGAATTACATCAGCTAATAAATATCCATGATGTGCACCAATTTCGAGTATTGTTGTGTCTTTTGGTAAAAAACCATCTTCAATAGTTTTTATTATTTTTTTTGCAATTGCTCCACCAAAAAATGATGAAGTTGAAACAGATGTGAAAAAATCACCATCTTTACCAATTTCTTTATAAGTAGCATAATAGCCATCGTTTCCATATAACCATTCATTAAAATATTCACTAAATTTTATCATTGGTAATTGTATCAAAATTTATTTGGTCTAGATATAAAGAAAGGGTGTAAATAAAAAGATTTCTCTTTTTATTTACAAGTATCAATTACTGATTGTTGATTTGGGTAAAGATATACTTCTACCCTTCTATTTAATCCCATATTCGAAGCAGAATTATTTGGAGCAATTGGCTTATCAAAAGAACATCCTTTTGAGAATATCTGATTTTTTACACCAGAAGAATAAATAATATTTCCAACATTAGAAGCTCTTTGTTCTGATAATGTTTTATTATAAGCATAAGAACCTCTATTATCTGTATGTCCAGTTACTTGAACTAAAGTATTTGGATATTTTTCTAATACAGTAGTTACTTTAGAAATCTTTGAACTTGCACTCATTGTAGGAGTTGCTGAGTTTGTTTCAAACATCATTGCATCTCTGAACATGATTTTTACATAGTTATCAGTATTTGATACGATTAAATCTTGACTTGGATCTAATGCGGCATTTGGGTTATTGTTAACATTAGTATTTAAACTATCTGCAACTTCTTTTGCTTGCTTATCTAAATTATAACCAATTGCACCACCAATTGCCGCACCAACAACTGCACCAACTACTTTATTTCTACTTTTACTTCCACCACCAACATTGTTTCCAAGTGCAATACCAGCTAATGCACCTAAAGTTGTACCAATAATTGCTTTTTGATTATCATCAAAAGTTTCATTTCCAGTTTTTGAAGCACATCCACTAACCATTGCTACAACTACAAGCGAAGATATCATTAATTTTAAATTTGTTTTCATTCTATGACCCTTAGTATTTTATTAAATTATTTTATCATATTATTGTGAAATAATTGTTATACAATATAGTAATTAATATGTAATAAACTTGTGTTATAATTATTATAGTTAAATTAAGGAATTATATATGAATAAAAGAACAAAGATATTAGCAACTTTAGGCCCAGCAAGTCACAGCACAGAGATAATTGAAGGTTTAATAAAAGCAGGTGCAAACATGTTTAGATTAAATTTTTCACATGGTAGTCATGAATATCACTTAGATACTTTAAATAATATTAGAGAAGCAATGAAAAACTTAAATACAACAGTTGGTGTATTACAAGATATTTCAGGACCAAAGGTACGAGTAGGAGATTTAAAAGAGCCTTTTGAACTCTTACGTGGAGATATAATTACTTTTCTAAAAGATGAAATAGTAGGATATAAAAAAGAAGATAAACATTATGTTGTATCTATTAATTATCCAGATATTCTAGATAAAGTAAAAATAGATGAATATATTTACCTTTATGATGGAACTATTAGAGCAAAAGTAATTCAAATTGATGGTGAAGTTCAAGCTAGAATTGAAAACCATGGAGTTCTAGGTTCAAGAAAAGGTGTTAATTTCCCTAATACTGTAATTGATATTAATGTAATTACAAAAAAAGATGAAATAGATATTGCTTGGGGAGTTGAAAATAATGTAGATTATTTTGCAATTTCATTTGTACAAAATGGAAGTGATATGCAAAGAGCAAGAAAACTTCTAAATGGTTATAAAGGTAAATTAATTGCAAAAATTGAAAAGTTTGATGCCGTTGAAAATATTGATGAAATCATGGATGAAAGTGATGGAATAATGGTAGCACGTGGGGATTTAGGAATCGAAGTTCCTTACTATGATGTTCCAACAATTCAAAAAATGCTTATTAAAAAAGCAAATACTAAAGGCATGCCTGTAATTACTGCAACGCAAATGCTTTTATCAATGACTGAAAATGAAAGAGCAACTAGAGCAGAGATATCTGATGTTGCAAATGCAGTATTAGATGGAACTGATGTTGTTATGCTTTCTGAAGAAAGTGCAGTTGGAGAAGATCCGGTTAATGTTGTAGATACGATGAGTAATATTATTGCAAGAACTGAAGATATTTATAACTATGATAAACAAAGTAAATTTGATTACTTAGATGAGTTTGATGTAATACAAGCAACAGTAACAAAATTAGCAGATGATTTAGCTGCAAAAGGAATTTTAGCTCTTACAAGCTCAGGAAAATCAGCAACTAAAATATCAAGATATAGACCAAAAACACCAATTTATGCATTTACACATAAAAAGAAAGTATTAAATTCTTTAACTGCAATTTGGGGAGTAGAACCAATAGGCACAATAAAAGAAGCACAAGCTTCAAAAATGTTTCAAAAGATGCTAATATCATTAGATGATAAAGGGGTGTTAGATAAAACAGGAACATATGTAGCAACGGTAGGATATCCAGTAGGAATGCCAGGAAGTACAAATACAATTAAGATTTTAACACCTGCAGAGATTGAATATTATTTAAATTTTAAAGAAAAAAAGAAGTAAATCACTTCTTTTTTTAATATAATTTTCCATAAACACTTAAAAGTTCAATTTGCTTATCTATTTCAAATGTTTTTAAATCTAATGCTTTGATCTTCTGTGAATTTTCTAAAGTATCTAGATCACTTTGTGTTTTTAATTGAGCTTCTTTTTCTTCATAAATAATAGCTAAGATAGAATCATAAACTGCTAAGTCTTCTTTTGTTACATTGATTCTATCTTGGATCATATTAATCTTTTCAAGTTTTGATTTAAAAAATGTTTTTTCATCAGTAATTTTATTTTGTAAATCAAGTTTTGATTTTAAATAATCTAACTTTTTACTTTCAATATCATTAAATGTTCTAGTGTCAAAAGGAACATTAACTGTTAATCCATAATTTTGAGTATTCTCTTTATCCAGACCTATTTTATTATCAGTAAAATGATTCTTTGTATAAGTATAAAAAGCATTTACACTAGGCAAATATTTTGCTGTTGTAATATGTGCAAAATTATTTTTTATAAGAATATTAGCTTTTGCTTTTTTTATCTCAATATTATTTTCCATGTACTCTTTTTCATTAAATATTTTCAAAGTTGGAAGTGTAAACTTTGTATATTCTTTTGATGAAATATTATGAAAATTGTTAACTAATTCAATTTTTTGATATTTTAAATCAATTAATGTATGCTTTGAACTATTAAGTGCTAAAAGTGCATTATCTAAGAATGAACTATCTAAAAAACCATTTAATACTTGTTCTTTTTTTCTATTAACATCAATTCTTGCATTTAATAGTGAGAGTTCAGATTTTTGGATATTTAAATTAGTTTTCTTTATTAAAAAAAGATAATTAGTTGCTGTTTGAATTAAGTTTTTTCTTTGTTGAGAAATTTCTAAAGTTGAATAGTTATGTGTAGAATTTGCATATTTAATTGCTTGATAAATTCCCCCACTTTGAAATATAGGTTGATTTATAGAAATTACTGATTTTTCATTTTTATACTCTTCCCCTAGGTATTTAGTATATTGATAAGTAATTGGATTAATCCAATCTTTTTTTAATTTAGAACTATCTTCATTAGCCTTCTTTTGTGTTAAGTCAAAACTTCTTTGTCTCGTATCTGATAATATATCTTCTTTTAGGGTAAATTCATTTGCAAATAAATTAAATGATATTAAACTACATAATAGTAGTTTAATATTAGTTGATTTTAGATAGTGCATTTTCTAACCTTCTAAATCCTTCATCAATTTCTTCTTTTGAAATAGTTAAAGGTGGTAACATTCTTAATGTATGTTTCCCTGCTTTTAATACAAGCACTCCACAATCAAAGGCCTCTTTTACAATAGCACTTAAAGTATCTGCATCTATTACTCTAATTCCTCTCATTAAACCAAGACCTACTGTTTTAGTAAATATCTCTTTATGATTTTCATAAAGTTCATTTATTTTATTTTGAAAATAAATTATCGTTTCATCTAAAGCTCCAGAATTCTTAGTTTCATCTAAAATATCTAATACTTCTAAAGCAGCACTTGTACTTAAGTAATTACCACCAAATGTAGAACCATGATCTCCTGTACTTAAAGTATCTTTAAGAGTAGTGATAACTGCACCTATTGGAACACCTCCACCTAAACCTTTAGCCATTGTGATGATATCAGGTACAATATCATATAAATTAGAGGCTAGGAACTCACCAGTCCTATATGCACCTGTTTGTACTTCATCAATGATCAATAAAATTTTATTCTCTTTTAGAAACTTCGCTAACTCTTGAATTTTATCTTTTGCAAATGGTTGAACACCACCTTCACCTTGAACTAACTCAATCATAACAGCAACTGTTTCATTGTCAATTGAATTATAAATATCATCAATTGTGTGATTGTAAGAGAACCCATCTGGGTATGGAGCAAAGTTTGGAGTATGCATAGATTTTTGTCCAGTTGCTTTTACTGTAGTAATTGTTCTTCCATGAAATGAGTGGGTTAATGTAATAACTTTGTATCTCTTATTATCAAATTGTGTTTCACCATATTTTCTAGCAATTTTAATAGCACCTTCGTTTGCTTCAGCACCAGAATTTGAGAAAAATACCCCTACATCCATATCTGAAAGTTGAGCAATTTTTTTAGCTAAGAGTGCTTGCGGTTCAATTGCGTAAAGGTTTGAGATATGAGTAATATTACTTACTTGATTGTAAATAACATCTGCTACTCTTTTATTTCCATGCCCTACGGAAACTACACCAATTCCAGATGTAAAATCAATATAATCTTTTTCATTTTCGTCAAAAAGTGTTGCATTTACACCTTTTTTGAAGTTTACATAATTTCTTGCATAAGTTTGAAGTACGTACTGTTTATCTATTTGTTCAATCATATTATTTCCTAATTTTTAGATACTTTTTTCTATTTATAAAAGGATTATAGCTAAAATATTTAAACGATTTATTAATACATTAATTATTAATTGCTTTGCTCATATTTTATCTTCCTAAGATATATATAGAACTAACTTTGTATTTGTTCTTTATTAATATTAATAATTTAATTAAAAAAGTCACTAAAATAAAGTTTTTACTTATACATGATTCTTCTAATTTTTAAAGAGCTTTTTGCTACAATTCAAATTAAAATTGAGGGAATGAAATGCAGCATTTAATTAGAACAGCAGACTTTAGTGAAAAAGAAATTATTGAAATTTTCGAAGATGCAAAAGAGTTTAAAAATATGAAATCTAATAAAATATTAGATGGAAAAATTATTGTAACTTTGTTTTTTGAAAATTCAACAAGAACAAGAAGTGCTTTTGAAATTGCTGCAAAAAGATTAGGCGCTGAAGTAGTATCTCTTGATGTTGGAACTTCATCAAGAAGTAAAGGTGAAACGATCTTTGATACAGTTTCAAATATAAATGCAATGAAACCGGATGCCATTATTATGAGACATTCAGATTGTGGATTACCTGGAACATTAGTTAATCATGTAGATTGTCCAATTATAAATGCAGGAGATGGGAAGCATGCTCATCCTACACAAGCATTATTAGATCTTTATACAATAAGAGAACATTTTAATGGAAATACAGAAGGTAAAAAAGTTGCAATTGTAGGAGACGTACGAACTTCAAGAGTTGCAGGTTCTAATAGAAGACTACTTCCAAGATTTGGAATGGAGGTTGTATTTGTAGCACCTGATTGCTTTAAAGCAGAACACTCGGAGCATAAACAATATGACAATATTAGTGAGATTATTGATGAGGTAGATGTTGTTATGAGCTTAAGAACTCAACTTGAAAGACATAATGAAATTTTCTTTGAATCAATTCAAGAATATGCAAATAATTATTGTATTACAAGTGAAACGTTTGGAGATAGAGATATTTTACTTCTACATCCAGGTCCTGTAAATAGAAATGTAGATATTTCTGATGAAATGTTAAAAGATCCCCGAAATAAAATATTGGAACAAGTAACAAATGGTGTTCTTGTAAGAATGGCAATTCTTAAAAAACTAGTAAAATAGATAAAAAATTTAAATTGCAAAATAAAAACTTAGAAGAAAGATTAAATAAATTAGGTTATAGAAGAGAGCCTTTTTTATTCATAATTTCATATGATTTAAAAGATTTTTATGTAGAGAAGTTATCTAAACTTCCAAAAGATATAAAATATAAACTAAATTCAAAACATACTTCAAAGACTAAAGATAAGACAACATTATTAAAAGTACCTATTTCTTTTGTTGAGTATAAGAAGAAGTTTGATTTTCTTCAAGAGCAAATTAAGATGGGAAATTCTTATCTTCTAAATTTAACTGCAAAGACAAAAATTAAAACTGATTATTCTTTAGATGAAATTTATGATCGAGTTCACTCAAAATTTAAACTTAGATTTAAAAAGGATAATTCAAACTTTGTATGTTTTTCTCCTGAACGTTTTGTAGAAATTAAGAAAAATAAAATATATACTCATCCCATGAAGGGCACTATAGATTCTGCAATTCCTAATGCTCAAGCAAAAATTTTAGGTGATATAAAAGAAATGGCTGAACATACAATGGTTGTTGATTTACTTAGAAATGATTTATCTATAGTAGCTTCAAAAGTACGAGTTGATAAGTTTAGATACATTGATAAAATAAATGCAGGTAATAAAAAATTACTGCAAATAAGTTCTAAGATATCTGGTCATTTAGAAGAAAATTGGCATGAAGAAATTGGTACTATTCTTACTTCTTTACTACCTGCTGGATCAATTACAGGAACTCCTAAGAAAAAAACTATAGAGATACTAGAAAAAATTGAAGATTATAATAGAGGTTTTTATACGGGTGTTTTTGGAGTATATGATGGAAAGTCATTAGATTCATCTGTAATGATTAGATTTATTCAAGAGGAAGAAAATGAACTGTACTATAAAAGTGGCGGAGGAATTACTTGTGATTCTAAAGCAGAATTAGAATATAAAGAACTCCAAGATAAAATATATTTTCCCTTTTAAAAATTAAAACTAAAATTAAAAAGATAAAGAGAACCATGCCAAAAGAGAATTATTTTGAAACTATTAAATGTGATGATTATGAAGTATTAAACTTATCTTATCATTGCAAACGAATTGCAAATACAATAGCTTTAAATATTAATTTGCAAGATTATATTTATCCACCATCATCTAAACTTTTTAAATGTAAAGTAATTTATAATGATGAGGGTATTGTAGATGTTCAATATAGTGAATATAAAAAAAGAGAAATAAAAACTTTTAAAATACTTTTTGATGATGAAATCGAATACTTTAAAAAATCTATAAATAGAGCTAAGATAGATTCTCTTTTTGAAAAAAGAGATAGTTGTGATGAAATTATTATTCTAAAGAATGGTATTGTTCAGGATACAAGTATTGCAAATATAGCAATCTTATACAAGGGAACTTGGATTACTTCAAAATCTTGTCTATTAAAAGGGACAACAAGAGACAGATATTTGAATGATAACTTATTGATTGAAAAAGATATTACTTTAGAAATGTTAAAAGCCACAAAAAAAATAGCACTAATGAATGCAATGATAGATTTTGATGAAATAAAAGATCACTCTTTATTTTTATAGACTCTTTTTAATAGTTTATTCCATTTGTCTTCTTTCCCCCAGTTAACTTTTACTTTTTGGGTAAATCTTTCATTTGTAAATTTATATGAATCAATTTCATTAAATGCAAACTTTGGAATTAGTTTTTTCCTTTTTGTTAAGGGGATTACTCTAAAACTTAAGTTATCTAAAACAAGTGGTGTTGCATTTTTATTTTCAAGATATAATAATACCATGTGACTTGTGTTTGGACCTTTTACTTCTACAACACCGAAATATAACTTTTCTTTTGGTATATCTAACTCTAAAAGCGTAAAGTATTTTGAAATAGCATAGTCCTCACAATCCCCATAGCCTTCTAATAAAAACTCTTTAGGTGTTGCCCAATGATCAATTGATGACTTTGTATCAATGTCATGTTTTGAGAATATTTTATTGATAAATGAGTTAACATGTGAAAGTTTTCTTATTAATTCATAGTTGATAACTTTTTTCTTTAAAGTCTGGTATTTACCAAGTCTATTTTTTATAAATTTCTTTTTATCAGAATTATTTATATATTCCAAATCTTTTTTATTTAATTTAAATTCATAAGCAAAACTACTTGTAATTGTAAATATTATAAAAATAAGCATAATTGTTTGTTTCATAAGTTATAATAGCAGTAAAATTTATAAATGGGAATTAAACAAATGATTACAGATATTATAGAAAATGAAAAATATAAAAATTTAGTGTCTAAACAAATAAAAGAAACAATTGAATTTTTATTAGATAATAATCAAGAATTTTCAATTACAGCAAATATTGAAGGTATGTCCTTTAACCCAGAATTGCCAAAACCTATAAAAGATCAGCTAGCAAAATTTTCACTATTTATTTTAAGTAATTATACATATACTACTGTTGAAATTGATGCTAACTTTATCTCTTTTGAGGCTGGATATGGAAGTGAAAATTTTGGTTCTGTTGCTAGAGTTCCTCTTCATTGTGTTTTTCAAATAGTAGTTGATGAATCAATTTTATATATAAATTCTGTTGCAACTGTAGATAAATTCAATAAGAATTTAGAGCAAAACTCTATGAATGTATTTAAGAATAATCCTAATAATAAAAAATTTAACTAGTACTTTATTATATTAAAATATAAAAATGAGATAAAAAAAGCATTTGAAGTATCTATTCCTGTAATGATGGGATATGGTGTTTTAGGATTTGCCTTTGGTTTATTGTTGGTATCTTTTGAATATTCTTGGTATTTAGCTCCTCTTATGTCCCTTTTTATTTACGCAGGGGCTTTGCAATTTGTAGCAATTAACTTTTTTAATGCAAAAGTAGGATTAGTAGATATAGCAATTGCAACATGGTTTATAAATATTAGGCAATCTTTTTATGGTTTATCTTTATTAAAAAGATTCAAAAAAACAGGAAAATTAAAACCTTATTTAATTTTTGGATTAACTGATGAGACATATGCCTTACTTACAACTATTAAAGATGATGATCAATTAAAAAAAAGATGGTATTATTTTTTTCTAATAGCTTTTAATCAATCTTATTGGTTTATAGGTTCTACCCTTGGTGCAATAGTTGGGTCAAATATAAAGTTTAACACAGCAGGTTTAGAGTTTTCATTAACAGCTTTGTTTGTCGTTCTTTGTATTGAACAATATAAGAATTTACAGAATATTGTACCTTTTCTTATTGGAGGAGTTGCCTCACTTTTAGCTTTACTTGTAGTTCCAAGTGATAAAATGTTAATAGTCTCAATTATATTGGCATTAATATTAATGTTTACATTTAAAAAGAGAATTAAAAATGAGTAATTATGAGATTTATATAGCAATTGTGGTTATGACACTTGTTAATTACTTTACTAGAGTTTTCCCTTTTTTATTTTTTAGAAAAAATGAACTTCCTTCTTATATAGTATTTATAGAAAGGTTTTTCCCTGCAGTTATTATGACTATTTTAATCGTTTATTCTGTAAAAGATATTGACTTTTCTTTGGCTCCTTATGGATTAAAAGAAATAGGTGCTATTCTTTTTACGGCTACTTTACATTTAGTATTAAAAAACTATTTAATTTCTATCTTTGCAGGAACAATTTTTTATATGGGATTAGTTCAATATTTATAAATTTTAGACATAAAAAAAGGTCAAGCTAAAAAACTTGACCTTTTAATATTTTATTTAAATCTACTTTTTTGGTGCAAATTTAAATAGTGCTGAACCCCATGTAAGTCCACCACCAAAGGCATCAAATAAAACAGTATCTCCTGCTTTGATTTTACCTTGTTCATATGCATAATTCATAGCCATAGGAATAGAAGCTGCTGATGTATTACCATATTTATCTACAGTAACTACAGTTTGTTCTTTATTCATTCCTAATGCTTTCCCCACAGCAGTTATTATTCTCATATTTGCTTGATGAGGAATAAAGTGATTTATATCTTCATTTGTCATATTATGTTTCTTCATCATAATTTCTACATCTGAAGTTAAAGTTCTAACAGCTAATTTGAAAGTTTCATTTCCTTTCATTTTAATACAAGCCATTTTACTATCTAAAACTTCTTGGCTACAAGGATGTTTACTTCCCCCACCTGGAGTTTTAATTAAATCTTCATAGTTTCCATCTGATGAACAGTTTACATCTATGATTGATTCTTCTTTATTCTCAGTGGCTGAAATAATTGCTGCACCTGCTCCATCTCCAAAGATAAAACAAGTTCCTCTATCTGTATAATCTAAAATTGAACTATATGTTTCAGCACCTACGATTAATACATTTTTTTTCATACCAGATTCAATAAATGCTTTTGCAACAGATGTTGCATAAACAAATCCAGTACAAGCTGCACTAATATCATAAGCCATAACAGGTGGAAGTCCAAGTTTTGCTGCGATTAAACACGCAGTTGAAGGCATACATAAATAATCAGGAGTTACAGTTGCACAAATTACTAAATCAATATCTTCTTTAGCAATTCCAGCTCGCTCAATTGCAACCTGAGCTGCTTTTGCTCCTAAATCAGATGAAGCTTCATTTTCTTCAGAAATTCTTCTTTCTTTAATACCAGTTCTTTTAGTAATCCACTCATCACTAGTATCAATTATTTTTTCAAAATCTGCGTTTGTCATAATCTTTGGAGGAACGTATGCTCCAATAGATCTAAAAGCTGCATATGTCATTTACATATCCTTATATAAGAGGTATAGTAAATAAATTAAATTTATTTACTATATTGTGCTAGTCTTTGCTCAATATCTTCATTAAGATTAGAACTAGCTGCACTAATTGCTTGTAAAATAGCATTGTGTATTGCTTTAGGGTTAGATTTTCCATGTGCAATAATAACAGGTGCTTTTACTCCTAGTAATGGAGCTCCACCGTATTCTGCATAATCAACTCTAACTTTTAAGTTTTTAAATACTTTTCGCATTAGTACTGCACCGGCAATTGAAATTAATGATCTCTTAAGACTTTTCTTTATGATTTTTCCGATTGTATCAGCAACACCTTCGGCAGTTTTTAATAGAATATTTCCTACAAAACCATCACAAACTACAACATCAACTGTTCCTTTGAAGATATCACTACCTTCTACATTACCTGCAAAATTTGGAACTTTTGATATTAAACCGTAAGCTTCTTTAGTAACTTCATTACCCTTGCTTTCTTCTTCACCATTTGATAATAATCCAATAATTGGATCTTCAAGTTGTAATACATCTTCTGCATAAACTTGACCCATAACAGCAAATTCGAATAAATTTTTAGCATCACTGTCTACATTTGCTCCAACGTCTAATACTAAAGTATTTTGATTTTCGCTTGTAGGCATAAGTGTCGCAATAGCAGGTCGTGTTACACCTTTGATTCTACCGATTCTTAAAGTAGCTAATGACATTGAAGCACCAGAATGACCAGCAGAAACAATAGCTCCAGCTTTTCCATCTCGAACTAATTCCATAGCTTTATAAATTGTAGATTCTTTTCTTTTAAGTGCATCTGTAGCTGAATCACTCATACTAATTACATCATCTGTATCTAATATCTCAATTCTAGATAAAAAGTTTTGTGGTATTAAAGATAATAATTTATCTTTTTTACCTACTGCAATTGCAGTGAAGTTATTATTACTTTTTAAAGCAGAAATAAGCCCCTCAATGATAGGTTCAGGACCGAAGTCCCCACCCATTGCATCTATAGCTATAGTATGCATTAGTTTTTATATTCACCAGTATTTGGGTTAACTGTATGAGGCATTTTCCATGTTCCATCAGTATCTTTAACAGGTCTTTTTAACGTAATCTTGTAATGTGTTCTTCTTTTAGCCGCTCTTGAATGAGAGACTCTTCTCTTTGGTACTGCCATTTTATTTTCTCCTTAAAATTCTTTTTCAAAATCACCATTATCTTTTGAACATTGTTCACAGATATGGTAATCACTCTTAATAGCTTCCAGTTCACTTTGAATTAGTGCATCAAAGTCAATTAAACCATCTTCTATTTCAATTACTAAATCTTCGCTTTGGTCATTTTTGATTATACGATCACTTAACAAAAAATCTAGTTTTTCATTAACTTCAATATTGTCTGTTATTCCACATCGGCAACAATCAATATCCGTATTCCCAATTAACATTGCATCAATTTTGACTAATGATTGCGATATTTTACAAAAAGTACCTTCAATTTTAACTGAATTGACTTCAACTTCCAATTCCTTGGGAGTTTGAGGTGCTTTCTTAAATTCTATTTTCATTATAAAATATGTTAATTAATGAATAATTAACAAATTTCTTTTTGTGCAAAGAAGAAATTAATTTCATTAGTTGCATTTTCTACTGAATCTGAACCATGAACTGCATTTGCATCAATTGATTCTGCAAAGTCTGCTCTAATTGTTCCTGCTTCAGCTTCTTTAGGATTAGTAGCACCCATTAAATCTCTGTTTTTAGTCATTGCGTCTTCACCTTCTAAAACAGTTACTACAACTGGTCCAGAAATCATGAATTCTACTAAGTCTCCAAAGAAAGGTCTTTCAGCGTGTACTGCATAAAATGCTTCTGCATCTGCTTTACTTAATTGCATTTTTCTAGTTGCTGCAATTCTTAGTCCTGCGTCTTCAAATCTTGATAAGATTTTTCCAACAACGTTTTTAGCTACTGCGTCTGGTTTGATGATTGATAAAGTTTGTTCCATAGTGTTATTCCTCAGATTTTATTAAGTCGCGGATTATATCTAAAAAATAAAAAAAAGGCAAGTAATTCGAAATTACTTGCCTTTTTGTAAGTGTTGAAAAGTTTAAAACTAATTAATTATTAGTCTTCTACTACTGGTTCACCAGCTGTTTTATCTTCTCTAACTGGGTTTGTAGCACCATCTCTAGTGTCCCATTGAATACATCCCTCAGTAGGACATGCTTCAGCACATGCTGGTTCATCATTATCACCAATACACTCTGTACAAGTCTCTGGGTTTACATAATAAATATCTTCACCTGTTGGATTCTCATCATTATCTACAATTGATTCTGTTGGACACTCGTCTAAACATGCATCACAACTAATACAAATATCTGTAATTATTACTGCCATATATAACTCCTTGTTAAAATTTAAAAAACTTTATCACAGAAATTATAAAATTAACTTTAAAAAAGAATAATTAGAGATATTAATAGAAAAACTAGTAAATATGAAACATTTAAATTAATATTAATTTATAAAATTAATTTAAAAAATTAATAATTTTTTTATAATACTTAAGTTAAGGATAATAATTATCTAGTGATAATTATTTATAAATTTTAGAATTTAAGCTAACTTGTAGTTTCTTTTATTTAAATTGTAATATAATTACGGAACAAAAAAAACTTAAGGAATATATATGTTAGTAACAAAAAAAGCTCCAGATTTTACAGCAACAGCTGTACTTGCGGATGGTCAAATAGTATCAGATTTTAATTTATACGAAAACATTGGTGAAAAAGGTGCGGTATTATTTTTCTACCCATTAGACTTTACTTTTGTATGTCCATCAGAAATCATTGCTTTCTCTAAAAGAATAGATGAGTTTACTTCAAGAGGTGTTAATGTTATTGGTGTTTCTGTTGATTCACAATTTTCTCACTTTGCATGGAGAGAAACTGATGTAAATAATGGTGGAATTGGAAGAATCAAATATCCATTAGTTGCAGATTTATCTAAACAAATTTCAAGAGATTATGATGTTTTATTTGGTGAAGCAGTTGCATTAAGAGGTTCTTTCTTAATTGACGCTGATGGAACTGTTAGACATTCAGTAGTGAATGATTTACCATTAGGTAGAAATATTGATGAAATGATTAGAATGGTTGATACTATGTTATTTACTAATGAGCATGGTGAAGTTTGTCCTGCTGGTTGGGCAAAAGGTGACGAAGGTATGAAAGCATCAACTGAAGGTGTTGCTGAATATTTATCAAACCATGAGGGTGATTTATAATCATCTCTTTATAATATATAAGGTGTCAAGTCTCTTGACACCTTTTTCTATCACTAATTTCAAAATAATTGACAAATTTTAAAATTCACACTACAATTACAACATTACTTAAAAAAACTACAAAAACTACAAAAACTACATAAACTACGAATATGTACAATCAAAGGTAAACACTACTTATGGAAGAGTCTAAAACTCAGAACAAAACAACAACAAAAGGTCCTAGAAAACCTAGAACTCACGTACCAGTTGAAGGGTACAGAATTGAACAACTAAGAGAACTTACTTTAGAAGAACTTTTAGCTATCGCTAAAAAACTTGATGTAGAAAATCCACAAGAATTAAAAAGACAAGATTTAATGTTTAACATTTTAAAATCTCAAATTGATGCGGGTGGTTTTATTCTATTCACTGGTATTTTAGAGATTAAAGATGGTGGATTTGGATTCCTTCGAGCAATTGATGGTAATTTTTCTGATACATCTAATGATTCCTACGTAAGTGCTACACAAATTAGAAAGTTTGCATTAAGAACTGGAGATATTGTTTCTGGACAAGTTAGACCTCCTAATAAAGATAGTGAAAAATATAATGCTTTATTAAAAATTGAAGCAATTAACTATTTACCTATTAAAGAATCAAAAAATAGACCATTATTTGATAACTTAACACCTTTATATGCTACTGAAAAATTTAAATTTGAGTATGACTCAAAGAAAATGACAGGACGAATGTTAGATTTATTTGCTCCAATGGGTAAAGGTCAAAGAGGTTTAATCGTAGCGCCTCCTAAAACTGGTAAAACTGAACTTTTAAAAGATTTAGCACATGGAATTTCTAAAAATCATCCAGAAGTTACTTTAATGGTTCTTTTAATTGATGAAAGACCAGAAGAAGTTACAGATATGCAAAGAAGTGTTAAAGGTGAAGTTTATTCTTCTACTTTTGATTTACCTGCTCAAAATCATGTAAGAGTTGCTGAGATTGTTATTGAGAAAGCAAAAAGACTTGTGGAAATGAAAAAAGATGTAGTTATCTTATTAGACTCAATCACAAGACTTGCAAGGGCTTATAATACTGTAACTCCAAGTTCTGGAAAAGTACTTTCAGGTGGTGTTGATGCAAATGCATTACATAAACCAAAAAGATTCTTTGGGGCTGCACGAAATATTGAAGAGGGTGGTTCTTTAACTATTATTTCAACTGCACTTATTGAAACTGGTTCAAAAATGGATGAAGTTATTTTTGAAGAGTTCAAAGGAACAGGGAATAGTGAAGTTGTATTATCTAGAAATGCTGCTAATAAAAGAGTTTATCCAGCTCTTGATATTATTAAATCAGGTACGAGAAAAGAAGAATTACTTCTTACTCCTGAAATTTTACAAAAAACTTGGATTTTAAGAAATGCAATTGCATCAATGGATGAAGTTGAAGCTTTAAAATTCTTATATTCAAAAATGCAGAAAACTAAAAACAATGCAGAGTTTTTTGCTGGAATGAATGAATAAAAGGAAAGCTTTTTAAGCTTTCCTTTTTTTATGTCTTAATCTTCTAAAAACACTTTTTTATATTGTTCTACTCTAAAATCAAAAGTAGTATAGTTTGAATTTATCTTCTTTTGTTCTTTATAATAAGAGTTTGAACCAATAAATCTATTTGCAGCATTTGATGGGGATGTTAAACTTATTGTTTTAATAATTCTATTATCAAAAATAAAGTTATGAACTTTTGGAATTTCATTAGAAATTACTTTGAACACTATCTTTTCTTTCTTTAGAACTTGTCTTAAAAAATACTCAGGTCCATTCTTACTATTTCCACCTGTAAAAATAATAGTTTCAATATCTTTAAACTCTTTTAAATATCCTAAAATATCTCTAAGTTTAACATCACTCATACCTATATCACTTGCATCAATCTTTTCTCTTTTACAAGAACTTACAATATCGCAAACTCCAATTTTTTCTTTTATTAAAAACTCTTGTCTTTGAATTATTGCTTCTTGTGAATGATTATAAATAAGTTTTAAATTAAAAATTTTATCTAAGGCTTTCCATAATAAACCATCTTGTGAACCATAACAAAATAGAACATCATTTTCTTTATACTCTTTTGTACAAAATCTAGGAGGTGGTAGAGTACCTACTATTATTTTTTTTGTATTTATTTTTAGAAAAACTTCATAAGGATGAAAGTGATAGAACATAGTAGATACCTTGTCTTTTAATTATAATTAAATTATTTACTTGCTTAAATATACATAAATTGAGTACTTTATAAATTATATTATTTATGCTATGCTTTTTGAGTATAAAGAAAAAGGTTTTATTATGAATATAAATTTTAAGTACTTTAATAATCAAGAATCATTTATAAACTATGCCACTAATAAAGAAGTAAAATATCTAATTTTTGTAGCATCCTCAACTAATATATTATTAGAAAATTTTAATAAAGAAAACATAAAAATTTATGGAGCAATTTTTTCTCATTTAATTTATAAAAATAAACTATATGAGAAAGGTTTGATTTCAATTGAAATTAGTGAGGAACTTAATTTAAGTTTTATTAAAAATACAAGAGATTATAACTTTGATGATTGCAAATATTCACAATCAAAATCTATAATTACTGTTTTTGATGGATTTAGTGAAAATACTGAAAACTTTTTGATAAACCTTTTTGAAAATATTGATTTTAATACAAATATTATTGGTGGAGGGGCAGGAGTTCTTGAAGATAAAACAAAAAAAGTGCTTTTTAATAATGAAGGCTTTTTTTCTGATTCGGCTATATTATTATTTTTAAATAAAAAAATAAAATCATCTTCAAAATATGGTTGGGAGTATTTATCTGGACCGTATATTGTAACCTCTAATGAAAAAAATCTTCTAAAAACAATTGATTACATTGATGCTCTCGAACTTTATAAAGATGTTGTAAAAGAAGATTGTGGTCTTACTTTAACAAAAGATAATTTTTCGGATATTTCAAAGAATTATCCAATAGGTATTATTAAATATACAGGGGATGAAATACTTAGAGATCCTATCTGCTTTGAAAATGGCAATTTAATTTTAATAGCTGAAATTAGAGCTAATTCAATAGTAAATATTTTAAAAGGTAATAAGAATAATTTAATCAATGCAGCTAGCGAAGGGGCAAAAGAAGCATTAGATGAAAATAGTAATTTAGCAATAGTCTTTAATTGTATAACAAGAAAGACTTTTTTAGAAGAAGATTTTGAAAAAGAGTTAGATTCTATATATAAAGAAATAAAAACAAATAATATGATAGGTGTTATTACTGTTTGTGAAATAGCAAATAAAGGGAATAAATATATAAACCTTTTAAATAAAGCATGTGTAATTGGAGGAATATGATTTTAAATAAACTATCAATTTCTTATAAATGTCAAAGTTCAATTGGCAATAGTTTAAAATTAGAAGAGATGATAAAAGAAGTTTTAGTAACTTTTTTAGAAGAAACAGAAGCTATATACGGGAGTTTTTATTTATTAGAAAATAATACACCTCAATTTATTTTGTCTATGGGAAAAAAGATTGATTGTAAAATTGATGCATTATTAGATAAATTTATAGAAAATGAAATTAATATTTGTAAATATGATGATAATCTAAATTTGTTTTTATATAGATTAGAAAAAGGTTTACTGATTTTTATTTATGATGAAAGTATTGATCTTCATGTTATTAAATCAATTTTGGAAAGTTTAAGAAAAAAATTAAATATTAGTATAAATTCTTGTTTAAATGTAAAAGATTTAGAAGATAAAAATTTAAAACTAAATAGCTTAACTATTAATCTACAAGATAAAGTAAATGAAGCTGTAATATTAAATAAGAAAAAAGATAAACAGATGTTTGAGCAAATGAAAATGGCTCAAATGGGTGAATTAATTGGTAATATTGCACATCAATGGAGACAACCCCTTAGTATAATATCAACTGTTGCAAGTGCGATGAAACTAAAAAAAGAGATGGATATTTTAGATAATAAAGATTTTTTTGATTATACAAATAAAATTGTTGATAATACTCAATTACTTTCTACTACTATAGATGAATTTAGTGATTATATAAAAGAAACTAGTAATGAGAAAGAGATTTTAATTCAAGAAAGAGTTAAAATAGCAATAAAAATAATTGAATCTAGTTTTATAATGAAAAAAATAAAAATAATTGAAAATTATATGGAAAAAGAGACTATTTATTTTAAATTAATATCTGGAGAATTATTACAAGTTTTAATATCAATTTTAAATAATTCAAAAGATGCTTTTAATGATAAAAGTATAGAAAATAAATGGATAAAATATTCTGTAAAAAAAGAAGAAAAGAGTTTTTTAATAACAATTGAAGATAATGCAGGTGGAATTCCTCCTGATATATTAGATAAAATTTTTAATCCATATTTTACAACAAAACACCAAGATCAAGGGACAGGGATAGGTTTATATAATTGTTATAATATTGTAAGCAACCATCTTAATGGAAAGTTATATGCAGTAAATACATTACATGGAGTGAAATTTACAATCAACTTACCTTATCAAATAAGTTGATTTGTAAATTAAGATAAATCAATATTTACTTTAACATATTAGTTATACTCTTTTAGCTATAATCAATAAATTTAATAAAAGGTTTTATTTGAAAGTAGGTGTGTTTGATTCGGGGCTTGGTGGATTAACTGTTGTGAGTGCTATCCAAAAAGTTTTCAAAGGTGCAGATGTTTTTTATATAGCTGATACTTCATATGCTCCTTATGGAGAAAAAACACCCCAACAAATTTTAGAACGCTGTGATAATATTACAAAATATTTATTAGAAAATCATGGAATAGAAGCTTTAATAGTTGCATGTAATACTGCTACTTCTGCTGCTATTAAACATTTAAGAGATAAATTCCCTTTTTTGATAGTTATAGGAACTGAGCCTGGAATTAAACCTGCTATTTTAATTACTAAAACATCAAAAGTAGGAGTTCTCGCAACTCCTGCAACTTTAAAAGGTAATAAATATCAAGAGTTAGTCAATGAATTATCGACTATTAAAAAAGTTGAACTTTATGAACAAGCTTGTATTGGTTTAGTTGAACAAATTGAGAAAGGTGAAATTAGTTCGAAAAAAACATTTGAAATGTTAGAAAACTGGTTAAGTCCTATGCAGAAGAATAATGTGGATACTATCGTTTTGGGTTGTACTCATTATCCTTTAGTTGATAATTTAATAAAAGAAATTATGGGTAAAAATATAAATTTGATAGAAACAGGAAATGCAATAGCAAATAGACTTTTAACTTTGAGTTCAAATAAAGGGCATAAAAATCAAGGTAATTTGAATATTTCTATATGTTATACCGGACAAATAAATATAAATATGATAGATAGAATTTTAGAAAATAAAAATATTGAAGTTAGGAATTGTACAATATGAGTGTAGAAATGTTAGAAAGAAAAGTATTAGCTTTAAAATATAGACCGCATAGATTTGAAGATTTAGTAGGTCAAAGTACTGTATCTCAAACTTTATCATTAGCATTAGATTCTAATAGATTATCACATGCATATTTATTTAGTGGATTAAGAGGAAGTGGGAAAACTTCAACTGCAAGAATTATGGCTAAAGCACTTTTATGTTCAGATGGTCCAACATCAAAACCTTGCGAAGTTTGTAATAATTGTGTCAGTACAAATGCAAATAGACATTTAGATGTAATTGAAATGGATGCTGCTTCTAATCGTGGAATTGATGATATAAAAGATTTGATAGAACATACAAAATACAAACCAAGTTCAGCACGATTTAAGGTATTTATAATCGATGAAGTTCATATGCTTACTACTCAAGCATTTAATGCTTTGCTTAAAACATTAGAAGAACCTCCTGGTTTTGTTAAATTTATTTTAGCAACAACAGATCCTTTAAAATTACCTGCAACAATTTTGAGTAGAACTCAACATTTTAGATTTAATAAGATTTCAAATACAGATGTTATTCATCATTTATCACATATATTAAATGAAGAGAATATTGAGTTTGATACGGATGCTTTAGAAATAATTGCAAGAAGTGGACACGGAAGTCTACGAGATACTCTAACTTTATTAGATCAAGCAATTATTTTCTCACGTGGAAGAATAACTACTTTAACCGTTGTTGATATGTTAGGACTTATTGATCCAAAGGTTATGGATGATGTATTTTCTGTAGTTTTAAATAAAGGTGAGATAACACCAATTATAAAAGAGCTAGAAAATTATGATGTTTCCCAAATATGTGATGAAATGGCAACTTACTTAAAACATAAAATGATGGCTAAAGATGCAAAGTTTGATTTACTTTTATTTGATAGATTTTTTAGAATATTAGGCGATGCAAAACATCTTTTATCAATAAACTCTGATGGTGGTTTTGTATTAATTTTAACATTAATGAAAATGATTGAAGCTACTAACATAAAAACAATAGAAGAGATAATTTCTCAAATTGAAGATATTAATCCTAAAGCAGATACTGAAAAAGCAAGAATAGTTAATATTGAAAAGAAACCTATTATAAGCAAAGAAGAAGTTCCTTCTGTTAAATCAAATATAACTGAAGAAATAATGGAAAATATACGTGAGACAAAAATTGAAAAAGTGACAGAAGCGGATAAGATTTTAATTGAAACTACTTCTATGGTAGATTTATCAATAATTAATTCAATTCCTGAAGTATCTTATCCTACGCCATTTGATGATTTACCTACAAGTAAAGAAGAAGCACTTAATCATGAGAAAAAGATTGAATCAGAGTTAAGTAAAAATGAAATAATTGATTATCCAATAGTTAGTTCAGAAATAAAAGTTGAAGAAATTATTGAAGAACATAAAGAAATAAATATATCTCAAGAAGTTGAAGTTATTCCAATTGAAGAACCACAACTTGAAGAAAAAAATGAATTATATGAACAATTAACATCAAAAGTTTATGATCGAGATTATTCTTTAGGAGAATGTTTTGAGCAAAACTTTATTTTTAATGGACATAAAGATAATAAACTTTCAATAATATCTT
>Ga0105358_10000206_pt1 | contig 27289 bp, 20 predicted proteins | sample GOMGulsemesocosm_5_FD_83509 | JGI IMG/M metagenome (GOLD analysis project Ga0105358, IMG submission 83509) | Methane-oxidizing microbial communities from mesocosms in the Gulf of Mexico - GOM15C Gulf of Mexico | ecosystem: Environmental > Aquatic > Marine > Cold seeps | place: Gulf of Mexico... | reverse complement strand
TTCAAAGTGAGAACAGAGTGTAAGATATTGGTTTTACGGTGGAATAGAAAAATCTTAGTTGCACCCTTAGGTTCAGCGGGTATTTTTCTAACCGCTGTAGAATCAAGAGCTTGCGCTATGTGGCGCTATGAAGCCACTGATTCAGGATTATGCTATTTCAACGGCTAACACCGCCAGAGTATCGCCAATGTTAATGATGCCGGGAAAGTGCCTCGCGGCGAAAATACCGTTGCACTGGGCAAAATAATGCTGTGGTTCACAGCCGGTGCGCTCTAGCGAATAAACCCTGGCAATTAAACTCCCAGCGGTGAGCGTTTCACCTAGCATGACGCAATATTCAATTATCCCTCGGTGTTCGCTCTGCAGATAGCTGTTCATATCAGGCATTTCTAGCAAACGCGTGCCACTGGCTGCTGCGCTTACTTCTCCTTTTACAATGCCACTAAACATCAAAAAGTTAGCAATTCCTCGATCACTAATCGCGATAGTATCAGCACTGCTAGTGCCACCACCACCTAGCTCAGTACTAACAAACACTTTACCCGCCGCTTCCACCGCCGTGTCATAGAGCGCATGTGCCTGCATATCAACCATCACTAGTGTATTGGGTGCGCCAAAACTTTTTGCAGCGGCAATACAGCGCGCTTCTTGGCTTTTATCCGCGAGTCGATGGGCCGCGGCAAAGGGAATAAAATCCAGCGTTTTACCGCCTGAGTGAATATCTAAAGCGTAATCGCACAGCGGGATTAAATAGCGCTGGAAATAATCGGCGATTTGTTCGGTAATTGTGCCACAGGGATTGCCCGGAAATGCGCGGTTGAGATTGCCTTTATCGATTGGCGAAGTGCGGGTGCCATTTAATACGGCAGGGTAATTCATCATCGGCACAATAATAACCCGCCCTTGTACCTGTTTGGCACTTAAATGCTGGCTGAGTTTTAATAAACTGGTGATGCCCTCGTATTCATCACCGTGATTGCCACCGGTTAATAAAGCAGTTGGCCCCCGACCATTTTTTACCACTGTCACTGGAATCATAATACACCCCCAGGCTGAGCTATCCTGTGAATGCGGTAGTTTTAAAAAGCCGTGTTGCACGCCTTCGCGTTCAAAATCAACACTGCTGGTCACTGAGCTATCTTGCATAGGGCGGTCTCGGGTTACGGGTTACGGGTTACGGGTTACGGGTTACGGGTCAGTTCAAGCCAAGTAATTCGATAAAACAACATGCTGGTCATTAATTAGCGTCGTCACCCAGAGCTTTATATCCAACACAAAGGTCACCGAAAGAGCAGCAAAAAAGGCTAACAAGTTCTTTGGTTTTCTCTGTGTAGCGCAGCGACTCTGAGTCCTCTGTGGTAATGAATTTTGGTTTTTTAGCTTTTAGCTTTTAGCTTTTAGCTTTTAGCTTTTAGCTTTTAGCTTTCTAACTTTCTAACTTTCTAACTTTCTAACTTTCTAACTTTCTAACTTTCTAACTCATTTCTTCACAAACAGTTGGCGCGGATAGTCACACAACGTCTGACAACCATCCTCGGTAATCACAATACTTTCAGTGGTTTCCATGCCCCAGTTATCCAACCACAGCCCCGGCATAAAATGAAAGGTCATGCCCGGCTCCAACAAGGTAAAATCAGAGTCGCGCAGGCTCATGCTGCGCTCACCCCAATCCGGGGGGTAACTCAACCCGATGGGGTAGCCACATCTCGCCCCCGCCCGATCAAAGCCAAATTTAGCCAATGTACTATTGAGTGCATTAGCCACATCCGCGCATGTATTGCCCGGTTTAGCTACTGCGAGCCCTGCGGCCAAGCCCTCGTTCAGCGCCTCTTCTGCACGCAAGTATTTGGCACTGGGCTCGCCGAGGTAAATACTGCGCGATAAAGGACAGTGATAGCGCTTGTGACAACCTGCCAATTCAAAAAAGCTGCATTCATCATTATTAAAGGGGCTGGCATCCCAAGTTAAGTGCGGTGCGTTAGCATCAGCGCCAGAGCTGAGCATCGGCACTATGGCGGGATAATCACCAAAATGCTGTTCGTGCCCCATCATTGCCACTCGGTAAACTTCAGCCACTAACTTATTTTTTGGTAAACCCGGCTCTATCATTAAAAAAGCAGCGCGATGTATTTTCTCCGCAATGCGCGCAGCCACTTGCATATACTCTAACTCTTGCGCCGATTTAATCGCTCGACAAGCGTTGACTAAGCCCGTCGCATCGACCAGTTCAGCCTCTGGCAAACTGCTTTGCAACGCCTTAAAAGCGGTGTGTGAGAAATAGTAATTATCCATTTCCACACCAATATTACCTAAGTGCAATTGACGCGGCGCCAATATGCTTTCACCTAAAAAACTCATCGCATGCAGCGGGGGGTTCATCACATAATGGTCGGGATAACCGATGATATTTTCAGTGTTCATATAGGCGGTGCGCTTAGCACCATTGACATCCATATTTCTCCCAAACCAAATAGGCTCACCAGTAGCCGCCACCACCACAGCTTGAGGGGTATAAAATGACCAGGCATCGTAACCGGTTAGCCAAGCCATATTAGAGGGGTCGTGAATGATTAACGTGTCTATTTCATATTTTTGCATCGCCGCTCTGACTTTTGCAAGCCGCTGCGCGTACTCCGTCAAACTAAAATGTATCCGAGAATCATTCATTGACTAGTCCTTATAGATTAATAGATTTAAGCGCCTGTTCCAGATCAGCAATAAGATCATTCACATCTTCAATACCTGTCGAGTAGCGCACTAAGCCCTCGGGAATTCCTGCATTAGCGCGTTCTTGCTCGGTGCACTCTACATGACTGGTCACCACCGGAGGGCCAACCACCGTCTCCACACAGCCTAAGTTTGCCGCCATATGTGCGTACTGTAATTTAGGTAAAAACTGCTTTATACCTGCCATACCGCCTTTTACACTAAAACTTAGCATACCGCCAAAGCCACGCATTTGTGAACGAGCCACATCGTGATGCAGATGCGTCTCAAGTCCCGGGTAGTTAACAACTTCAACCGCAGGATGCTGCTGGAGCCAGCGCGCAATGGTCATCGCCGACTGATTTTGGCGCTCAACCCGCAAACTCAATGTTTTCATACCCCGCAACAAGCTATAAGCATCCATAGGTGATAGTGATGCGCCATTAATTTCGCGATAGTGATAGAGCTTATTCACTAGCTCTGCACTACCGCAAGCTACACCCCCTAGTGCATCCGCATGCCCGCCTAAAAATTTAGAGGCGCTGTGAATAACAATATCCGCACCGAGCGCGAGTGGGTTGGTATTAATGGGGGTGGCAAAAGTATTGTCCACCACTACCAGAGCGCCTACTGCGTGAGCCGCTTTTGCCAGCCTTGCAATATCAACAATTTTAACGGTCGGATTGGTTGGCGTCTCTAGATAGAGCATAGTGCAACCTTTGGCTATTTGCGCCTCTATCTCCTCATGCTCTGAGGTATTGCACAAACAGACATCGATGCCTAAAGGTGGCAGGAATTCAGTAAATAACTTGTTGGTACCGCCATAGCTATCTTTAATGGAAACGATGCGATCACCGGGGACCAGCAGCGCGCCAAAAGTATTGCTAATGGCTGCCATACCGCAAGTGAAGCTAGTCGCAGCCTCAGCCCCTTCCAGCGCTTTCACTTTATCTTCAAAAGCACGCACGGTCGGGTTAGTGTTACGCGAGTAAATATGACCGGGTTCTTTTCCCAGTGCAACATTGTGCCAAGTATCAATATCTTTATAACCAAAGGATACACTGTGAACAACAGGTACTTGAGTAGAGCGCTCGTAGAGCTCGTGTTCAGTCTCACCGCCCCATATACTTATAGTTGCCGCTGAAGGTTTAGTATTGTCTTGCATGTTAATCTCCATCTTTAAGAATGGAAATACTATAGCAAAGCCATTACAGATAATTAGATCAAGTATTTACACTAACTAACCGCTTTATATCTATTTTTGTAATTTTGTGATCTATTAACATCACCAACAACGCTGAAGAAATTAATGGAGCACAAGTGTGCAATTAGACAATCAAGATTTACATATTCTAAGAATACTGCAGCTAGATGTACGCAAATCTATAGAGTACTTGGCCCAGGAAGTCGGCTTATCTACCGCGAGTGTTCAGCGTCGTTTAAAGCGCTTGCGCGATAACAAAGTCATCGCTAAAGAAGTGGCAGTAGTCTCCCCGAAAGCGATTGGCCAACTGATGAGCTTTATTATATCCGTTGAGCTCGAACGCGATCATATCAACCATTTAACAGAGTTTAAAAACCGCATTAAGAAAGAAGCTAGGGTACAGCAGTGTTATTACGTGACCGGTGAAGCGGATTTTATGTTAATAGTCACAGCCTCAGATATGGATGATTTCGAACAGTTTATACAAACCTTTTTCTATAATGACTCGAATGTGCGCCGCTATAAGACTTCGCTGGTGATGGAGCGCACGAAGGTTAGCTTAGCTCTAGCGCTATAGCATGAGATTAACCAACAATGACTTCAGCGATTGCCCATTAACACTGACAAGCATTGAGTTACCCATTTAAATTGTTATCATAGCTAATCCAATTTCAGATAGCGTTGACCACACTTTACAACAGCCTAGTAAGCGCTAGATCCGCCGAATGACAATTTGCGGTTAAGTCCTCCATTCAGGCTCGTCTTTATTGACTGAGTCAGGGACTTTACCCTTGATGATTTAGGTGTAGCCTCATTCATCTCTATTATAGAGCGCGATCATTTTATACAAGGACAAACATGTTAATTAGCGGATTTACTTTCCTGCGTAACGGCGCCATGCTCGGCTACCCTTTTTTACAGTCGATACAATCAGTGTTACCGATTGTCGATGAATTCATTATTTCCCTTGGCGGCTGTGAAGACGACACTTTGGCACAGCTTGAAGCTCTCGCTGAAACAGAGCCAAAAATAAAGATTATTCACACCACTTGGAACGAAGTCATGACTACCCGCGGTTATGTCTATGGTCAACAAAAGATGATCGCCCAGTTCAACTGTTCAGGTAAGTGGGCCTTCTATTTAGAAGCCGATGAAGTAGTCCACGAAGAAGATCTAGAGAAGATAAAACAGGCCTGTATAAAGTATCAAGATGATGACAATGTCGAGGCGCTGGTGTTTGACTACCTGCATTTTTACGGTAACAAAAACACCTACTTGTGGAGCCCCTCATGGTATAGATCAGAGCCGCGTATCATCAAAAACAGTATCCGTACATACGCGCCCGATGGCTTGTATTGGATTGTGTTAAAGTCTAAAAAAGTCGGCCGCTATCCAAAGGCTGCACACACTGGTGCCAAAATATACCACTACGGCTGGGTCAGAACAGAAGAACAGGCAAACTTAAAAGACGAGAAAATCAGTAAATACTGGAACAACAGTGCAGGCGACGAGTTAGACTACTCCAAGATAGACGCCTATACCTTAAAGGAGTTTAAACAGTCTCATCCGCAAGTGATGAACAATTTTTTAATCCCTGCCGAGGGGATTTTTCAAGCAGACCCAAACTACAAACTGAGCAGCAAAGACAAAAAGAATAGGTTCAGACTAAAAATCGAAGCAAAATTGAATCTCGATTTTTCCAAAAGGCACTACATTAAACTCAAGTAAGCAATCCATCTACGCTATCTATTATCACCTCTCTAGGAGGTGATGGTGGGCGTTAATTGCCCGGGCGATGGTAACCAATAACTTGGCGATTTTTGTCGCGCAGTGCATTTAATAATAACTCACCATTGTCAGCGACTCTAAATTCAGCGTAGACAGCTGCTTCGAATTCGCTAGCACTGCCCTCTTGAAAAAAGAACGCGTGTGTGGCCAGTTGCAACTTGTTATGGCGCACCCGGTATTGCATCTTCACTTGGCTTTCGCTCAAACCCTGCCCGTTATATAGATGGCTATAAGTGCCGACATTAAATGCATCGAGCTGCGCGACAAATAATCCCTGCGATACTTTATCGAGCTCGGCAATGACTTGGTTCTCCAGCGCAAACGACAGACGCATATAGTCCCCCTGCATAATAGAGCGCGGGTCGATGGGCGCTAACTTTAGCAAGACAGTTCTTCCCTCTGCTAAAATCTGCTCTTTGTGATAAATATTGACATTCACGGCAGCGAGAATGAATCCCATCATTGCGATCACAATCAGGTTTGGGGGATTTATAATAAACATACTGCCAAGCTTTAGTGACGTTAAGGCTGTTATTTTTTTTCGGTGGCTGACAATGAGTAACGCAACGCCAAACACCACAGCCAATACCATCAGTAGTATAGACTTATACAGCAACGTCCAACTCAGGGAGTAATAATACCAAGAGACAAACCCCAATAAACTCAGTATCCCGATAGCCAGCATTAATCGCCGCTGCTTTAAAAAACCAACAATAATCAATAAGAAACCAGCGCTAGCCCCTTGTATAAAATAACTCAAAACAGACAGCACTACAGCCACTAAAACTAAGCCCAATCCCAGCTTGGATGGTAATACTATTTGGTATTGCCCCCTAATCGCGTTGATTAAATAACATAGACATAAGGTCAAAATTGCCGTGCCCAATAGGTAGTGCTGCTGCAAGCCATCCCGCGTTCCATTAAAGTCAGCGAACTCATCTAATAGCCACAAGGCATAGTTACTCCCCATCAGCAGACTCATTACAAGCCCGAACCCTATCGCCTCCCAGTGCGTTTTTTGCCGCTTCCAGCGATGGTCATTCATCCACAGTCCAATAAACAGCAATGCCACTATTGGTAAGAACAGCGCATTCAAGCCGTTATTGGCCAGCACTAAATATAGTGCCGCCATGGCAAACCAGCTAGAGAGTACTCTGCTGGTAAAATTTGGCATGAGAAAAGTTAACCCGCCTTGCAGCAAAAAAATGCTCAGACAAAGACGCTCAAAGCTACTGGCAGAAGAGGGGGATAACTCATCCCAAAAATTATAAAGCCCCACACCTAACAATAACTGGCCACATAAATTAAAAGCCAATGCTAATTGCGCGCGAAAAACCTGAGATTTAGCGGATCTAAAAATGGCGAATGCTATGGCGCAACATACAAAACCAAGCAGTAAAGCGACCAAATTAGTGCTATCAAATATTGTATCCATCAGCACAAAACCGACAAAAACAAACAGCAGTAAAGCGCTCACCCAACCGGCAAAGCCTAATAGACAACGGATGTACCAAGGTACTTGTGGAACATCTACCACTGGCATTTGCTCACTCACTATTTGAGCTTGTTGCAACGCAGACCACAACGCTCTTTCACTTATTTGCATTACCAGTCCCCTTCTATTTCAGTGGCGCGCTGTGGTGACCCAGCGGCTCTCAAAAATAGTTCAGAGCAGCGCCTTAAATAGAGACCAATGACACTGGATAACAGCAATATATAAATGGCACTTAGCAGTACAAAAGTTCCAAATTCTGTATTTGTCTCATCCAAATAATGAAATAACAAAGTATAGCTAACGGCTAAAAAACTAAAACAAGTCACTGTGATGGCAAACAAATCAGTAATCAAATAGCGATAGATCAGCAAGCTTGCCGCTAGGTATAAAAAGACCCAATAGCTGGGCGTATTATATTCAAACAAACTAGCCATTGACCAACCACTAAGATAGACCAATACAACGCTGTGCAGTACTTGTTGAAGATAGCGCTGCCTAGGGACAAGCAATACCGGCAAGCGAGTTTTTGCATACTGTTGGTATTGACAGATGCACTCAAAAAATACCAACAATAGCGCATTAATAACGCCGAGTTCTAACAGCGAACTCTCTTGATACTCAAAAATAATCCAGCGACTACTCAAGTGTAATTGAGAAAATAATAGGTAGCTCACATTTAATAAAAGCAGCCAAAATATCCATATGACACTTGAGCGCCCCAACATCGCCCAAGGCGTCATCAGCACCCACCAAGCTGCAAACAGCTGCCAAGGATCGGCACCGGTTTGATAGGTTTGTCCGACTAATGCCAATAGTGACCCTGTTAATAATACCATCGCCATCAGTAGCGCTACTTTTAACTTCTCATTGGCACTGCAGTGCAGATAACTAAAGCTGATAATTAACATCGCGCTTTGAACTAGCACAAAACGCAAAGTACGCGATAGCGCTTGCCAATTGTAAGCAAAAAAGAAGATAACACCGCTGCAAGCGCATATTACCACCAACCACATAAGTGCTCGCTTGATAAATTGATACCACTGCAACCTATCAGGTTGTGCCTTTGCCAGTTGCAGTGCCTGAGCGATATTTTTATCCTCTATCAATCCCGCTTGTACCCAAGCGAGCACTCGCTCACGGTTACTTTGCATAATAATTCCTCGTTAAACGCGAATCTCATCTCTATTAGATGCATGAGTCAGATCTTAAATCATCTGAGGATTCATTGCCTGCATCCCTCAGTACACGATGGGCAGCTGAGAAGGTTGATTTTAACGCTGGTATTGTACTCACACAGAGACAAAGAGCTCTATTATGTTAATACTCATCGCTTAAAACTCTTTCATAACATTAACGATGCAACACTATTTTCCAGCGATTTTGACTGAAGCAAACAAAACTTTCACCTACCCACCAACAAAGCGCAACAACCGCTGGCTCGCACCACATTGGATAAGCAAACCTTGATCAATTGCGCCATATTCGATCACCAAACACCTTTAAGCGCACCATTATTGCGCACAAAAGCTCAGCTGTTATTTACAAAAACCTCCCATGTCACGATAATTTATACTGCTTAAGTAAAAACGGCATAACATTTACCTAGTTTTAAGCAAATAAACGATAATTATTTTTTCAGGCATGAGAATTGCTATAAGCCTCGATATTACTGATATTGAGCGTAAAATCAAAAAATTATTGCAACAAACCTAAACAGTAACGATTTGCATTAGCTTTTATCAATGTGTATTCTGCATCGCCCTGCTTAAGGAACACCCACTACACAGCCAGTAAACCTAGGCTATACAGTCATTTTCTTAAGTCAGCCATTAACAAAACAGGATTCTATATAGACCTAGTTCCAGAGCAATAGGAAGGTAAACATGAGACGCTTATATAATAAAGACGCAGAGCATTCGAGTTGTGGTGTCGGTTTTATTACCCATAAACATAGTCTTCAAACACATGAGCTATTAAACCTTTCTCATCAGGCACTTTGTAAAATTCCCCACCGCGGTGGTATGAACGCCCAAGGCATTGGCGATGGCGCCGGCGTTAACATCGATTTATCGGTCAATTTTTATCGCCATTTAACCGCTGACACTGCTCTTGAGTACGGCCGCTTTGGCGTTGGTAATTTCTTTTATCCGCTGGATAAAAATGCCCACGCAGCCGCTGAGAAAATCATTGACGATACGCTTCGTGAATACGGCTTAGAGATTTTACTATGGCGTGATGTTGAAGTGAATCCAACGGTCTTAAATGATGCCAGCGCTAAGGCGCAGCTATCTATTCGCCAAGTGGTGTTTAGCTGCCCAAGTACACTATCTACTCAGCAAGAGTTTGAAGCGCTGATTAACCAAGCTATCTTAGCTATAGAAGAGCCAGCTTTTCAGTCAGCACATTTACAAGGGTTTTACCCGCTTTCGCTCAGCTCTTATACACAGGTCTATAAAGGTCGCTTAAATAGCTGGGAGGTTGTGCCTTATTTTAAGGATTTACAACACCCTGAGCACTGCATTAAAACACTGTTTTTCCATACACGTTTTTCGACAAACACGGCACCAAACCCTATATTTGCCCAGCCTTTTCGCCGTATGGCACACAACGGCGAGTTAAATACCGATAAGAAAAACCGCCTCAGTGAAAATGCCATTTCAAAATCGCAAAACAAGCAGGTTATTTTCCCCAAGGGCCAGTCTGACTCCGCTCGTTTAGATCAAACCTTGGCGCGGCGTATCACTGAAGATAAGATGGATATCGTTGAGGCTGTTCTCGCCATGATGCCACCCGCTTGGGAGAACGATACCACCTTAAGCGACGAAGTGCGCGACATGCTAGAGTACTATAGCCTTAGCGAAGAGAAAAACGACGGCCCTGCGGCGCTGATCTTTAGCGATGGCATTAAAGTCGGGGCGCGTTTAGACAGGTTGGGGCTGCGTCCATTGCGTACGGTTGAGACTGATGAATACCTCGCGGTCATGAGCGAAGCCGGGCAAATTGATTTTCCTCCACAATCTATCATTCGTCGCGGGCGTGTAGATGCCGGTGGCATGATTGTTTTTAACCATGCTAACGGCGAAATCCAATATACCCAAGATGTCTTAAATGATTTAGCGCAAAAAGCAGACTATCCAGCGTTAGTTATAAAAACGCGGGTTAACTTAGCAGCTTTACCTGCATTAAAACTGGCGGATGTCAGTATTGGATCTCAGCTGTCTATCGCCGCCAGAATGGTCGCTTACAGCATGAACCAAGAGAGCTTTAAGTTCATGCTCGATCCTATGCTGCAATCGGGCATGGAGAAAATATCAGCGATGGGTTATGGCATAGCCCCCAATGCCCTCAACGAAGATGAAGGCGGTATGTCCCGCTACTTCAGCCAACGTTTTGCGCAGATCACTAACCCACCGCTAGATAGCATCCGTGAAGTTGACGGTATGACGTTGCGCGTAGCATTGGGCCCTAAACCGAATTTCTATCAAGGGGCTAACAGCAACAAACCGCACCAGCTGGTACTGCGCTCGCCTATTTTACAACTGCCGCAGCTTGAGCAAATTAAACGCCAAGACAGCCTTACAGTAGAGTCGGTTGAAACTTTATTCAGCCCTGATCTAGCAGATGAAGCAGCTAACCAAGCGAATCTGTTAGCGGCGATTGAGCGCGTTTGCTCACAGGTTGAAACACTGGCGAGATCTCGCTGGGAAGTGATTGTACTGACTGATCGCAACGTCAGTGCAGAGCGTGCTGCTATTCCAGCCATTCTGGTCATGGCAGCTGTCAATCAACGCCTGATAAAAGAGGGACTGAGCTTTAACTGCAGCCTGATCTTTGAAACCGGTCAAGCGGCTAGCACCCATGATATTGCCTGCCTACTCGGTTTTGGCGCCGCAGCCGTTTGCCCACTCAGTGTTTACTTCCGCGCTCTTGAGCTATCAAGTAATAATGATGAGGCACAAAAATTTTTAGACAACTTCCAAAAAGCGGTTGAAAAAGCGCTGCTGAAAACTATGGGCAAGTTTGGCCTATGTACAGCCGAGAGCTATATTGGTGGCGAATTTTTTGAAGCTAACTTCATCGATACAAAAGAGCCATTACTGGCGCAGTTCTTCCCTAATATTGATGCCCCTATTGGCGGCATCCGCTTTGCCGATCTCGCCAAAAGCGCCCTGACTTGGCACAGCAAAATTCACAGCATTCAAAAAGGACATGAAATCCCTGTACTGGGGCTCTTTAAAGAGCGCAGCGATGGCGCAGGCCACAGTTTTGGTAATACTTCTGTTCGTGAATACTTGAAAATGACTGAGGAAGATATTCTCTACGTCGATGAAAACGACACACTAGAGCAAGATCAGCGACTACCACAAGATGACAGCTATCGCGAGTTAGGCTTTGAGCGTCGCACAGACGAGCAACTCAACAATGCCACTATCACACCGGCATATCGCGCGTTTTGTGAGAACTTATATGCCGAGCGTGATAAACGCCCTGCCTCACTGCGTGATGTATTGCGCTTAGCCGTGGATTTTAGTAGTGCGCAAACCAGCAGTGACTTTACTCAACTGTTAGCCACCTTCAATCTTGAAGGTAACGCAAGCTATGCGGTACAAGGTCTAAATGCACAACATATAAGTGCTAATCAATGGCGATTAACACTTAAAAATGCGACAAACGATCAGTACCACGCTTTAGCGCAAGCCATAAGCCAATATTTCGACAATAGCGCTCAAAATACAGCACCTGTAAACGGCCTCAAGCTAACCGATGCAGGCTTAACGATGGTCCTTAATCACCAGGCACACGCCTTTTTTAGTAAAGTACACAGCGCCCCTGCACCGCTTGCACTGGCTCAAGTACAACCGGCCAGTGAAATCACACCTATGCTAGCATCGGGTGCGATGAGTCACGGAGCACTGGTTGCCAAAGCCCACGAAAGTGTCGCCCACGGCGCCAACATTGTTGGCGCTATGAGTAACTGTGGTGAAGGTGGCGAAAACTCTCGCCGCTACAATACGATTAAAGGCAGTAAGATCAAACAATTTGCCTCGGGTCGTTTTGGTATATGGACGGGCTACTTGGCAGACCCATGCCTTGAAGAGATTGAAATCAAGATTGCACAAGGCGCTAAACCGGGTGAAGGTGGCCAGTTACCTGCCGCTAAAGTCGATGTAGAAATCGCCGCCGCGCGCTGCGCAACACCGGGTGTTGAGCTTATATCGCCACCACCGCATCACGATACTTATTCCATCGAAGATTTAGGTCAATTGATTCACGATGCCAAAGCGGCGCGTGTGCGTGTCATTGTAAAACTGGTCTCCTCTGAAGGCATTGGCACTATTGCTGTGGGAGTCGCCAAAGCGGGTGCAGATATTATCAACGTCGCCGGTAACACTGGTGGTACGGGTGCCGCCCAAGTCACCAGTTTGAAAAACACCGGCCGCTCTGCCGATGTCGGTATCGCGGAAGTACACCAAGCACTGAGTGAAAACGGCCTGCGTGACAAAATCACCTTGCGCTGCTCTAACTCACACCAAACCGGGCTGGATGTGGTCAAATCCGCCTTAATGGGTGGCGATTCGTTTGAATTTGGCACCACTGCCCTGATGATGCTCAAATGCGTGATGGCTAAAAACTGTAACGTAAAATGCCCGGCAGGTTTGACCACGAATGCAGAAATGTACGAGGGTGATGCACGTGCGCTCGCCCAGTACTTTATTAACTTAGCCCACGAAGTACGTGAAATACTCGCCGCTATTGGCTATCCATCACTGCGTGCGATACGCGGTAAAGCGCAGTTGATGAGTTTGATCAACCACCCATCGATTGTCGGCCGTTTAGATATGAGCGGTATGCTGCGCGAAGTTGAGACGCTTAGTTATGAAAATCCAGTCTATTTAGAGGCGGATTTCACCCCTGATGATAGCTACTTAATCGACTTTGAAACGCAGTTTATTAAAGCGCAACAAGCGGCCATCAGCATTCAAGCCCCGGCCCTTAATAACTGCAACAAAACCACCACCGGTCAATTTGCTATCGATGTCGAGCGGATTCTCAACTACCAATTGAGTGATGAGCAAAAACATGCACACCCATCGATCATGCAACTTGAAAACGGCCGTTGGGTACTGGCACAAGACAGTGTCACTATTCATAGCACTAATTCAGCAGGACAAAGCTTTGGCGCTTTCAACAACACTGGCATGAATTTAATCCACAGCGGTACTTGTAACGACGGTGTGGGCAAATCGGCATCTGGTGGAGTGATCGTGATCAAGAACCCCAATAAAGAAGCACATCCTTTAATAGATAACGTGCTTATCGGTAACTTCGCACTATTTGGTGCCACCGGTGGTCAAGTCTTTGTGCAAGGCCAAGCAGGCGACAGATTTGGGGTGAGAAACTCAGGCGCGGTGGCGGTCGTTGAAGGCGTTGGTGATTTCTGCTGTGAGTATATGACCCACGGATCAATCGTCAATTTAGGCGGCTACGGCAAAGGTTTTGGCAACGGCATGAGTGGCGGCACCGCCTATCAATATGACCCGAGCGGTACTTTAGTTAAACGCTGCAGCCAAGACAGTGTTATCGCCATTAACCTATTAGCTGATAACGATCTGATCAGTGGTCAAGAGCAAGCACTACGCCATCATTTAGAGCAGCACGTCAAATACAGTCGCTCAAGCTTAGTTGAAAAGCTATTGGCAAACTGGGCGAGTGAGCGTCAACATTTTTATGTAGTACTCCCACGCCCAATCCTTAGCCACCAGCGCAGCGCAGCTATCTTAGCCAGCACTAAAGCTGCTCAAATGCAGGAGGAGCTCGCACGGTATCTAGCAAATGGGCAACTAGAGCAAATCATTAGCGGCTATCAGAACTTACACAGCGGCGGTGTAGCGATGTTTAACAACCAAGTGCCGCAATATGCTGACTATGACAGCCCACTGATCTTCAAATATGTGATCACCACCGGCGTACTGCGCAGAGCACTTGAGCTGGCACAGAAAAACAACCCAGCCATGGCTCAAACCGAGCTAGATACTATTGCAAGAGCATTGATTGAGCACAAAGATCGCAAGCTAGTCGACATGATTGTCAAAGACATGAAAGCAGCGCTAAGCGGCTACAGCGATCAAGCACTGGCTAGCCTATTAGCGAAAAAGCGCGTCAGCGATTACAAACAATCACTGAAAATGCGTGAAGTTTGGGATATTCAAGCGCTGGGGACAACCGCTTGGATCATGCAAAGCGATCGTCAAAGTGCCCTAGAGCTCGCTAATTATGCTGATTTAAACAGCCAGATAGCGACCCACTATATGCAAATTATTGCCAGTGTTATGCGCGCGCAAGCGGCATAAACAGATCGCAGCCCCGTTTTCCATAAACAGCTGTGATGATAAAAGATTTGAAGAAGTATTGGAGCAAGTGACATGAGTCAATTAGAGAACCAAAACAATGCCGGCCAGCAAGTGCCATTCATTCCACAGGACCTGCCCTTTAACACTGAGCAGCGCCAATGGTTAGGGGGGTTTTTAGCGGGGTTACACAGTAAATTGCTGGTCGTTGAAGGCCAAGCGCCGCAAACAATAGCAGCCGTCAGTAGCCGCCCGATCACCATTATTTACGGGACACAGACAGGTAATGCAGAAGCTATTGCCGATCAGGCTGCAGAGCAAGCGCGTGCACAAGGTTTGAGCCCTGTAATACTGGATATGGATGATATAGAGCTGTCGCAACTGACCAGCATAGAGCGCCTATTAATCGTCACTAGCACTTACGGTGAAGGCGAAATGCCAGATAACGCGCAAGCACTATGGGATACCATCAGCGATCAGAGCGCGCCGCAATTAACACAACTGAACTACAGCGTACTGGCCTTAGGGGACACTAGCTATGATGAATTCTGCCTCGCAGGAAAACTTTGGGATGAGCGCCTAGCCCAGCTCGGTGCTACGCGTATTAGTGATCGCATTGACTGCGATGTTGACTACGAAGCTCCCGCACAAGCTTGGGTTGAAAGAATCATGCCCATCATTAAAGACAAAGGTTCTGACGATGCTGGCAGCACAGCAGCTTCTAGCGCAGCACCTTCTAATACCATGGCCGCCAAACCTGCCAAATCAAAATACACTCGCAACAACCCTTTGATGGCAACATTGAGCCGTAAAGAAGTACTGACTCACACCGATTCAAGTAAAGAAGTAATGCACTTTGAGTTTTCTTTAGGCGATTCAGGGGAGAGCTACCAAGCCGGCGATGCACTTAATATCATCGCTCGAAACCGCGCAGATTTGGTGAATAGCTTACTGAGTTTCTTTGCTGTGGATGGGGCGCAAATAGCAGCCAATGACAAAACCTATACTGCGTTACTCACTCAAGAGCTAGAAGTGCGTACGCCATCTAAAGAACTGGTGGTGACAATTGCAAAACTCAGTGCTGATCAAACCTTTATTGATCTCACTAGCTCTGACGACAAAGCCGCATTAGCGGACTTTTTATGGGGCAAAGACTCTTTAGATTTACTGCTTCAATACCAAGGAGCACTCACTGGAAACTTCTCAATCGATGACTTCATCGCCTTGTGCAAACCATTAGCTGCGCGCGCCTACTCGATCTCTTCTAGTATTAAAAAGCATCCCGGTGAAGTACATCTCACTATCGGCTCGGTACGCTATCACGCGCAAGATCGTGATCACAACGGCGTTTGCTCAACTTATTTAGCAGATATTGCCGAGGAAGGTGATAGCATCGCCTGCTACTTCTCCCCGAATAAAAACTTTGCCGTACCAAACGATAGCTCACTACCAATTATTATGGTGGGGCCAGGCACAGGCATTGCACCTTTTAGAGCGTTTTTAGAAGAGCGAGAAGCGACTCAAGCCAGTGGTGCGAATTGGTTATTCTTTGGTGATCGCAACAGCGCAACGGACTTTCTCTATCGTGATGAGTTAACACAGATGCAGCGCAGCGGGTTATTAAACCAACTCGATTTAGCTTTCTCTCGCGATCAGCGCGAAAAGGTCTATGTTCAAGACAAAATGCGCGAACAAGGCGCGCAGCTTTATCACTATCTAGAACAAGGCGGCTATTTCTATATCTGTGGCGATGCCCTGCGCATGGCAAAAGATGTTGATGCAGCGCTTCACGATGTGCTTGCCCAACATGGAGCAATGAGTGCAGAGCAAGCCATTGATTACGTTAACGCACTAAAGAAAAACAAGCGTTATGTGAGGGATGTTTATTGAGCTGTGAGCTGTGAGCTGTGAGCTGTGAGCTGTGAGCTGTGAGCTGTGAGCTGTGAGCCAGTATGGCTTTAAGTTAAGAGACCACAAAATTTTTTTACCACAGAGCACACAGAGTCACTTCGCTGCACAGAGAAGGTCAGAACCTGTTTATCTTTTCTCTGTGTCCTCTGTGCCTCTGTGGTGATTTCTTGGCTTTTAGCTGTTAGCTGTTAGCTGTAACTAAAGCTTGAAAGCGGCTGTAAAAATGGCGCTATACTGCCCATCTGTGCCGCCGTTTGTTGCGCTTCATTTTGACTATCGCGCGCTTTGCGCAAACAGCATTTTCGATACAAATAACTGCGCTGCGCTTTACTTAGCTCATCTTGCATTAAGTTAGCCAATCAAATAAACAACTGTAATCTCTCTGCCTTTTTTTGCTGTCTATCGAATAACAGCGCCACCTTCTGTGCCGCGTTCACACACAACAGCACGTCTAAAACAGAGCAACTTTCACTTGCAAGGCGCAATGTACTAACACTTAATTCACTGCACAGTTCCTCAAAAACTAAATGATCCTTATCAGCTTGAAGGATACGTTGAGCACGAGATTGTGCAGTTTCCATAATAGTGTCAATTCTCAAAAAGACAGATGATAACAATACTCATTTTCACTTATAACCAATACCCAGCCATAAATTCAGCAATCTTGGAGCAACTAATTCATTGAGATTTTTGCATCCACAGCAGCTTATAAGCCAATAATTCAGCGATTAATGTATGTATTGTTGACTATTTCCCTCGTAAATAAACAGCGCTTGTTGGCAAGATTTTCGCTGTTTATCGGTCAGTTTCATGCCGTTACTCCAATAACCTGTTTGCAACGCTCTCTTAAACTCCTGTTGAATTTCAAAAGGTAAACTTGCGGCTAATTTCTCAAACATATTGCCTCACTATTTTCTGATTAAACTGCTACTTCAAACTCATCTGGTATTTGTTTTGCACTGCAAAAGGTGATTATCAGCAGCGGATATCTAGCGCCCACACCCACGTTAAATGAGAGCTCATTTCCAGATATCCGCTTACCTAAAGTGCTAATTAATTCACGGATATTGATACAATCCACTAACGATAATGATTATCATTATATATAAGTAACAATGCTTTACAATGTTGCCAGTGACTTTTCCCAGCAATATTGAGTGAATCAGTGTGCATCAGAAAAAGTCCACTGCTAGCACAACTTTATGGCTCGAAGCTGCATAAGTAACCTATCTTATATATTCAGCAGTTAAGCAAATTAGATGTTAAAGTCACCATCAGTTCTATCGTTTGATAGGCAATTCAATCATTGCCAAAATAACAACATGGCAGTGCCTATCTCCCCCCTTCGAGATTAAAGGTTTTTGTCACGCCCTCGGTCAATTCCCGACCCGTGTGGCGGTGATTAGCACTTTAGACCCAGTGGGAAATTCCAGTTGGTTTTGCTGCCAGCAGCTTTAATTGGTTTCTATAGAGCAGATGAGTACATTGGAGTAGCGATAAAGGTGCAATAGCTTAACCGCTTTTGAAAATGCCAAGCGCTTTGCTGTCAATGTATTAGACAGCGCTCAAGTGGCAACGGCCTACGTATCATCTGCTCTCCTACTCTCCTTGCTAACACACATATTAAAGCTACACTAAAGTCGTTAATAAACTAAAAAGCCGCTGTTAAAAATAGCGACAGTGAAGTTGATCATCCACCTGTGAGGATAAAATGAAACAGTACTTTTATGCTTTGCTAGTGCTTGCCTTGGGCATGCAATCGCTGCCGGCGGCGGCTTTGCAGCCACCGCAAATACAAGTAGCAATCAATTCATTTAACGTCAGTATTAGCTGGACGCCAGTTGAAGCTGCAGAAAGTTATCAATTATTTTATGCCCCTCACCCTTTTACCGGGCCTGAAACAATCGTTACGGTCGACTTGCAGGGGCTATCCCAGTTCGATGCAACGCTGTGGGAGGGGGCGGCTTTTCTGGTCGCCGTTAAAAGTCTCAATAGCTCTGAGCTCAGTGATTATTCCAATATCGAGTTAATTCAGCTCTCAGCGAGCCCCAACAACTTACCGGCATCAATCAATATGCTGAACATCCCCGCCGGCAGTTTTACTATGGGCAACAACTTTCTGCTAGGACCGCAGGCAGGACAGGCCACTGAACATCAAGTCAGCCTATCCAGTTTTCAGATGAGCGAGACCGAAATCAGCAATGTCCAATACTTGGAATTTTTAAATGCTGCACTGGCCCAGAATCTACTCGAGATAAGCACCCCATCAATTGGCGCAGATAAAGATAAGCAACTGATTATAGGGAGCGCTAGCAGCGCCTATGCAGGCAAAGTGCTGTATACCTTAAACGGTACACGCGTGATGAAAGATCACAATAATTTTGATGGCGACAACGATGAATTTACCGGGGTCATTGAACCTGAAAATCCGCTCAATATTGCCTATATCGGTTACGATGCAAGTGCGCATCAATTTTTTTTAAAAGACCCGCACAACAGCGGCGATTTTGATTGGCAACAACTGTGTGATTATTACAACTATAGCGACCAAACTCATGAAGATGATGTCTCGTTATTGTTGAATGATTTTTCCAGCTGGCCTGAGTTAACCGGTTGGTCGAGCGCCAACCCTGAACTGGCGAGTGCCCTTCCCGACAAAGCGACAGTGGCTCAGTACCCTGTGACCTTTATCCGCTGGTGGGGAGCCTATGCCTTCGCCGATTTTTATCAATTGAAACTGCCCTCTGAAGCACAGTGGGAATACGCTGCTAAAGCTAACAGTTCTTTTCTCTACGCCGTTTACGATGGCATTAGCACTGGCGATGCAAATTGGAACAGTGATAGCCTACATCCGGCAACTCATCATGTAAGGAATGTTAAAAGTGGTAGTCCCAACCCTTTTGGCCTTTATAATCTGGGGGGGAATGTGTGGGAGTGGGTGGCGGACAATTACCTCAGCTATGCACCAGATACCGTTACAGACCCTATCATAAGCGTCGAAGGCTCAACCACTCGCGCCTGGCGCGGAGGCTCTTGGAATTATCATCAAGCGACACTGGAAAGCGCTGCTCGTTACTTTGATGACGAAAATAGAGGTAACGATCACTTCGGCTTTAGGGTGGTTAAATAACTGACATTTAGCCCTTGCGCTGATCTGTTGATAGCTTATCTAAGTGGCAGGATAATCTCTATCCCCCATCAACAGCCCCTCTTTATGGGCATTAACCGCTTAGCTTTATGTTATAACAAAGCACGGCGAGCTGCTTGTGATTTATTTGCTACTTCTAATTGAAAGCAATACTGAGTGACTCAGAAAAGTTCAACGCGCATAAAGTATTCGCTTGGGATAGTCTCTTACAAATAGCCATTGTAATCTAACACCTAAACCGCTATTTTTCGTAGAGTGGCCTCGTGGCTGCTTCCCGACTAACCAATCACTGTTCTAAAAATCAAGGAAAATATGTCAGTCATTATTGAGCAAATAGACCCTATCGAAGCCGAACATCTGATACGCGAACTCGATGAATACCAAAGTACTTTATATCCTCCAGAGAGCCTTCACCTAGACTCTTCAAATACTTTAAGTGCCGATAATGTTCGGTTTTATGGTGCGCGAGAAAATGGTCAAATAATCGCGATTGGCGCGGTCAAGTTGTTTGCAGATTACGGGGAAATCAAGCGGATTTATGTACCTACTGCCCATCGCGGAAAGCGCTTGGCGCAAAAAATAATCGCTGTTTTAGAAAGTGAATTGTTGGCTAATGGCATTTATTTAGCACAATTAGAAACCGGCCCTAAATCAACCGATGCGATTGGCTTATATTTAAAGCTGGGCTATAGCGAGCGAGGGCCATTTGGCGCTTACCAGCCTGATCCTTTAAGCACTTTTATGGAGAAAAAACTCGATTTAATAAGCTCGTCGGACTAGTGATTTATAGCAAGGCTATGCATAGCCGATAGCATTTTTTGGGATGCATTGCTGTTGCCGTAAATAGGCAGGAAAAGCGACTATCAAAGGTGCTAATTATTTCCTCGGCTAGAAATATATCCGCTGCAGTTGCAAAACTGTTACTGCTCTTGGCATAACAGCCTTCCCTCAAACTGCTCGTCGACAATAATCATAGTGCAAGTAATATAATTATAAACTGTTATTCTTCATGTCGCTTGATGTCCAACTCCCCTATCAATTTCAACATCAAAGCTTGTTGTTGGTAAACAGTTTACTGCCGCTTTCTGATGCGGTTTTTTTTAGTCGAGCCCAATATGCAGCACCGTGGTGCGGTTATTTTAAACGGTGATCAATCCATGGAAAACGCTATAACGACTTCTTTGGCCAAATGGATCCGCTACATCCGGACTGGTTCTGCCACTCCAGTGTGACCGTCGCTACCCTCGATTCGCAAATAGCCCCACACCTGCTCAAGCAAAGTCGTTATAACCAAGAATTTATTTAGCCTTATGAGCTCGAAGACTAATTTAGCTGGATGGTGAAGTATGACAGCCTAAAAACTAACGGCTCACCTACTTCTTCTTATATTTAAAACTCAGGTATCAACAAAGCAGCGAACAAGTCCAAGACGCCCCGCAGGGTGCTTACGTTTAAAAGAAAGCTAAGCGGCCAACAGAGCTGAAATCTTGTTTCAGCTAAACAGAAATGAAACTTGTTTCATCTGTATTTACTTTGTCAGAACGCTTGTAAAGGACTGACCATTCACATCCATTCTTTCGCGGATTTAATCGCTTAGTTATCCACAGGAAACATTTGGGGACTTATTCGCTACTCCCCTAAGGCAGTTTTAGAGTAGCGACGGATTGTATTAGTGAGATAATTTCGTCTGTCATTACTTCGGGGTCTATCGTCTCTGGTGTAAATGAAGCTCGCAGATGAGCAATTGCTGGGGTGAGTTCGGTAAGCAAGTTAAGGTGCGGATGATCATCGCCTATGATGCGTGCGATAGTGCTCCTTAAATATTCTAGACTGTAGCCTGCCTTGACCGCTTCTTCAATTCTAGAGTCAGAGCGCATTGCTGAGATAAGCCCGGGGACGAGATCGGGCTTTTCAAAGGCACTGAAGCATTTGGATTTAACCAATTCCCGCAAGTCCGCAACCGGATCATCGGTTACTTTTGCCATCGTAACTGGCATGCTACGGATTGCTTCAGCAACCAGTATTTCCTTCTTCGCCCAGCGCCGATAAATAGCGCCGGTACCTGAGCCTGCTCGATCAGCCACATCTTGAATACGGAATTTGTCATAGCCAACCTCAAGTAACAACTCAATGGCTGCCTGTATTATTGACTCTGTACGGCCTTCATCACGCTTTCGTCCTCTGGTTTTATCAGGACGTATAGATTTGTCTAGTTTCATAGGCGGCATGTTAGCAGAAAGGTAATATTGCGGAAACAGTTTTATAGCACCCTCATTAACGGAAATTAATATTTCCGGAAATATTGCATTCCGTAATTTAATACTCCATAATCCAGCTTCTTAAATAAACACCGAAAGGAGAGTACTCGTGGCCCTACAATTGACATTAAAGTGTGACATCAACCTGGAATTTGCGATTGGCAAAGTAACTAAAGGCAAAGAAATGCAGGTTTTCGGAGAATACTTTCCTTTAATAAATCCGCTACTGGCGGAATTTGCGACTAGCCAACTAGCTTCTTTTTCTATCATCGATACTAACAGGACTGGCGTAGTAGCAGAAATGGGATCACTAACCAACTGGTCTTCTGCTGATGACTACAACAGATTTCACAATGACCCTAGGTTTACTAAAATAAAACCTTTACGCGATAATGCACTTGACCTGCTCTGGGATGGTCACTTTTTTACTTCAGTGGACAAAGTTGTCAATATAGATACCGATGTTGACTATGCATTAGTCATAGCTGAAGGTGTTCATATTAGCTCAGATCCTATTCACGACTTACCCTTTGCAACTGATAGCCCTAAGCAAGCCTATGCAGGTAAATCGATGACTCTGCATCTGTGGAATAATAATGCAGAGCAGCTGTTAACAACTCCTATGAATGAAGCTGAAGTGTTCCGCATTCGTTTCAACGCGCCTGCTCCATAAAATATTCGGCTCAATCAAGGTATAGTGTCAAGGCTATGCCTCACTCTTAGGAAGGGGAGATACATCAGTGATGTTTAAGCCTTAAGTTTATTGAGATAAACAAGTTAACCAATGGCAGCTTTGTTCACAGCTAACTATTTTTCGCTGATAGGCATGGAGGCTAACGGTCAATTTTAAGCATTTTACTGCTACTTTTAACTTCAATGAACAAGAGAGGATTACCCGTCAGTTTCAGATTAGTGCGTATTCTAAAGCGCCACAGGAAAAACAAACTGACCAATAAATGCACAAATAATTTGACCTCAATTAAGGTCTTCTATATAGTGCCCGCAGCTAGAAAGAAAGTCTCTTGTTTGAATTCTCCATTACGTAAGTTCACGTCCTGTAGTTTCCAAGTGTTACAAAATTTCAGTCTGATAGATCAAAAAATGCCTGCTTATAGGCGCACTTATATATTTTTAAATACAGGATAATATTATGTCTAATACAACTACTGGCACAGTCAAATGGTTCAACGAAACTAAAGGTTTTGGTTTTATTGAGCAAGAGTCAGGTCCAGACGTTTTTGCACACTTCAGCGCTATTGCTGGTGACGGCTTCAAAACGTTAGCTGAAGGTCAGCGCGTTGAGTTTGTTGTTACTCAAGGCCAGAAAGGCCCGCAAGCTGAGAACATTGTCGCTATCTAATAGATTGCTACAGCCCGGTTAATATCTGGGCATAAAAAACACTATGAGTAATTACTCGTAGTCACTTAAAGGGCATACTTTAACCAGTAAGCCCTTTTTTAGTTTTAGGCCGAGCAAGCGCTTTAAGGTCCATCACTCATTAGATATCAGTTAAAACCACTGCGCCAAAAAACTTATTACTGACGTACGCTGGGTGCCCAGCCTGCCGATTCATTTGAGCTTTGGGAATCCAATTAGTGGAGCAGCTTCATCGCCTTCGGTTATCCAAGCAGATGAACTGGAGCAGAATCATTGAGTCGCAATGGACGATATCGGCCATTTACCGCTGAGGGGGCAGTCTAGCCTTTTCCCTATAAATCAAAACATTACGGGGCAGTTTCGACTACGTCGAGTTCATTTCTTTTGGATGGGCTTAAAGAAACGGAACCAAAGAAAATCCCACCCTACTATTGCCTAAAGACACCTCCGCTATTGGCTAAATTACCGACCGTACAGATAGACCATTATCCATGGCCCCACTTCACTTTCCGAGACATCCTGTCTCTCCACCCGATAATTTAACCAATAGCTCCGGCGGTAATACAAGTGACCCAACGGCTCCGTCGGTCGATAATATGTACGCAATTTATATATTTCTACGAATAAAATACTACAGGACATATGCGGACCCTATAGGCAAGAGTGCTCCTCTATAACTTCTATATAAAACACCCTGTTATTAATTTTGCTATTTAAAGCCTAAAAATAGTAATTATTCTAATCAGGTTACAGGTATTCTTTACTCTACCCTTGCTTTTCATCAGTAATTAAGCAAGTTACCAAGTACTATTTCAACCGGAGCTGAGCATGCAATACCCTCCCGGTATAAATCTATGAATCTTTAACTTGGTCATATTATTATCATTGACTCCTTTGACCTGCCGAGCCTTAGAAGAAATCACTTTTACCGGCGGGCAACCTCTCAAACAGTATTCTCCCAGTATTATCGTACCTATATTAACCGAAGCCTTTAAGCGCAACGGCATTAGATTCAAAGCGGTGCATCATCCCAGCCTTAGGTCATTAGCATATTCAAGTACTGGTAGGTTAGATGGTGAACTGCACCGGGTTTATAATTTTTATCATGTTAGCGACGGTAAATACCCCGACCTGATCAGGATATAATCTAAAATGCTGACAATCTGGTTTGCAGTATTTTCCAAGGAAAAACTATTATTCAATACTTGGGATGACCTCAAAGAACACAAGGTTAGCTACTCACGTGGGAAGAAAATTCTAAATAAAATTCTTCCACAACATATACCTAAAGAACAGATATTAGTCGCAGACGATGATGCTCATGCTTTCAAAATGCTATCTGATGGGCTTGTAGACTTAGTGATATCTGGAAGTAGGTTAGGAGATCACTTGCTAGAAATTCATCCACAGTTTTCAAGTATCAAAAAAGTTAAGAAAGTAATCCCAGTCAGAATGTACTCCTATATACATAACAAACATAAACATTTAGCTAACAAAATTGCCGATACCATTGAGCAAATGAAAAAGGATGGTAGTTACAAACAGATTGTTGGGGCGGTAAATAATTCATTTAAATTCGATTAATATAAATATTTATTGCCGTTTATTCTCCGGAAAAATTTTCTTTATGGAAATATATTATTAATAACTAGACTATAATTCGACTTGTAATTGCGGTGCTTATAAGAGGTTTAGGGTGAAACTATACATGTGCTCAAATTTATAGTGCCACTACAGTTTGACTTTCTTTTTAGCCGCTGTTGTAAAAGGAACAACTATTGACTAGAGATGAATGAGTCACTACCTAAACCATCAAATGATTATTACCAAATCCAAGCCTTGCTACGACGCGGTATCTCGGCAACTAACATGATATCTAACTGCCGGTTTTAGGATTATTCTGCCTCTTTAAGCGTCACCCATAATGATGCCTCAATTGTTTTAGCAGCAACTCGCGCTCTGACACTTTTCATTGTCAGTATTTAAACATCCACCAGCGGTACCTAGATAAGTCGACGGGGATAAGTAAAAGTCTGTAAATTTACTTTCAAAATCATCAGACACTGACTGTGTAACTATACTGGTGTGCATGATTGCTTGCTGCCATGCTTGTACTTTGGGAAATCCCACCAATAAATCATGCTCAGCATGTACTTTAATGAGGTGAGCACGGTGCAGCAAAGGCAGCCAGGCAATGTCTACATTACTGATCTGGTCGCCTTTAAAATAGGGTCCCTTGCCTAGAACAGCCTCCACTTTTGCAAATATTTTTTGCAAAGCAGCGGTGCGTTTAGCCAACGTCTCTCTATCGGCACTGCGCATGGCACTGCACTGGCTCAAATAGTTTTTTGCAGCCATATAACTCCAGGCTCGATCAATAGCGCGTTGCTCGGGGGTTAAACCTTCTTCAATGGGTTGACTCACTTCATCTAAATATTCAACGATGGCATCGGATTCAAAGAGAGTAATACCCGAGTCGGTTATTAATATGGGTACTTGACCATTCGGGGATGCATCTATAAACCATTGAGGTTTATCCTTTAAACTGATGTATTCAATCTCGTAAGGAACGTCTTTTGCCGCAAGTAATGCGGTTACCCGCTGCACAAAAGGGCATATTTTAAAACTCACTATTTTCATCATACAAATCGGCTCTTTTCTAATGGATGTATCTATAAGACGAGCGATCTTAAAAAAAGATGCAAAATTATTTTTAAGGATAATCAGACGAGAATTAAATTTTTAAATAGAAAATCCGCCCAATGTGGTGCTAGCTAGTTGATTGCATAGCAATCTGCTAGTGCATAGCGATGACTATCTCTGCACTTCACAGACAAAACTTAATGCTGATGATAGCACCGCAAAAGGTAGCAGCCATGACAGTATTTGGGCTGAGTTTAATGAGGGAGGCGATTGTTCAATGAATAGAGTTAAGGGCAATAAAGCTAAGCTGTGAATGCTAACAAATAATTGCTGAGCGATTAACAAGCAGCATTCTAACAACAATCACGCTGATCAATTATTGGGCTATGTTTGCCAATATGTCAATTTTTAACTGTTCGGGATCATTACGCAGTGCATCAATAAAAGGTTTAGGCACCTCTGTAACTTCATCATATTTTTCAGCCCAGTCCATCATCGCCAACATCATCGGCATTAATTCAACACCCTTGTTTGTTAAAGTGTAAATAAATCTAGAGCCTTTCAGTGGATCTTGCTGTTTATCTATAATGCCATTTTGGGTTAGATCCGCCAGACGAGCCGCCAATATATTGGTCGAGATCCCCTCTCCTGCCTCGAGAAATTCGTGATAGTACTTGCGACCCTTAAACATTAAGTCGCGAATAATCAGGAAACTCCATTTATCACCAAATTGACTCATGCCAAAGCGCACCGGACAACCGGACCATTGTTGTGTTTTTTTATCAACCATAATGGCAATTCTAACCCATCAAAATAACACTTGCAATTAACAAGCTAAATCACTAAAGTTTTACTTGTTAATAACAAGTGTTTTTATTAAACATGTCATCGTTTGGGTGATGCCCAAACACGCTGTGCATAAACTTAATTTTTTAAGGATAAAAAATATGAAACTATACGCAATCGTCGGCTCACCCAATTCGCGCAAAGTATTAGCCGTTGCTCGCCATACAGGCATTGCACTAGATATCGAGTATTTGGATTTATTTCAAGGCGATACTCAAAGCCCTAGCTACCAAGCGATAAACCCTAACGCGATGGTACCCGCTTTAGTTGATGGCGATTTTAAGCTGTGGGAGTCAAACGCTATCAATCAATATCTCGCTGATAAATCTGCAAATGATAGCTTATTTCCTGCTGATGCAAAGCTGCGCGCTGATATCGTGCGCTGGCAGTGTTGGGAGCTAGCTCACTTTAATCAAGCTTTTGGTACACTGGCACTGGAAGCAGTAGCTAAACCTAATTTCATGAATATTCAGGGGGATCAAGCCGTTATAGATTGGTGCAAAAATCAATTAAATAGATTTGCAGCGGTATTAGATCAGCATATGCAAACGCGCCAATACCTC
>Ga0105358_10000200_pt1 | contig 27409 bp, 23 predicted proteins | sample GOMGulsemesocosm_5_FD_83509 | JGI IMG/M metagenome (GOLD analysis project Ga0105358, IMG submission 83509) | Methane-oxidizing microbial communities from mesocosms in the Gulf of Mexico - GOM15C Gulf of Mexico | ecosystem: Environmental > Aquatic > Marine > Cold seeps | place: Gulf of Mexico... | reverse complement strand
CAGAAATATGCAGTGACTCAGGGGGGATGCTTTAATCACCGGGTGGGTTTGTATGATGCTTTTTTGATTAAGGAGAATCATATTATGGCTTGTGGGGGGATTGGGGCAGCTGTGACGAAGGCCAGAGACAATGAGCTGGAGAAGAAGATTGAAGTAGAGGTGGAAAATTTAGATGAGCTGAATCTTGCACTTGAGGCCGGCGCGGATATTATCATGCTCGACAATTTCCCTCTTAACGATTTGGAAACAGCCGTGAACCGAAATATCGACCAAAAGAAACTCGAGGCATCGGGAGGCATTAATAGCAATACCATTCTCCCCATAGCAAAAACGGGAGTTGACTTCATTTCAATTGGCGCACTAACCAAAAACTGCGTCGCGGTCGACCTATCATTGCGAATAAAAAAATAAACTGGCTCTAATAAATAGAAAATAAAATTACATAGAAAACACGAGCAATGAATACAATAACACTTCAAGGAACAGCAATGGGCACAGAACTCTCTATCGTTTTGCCGTCTAAAAACGAAGCATTATCACTAACGACCTTACTGCCTGCAATTCGCCAAGTACAACCCACAGCCGAAATAATTGTGGTGAATGATGGTTCAAGCGACAACACCACCGAGATATGTGAGAAACTGAATATTATTGAGCTGAAACATCCTTATTCCAAAGGCAATGGCGCATCAATAAAAGCGGGCGCTGCAAAAGCACAGGGTAAAACAATACTGTTTATGGACGCCGACGGTCAACACAAACCTGAGGATATTGGAAAGTTACTGGAAACATTTCACTCCGGCTACGATATGGTGGTTGGCGCAAGAGACCATTCGTCTCAAGCGAGTTTTGGCCGAATGGCCGCCAATAAAATCTACAATCGATTAGCCAGCTTTATGGTTGGTCACAAAGTCCCCGACTTAACTTCAGGTTTCAGGGCTGTGAACGCCAAAAAATTCAGGAAATTCATTCACTTGCTGCCCAATGGATTTTCATACCCAACTACAACCACGATGGCCTTTTTTCGTGCGGGACACTCAGTGGCCTATACGCCGATAACGACAAACAAACGGATAGGGAAAAGCCATATCAGCCTGAGTAAAGATGGGTTGAAATTTCTACTTATCATTTTCAAAGTTGGAACACTCTATTCCCCGCTCAAGATGTTCACTCCAATTAGTGCTTTATTATTCGGGCTTGGGCTACTGAGATACGCCTATACCTTTCTAAATTACGGCACTTTCACCAACATGACAGCCTTGCTCTTTAGCACATCGCTCATAGTTTTTATAATCGGGCTGGTTTCTGAACAAATTACAATGCTAATCTATCAATCTGAAAAAAATGAACCCTAGAATTTTCAGAGAGCAACGACAATGACAGTGAAAATACTGCTTGTTTCTTCGTTCTTTCCTACGACGCCCAATGACGAACTTCCAATGTTCTTATTGGAGCAAGTAAGATCTCTCGCCGAATTCGATACAGAAATAACAGTGCTGGCGGCAAGTCGCAATGGGATCCTAGCGACAACGCTAGCTCACAACATCACCGTCAGACGGTTCAATTATTTTTGGCCCACCAACAAACAAAACCTTACAAACTTGGGCATACTTCCTGCTATAAATAAAAACAAATGGAATGCCCTTCAGGTGCCATTGATGTTCTATTACGAGCATAGAGCTCTGACTAAGGCGATCAGGGACGTGAAACCTGATTATATTTACTCCCATTGGTTCTTACCTCAGGGACTACTCTGCCACTTACAAGCCAGACGAAATAACATTCCTCATGTGTTCACAAGCCATTCATACGACGTGGAAATTTGTGAAAAATTACCATTTTTTGGGCGAAGAATTGTTCGCGCAGCGCTCTCATCAGTTAAAGCGGCCACAGCCGTAAGCCAGAGAACATTAGACGGAATATCGAGTTTTTTTACCGCAAACGAATGGGGTGAAATCGAACACAAATTCCGGGTGATTCCAATGGGAATTCACCTTCCCCTCGAGAGTGATATTTTTCAGCCAAAACGTAACACAGAGAGCGACGCCCTAACTGGGAAAAAAACACTCCTATTTATGGGGCGGTTTGTCAAAAAAAAGGGCATCCACACCCTACTAAAAGCAATCAGAACAATCACCATAAAAGACCCTACAGTTATTCTCGTGCTAGCTGGAACTGGCCCACTAGCCAAGGAAATTAAACGCTGGATTTCAGAGCTGAAATTGGAGCGCAATGTTATTCTTCCCGGTTTTATCACGCAGGAAACTAAAGAATATTACCTAAGAATCGCGCGGCTATACATTTTGCCCTCTATAAACATAACAGGTGGAGATAGAGAGGGTCTTCCAGTGTCACTCCTTGAAGCGATGTCTTACAAAAAAATCTGCATTGCAACCACTGAAAGTGGAGCAGAGGAGGTAATACGCGACAATATAAACGGATACCTTTGCGACGCTGGACATGAAAAACCGCTAGTGCAGAAAATTGAGCTTGCCCTCGCCGCCAGCTTAGATGAAACCCAAAATATGGCTGCTCTAGCGCGTGCCAAGGCTGAAGAATATAGCTGGAAGAATATTACGCAGAAACAATACGAGCATTTCTTTACCTGATGACTCTGATCATTTATCACAGATAATTGAAATCTGTTTCGTCCTCGATCTCTAGAGTATAGCTATTCAGAATGAAAATATTGACCTGCTACTACAAACCGAAACCAGGAGGCTTTTGTCGCCGCTATTTCAGATGTATAGAAGCTCTACTAGCAAGAGGGCACGAAGTTCATTATCTGTCACTTGAGAGATTTCCAATTGATCATGACAAATGTATTTTTCATCGATTTCACTGGCCAGCAAACAGCGAGAGTCTCCTTTTTTGGGCCCTGTGGCACATTGTAGCACCTATCCAGCTGGCCTATTTGACCGTTAGGCTAAAAATCGATCGACCATTTGCGTTCAATCCAACATATGGGTTTCTTCTTCAGGTATCAAAATTTCTATCTAAAGATAGGAGGCTCACTATTTTCCTACACGCTGACCCGATTCAAACACATATCATCAACGGTAAAAGTCAATTCATTATTTGGGTCGATCGCTTGGTGGAAGGCATGGGGATCTTCAAGAATACGCTCTATTCTGTATCAACAACGCCACTTAATGCTCTACTCCTTCGGCATAAATTCTTACAGCCTGCGAAAACCGGAATATTGAGAAACAATATAGAGGAGGACTTATTTACCTCACATAAAAACCCGCATTCAGAAGGTATCAATGCCGCTTGCGTAGGAATAACCGAGCCATTGAAAAACCAAGAGTTTTTAATAGACCTGTGGGAAAAAGTCGATCCAAAAGTTACGCTGAATATCTATGGGGCAGGTCCATCGCTCTCTTTACTGAAGCAAAAAGTACTCGACATAGGCATAGGGCACAGAGTGATATTTCACGGATGGACAGATATGATGCACGCATGGCCTGACATTCACCTTCTATTGTCCCCCTCAAAATTGGAAGCTGCACCAAACGTAATATTGGAGGCGCTGGGAACAGAGACCCCCATTTTTGCAAGTCAAATAGGTGCTCATAATGAAATGCTACCCAAAAGTTGCATATTAACCTTACATCCTGAGAAATGGGTACGCGCTATAAATGAACTAGCTCTAGCCTCTCCTCAAGACAGATTGGAATACATACGACAATGCAGTGATGCAAAAAAGCAATTTTCATTCGATTGGGACCAACGAATATGTGACATTATTGCTAGCTAGTCTCGGGGAATCAAAAAGCCTATAATTCGACTAATAACCCAGTGTCAATTTCATCATTCAAGCCAACGTCAAACGCAAAAACTCAGATGAACACACTGAAGATTTTACAAGGATGCACCTAAACCACACTAAGATTGGGAAGAATCCTATTTCAGTGGAAGCTATACGGTAGGAATAAATGTCACTTTTGACAAGAAAAATATTATTTCCCTATACTTTGTAAGTTTAACCAACACCTGAATGACAGAGAGTAAAAACTATGAAGTTTTTAGCAAACAAAAGAAGCGTGTGCGCAGCATTGATTCTGCTATTTTTACCCGCGAGTTATGCTAACGCCTATCTCGACCCTGGCTCAACAAGCTTAATTATCCAGGGCATAATCGCGGCCATAGCTTCAGTAGCCACCATCGCATCAATTTATTGGCAGCGATTGAAATCATACTTGAAAAAAATGTCCCCTCTGAAAAAGCAAGAAGAACTTGACCCGACAGAAGACGATAACCAGGGCAGCTGAATGGACATTTCAAGGATTGCAGGCTCATATCGCGACCCAGGCGGCAATGTTTATGAAATAGACAATCATATATATCGCTCGGTCAATTCTTCCAACAAAGAAATCTATGAAACGATGCGATCGGACAAGATTCTTGAACGATGCATCGCAGAAGAACTGATTATCGAGACCCGTGAAATAGATGACAACTCTCTCTCTTCCAAACTTGGTGCAGCCTATATACTTCAACACGAAAAGATCCCTTACATTAGTTATCCCTACGAGTGGTCTTTCGATCAATTGAAATCCGCTGCACTTCACCATATAAAACTTCACAAGTATCTACTCGGAGGTGAATACACTCTCTCTGACGCCTCCGCGTATAACATACAATTCCGCGGCTCGAAGCCCGTTTTTATCGATGTACTCTCCATAGTCCCTTATAAGGAAGGTAGTGTCTGGATTGGTTACAAACAGTTTTGTGAACAGTTTCTCAATCCTTTGCTAATGAGTGCCTACTTGAGCGTACACCCTAACAACTGGTATCGAGGATCATTAGAAGGAGTCGAAACGTCCGACCTATTGAAATTAATGCCTCTTCGTCATAAGTTAAACTGGAGGGTCTTCTCGTTTTTAACGCTATATAACATGACCTCAAAGTCAATCGCTAGAAACCCAGAAAAGCTGTCAGATAGTGCCAAAGAACATTCCACAAAAATATCCAAACAAGCATTGCTTTCAATGCTCTATCAACTGGAAAGCTGGATTGGCGGACTAGACCCAATACGGAGCAAAACCACTTGGGGAGATTATGCTGAAACCAACACTTACGTTCAAGAAGAGCGTGAAACGAAAAAACAGGCCGTAGAATATTTTACCAAGAATAACAAGATAGAGAGCCTCATCGATCTGGGATGTAATACTGGCGACTACAGTATAGCGGCTCTCTCTTCCGGTGCAAAACAAGTTATTGGCTTTGATTTTGACCATGAAGCACTCAGAAAGGCTTATCACAGATCCTTAGAGAACAATTTGAACTTCCTACCCCTGTGGCTGGATGCATCAAATCCAAGCCCATCACAAGGATGGATGGAAACGGAAAGGGCTAGTTTTTCAAGCAGATTCAAGGCTGATGGCGTTGTAGCGCTGGCTTTCGAGCATCACTTAGCCATCGCAAAAAATATACCACTGGAATACGTGATCTCTTGGATTATATCTTTAGCACCAAAAGGCATTATTGAATTCATCCCCAAAAGTGATTCAACTTTAAAGATCATGCTATCAACAAGAGAAGACATATTCCACGATTACAATATTGAACACTTTGAGTTTTGCATCAGAAGGTATGCAAATATTATCCAAAAAACCGAAATATCGAAGGATGGTCGAGTACTTTATGAATTTCAGAGATAACAAAGGTTGGCTATTTTTTCTTACCATTTTTGCGATTACGATCAGTTTTGAAGCGATTTGGCATGTTTATCGGGAGGAAGGTGCGAATACTGGACATTTAGCGACTGCTTATTCATTAGGCGCTCTCGGCATAATAATACTAGGAAATTTTCTATGCCTTAGCCTATCGCGAAAGGCATTCTATGTTCTATATTCAGCCTCATGTGTCCTAATAGTATTTTCTCAGAAGTTGTCGTTCTTTGAATACTTCCAACAAATGTCCACTCTTCACCTGTGCTTAATCGCATCACTCCTGTTTAGCATAACTCTAATATCGATAAGTGAACTTGACAAAGATAACATCCAACCGCCACCAATTAGCTATGCGTTATTAATTGTTATTTTCGTTGCTATGCCAATTGCTATAAAAATTTCATCGTCACCAATAGTCAAAGCTAATATTTTAGAGAATATCTCTCTGGAAAGTAGAGGGAATTTGGAAATATACGAAAAAATACAACTTTCTGCCACACCTAATATCTATCTAATCAGCTTCGACGCGATGATTACCGAAGACATTGCAAAACGTTATTTAGATCTTGACCATCTAAAATATGAAAAAATATTACAGGAAGATTTCATTACTCACCCAATTAGCATTTCGCCTCGGGTCCCTACTTTATCTTCATTAAACTCATTGATGGGTTTGGATCAAAAAGGCTTCAGCTTATCACCAGAGTATTTTGCAGGCCGCCTGCCATCACCAATAACGGCTATCGCCAAATCAAATGGTTACACAATCACTACAGGCTACTCTAGCAATTTTTTTGGACCGAAAGGAGGCTATATTGACGAATATGTTATATCTTCAATTAACCCTCTTTCGAAAACTATTTTATGCCTAAGTGAGACCAAAGGCCTAGTCTATTCCATTCGCATTTTTGGTGCGTGTAAATATATCGGTAAATATTCTGGCCCAAAACACCTTTCAACCAAACTGAGCTCCGGAAATGACTTGCATACCAGAGACTGGCCCAATCAGGTGTTGGACACAATACGTGAATTGTCGAAACGCGCTTCACCACAACTCGGAGTGTTCTATATTTACAGGCCAAACGGTCATACCCCGGGCAGCTATAACCACACCAACCTTGAAATGCGTGAAGCCTATAAAGCGTATTTTTCGGAAGGCGCGGAAAATCTTGGAGGGATATTGGAAGACATTAAAGAGCTAATTTCTGAAAATGACCCAAACGCCATTGTTATAATTTTTGGCGATCATGGTGCTTGGCTGAGTAGAGGCGTTGATAAAAACCAGGACCCTAGCTTCTATTATACTGACAGACATCGAGTTGCAGCTGGAGTATTAAAAAGCAACAATCCATGCGCAAGTAAACAAGCGCTATACTACTCGAAAGAATACACTACACCATCCCGGCTATTTTCTGGCGTGGTGCGCTGCCTATCTAGTAACAAGGGTGTACTTGATAAGGCGCTTAAATTTGACGACCCCGAGGCTGTAATTAAGTACACGCTGACCTTACCACTAAAATTCAGATTATAGAATCGATGGCTAACAGCTATAGCGTGAAAGACCAAGAATGCGCGGAAATTGTAGGCCCAACAGCGACATTTGAGCCGGCCGATAAGCCGGATATAGGACCGGTGACCATAACTCTGGAACACTAACCACCCTACGACACAATTTAGACCTGACTTTAAGTAACTCTCCGGCCTAAAAGAGTATGGAGCTCAAGATTTTATGCTTAGTCAAAAATCTACACAGAGTTTCTCAGCTTTTGGGGTGGACAGCGCCAACTCATGCGGTACCACCTAGGAAATATTTGTATTCAAAGAAGTTAACGGGAACGTATAAGCTACCGGAAGGGAAATCGTCAAACAGAGGTATTCATGCTAACTAACGACAAGTTCATATCAACACTTAAACCCGCCAACCTGCCTAATGCGGTAGGTTATTGGCTGGGTATCGCTGTGCATATACTTCTGTGTATCTTCCACCGAATCAAAGGGTATACTAGCCCCGGCACATCGCCGCAAACAGACGCCAAAGGAGCAGTTGAGTATAACGAAAAGGTTGTGGACGGCTGGCTTAGATATCTGGATCGATATTGCGGACAACCCCTTTCACATAAAGAAGCGAGTATTTTGGAGCTAGGTCCAGGACCCGATCTTGGGGCCGGATTATTGCTACTAGCCGAAGGTGCGGCAAGCTACACCGCGATTGACGTGAATCCACTTATAGTGAGGGCGACGAGCGGGTTTTATAATTCGATGTTTGAGGTAATTGAAACTCGATTTGGGCCTCAGAAAGTATCGACATTACGAAAGGAGATGAGGGAATTCTCTAACCACGATAGTGAAATTATACGTTATATTTGCCGCAGTGATTTTGATATTGGTATTGTGGGACAGGGAAGCATTGATCTCGTATTTAGTCAGGCCGCTTTTGAGCATTTTGATGACATGGACCGAACAGTCGAGCAGCTAAGTTATGTTATGCGGAAGGGGGGACGGTGCATTATTCAAATCGATTTGAAAACCCACACTCCAAAGCTGCGAGATCTAGATCCACTAAACATCTACCGGATTCCAAACTATATTTATCAGGCGGCATCATACCCTGGAATGCCAAATCGGCTTCGGCCCGACAACTATAAATCAATATTCGAGTGGTATGGGTTTACAGATATTCAGATTATATATACTCAGCTAGTTGATAGTGAGCATGTTTCTCAAGTCCGACCATATCTAGATCTCGCTTTTAGAAATTCAGATATGGATATGAGCGCTCTTAGTATGGTTCTTTGCGCAACTCGATAGACTCAGTGAGAATACAAAAATTAAGGCTTCTAATGGAAAATTGATGATTTCGCAATATGTATTTACCAATTAGGATATCCGCCTAAGTCAGGTACCTAGTACGGCGTATTGCCTCACCCTAACTCTCGTGAACACCAATTAGTGTCGACTTAAAACATCATTCAGCCTTCTATGTTCATACCGAGCCCGTGCAAACTATTTTTTGGTGTTGATTCCCCCCCCCCTGAAATCCGGCCGGTGGGCCTGATGAGATGTCCAGCTACTCCTGAATGGAACATTAAAACCTATTGAATAAGCATCCTAAATAGTTCCCGATCTTCTTTTCTAGATAGGTGTGAATTGTGCCACAAAAAATTAAAGTCACCCCGCCACAACGACCGTTTCTTTAGAGCCAACATAACATCACCAGTTTTCTGCGAATAACCAAGCCCCATATACTTACTTGAAATAACTGACGACTCCATCAAAATCAAGGGTCGCTGTTTTAAAGGTATGCCTGAACGTTTCACCCAACTCCACATTGTAAACGTTCTGGATGTCCCAAAACGAAATCCGGAAACATCTGCAAATGAACCAGAACTGTCATATTCTAAACCGGCAGCATTCAGAACGTCAGGCGTGCCAGCTACATCCCATCGCAAATAATGCTGCCTACCTTCCTTTACATCAATACCTAACTCGGCTTTACGGCAAACAGCTTCCAAAATACACTTTTCCATGCTAATTTGCTTCAAATCATTATAGGAATTGTAGCTGCCATGCAGGCCAATCTCATGTCCCCTGCTGACAATATTCTTCAATAACTCAATAATACGATTATCGTTCACGCTATAAATACCATCAATGTCCCCTGCGGTATTGGCAGAAATGAAATAAAATATGGCTTTTTTTCCTACTTCATCACAGGCGCTCATATACCAATCAAAGGTATCGAATGGATCAAAACGATAAATACCAAATTTACTAACAACTCCATTTATTAGTCGTTTTACAGGCTGAACAATCAAGCCACGCTTTATTACATCTGCAGCCACTCCTGCCAATAAAGTATTTAGACCTAAGCCCGCGCCGTCAAAAGGGTGGTCCACATCACAACTGATCCTCACAACTCCTCCCGATGGTTTTGTAACCATACCAGGCCACAATAACTCCATAAAGTAGAACAACATTTCTAAATATTCATCGACTATCGGCCTACCCACAAAACCACGCTCAAAAGCCAAGGAATATTCACCCAAGAACCGACCATGGATATCTCTCTGAGTTGAAATGTATTCCTCGTAACGTGATAGCATAAAAAAGCACGTTCCGAATATATCTACTCTTAGCGACAGGCCCGTCTCTACCACATCGTAACCCGACGTTCCAAACAATATAGGCAGGGGTTCTTCACACACTGAAAGATTAGCAGAAAGTGAATTGACATCCCAAGTCTCAACAGGAATTTTTTCAACTGTGGAATAATTGGAAGAGCTGGCTTCAAAAATAAAAATGTCCGGCAGACTTAAGGTGCGAGCGCCAGACTCAAGAAGAAAACCCGCTTTAGATGAAACCTTCAGCGTAAACTCAACATTAAGAAACTCTCCGAAAATTACGTCGCAAAGCCACTTCATCTCTGGCAGGCAATAAATAGGGATGTAAATAGTCAAAGGGCGATTTTTTCGGATATCATTCACAATTCAAAACCATACTCTGTAGCCAACTTAGCCCAACGTTTGAGATCATTTTTGTCCTGTATACACCAGTCGAAATATTCGGAAAATGCACCCTTCACTTGCTGGTTTACCGCTCCTGAATGCCTATCAAGTAGACGCTCTCTATTAACACCTGACACACAAACAAAATCCAAAAGCGACTTGGCAACATTAGGATCTCTAAACAGATCATCAGACCGACAAAAGAACAGCCGATCAGCACTAACTGTCCTTTTAAATTTTTCTATATTTTCATTGATGGTATTCCATTGCCAAGAAATTTTTTCCACTCGAGTTAATCCTGACCATCTCTCCGTGAGAGAATCACATAATCTTGGCTCTATATGCCCTGAACGTTCCGAATTCATGGTTTCATAATAGCCGCGCCGCATTCCACTTCGAACAAATTCAGCCGGCGACCTCACCATATGGACAAATTTTGCGTTAGGGAAGATCTGCGCAATAGCCTCGGCATAGAATGTAATTCGATTATTGGTCTCTACGTAACGATATCCAGCAGCATGAGCCCTATTCATCGCATCCATTCTAGCATGTAAAAAAGCCAATTTAATTGATTCAACACCTGGATTTTCCCGGTGTATCAAATAGGATTGATGTGCGAGTTCAGGGGCTGGGGAGTGCTCGACCCATAAGTCAGGATCAGCACTCAAAATTTTAGTTATAAACTTCGTTCCCGACCTGCCCGTCGACAAAACAAAAACAGGACTTTCTTTGATCAGACCTGTATATGATATATCTCTCGAAACACCATTTTCTAGAATTCTCAACTCCCTCCATTCAAGCTTCGCGGAACGGTGCATTCTTAGCATATATCTTTTTAGCATCGTAAGATTAATAACATTTACGCCTTTATTAGATTTCTCGGATTAGCATTATCGCAATGAACATTTATGAGGTCCGGCCAATCCACGTATTTATCTACGTATTTATCTACGTATTTATCTACGCCTTTGATTTTAACAACCACTGAACATCCCGGACTATCGGCTTTACAAATCGCACTAACAAAATCGGGTATGCAGAGACAAAGACAAGTCTTTGCCATATGGTTATGTTCCTCACAACAAAGGGTAGTACAAGATAATGGAAAAGCATCTGTGTATGAGGAAAAAATTGGAACCTTAATCTCGAGCTTTCGCCCGAAAATAGAATGTGATGATAACGATGCATCTTTGCCATTACAGGTTCGTCACTTCTATTTTTCACTCTATACCACCTCTGGTTTTCCACGAGAACGAAATCACCCAACTGCACTAGTTCTTGTAGATACAACTCTCCTGAGCCTATTACTTCCTTCTGGAGACTAGTTTCTCTCATTGCAGATATTCGCGACATTCCATACATATAGTGCTGATTAGCGAACATCAATGATACAAAACGCGAGAATGGCGGCATACCTGAAGTATCGAGAATACTGACAGGAACGGATAGGTTATTATTACTTTCATCTTTCCACTGCGTGCTTGCAAAGGCTAAGACCGCATTTTTGTTCCTATCCAACTCTTCAGACAAGGCTTTAAGATAATCAACAGACAATAAATCATGCCCAGCAGCTAAGACAAAATATTCTGCTTTCGCTCGCCGAACCAAATCGTTCCAATTCTGTATGGCTCCTATATTCTTTGGCCTTTTTATGTGAACGATCCGAGAATCATTTTCAGCAAAACCATTAATTATTTCGGAGCTACCATCATCCGAGGCGTTATCTCCAATCAGCAGTTCATAATCAGAAAAACTTTGTTTTGAAATATTATCAATCGTACGAGCGATATGCTCAGATTCATTATATACCATCAAACCAATACTAATTTTTGGCACGACGACCACCCTTTTTAATAAAACCTATCAGAAGTTCTCTGGGATATTTCACTGAAAATATGGAAAAGATCATTAAAAACAGCAACAGCAGAACCAGTGAAACCACGTAATAGCTTGATTCCACCCCGCTCATAAAATAATGAAATGTAAGTGCAAATAGGCATGATATTAGCACGACAGGCCCATTATCTTTTAAATACCATTCTTTCCATCCGCCTTTCATATACCGGTGATGTAGCACAAGAATATTGATACAAACATATACGCAATTTAGTATAAACCAAACCCACCCTGAGGCTATCAACCCATAAGTATTTACAGATACAATAAACACAGGAACAAGAAAGATAGCCAGAGTAATATTAATCTTAATTGCAGCAGACAACCATCCATATGCTAATTGGACTGAGTAATGGATATTAGTTAGCCCATTAAGCATCGTCCCCAAAGCAAGCAAACTCATTACGGATGCGGTCGCCGAAGATATTTGCAAATCACCCGTCCACAAAAGCAAAATTTCCGAAGAAAACACCGCTACAAAAACTGAAATAGGAATAATAGATACAGCCATCAACTGTGAGGCCTTATGATAGTCCTGGTGAAGCAAAACGCACTGATTGTTCGCAACATGTCCTGTGAATATTGGCCGATATGCCAACGCCACTGGTGCTACTAACTGACTAAGGGATCGACCTATTGTATGCGCTATCATGTAATAGCCGAATTCTTTAAGTGATATCAGCCCAGGTAAAAGTAATTTATCCAACTGACTTATACACGAACCTGCTATCGAAACAAGTGCCACACCACCTGAAAACCTCCACACCCGTTGTATTTGTGCTAAAGAAAAACGAGGTAAGGGCGCTCCCTCAACTGCCATATCGCTCCAAAATTTCGCTCTGTAAACCAGGAATTCAACTAATGACAATAGCCCCTGATAGAGAAAGAACACCTTGAGAGACGGCTCAAATACAACGAGGCAAAAAATAACGCCTACACCTCTCACTAATACGAATATAGATTCTGCAGCATTCAGCCAAACCTGCTTCTGAAGACCGATCAGACCACTCCGATAAAACCCCTTAGCCCATGATAGAGTTGCAGCACCACCCATAATTGATATGGAGGCACCTAACTCCTTCGTCGTTATTACTTCTGACGTAAGCCAGTTTTTAGCCAGCCAATGCGACAAAATATATATACAGAACATCGCTAGAAACGATATAAGAAGATAGATGCTCTCCAAGCTAACTGTTAACTCTTGAAAATCCCTATTACTGGAGGAATCTACATTACTCCTGGCCGCTTCACGCATCAGCGTATGACTGACTCCAAGATCAAAAAATGACAAGAAAGATAATAACGCGGCATAGAAACCTATAACACCAAAAGCTTCAACGCCGAGAAAACTTATGTATACGGGAACAAAAACAATACCAACAACGGAAATCCATATGCGGCCAAGGTAATTAGCAATGATGTTTCTATTTATTACTTGCATCTACCTACTCCTACAAACCGTCAGTTCCAACCTCACGGCTGTAATCGCCACCCACCCCCTATAGAGAAATTCTTTTAAGAAAACCATCGTGGGCAACACTAATCTGTAGCTTTGCGTGTAAATCCTTATCTATTGTAAATTGAGAGTTTTTACTTAAAAATTCCTTTGCCGCAATTTTTGGATTATTATTTGGTCCCCACGGCCTATCAGGGAAAACATCTTCTGGCATATCATCCACAAATGTATCAAAAACCACGCAATAGCTATCAATAGAGACTAATGGAGCATATGCCTCCAACTCAGATAAAACGTGGTCATACGTATGATTTGAATCAAGGCAAACTAAAACTCGATCGAAATTTTTGGCTATGCTTTTCACCTCATCAACAACAACAGTGTCTACACTTGACCCCTCAATCATCTGTATACGACTCGCCATTGGATGAGCCTCTATCGCACTACGGTTATGCTTTCGAATATCAATATCTATTCCCAATACTTTACGGGCTGACACCTTAGGATCAAGCATCGTGCCGTTCGCAATCGCATCACCCATATCCAATAGTGCCAACATAGATGCGCTAAAGATCAAGGAGCCGCCATGCGCTATGCCAGTCTCTATGATCAAATCGGGTTTTATCTCCCAAATTAGTTCCTGCATAGCGAACACATCTTGAGGATATTGAATAATAGGACGTCCTAGCCAATCGAAGTTATATACATACTTCTCCTTCATTGACAGTTCGATCCAACGACTAGACATACCATTTAAATCGCTATTTAGACCATAGGATTCAATTCTCTCGCTACGTTCTTGCAAAAACCTGTTTTCCTCATTCATCCGCTTTCCCCAGCAATACCAAATCTATTTCAATCGTATCAAGTAATTCGGTCAAATCATTCGAATGCAATTTCATTGCGACCTCCTTTTTGGCTATCTCGGGAATGATTTCAATTTTATTTCCATTAATATTCATAAAAGCACAGAGGTAGGGCGGATACCAAAATGCACGCGCGTGGCGATCAATTTCTTCGGCATCGGCATCTAAAGGTATTTCTTTCAATCTTTCGAATTCTTCTCTGTGCATATAGCGCATGGCGCCGGCTTCCTGAGGGATCAATGGGAGCTCTTCACCCCTCTCTGCCATATCACAAAATTCGAGAAACAACGTGATCATCTTCAGTTGCGCCTTACGCTCAAGACTAAACGAAGTTTCAAGTTCAATGTCTACAGTGAATTTTTCAACCTTTAATAATGGCCCTGTATCAAACCCTTCATCCATGTAATGACAAGTACATCCGTACTCTTTAACCCGTTCAAGAACCGCAATATTATAGAAAGCCCAACCACCGAATTCTGGAAGAGGTCCTGCATGAAAATTTATAGCCCCCCGTTCTGCCATATTCAGCGTATTTAAAACAACTAGACTCCTGTACATATAGCTAATGACAAAGTCGACCTTTGCATCTTCAGGGATGTCGCTTTGTGAAGACAAAACCTTCACATTTCTTGTCAGGGCGAACTCTCTTAATGATGGTTTTTCAACCCAGTAACTTTCGTATTCAGGGCTAACCACTACATACTCAACACACCATTCTCTCTTTATCAATACCGCGAGCGCTGCAACAGCACCTGGTTTAGAGCCTAGTAAAATCACAGAAGGCTTTTTCATTGCGCAGACTCAAAATATTTGACAATGCACTTAGCTACGTAAGCGGCAGTATCTAAAGACATCATGGAGTGCAATGGTAATGATAATATTCTATCTGCAACTTGTTCCGTCACACTTAAGTCACCACGCCTACAATCTTTAAATAAACTAAATCTATGCCCTGGTTGCCAGTGAATCCCCGTATCCACTCCTGTGGACGACAAGTACTCTCGTAGAAGATCGCGATGATCTTCTGGAACCATAATGTAGTATAAGAATGGAGTCACATCTTTGAAATCTGAGTTAGGCGTCTGCACAAGCTCCAAATCACCCAAAAGCCTAGTATATAAAGCACAGACTTCTCGACGAGACTGCGTGATTCTGCCCATCTTACCCAACTGCGCACAACCTATAGCTGCATGGAGATTTGGCATATGATATCTAAACCCAATATCCTTCACATCATAGGTCCACGCTCGAGAGTCTTGGTACATAACTTCAGACGGTTGAGCCATACCAATTAATCGCATCTCACGAAGACGCAACATCTCTTCTTCTGTTTTGACGACCAACACCCCACCATCAATGCATGTCATGGCTTTCACAGGATCAAAGCTAAACATCGTCACATCAGAAAAACTACCGACCATTTTTCCATTATATTTTGAGCCAAAACTATGTGCGGCGTCATGAATAACACGGACATCATGTTTTTGTGCAAACTGTTTTACCAGATTATGATCGCAAAGAACACAATCGTAATCCATCACGATTATTGCTTTGGTATTTTTTGTTACAAGGGCCTTCGCACTATCCAAATCTATACAAAGAGTATCTGGATCTATATCACAAAAAACAGGGGTTGCTCCGGTTGCAAGAATCGCTTGGAAGTCGGCCACATTATTAAACGATGGTGTAATAACTTCATCACCCGGGCCCACCCCCATGACTAACAAGCCTAGATGTATTGCCGCATGCCCCGTACTTAATGCAACAACATATCTATCATCGGCCTGAATATAAGCTTTTAGTTTTTCTTCAAACTCCCCAACAGAACTGCCCATTCCCAGCCAACCACGCTCAAGTGAACGGGTGGCCTCACCAATCTCTTCATGCTCAATCAAAGGCTTGAATACCGGAATATTTATTTTCACACCCTAACCTCATAACGCTCAACAGAAAAAACAAAGGCACTTACGTGCTAATAACGAGAATTAATCTTCGCATTTCATACCAGTAATCTCATCGTCGGTATAACCACATAAAAACTACCTCCCCATTTAGATATATAGCCATGATCAGCCTTAATTTCATCTTCGATATTCCAAGGGAAAATCAAAACATAGTCTGGTTTATATTTTTCCATTGCATCCGGTGAAAGAATAGCTATACGGCTACCGGGAAGATAACGTCCTATCTTTGATGGCGCCGCATCACATACAAATTTCAAGAGATCTGATTTGACTCCAGAAAAATTTAAAATTGTATTTCCTTTTGCGGCGGCACCATATGCTACAACCTCTTTTCCGTCTCGTTTTGCCTGCAAGAGAAAAGTCAAGAAATCATTCTTTGATTTTTCTGCCGCTCTCTGAAAATTGCGGTAAAAAGACACTCCCTCCATGCCAGCAGAATTCTCCACTTCCAACACCCTTGCGACATTTTCAGTAACTTGTTGACACTGAGAGTCCGATCTTTGCGCAAACACTCTCAAGCTTCCCCCGTGCGTCTCAAGTTCTTCAACATCAAAGACTTCTAGACCATATTTCTTGAATATACGACGAACAGTCGACAGGGATAAATACGAATAGTGTTCATGATATACAGTATCAAATTGAACATTCTTAACCATTCTGTACAGGTGGGGAAACTCAAAAGTTGCAACCCCTTTGAGCTTAAGTAATCGAGAAAAACCAGCGACGAAATCATTTATATCAGGCACGTGGGCCAAAACGTTATTCGCAATAATTAAATCGGCCGACTTACCCTGCCTAACAAGATCGTTAGCTAACTCACCTCCAAAAAATTTATTGACAACCGTGATGCCTTTTGCCCTCGCTATTTCCGAAGTATTTAGTGTTGGCTCAATACCATAACAAGGAATATCGCGCTGCTGAACATACTGCAATAGATAACCATCATTGGCCGCCACCTCTACAACCATGCAGTCTGACGACAGATTTAACCTCCCAACCATATCTCCTACATACTTTTCAGCATGCGATAACCAAGAGCTCGAGACTGAACTGAAATAAGCGTAGTCATCAGTAAAAAGCATCTCACGCCCGGCATAATCTTCTGTTTGCACCAACCAACAGTTAGTGCAAACCATTAGTCGTAACGGATACCATAGCTCGGTGGAATTTAGCGCCTCTTTATCGAGGTAAGCATTTGACGGTGGGGCCACACCTAAGTCAAGAAATGGTACTCCAAGTAAATTGCTACAATGTCGGCAGTTCAAAATTGAAGCCCGTGAAAATTATCATCTAACAATGGGTGGTTTCTATCACGCATAGACATGTCCAATATTTCTAGGGGCCATTGAATAGCCAATAAAGGATCACAGGGATTCAATCCGCATTCATCATTAGGACTGTAGGCACTGGAGTGAAGATATATAAGCTCGCTTTTATCTGTGAGTGCCTGAAAACCATGAGCAAAACCTTCCGGCATTAGTAGCGCTCGCTGGTTTTCAGCAGACAATACCGCACCATACCACTGCAGAAACGTTGGGGAATCTGAACGTATATCCACCACCACATCCAAAACCTTTCCCCTAATACAACTCACCAATTTTATTTCAGAATGGGGTTGATATTGGAAATGCATTCCCCGGACAGTTCCACACTCTTCAGTAAATGTATGATTGATTTGCGCAATTGGACCTTGCCATCCAGCTACATTCAGAGCTTCAGAACAAAACAGTCGCGATAAAAAACCGCGCTGGTCGGCTACTGTTTTACGCACAATAACTTTAAGCCCAGGAATTGGCGTTTCAATAATAGTAAATTGCGTCACGTTAACGCCTCGTACTCACTAATTTCTACCTCGCATAGACTTCTAACATTCTCTCCTTGCTGCTGGAGGAAATACCAATTCATGGTCTTGGTTACCGCCTCTTCCAAGCTCCAGTGTGGGCGAAAACACAAATCAGAGCGCGATTTTGCGATTTCCAAAGCAAGCCAGTCAGACTCATGAAAACCCTCATCTCCTCCACCCCATGTAATCGCTCCTTTTTTGTAGACCGCTCTAGCCAACTCAACAACCCGTTTAACGGTGGCGGCTTCATGCGTCTCAGGACCAAAATTGTAGGCGCCGCTAGCACTTGGACTCGACCATAATTTTTCGGCCAAAATCAAATAACCAGACAAGGGCTCCAACACATGCTGCCACGGTCGCGTAGCCCTAGGTCTACGTATATATAATTCTTTACCAGAAGACCAAGCACGAACTGCATCGGGAATAAGCCTGTTTTCAGACCAATCACCACCACCGATAACATTACCTGCGCGCGCAGAAGCAACGGCTGTTCCACGCTCCAATAGATATGCATCGCGGTAACTAGCTATAATCAACTCAGAGGCAGCCTTACTCGCACTATAGGGATCATGCCCACCTAAAGCATCCGTCTCTCGGAATGGATATTTTTGCTTTACATTACGATAAACTTTATCTGTTGTAACCGATACAACAACTCGGACTGTATCTATTTGCCGAACAGCATCCAGAACGTGAGCGGTCCCCATCACATTGGTATTAAAAGTGCTAAGTGGGTCCGCGTAACCGGGCAGCACTAATGCCTGTGCCGCTAAATGAAAAACAATATCAGGAGATGCTCTTCTCACAAGTTGTAGAAGCTCTCGTGGCTTCTGTATATCACAGTAAAAATTATCAACGGAATTTTTCAAACTTGCCAATTCAAATAAGTTTGGCGACGATGTAGGCGATAGACTTATACCAATAACATCAGCACCTAACCTTTTAAGCCAAATCGTTAACCAGGCACCTTTAAAACCAGTATGTCCTGTAACCAAAACTCTCTTTCCTTTCCAGAAAGTCGCATTTGGTAAAGACCTATCATGTTTACTGTTGCTAAAGCTCAATCCCATGTTTTCCATGGAGCCTTACCACTATCCCAGAGTTCCTCTAGGTAATTTTTTTCACGAAGAGTATCCATCGGCTGCCAGAATCCACGGTGTTCAAAAGACATCATCTCCCCCAAATCAGCCAATTTCACTAAAGACTCCACTTCCCAACTAGTTTGATCACCCTCAATTAAATCAATACATTTAGGAGAGAGAACAAAATAACCTCCATTGATCAAACCACCATCTCCACGTGGTTTTTCAGCAAACCCTGTTACCCTATTATCTTGCCCTTCTAGCGCACCATAACGCCCGGGAGGCCTAACGGCTGTTATAGTTGCTAATTTGCCATGCTGCCGATGAAAATCTATTGCTGCCGACACATTCACATCAGCAACTCCATCGCCATAAGTCAAACAAAATGCCTCATCCATATCTATATATTCAGCTACTCGTTTAAGCCGCCCACCGGTTAAAGTTCTGTCTCCCGTATTAACTAACGTTACCTTCCAAGGTTCTGCTTTCTGCTGATGCACCTGCATCTTATTGTTAACCATATCAAATGTCACATCGGACATATGTAGAAAATAATTCGAAAAGTATTCTTTAATAATATAGCCCTTGTAACCACAACAAATGATGAACTCATTAACGCCATGAGAAGAATAGGTTTTCATTATATGCCAAAGTATAGGCATCCCTCCGATTTCAATCATCGGCTTGGGTTTTAGATGTGTCTCTTCAGAGATACGGGTTCCAAGTCCTCCTGCCAGAATAACGGCCTTCATGACATATCACCCTCTTTAATTATTAACGACCCCATATCACTCCAAATACACTAATTAATTTTCATCTTGTAGTATAGGCGCAATATAAGCCCCTTTACGTCCAATCTACTCCCAGTAAAGTACCTTTGGCAAGCGCGGCCCAGCGACGGCAGTTGTTATAAGCTCCCTAAATCTGGAAGATCTAAGGTAATCCCCACCACTTAGGATCTAACGGAGTCAGGCATATGTTTCCAATTACGATTTACAGGATGGGTTTAATCTTACAAGCCATTCAAACCAGATCGTCAAAAGCTTGCTTAAGAACGTTTTTTGGGTCTAAAATTGCGGCCATGCCAGCATTCGCCTCCTTATTTGAATCAGCTGATACCAGCTCCCTTTATGCTTCAAGAGCGTCGCTGTCCAGCCAACAGTATAGTTTATTGTTGATTCCTCAAGCCCGACACATTTTTGCAACAGAACATTCCCCACGCGGGCCGCCCAATAGATACATATCTCCTACTCGGATGAGAGCTTACGCCTTATTTCCTTGACGCGCTTTTCTGTATTTGAATTGTCACATGAGCGCCCACTCGACCAGTTATAAATGGCAGAAGTAACTCTTATCAAAAACTGGTTAGTTGTATCAATTTCTCCAACCTAAAACACACCCACATTCAAATAATTGATATATTCGAAAATGCCCTTAATATACATAGCAATTGGTTATTTTCCTGATGTATCCTCTATTTCTTTATGCAGCCTTACTAACAATATCGACTTTTCCACATAAAGCGATGCTTTATCTTTAATTTCCTCAGGGCTGCAATCACTTACGTCGTGATCATATTGGATTATTTTATCAATATCCGGCTCCCCTTGCCTATAGAAGGGAAAATCCGCTGGAAAACCGACATCCCGGTGTCCGCTGTAAACGGGTAAACCATTCGATAAATATTCTCTCACCTTTAGCGTACAAGCAGAATCCATTCTTTTTCGATACAATGCAAATGAAGAAAGTGCAATACTACAAGAAGCGCTCAACGAATCAATAAAGCTTGAATCTCTTCGCCCATACACCACAATTCTTTCGTCAGTTTCGGCGGCGAGCTTATCTTCACAATGTAACGAGCCTACAAGATGTAGCTTGAACGAGACACTTCCTCTATAGTCACTCACGGATTTTAGAAGTAAGTCTAAGCCCTGCCACGGGGAAAAATCAGAGGCTACAAAGAGCATATGAATTGTGTCAGTTTTTCTATTTCTAATAGGTAATCGATAGGCGCCACCTGACCACCCATTGGGGTATAAGACATCCAGAAACCCATTCCCCTTGGCGTTCATTCTCAAACGTTCATATGAGGATATTTCCTCAGTGACTGATACTATACCGCTGACATTTGAAAAAACTACTCTTGCATTGATCCATTCAATAAGGTTGAGTAACCTAGAAACAAACCCTCCATTCTGTAGAATTTCAGGGCCTTCTTTGGTGTGGTGAACGGTGAGAACATTTTGCCAAGTAAACGAGAATAGTGCTTGGATGATGTTTGAGGGAGAGTAACGCAACAAAACGTATTCATAGGCCCCCGAATTTTTCAGCACCCAGCACTGAAATTGGATTCTTATTTTGAAATAAGCGAGTATTTTATTCTTTGGTAATTTGATTTTCTTTAGAAATGGAAAGTCTTCCTTCACTTGATCCGAGCAGAACAATATCACCCTGTGTGACAACCCCGACAATTCAGCAGCTTCAACCTCCCACCTCATTTGTTGAATTACCCCAGGGCTAAGATTTGCCATCATTGCTGCGTGCAGTATCTTCATGATGCGGCAACCACTTTGGATATTGACTGGACAATATGCGCCTGATCCTCCGAAGATAGATACGGCCCCATTGGTAGGCTTACAACATGCCCACCCAACCAATCTGTGGCAGGCAAGCAGGCAGGTTTACAGAGGGTTGCATAAGCCGGTTGCCGGTGCAGGGGAACCGGGTAATGGACCATGGTCGGCACAGATAATGCGGACAGGTTCTCCCTAAAGCGAACTCTATCCGGAATCAATATAGTGTATTGGGCGAAGACAGACATGCCGCCCCGCTCTACCTTTAACACTCTCACACCCTCCAATGCTACACCAACCTCCTCACCAGTAATAATCCTGGCGCCCGGAACTTCATTTAGTATCTTTTTACCATACAGCAGGCCGATTCGACTTCTCTCTTTCACTTCCCAGTGAAATTGGGTTAGTTTTGCCAGTATTATCGCACACTGCAGAGTATCCATACGACCTCCAACACCAATACGGGTATGCCTGTACCTTCCACTTTGTCCATGTGATCGTATTTCCCGCATTATGCGGTTCAATTCGGCATCGTTAGTGAAAATGGCTCCCCCATCCCCATAACATCCTAGAGGCTTTGTTGGAAAGAAACTAGTGCAACCGATTGATGATAAGCCACAGGATTTTTCAGTGCCTATTTGCGCACCAAAGCTCTGGGCACCATCTTCGATAACCGGTATGTTCCCATAACGTGCGGCTAGTCGGTTGATTGCAGGAAAGTTGGCGCATTGCCCGTAAAGACTCACAGGCATGATAGCTTTTGTTTTAGGAGTTATAGCGGACTCCAGCGCCGAAACACTGATATTAGCTGTTTGAACGTCCACATCTACAAATACGGGCACAGCCCCTAGTCGAACGATGACTTCTACCGTCGCTGCAAAGGAAAATGCACTGGTTATCACCTCATCACCAGGGCCGACTCCCAAGGCCATCAAAGAAATCAACAAAGCATCCGTGCCGCTGGACACGGTAATGCAAAAATCAACCCCGATATAATCCGCGAGCCGTGTTTCCACTTCCTCAACTTCCGGCCCCATAACATATTGGCCATGTGCGAGAACAGTAGCAATTCTGGCATCAATCTCAGATTTTATCTTTCGCTGCTGGGCGGCTAAATCTATAAACTTCATATAATATTCTCAACCGCCTTTATTTAGCAGTCTCTTTGTCATATCTCTTGCATTCGCCATGCTGTTGCATCAACGAGAAAAACGCTGCTTGGGTACTTAGGTATATCCATTAATTATTTTCTGCTTTATTCCATGAGTGACGACATAGTTAATCATGGAGTGGTCACGTTAAAACCATGGAAAACTAATTCTCCAACTATAGCCGAAATAAAACTCCGTCGATTAACTGATATTTTTGGCCCGTTGCTCCACAACAGGCCCGGCCATTACCCTGAACGGGCAAATCCAGCTTGTGGCCTGCCTCACTCACCCATCCCACCTGCTTCGCGGGAACTCCCATAACTAGCGCATAATTCGGTACATCCTTGGAAACAACAGAGCCCGCCCCTACAAACGCATATCGACCTACAACATTCCCACACACAACCGTTGAATTTGCTCCCAAAGCTGCTCCTTCCTTTATCAGCGTCGCTGAAAAATTTCCTGCCTGTGGGTGGGCCGACCGAGGATTAATGACATTAGTAAAAACCACGCTTGGTCCACAAAATACATTATCCTCTAAGGTCACACCATCATATATCGAAACGTTATTTTGCACTTTCACATTATCCCCAACACACGCGCGCCCACCAACATATACATTCTGCCCAAACCCACAATTACTACCGATCGTCGCTCCCGAACACACATGCGTAAAATGCCAAATTTTAGTGCCGTCACCTATGCAGGCTCCATCATCAATAACGGCCGTTCCATGCTGTTGGTAGCTCATACGTATCAACTCTTTTTTCCGATTTTATGTATAAATGGGTGGCAGTCACCATTAAGCCCAATAGGTTTTGCATTCCTGATCGTAGAGACAGTTTCCACCGCAACTCGATTGTCTTCGAGAGAAAATCCACGGCCAGCCAATATCTCAGCGTAACTGCGGTCATGGAGATCCGAAAACCCTCCAGAAAATTCAACTTCTTGCTCATTAATCGTAATCGATCGAAAGGTTCTCTGTCCTCTACCCCGCACTTCAATGGGGAGATCGGATTCCTCAACGGAAAGAAACCATCGAACACGAGCTTTATCATATTCCAAAAAACCACCAGACCTACAGTCGCCAGAATGATGAACAACACTTGCATTAACCTGACCAAAGAGATAGTGCAGCATATCGAAAAAATGTACGCCGATATTGGTCGCGATCCCGCCAGATTTTTTGAGATCGCCTTTCCACGAATGGTGATACCAATTCCCCCTTGATGTTATATACGTTAAGTCAACATCAACCTTTTTATCAGGCCGGGAGTTTTCAACAGTCTCTTTCAATTTGATTATTGAGGGGTGCAGGCGCAACTGAAGAATTGTATTTACTCTACGTCCGGTATCTCGTTCCAGCGAAATCAAACCATCTATATTCCAAGGGTTCAGAACCAAAGGCTTTTCACACACCACATCTGCATCGGATCTCAGAGCAAAGCGAACATGGGAATCGTGAAGATAATTTGGCGAACAAATAGAAATTAAATCGACTTTTTTTGCATCTTGGTTTCTTTTTAATTTGTCAATATAGCGGTCGAAGCGCTCAAATTCAGTGAAAAAGTCTGCATTAGGGAAATAGCTGTCGATAATGCCGACGGAATCATTGGGATCCAATGCTGCAACCAATCTGTTACCCGACTTTTTTATTGCGTGCATATGCCGTGGAGCCACATATCCAGCAGCTCCAATCAACGCGCAGTTTTTCATGTTAACATCTCCAATTACCTAGAGGTATCCGATTAAAAGTTAACATCAAAGCAATGATCAAAATCACCAAAATAATGGAAACATATTGTTTATAACATACTCTAGTAGCTGCACTATCCCCAATACAAAGAAAATCACTCTGCAATCGATTCGTTTTTCCTAGGACAACAAGCCAGCAACCTTCTACCATATCCAGACCAAATTCTTCAGAAAGTCATCGCCCAGAATTCATTCGCTGGATTATTCTCTCTCTAGATTTCATATAGAATTTTAGATTCCCTCGCCTGAACATTCTCTTTCCAGACTCAAGTTCAATGGCCTTTTCTACATACTCCAAGGCTTCACCCCACAACCCTGCACTGCCAAGCAGTTCCGCTTGTGCATGCAGAACAAGGGGATTATTGTTCGCTTTGAACGAGCGTTCCATTGCAGCCATCGCACCATTCAAGCCTCCCTCTTTGACATATAGTTTTGCATCCATGAAATTGGCCCTTGCCCGAACAGTGCCCGACACGAATTTCATTTTGTTGACGCCTAATAGAATGCGGTGCATGTCAGCAGCTCCAAGTCCTTCACATTCCCCATGGAGATGCAGGTCAACTAGCGACTCCAACAAAGGAAGCATCGTTCCATAATACTCGCTCTCTTCTGGATTTAGCATCAACGCTCCAATATCAGTCTGCGTCTCGAAATTGCCAGAACACTGCTGCAATACGGAAAACAGATCTAAATGAAAGGCGTTTGGCCACTTCTTTTTCATTAAATTTAGGTGCAATATTGCTTTCTCATATTCTTTTGCTGCGAGCAGGTGGCCGACATACATATCCTGCGCCCTAATCGATCCCGGATGCTCTTCAGCCCAAACAGCAGACCTCCATTCCGGGCGGCCCCAAATTTCAGCTCTCTGCTTTGTAATTATCGCCGATGTAATAATTAGTAAAACGAGCAGCGAACTCAACAAAGTGGAAAAACGAGACAAGCAAGCTAAGGTTACAAATAGAAGTATCACTCCCACAGACGGGAGATAATTGCGATGTTCAAAAAATAGCTCTAAAGGCAGAAATGTCGACTCAAGCAAATGCCCACCATAGAACCAAATACAGGCAAACACTAACATTGGCTGCCTATTCCTAAATAGTACCGCGCCGACGATAATCACAACATGGAAAATCAAAGATAGAAAAGTACTTACGGGCTGAAAGAATGATTTGGAAATCTGGAAGTCATCATGAAACAACCCCATTCCACCCGCCGCTGGATACACGATCATTTTTATATACACCACTAATATCCGTAATTCGGACATTAGCCGCTCATACAAGTCAAAATCTCTATTTTGATAGGGGGAAATTCTTTGGCTCCACGTGCCCCAAAAGTATAAACACAAAATCAATATGGGAATTGCGATCAAAGCTAATACAGTTTTATTGGGTGCTTTTCGTGCCTGGAAACATAACCCACACTCGCATGCGGCTGCATATACAAATATTAGGGCTCCGTTTTCCTTGCACAATAAAGATAATCCACCAAAAAAGTAAAGTCCCACAAACACATTGACCAAACCGCCTTTTTTGCCATTGACTAATTCATCTCTTCCATTCAGATAGAAAATGAGCCCACACAGCAGAAACATAGATGATAATTGCGTCATCCTTTGAATTATATAGAGTGTTGTTGATACATTAATTGGGGATAGAAGCCACCAAGCACTGACAAGCATAGCAATTTTGGCGGCCACATTTAGTTCATGACCCATACCGACAAATAATTTGTAAATAAACAAAAAGATTAGCTGCCCACACAAGCAGTGTAACATTAAGTTCGTATACAGATAACTGGAAGGGTCCCCCGGAAATGCCTCATCATTAATCAAAAAGCTTAACATCGATAAAGGACGACCTAAGACACCTGAATCATTTCCGAAAACAAAGGACATAAAATTCTTGTAGCTAGTTACACCCCCATTTGAGTTGAGTGCCGCAAGATTTTCATAATCATCAAACAGGAATGTACCCGACAGCCCATCAGAATAAATAATAACAGCCAAGCCGGTTACAATAAAATGGACAAATAGATAGGGAAATCGTTGTCGATCTCTAATTACTGACACCTATGTTTTCTCCAATGCAAAAAAAAGGCCTTCGATAAAGAAGGCCTATCAAAAAATAGAAATATTATCGACAGTTGGCCGGTCTATATTTTGGAGCCAAATCACCACCCGTACAAATCCATTTCACTCCAGTATTGCTACCCGTACCCTGGAATATAATAGTTTTTCCGTCTTCAATATCCTTAGTTAAGGTATAGGTCAGGGCGGCAACGAAAGAAGTCGAATTCGCAAAACCTACATCAGCAGACATGTAAACACTTTGCGCCTGGTCCGTATTAACACCGGCAGCATTGGTGGTTGTCGGCATACTGCCTGTAGACATGAAATACTCTGATAGTGACAGCTTATCTTTTGATGCCAACACCATAATTTCAGTCAATTTTGAACGCTTCGTATAATCCTGATAAGCCGGCAGCGCCACTGCCGCCAAAATACCGATAATCGCCACAACGATCATCAATTCAATCAATGTAAAACCTTGTTGGTTCTTCTTCATAATGTTTTCTCCGAAATTCACAAATTAAATTCTATAAGTCACAAGCATAGTAGCAAAGCCTATGCCAAACCAT
>Ga0105358_10000198_pt1 | contig 27490 bp, 22 predicted proteins | sample GOMGulsemesocosm_5_FD_83509 | JGI IMG/M metagenome (GOLD analysis project Ga0105358, IMG submission 83509) | Methane-oxidizing microbial communities from mesocosms in the Gulf of Mexico - GOM15C Gulf of Mexico | ecosystem: Environmental > Aquatic > Marine > Cold seeps | place: Gulf of Mexico... | reverse complement strand
TCTGGACGTATGTGTGTATTGCTATGGCCATGGAAAAAAACAAATGATCAATAATGTAAAGCCCACCTGCTATCGTGGCATTATCAACAAAAGCGTAGGCCGTAAAAACCAAGATCAAACCGGCATATTCAAACGTTAAGGCGCGTCGCTCTCCCACTTTATGGATCCATTTACCAATACGACCAGCAACCAACATATTGATAGCGTGATTAACGAGATACAAGGCCGCGATCGAAGAGACATCGAAGCCAAACTTTTCGACCATCATAAAACCCGCAAACACCATAAATATTTGTCTGCGAGCGCCGCTCATAAATACTAGAGCGTAATAAAGCCAATAACGTTTTCGTAAAAACAGCTTCTTATGTTGAGCTTCTTTTTGTGGAAAGTACGGGTAAGCAAGCCATATAAATAAGGCCAACACCATACACAGGCCGCCACCCAAAACATAAAGGCCCTGAAAATCAAACGGCTTAAACCAAATAACTCCATATACCAATAACGAAGCCGCCGAGCCTACCGCCAACAGCTTGCCCAACATAGCCGGCGCTTGATCTTGAGGGAACCACTGTAAGGACAGTGATTTCTTTAAGGTCTCTAAATAGTGAAAGCCCACCGACATAAAAAACGTTGTTAATAACAGACCGGTAGAGGATGGGAAAAACCCTGTGATCGCCACCCCCAGGCCAAAGCACAGCAATGCCAATATGGCGAAGGTTTGCTCTCGTAACACCAGCAATACAAATATCGCAGTGAAGGCCAAGAACCCTGGGATCTCGCGCACACTTTGTAACAAGCCGATATCGGCGCCGGTATACTGAGCCTGCTCGATAACAAAGTTGTTTAACAATGCATTCCAAGTTGAAAAACCCAGCGGCATAGCGATTGATATCAACACCAACAATGCAAACGGCGATCGCCAAGCGGGCAGCGCTGCTACCTGGGCATCAAACTCTGATGCATTACTGCTGGACACTTCATCTTCAGTTTTCATAACTTTTTAATTTTCATAACTTTTTCATAACAGTTAATACTGTTCTATAGTTGTTCACCGTACGGCGATTCTCACGTAAGGCCGTGTCCCCACGACTCAAGCCACGCTAAGACTAAACCCAGACGAGACTGGAAGATTCGAGAATTTGGTCCAACTCTGCCAATTTCAACTCTAGCTCGTCAACGTTTTCAGGACGGCCTTTAAAATACTCTGAAATCATTGGCGCTATGGAGCAACGACTCGGCAGCGGCATTTTTTGTTCGATCAAAAAAGACATTTTCGACAAAAACACAAACTGCAACCATTGCGTCAACTCCAAAGTATCAATACAAAACGGTTCGGTGCTTTGCAGCAACTCAGGGTTCGGAGCTTGGGCTTGCCATAATCCCAAGCACTTCATCTCCTGCGCGATGCCATCGAGACAAGCGCTCACTTTGGCGTATCGCCTAAGGGATTCAGACATAATGTTCCAAATAGACAGTGTTGGGCAACGAGATCATCCTGCCCCCAAGTTAAGAAAAGCTAATCCTTGCTTAATGTAATGGGCTTGCGCCCTATTACAGCCCCTTAAACATCTCGGGCAAATGGCGGCAGGGAGTTTAATATCGACTGGCCGTAACGACGACTCAACAAACGGTTATCCAAAATTGTCACCTGGCCGCTGTCGTTTTCAGTTCGTAACAAACGACCACTTGCTTGAATTAATCGAACACAGGCATCTGGCACGGTTATCTCCATAAAGGGATTACCACCACGGGACTCTATCCATTCGGATAACGAGGCTTCTACTGGATCATCGGGGACCGCAAAGGGAATCTTCGCGATCACCACATGGCTGCAATATTCGCCGGGTAAATCGATACCCTCAGAAAAACTGGCCAAACCAAAGATGACACTCGGCATACTGCGATCAACCGACTTCTTATGGGCATTGATAATTTCTTGTTTGGACTTATCGCCCTGCATCAAGATTCGTCCCTGCCACGACATAGGCAAGTTTTGAAATACTTCCTGCATTTGTCGGCGCGAAGAAAACAATACCAAACTGCCTAGTTCATTGGCCAGCAGCTTAGGCAGCAAATCAACAATACTCTGGGTGTGAGCTTGAGCGTTGCCCGCATCACTGGCATCGCGGGGAATATGGAGGATACCGTTACCCTGATAATCAAAGGGACTGGGCACACTGTTGTAACAACTGTCCTCCGGGGTGCCTGAACGCATTTTAAAGCGATCAAACCGCTGCAGCGCTGTTAGCGTAGCCGACGTAACAACAGCACCACAACAGCGGCTCCAGAGCCCGTAAGCGAGAGTCCCCGAAGCCAAGATCGGGCTTGAGCAAACTTCCAAGTCGATATAGCCACCCACTTCCACAACGGTGATCCATCGGGCCGTTGGTGCGTATTCTTTTTTATCAGGTGTGGCGAAGCTAAACCATAAATGTTGATTAGCCTCGGCTCTTGCTTGCCACGTCCCCACTAAGGGATACCAATTTTCTAAATCGACCTTGGGCACTTCGCAATAGGAATCCTCCATGGCTTCATCCAGCTCACGGATTATTTTACCCAATAAATCTTGCAGCCGGTCAAAGGCGCGATAGATTTCAACCGAAAGCACCAGCAGCTCATCGGGGACCACCCCGCCTTCAAACCGATAGCGAGGATGTCGCTCATCGTCATCAATGGTATCGGTCAGCCCCTGCAGCAGCGGGTACATTCTATCGAGCTGCTGACGTGCATCTAAAAACGCCGCGGGTAATTGCTCGGCAAAGCGGTCGATATTGCCCGCGCCAGAAATCGCGCCCATCATCGACGACAAATGTTTTGTGCTTTGCTCCAGCCATTTTGACGTCGAAAGCACTCGACTGTGGTGCGCAAAATGCCCCAAGGCTTTATCGGGGAGGTGATGGCCTTCATCGAAAATATAAATAGCATCCTCGGGTGCGGGGAGAATAGCTCCACCACCCAAGGCTAGATCGGCTAAGACCAGATCATGATTGGTGACAATGCAATCAACATTGCCAATATTATCTCGAGCTTTTAAAAAGCTGCAACTACTGACATTGGAGCACCGTCGACCTGTGCATTGGCGATGATCGGTTGTGACTCGTCGCCAGACATCGTCGGCGACACCATCGGTCCAACTGTCTTTATCACCATCCCACTCATTGGCAGCCATTGCGTCGACCATCGACTCATATATTTTTATCGACTGCTCATCGGCTTGACTCGAGATTTCTTCGTACAGCGCCTGACTTGGATCGTTCGCAGTGTCAGCCTCAGTTTGCTGCAATAAATTATCGAGTTTGGTTAGACACAGATAACGCCCACGCCCTTTAGCAAGCGCAAAGCTAAAGCTCAAACCACTGCGGTCGCGAACGTCGGGTAAATCTTTATTGACGATTTGTTCTTGCAGCGCGACTGTCGCCGTGGAAACCACCAGCTTTTTCCCCAGAGCCTTAGCAATAGGGATGGCGGCCAAAAGATACGCCACGGTTTTACCGGTACCGGTACCGGCTTCTACCACACAGATATGTTGTTTTGTCTCGCGCACACCCTCTTCATCCAAAGTGATACCGCCCAAGGTTCGAGCTATGTCCGCAATCATCAGCTTTTGGCCGTAGCGGGAGCGTAAACCTTTGGCTTCAAGCAGCTGGCTATAGGCAGTTTGGATTTCTTTTTTCAGGGTATCGTTGAGCATGTAAAAACGCAGTACTGTATATTTATCAGGAACCAAACATTCTACCGTGTTTAGCACAGCACGGCTATTTCAGGCTTCAAAAGGAGCAATGTTTGAGAAGAGAGCTCAAGGGAGAGCTCTGAAGAAGCTTAGGGGCAACAAAATCAAAACACCCACAATTGGGGTGCCACGGTGAGTTATGACAGCCTAGAAAGACACAAGGACTAGCGCTGCATCCTAAGACAATTTGCTGACGATAGGGTTGGCGTACATCGCCAGGTATATATCACGCTGAGCCTCGGGAATTTCGCTTAAGCGCGCTTCAAATTCGACGGCTTCAGCTTGAAAATTTTCAGGTTTAAACTCAAGTTGCGCAGCGCCCACCTTCACTTCGGGCCATTCCTTATGCAAGTTATAATACGCAAAACAATTACTGGGAAATAAACAATAGTTCGTATGGATCTGTCGATCTATCTCTGCGGCGACCTCATCGGTATTTTCAAATTGGCCCCGCAACACATCGCCATAGGCCACATGTACTCGACCTTTATCGCCGGTAATACCTTGGGCAATGCTCGCAATATCTTCATGCTCGTCTTTTTCGTAACTGCCCATGACGTTTTGCTGGTAAAGCTCATTCGTCTTGACGGCATCACAGGGGTCTAGCTCATAGGAAATAGCCACAGGGACAATATGTAACTCATTGATATATTCGCTCAAGGTGCGCTGCTTGCCCTTGGTTAACGCCAGCATGCTAACTATCGCAGGGTTGGTCGCATCTAAACCATCTTTGGCGCGCCCTTCGCGGTGGGCAATCCAAATATTGGCATCTTCTTCATTGATTGAATGATAGATATACGACGATAGATGCTTGGCCGCTTTGAGCTTTTCACGCGGAGCTGTCGCCGAGCGGTTAACAATGAAGCTTTTATTCAAGCGCATTAAATCTGATACATAGGGCTTGGTTAAAAGGTTATCGCCAATAGCAATACGTACGGTTTCAAAACCACCATTGTACAAAGAGACCCCAACAAAGGCCGGATCCATTGCAATATCTCGGTGATTACTGATAAACAAATAAGATTTATTCGGCTCTAAATTATCAATGCCGCTGACACTCAAACCTCGGCTTGTCGTAGCGATCATCTTATCCATATAACGCTTAACTTCGGTCTGTAAATTTTCCACGTTTTGGACATTAGCCAAACGTCTTTTTAGGAATAATTTAACGATCGGCCGTAACAACCAACCCAAAGGCCCCTTTAGAACCGGGAATCGAAACTGAGTAATCGCCTGAATAAGCTCAGGATCTTTTATGATTCTGTCTAGGGTTGGGCGTACTTCAGCGTCGTTATAGGGACGAATATCGTCAAACTTGCTCATAATATGGGGACCGGCCGGCGCAACTGCGCTTAAATAAAAGTGGCAAACATACCGAAAAGCTCGCCAGATTGCCATCCCATGATAAAATGCTGAGCTTTTCTTAGGCCTAAAACCGTGACCGAAACCTGCTACTGCCTCAGCAAACGTCTATTTAAGGACTGTTGCCAACCCATCATCGAAGGATCAGACTCTGCCGCCACCGCGCAGGACCTGATGCGCTCGCGCTATACGGCTCACGTATTGGGTAATATCGATTACCTCATGGATACCTGGGCTAACGCTGGAGACCTACGCGAGAACACCCAACAATGGGTCGAATCCCACGACTGGCTCGGCTTGCAAATACTGCAGTGTCGCCGCGGCCTTAAGCATCATAAAGACGGCACAGTTGAGTTCATCGCTTACTATCGAGACAAGGGCGGCGACGCACGAGAAGCCCATCACGAGCTATCAAACTTCGAGAAGCGGAATGGAGAATGGTTTTATCTCGATGGCAGCACTCCAGCAGGCGCGCCTAAAAAAACCGGCCGTAATGATCCCTGCCCATGCAACAGCGGCAAAAAATTTAAACGCTGCTGCGGTTAAAATCAGGCCGCTAGTAAAATAAGACCAGCCCCAAACCGACACACCTTTTAGGAAGACCAATGAGCCAAAGCCCAAATCAAGCTGTCACTAGCCTCTACCACCTACTGGAAAGAATGGGCGTAAAATGCCGCTGGTATGATGCCGGCCGCCGCATCAGCAAACTCAGCAGTCAAATATGGCAACAGTTTGAAGACGGGCACAGCGCGTATCCCGCGCCCTACTTAAAACACGCCTGGCTTGGTTTAGCGTTTTGGCCCGAAGATGACAAACAGAAAACCCAAACCCAGCTCTGGTGCATTCGCCTACCTCTGGATGAACAAGGCAAAATAGATAATGGCCAGCGTGATCTATTTTTAAAACACCTGCTCACCGCAATGGGCAGCAACGTCGAAGCTGCTCAAGCGGGCAGTAAGCTAACCGCCGTGCTCGAGGGCAACCCCTTTATATTCAAGCCCAGCGAAGAAAAACAAGCCTGCTTGCACGCGGCCGTAAGTTACGACCTAAATAAGGCACCCAGTAACTTTTACGCCCAGACCCTAAGCTTTTTCCAAGAACAAAATTGGAGTAACTGGCAGGAACTGGGGGTACAAGGCTTGGCAGACTTAGCCGAACGCTGGCAAGAAAACCAAGCCCTGATTAGCGAGGCCATTCCCCATCTTCCCGAGCCAGTACTGCTTAGCCTAAGCCAGTGTTTAGAGAACCATACAATTAACGGCGCTATTGCCAAAGCATTGCTGCTACGCATAGAGCAGTCGGACAACGCCAGCTTACAAGCCACCTTAATTCGCGGCATTTCCTTGAGCCGAGACGCCAGCATCATTAAGCAAGCCGTGGCTTATGCTCTATCTAACCCAGTAGCCATGAACGTAGAAATGCTGGCAAGCTTAAGCAGCCGCTGTGGAAACTACATCGTTGACGATGAATTTATTCTGGTATTTTTAGAGCACTTGGCAGCTGCGGGACAGGAGGCCTTCAATGGTATTCTTGCTGACATGCTGTTCCAAGCGCCTCTACGCCCAGCCATCTTGAAGGCCGTACGCAGCGGCGAACGTTCAGAAACATTAGCCGTGGCGATAGGTGGCTTGTTTGCCTGAGTTCTCGCATAAATAAGTACGGCTGCAAGCTAAAAACCCTTTAGGGTTAGGGATTTTAAAAATTACGAGCGACCGAACTGCTGAGCAGATTCAGCCGCTCAGCAGTTCAAGATGTGGTTTACAAAAAGACGTTTGAAATGTTTCGGGCTTAGCGTCTGTGGTACCTGTTTAACGTCTGTGATAGCTGTCTAACGTCTGTGATACCTGTTTAACGTCTGTGGTACCAATTAACATCGCGGGAATATTTATCCACCTGGTCTTCCACCCCCAACACCAATGCGAACAAAGCCATTCTCACCAGCACTCCGTTATCGGCCTGACGAAATATAGCCAAGTTTGGATTTTGGTTTAGATCATTATCCAGTTCGTTGGCACTGGCTCTAGAATCTCGGGGCAACGGATGCATAATAACCGTATTAGGCTCACAGTACTGGGTGTACACCGCTTGATTCAAACGAAAACGGCCGCGATATAAATCAGCTTCTTCGGAGCTGGCAAAACGCTCCTCCTGAATCCGTGTCGCGTAGGCAATATCTTGATCGCCAAGGCTAGCCGCTAAACTGTCAGACGTCACAACCATATGACCGGCCTCACGGAGCTGCTCGACAATTGCCTCGGGCATTGCCAACTCCGGCGGCGAGACTAGGGTGAGCTGAACATTTTTATACAAACTAATAAGCTTACACAGGGAGTGGACTGTACGGCCGTGCTTTAAATCACCAATCATGGCGATGCGCAAACCATCGATATCACGGCCGTTGGCCGCTAGCTCTTTGCGAATAGTATAAAGGTCTAACAGCGCCTGGCTGGGGTGCTCGTTAGCGCCGTCACCACCGTTTATAACCGGCACACGACTTGCCGCCGCAAACTCCGCCACCGAACCGGCTTGCGGGTGGCGCATACAAATAACATCGCTATACCCCGACAACACCCTAGCGGTGTCATACAAGGACTCGCCCTTGGCGATTGCCGAAGACTCAAAGCCGGTTGTCTCTCGAACTTCGCCACCCAAGAGATTAAAAGCGCAGCCAAAGCTCACTCGGGTTCTGGTACTAGGCTCAAAAAACATATTCCCTAGAATTGCCCCCTCTAAAACTCGGGTCACTCTTTTCCGTAACGCATAAGGTTCCATGCGGTCGGCTACCGCGAAGACTTGATCGATATCTTGTCGCTGAAACTGAGTGATCGATACTATATTAGAGCCTTTAAAATCCACAAAACCTCCATCAGATATTGGTTAAAGCATATTCGGGCGCCATTGTAACTTTTTGTTTGCGCAGCTGACAGTAGGCCCCAATGCAAAACAAGCGAGGATTTAACTAAAGGGCTTGGAGTTTTGACCGATATGTCCTCTATAACTTTCAAAAAGGGTCGATGTGGCCTACAGTTATACTCACAATGAGTCACTCATATGAGACCACGGTGTCGTTTTATCGTGTAACCCAGTACTAAGTATTACTTATCTCGGGGGAGAGTGGCCCAAAGATCTATCAAGGAAACAAAGTGGCAACATCCCAAGACAATTTAATCAAATTTTGCAGCCCGGCCTGCGCCGCGAGAATCCTTAATCAACAGGAGCTACGCTGGAGCGCCCCGAATTTATTTGGCAACCTTTTTGAGCTTGGCCACACCTCGAACCTCAGCTATACCCATAAAGAGCTCCTCCAGGCCACCATACAAATGGCCACGTCAATGATATTTGACAAGGACGACCCTAAAGGCGTCGCGCCCTTAATCAAAGCCATTCGCCGCTGGCGTGATGAAGAGCGGTTCGACACCCCCGAAGAAGCCGAAGAAGTACTCAGTGAGCTGCTTGTCCAGATGGTCGACCAGCGCTACAACGAGATCCAAGACATCATTCAGGATTGGCGCGAATACGTTCGCTCTGTGAGAATTTGTACTTTTAGTGCCAAACCTCAAAACATGCTGGCCTGGGAAAAGTATGGTGGGGCACACTCGGGAATGGCCCTAAAATTTCGTGGCAGCGACCATGATGACAGTGACTTCAATAGCCCTGAGAAAGTCATGTACAAAGACATTAGGCCTGAAATAACAACGCTAAAGCAACAGCTGAACGCTATCGCTACTATTGGAACCGACGACCACCAAGAAGGGTTTCGAGCCAAGCTGCTGCAAAAAGCACCTCACCTGAAAGAAGAACAAGAATGGCGTTGCTTTCGTAAGCAAGAAACCGATAAGCAAACCAACCCTGCGGCATGGTTTGAAGACGTACACTTCGAAACTGAAGACCTAGCAGCGGTATACTTTGGCGCTTATATGGACGAGAAAGCCAAAGAAGTTTTACTACGCCTGCTGCAAAGTCGCTACCGTCGTACCCGAGTTTTTCAAGCATCGCTGGTTACCGGTAAATACGAACTTGAATTTGAGCGTATAAACCACCAGTAATTTTACCCTTAAGGGGCATAGAAAATTTCTCTTCTCTCCCGCCCCGTCAAAATAGCGCCCTGAAAATAACGCCCTGAAAATAACGCCAACTAACTTAAAGGCATCAAGGTGCTTTAAGCTAGTATCGAATCCCCATAAAGCTCTAAGTCATTTAACAACTGAATTTGCTCGGCACTTAAATCAGGCTGCTGACGCCATTGAGCTATGCGCTCGAAAAAATCTTCCAACACTATCGATCCGCCAGCGTCGGGTTCGGTTAAACGAAGGAAGCGAAATTCCTGCCAAGCTTCGGTTTCTTCAGCCGTTAAACTATTGGGGAAATTACGGGCTTTATACCGAAATAACAACTCCTGCAGCCTCGAATCGGCAAACACAAAATTCTTAGCCGCCAAGTCTTGCTCGGTGGCCTTTCTAACATCTTCCATCACTGGCTTATCAGTACTTTGTAAAAAGCCATCGTAGAGCATGCGCTCGGGATCTTTTTGCGGCTCAAAGTTGCTGGCTTCATAAACGGTTTGCAAGCTTGCTAATAAACCTGAATTCAAGATGCTGTCATTAATCTTTTTCCAGTTCGCCCGACAAGTATTCATATTGATTTGAAGCCGCTCGCCAATCTCCTCAGTGACCGCTGCAGGCTTTGCCAGCATCGGGCTTTTATTAAAGTGGATCAATTTTAAGGGGATTCTAGCAACGCCTTCAGGCAGCTCGGAGGCGCGGGTATAGAGCCGCTCGAGTAGATCTTCCGGGGACAAGGTCAACAACGGCTCTGGGTCGACCATCAAGTCGTAGACGATTACGGCGTTTTTATTAACCGGATGCATGGCCAGCGGCATAACCAAGGCCGAACAATAACGCTCGGCAGGAAACATGGAAGAAATATGCAACAAGGGTTTGCGGCTCGTTAGATCTACCAGCTCCATGACAGTTTTTTTATGCCGCAAGCTGTAAGCATAATCGTACAAGGCCGGTTGCTTTTGCTTGATTAGTTTTGCCAATGCTATAGTCGCATAAACATCACTCAAGGCATCGTGAGCAGCTTCGTGCATTAAATTGTTAGCTGCACTTAAATGCTCCAGTTTAAAACTAGGTTTGCCATCGTCATGCTGGGGCCATTCGACGCCCTCTGGCCTTAAGGCGCAACATAGGCGCACCATATCAATAATGTCCCAGCGCGAGTTGCCATTCTTCCACTCACGCTCATAGGGATCGTAAAAATTACGATATAAAGCGAACCGGCTCACCTCATCGTCAAAACGCAGGCTGTTATACCCCACTCCACAAGTTCCCGACAATGCCAGTTCTTTTTCGATGGAAGCAATGAACTGCGGCTCTGGCAGGCCTTCAGCCAAGGCTTTTTGCGGACTGATCCCGGTGATCATACAGGCGTCTGGTTTGGGGAGAATATCGCTAGCAGGCTGGCAGTACACCATTAAGGGCTCACCGATAATGTTCAGCGCTTCGTCAGTGCGAATACCCGCAAACTGACTCGGTTTATCTTGGCTAGGTACTTCACCCCAAGTCTCATAGTCATGCCAATATAAGGTATTCACATCGCGTCCTTTGTTTTCTTGGTTGTTTATTTTGAAACTGAAAAAATGTTTGTTTTAAAGCAAGACCTACTGTGGCTTGGGTATTAGCTGCCAAGGTCGGCGTGTAGCTGCTCGCTAAACTGAGCCATCAAAACGTCGTTGCTCGTCACGCCCCCGCAATCATGTGTCCACCAGCTCACTTCAACACTGCGCCACTGTAAAACCAAACGGGGATGGTGATCCACACCCTCAGATGCCTTAGCTAGAGCATCAACAAAAGCCGCACCCTTTAAATAGCTCTTAAATTCGAAATTCCGAACCAGCTGATCCACACCACTAATCTGATCCACCCGCCACAAGGGCAATTGTAACAAGCTGCGGCTTTTTTGTGTTTCATCTAATAATGCCATGCTTGTTGTACATCGCGGCAACTGAGGAGCCATCATAAGAACACCCACATGCTAAAAGTCTAGGTGCACAATACCAAAAAAAACCCGGTTGCGCAGGCAGCCGGGCTTTCTAAAGGGCGGATTGGGATCGTGAAATAAAGAAGGTTAAATCTTAGCGCCCAACATACGACGTAAAGTGCCATCTTTATCGATGACATGGTGCTTTAATGCGCCGATTACGTGAAGGGCCAGGGTCACTAACACGACTTTTCCCGCGAGACCATGCATGGTGTGCGCTAAACCGGCCAAACTTTTGTTCAGCGGTACAATTTCGCTGGGGTCAACAAGGCTGTGATTTGAAGCAAACAACTCCAAGCCAAACACCACGATACCGTGGCCTCCCGCGCCCGACATAAGCATACCGGAAATAGGCATCATCACCGTGGCGATAATCAGAACCCAATGCGCTATTTTTGACAGCAGCTGCTCGTAAGACTTGTATTGGCCGGCTGCTTGGGGCCAACCGTTTTTAAGACGCCAAATAACTCGAGGCAGGGAAAACAATAAAATCAAAACGCCAAAAGACTTATGCCAAGGGTATAAAAACCAAGCCTCGTTTTCTTCCATGTAGATGCCCACTGCGAGCAGACTTATCATCATCAAGCCAACGACCCAATGTAAACCGATGGATATACGACTAAGTTGTTGTTTTGTATCGGCCATGAGTTTCTCCCTTTGAGTTTATATTTTATTTATCGAGCCAAGCTTATTATACGACCTTCAATTTATCTAGAGCAATGGCACGGGTGCCAAATACTCCTGCGCCGGCCAGTCAACGTCACAATCACAGCCGAAGCGCTGTTGAAATTCTGCCCCCAGCAATGGTTTTGAATAATAGAAACCCTGAAGTTGATCACAGCCCATGTCCGTTAACAAACTCCTTTGGGCTTTAGTCTCTACCCCCTCAGCGACAACGGATAATTTCAGGCTATGGGCCATAGAAACGATGGCGCCTACAATCGCCACATCATCTGCGCTATTGGGTAGCGGTGAAACAAAGCTACGATCAATCTTTAAGGTTTTAACGGGTAGGCGCTTTAAATAACTCAAGGACGAATACCCGGTTCCAAAATCATCAATCGCGATACTGGCCCCCATCGATCTCAATTTGGAAAAAACATCTTGGCTAATTTCAGCATCGAGCATTACCACACTCTCGGTGATTTCGAATTCCAACTGGCTAGCGGCCACCTTGTAATGATCTAATCGTTGAGTAATGGTGCTTAATAGATTCTGATCGTACAGTTGTTTCGCCGACAGATTTATCGCCAGACAAATAGCTTTATTAAATTTTTCATTCCACTGTGCTAAAAACTCTAGGCTCATCTCTAGAACCTGATATCCCAACTCGAGTATTTGACCGGTTTCTTCCGCGAGGCCAACAAACTCAAGAGGCGAAATAGCATCCTGCCCTGGGCGGTTCCACCGCACCAATGCTTCAGCTGAAATAATTTCAGTTTTAGCAACCGTAAATTTTGGCTGAAAAACTAAGCTCAATTCTTTTTTGGATAGGGCCTGAGACAAATCTGAAGTCAACTGAAGCCGGTAATTCAATGATTCACCAAGCTTAGAATCGTAGTAGCGAAAGTTATTTTTACCTCCCGCTTTAGCTTCATACATAGCTTGATCTGATTTCTTGATCAAATCTAAAGCGTCACTCCCATCGCTTGGAAAATAGCTTAAGCCAACACTTGCGCCTATAACCAAGCTGTGATCTGAAAAATCTTTTTGAATTTTCAAACATTGAATTACTTTTTGCGCTAAAGCGTCAGACTCTTCTCGCGAATCAACCTCGCTAAGAATCGCAAACTCATCGCCACCAATTCGTGCTACAACATCTCGATTATCGACGACCGAGCGCAATTGCGCTGCAACTTCTATCAAGAGTTGGTCACCTGCGCCATGCCCTTGGCTATCATTGACTTGTTTAAACCCGTCCAGATCTATATAAGCCAGCAATAATTTTTGAGCACCTCTTTTTGCGTGATCTATACGGCTAGCGACCTCGTCTAAAAACAACACTCGGTTTGGTAATTTTGTTAACTGATCGTAGTGCGCCAAGTATTCCAACTGCGCCTCGTTGATTTTCAGTCGAGAGATATCGGTTAAGGTAACCACACAGTTTTGCATTTTCTGCTTGGCATCACGAACCAACGCCATCGATAAAAGAACAGGGATTGCAGGTGCGTTCCGGGCCTGCAGCTCAAGCTCGCCCCTCCAGTTGCCCGTGGCATTAAGCTTCTCAAAGCATCGTTTCATATACTCATCGACCCGACCCTTAGGCACCAATAGAGTGATATGCTGACCTAATAGCTCTGCTCGGTTATATCCGCTTAAAGCTTCTACAATTGGGTTCGCTGAAATGATGCGATAATTTTCATCAGTACTGAGTATGCCTTCATTAGCGTAATTAAAGACTGTTTGCGCCAACTGCTGTCGCTGTTTCTGCTCGTGCTCTTTACTGACATCCCGAAATGTACCCAACATCCTGATAACTTCGCCATCTTTACCGAGGTATACCTTACAAATACTGTGTAGAGTACGGACACAACCACCCTCAGGTTTCATTCTAAACTCGTGAGAGAATGGCACTTTATTTACCAAGGAATCATGAACCACTTGATCGAACGCTTTGCGATCGGCTTGGTATATCAAAGATAAACACGACGCGTAAGAGCGGGGGGCTTCACTTTTTTTAATACCCAATATATGACTGGCTTGATCGGACCACTTCATCGAATCTGACGAAACATCCCAATCCCATGTGCCCACTTGAATAATTGACTCTGAAAGCCTCAGGCGCTCTTCATTGTCACGCAATAAACGCTGCTGTGATTGTTCAAGGGCTAACTTTTTAGCCCTACTGCGCAGTATCACCATCACCAGGGACTGCCCACCGCGGCTAAACGGAGACAGCTCAATATCAACCGGAATGAGAGTCCCATCTTTCGCCTTTGCAAATAACTCCGCTGCATCTCCCATTGGCCGATGTGTCGGTGTTTTCACATAGCCTTCGCGCAGCTTTTGGTGGTTATTATTGTTTGCGTCTGGGACCAGCTTCTCGACCTTGCCGCCAATTAGGGCTTCGGACTCGTAGCCCAACAAATCAAGAACTCGGGAGTTACACCAAACGATGGTTCCTTCTCGGTCCGAAACAATCAACGCGTCGGGAAGAGTATTTAATAACTGACCATTAAACGAAGCCATATACCCTCCACGAAAACGGGGCAAGGCCGCACACACCAAATACCTTGGTGAAGGCTGATAAGCCAGTGGCAAAATTCGCTGATATGCAAAAGCCAGTCAAAGCGAAGGACATGTTGGGGCTAGGCGAACGAAGCGTCTCGCTCACTAGCTTCCGAAGCGTGTAAATTTCTTTACCACGCCTAATACCGGTTTTTTTCATGTGTGGGTCAATGTATTTAGTGAATAGCGGAAATACCCATGCTCAATCAATGGTTTTTAGTATTCCATAGCTGCCGAGAACAAACAACGGCAAGGCGTAAAAATACCATTAATTTTAACACGTAGATTAACCTTGAATTAGATTGGGTGAGTTTGGAAGGGGAAAAACTTTGCTTTAGATCAATCTTCAGGCAAAGACTTTGACCTCGATATAACGAGAGCAAACCAAGGTCGAATCAACTATTTCAATTACATCTAAGCCCAAACTATCACTCCCCCCTCGTCGCCTATACTCAAGCTTGAGAGCGGTTTTCGACGCTCGAATTCAACTTCTGGCTCGACAAGCCGTTTCTAAAAGGTGCATCTTAGTTATGAAAGGCAATACAGTTTTAATCTGTGATGACTCACGATCTATTCGCCTAATCACCAAACGCGTACTCAATGAGAATGGCTACACCGTTGTTTGCGAAGCCAGCAACGGTAGAGAGGCCACTGAACAATATCAGCAACATAAACCCGATATCACCTTGCTTGATTTAGTCATGCCCGAGGTCGATGGCAAACAAGCCCTAAAGCAAATCATCGAACTGGACCCAAACGCTAAAATAATAATTCTAAGTTCCCTGGGCTCGGAACAAGATGTCGAAGAATGTCTCAGCAACGGCGCCACGTCCTATATTCAAAAGCCGTTTGAAGAAGATATTTTAATTCGCGCTCTCAATAATATTTAAGTACGGAGGTCAAAATGGCGACTAAATTCTTTGGCCAGTATTTATTAGAAAAAAGCCTAATAAATAAGGATCAGCTACTTAGTGCACTTAACGAACAGCGACGGCTAAATCCTAAAATCGGCGAGCTTGCGGTTATCGAGGGGTATTTAGACGACGCCCAAGCTAAAAAAATTAACCAACGCCAAAAAGCCGAAGACGCAAGGTTCGGTGACCTAGCCCTCAACATGAAATTCATGACCGAGGAACAGCTGAACACCCTGATAGATAAACAAGCAGGCATTCGGAAATTCTTCGGTGAAATCTTGGTAGACCTTGGATATATAGAACGAGAAATACTCGTCAACGAGCTGAACACCCATAAGCAGGAACAAAAAGAGCTTGAGCATAATTCTCAGCTTAAAATAGCCGAGCATCCCGACGCCCGCTGCATCAACTTACTAGCAGACATAGTTGGCAAACTATTCACCAGAACTCTTGGTGTTCCCGCAACATTTTGCGGCCTCACCCTCAGCGAAGACCTAAAGATTTCTGCCAGTCGCTTTACCCACTTGAGCAGCATATCAATTGAAAGCAATATCGACACGACGTTAAGCATCGCTTGTGGAAATGGTTTGATGCACGAGGTCGCGAGCCGTTTAATTCAAATGGACCTATCTGAAGTTGACGATGAACTTGCCTGGGATGCCACAGGGGAACTCCTCAACATTATCACTGGTTACTACGCTAAAGATTCAATATCCGAAGCCTATAGCTACAAAGCCAAACCACCGGTTTTTAGTAACAAGTTAGAGTCATTAACAGAAATTTATCAGACCGTTATCGGCCTAAGAATGGACTCAGAGCTCGGGGACTTTTACGTTATCATTAGCCGTTAATGATATAGGAAGAAGGGTATAGAGAGAGGTGATAAAGAAGAAATAGACTGAAATAACAGCCTATTTCAATAAAAGCCCAGCTCTTTCAAGCTAGGCTTTTATGCATTAAGGCTTGCGACGAATACCTTCAACGTACAATTCGATTTCAACATGGGTTGAAGCCGGACCTAGGTTGTAATCGATACCGTAATCAGAAAGCTTCAGGCTTGTCTTACCTTCAAAACCAGCGCGGTAGCCGCTCCAAGGATCCTTGCCTTCACCAACACGCGTTACTGGGAAGCTAATATTTTTCTCTACGCCGTGTAGCGTAAAAGTGCCGCTAACCACAGCATTGTCAGCATCGGCAAACTTAAAGCCAGTACTTACAAAAGATGCCTTAGGATAGCTTTTAACATCTAAGAAATCTTTACCGCGCAAGTGCTTGTCTCGCTCCGCATGGTTAGAATCAATACTCGCGGTCTCAATAACAACGTTAATCTTTGAGTCATTCGGGGATTTGGCATCATAAGAAAATCCGCCATCAAACTCATTGAAACGCCCTAGCAACCAGCTGTAGCCCAAGTGTTTAATCTTAAACTGTACAAAGGCATGGGCGCCCTTCACATCGATCATGTATTCAGCGGCCTGGGCCTGAACAGCCAAGACAGAAGCTAAGCTCAATGCCGAGGTAATAACTACTTTTTTAAAATTCATATTCATCGTTTTCCTTTTTCTTTTAATTTACTCAAATTCTGTTTAATAATTCATGTCAAAATTATTCTATATCTACGCTAACTAGCCGTTTTTGTCGTTCTTATATAGCTGTCGTTCTTTTACCGCAATACCGACGCCACTAGGGTTTGGGATTCAGCATTCGCGCTAGAGTTCCATCTTTATTTACATACTGATGTTTTAACGCGGCAAGCGCGTGTAACGATGCCATGCCGATCAAAAACCAGGCCAGCACCCAATGAACTTGTCCAGCTATGTCCTCTTGATTATCGACCGATATTGGCAATGCCGGAACCGAGAACAACTCGAACACCACAATGGCGCGCCCATCGGCGGTCGAAATCAAATAACCGCTGAGCATAAGCAGCAAGGGCGTGACATACAACGCCAAATGCACCCAGCCTGCCAACTTTCTTTCCCACAGTTCGCCTATTGCGATAGGGCTAATACTGCGTAAGCGCCAGGCAATTCGCCCCAACCAAAGCATGAGTAAAACGATACCGACACTCTTATGCAGATCTAAGGACCCTTTATACCAGGCATCATAATAGGTCAGCTCCACCATATAGAGGCCAAGACCAAATAATGAAAATATTCCCAGCGCCGTCAGCCAATGTAACACGATAGCCAGCCAGCCATAGCCCAACGGAGTATTGTTTATCGATGAAGCCATTTACGGTTTTACATCCCAAAGAAATTCTGACTAGGAATCTATGACTCATCATAGATCTCAATACGAAGCCGCTAAGATACTCCCTATAAGACTGTTTAAAAATAAGCAAAATAAATAAACAGTTGTGCATATTTGCACAAATGGACTATGCTTTGCTCTAATTTTGTACTTTTACTCAGGAGCCGACGTGCCCAATATCAGCTGGGACGATTACCGCATCGCCTACCAAGTCGCCAAGTCCGGAACTCTTAGCAAAGCCGGTATAGCTCTGCAGATGAACCACGCCACCGTGTTACGCCACGTTAATAGGCTCGAATCATTGCTGGAGGCCAAGCTTTTCATTCGCCACCAACGAGGCTATCAACTCACCGATGCCGGCGAGCTATTAGTGGAGGAATTCCCCAAAATCAGCCATCAGTTTAACCAGCTCGAAGATCTATTAAACAGCGCTGAAAAAAGCATCAGCGGTAATCTACGAATCACTACCGTGCCCGACCACCCGCCTTTATTAACGCCCGCCTTTAAAGCGTTCCGGCAAGCCTACCCAAAACTTCGTATTCAGATTATCGCCACCGATGAGATATTATCCCTAGCCGGTGGCGCGGCGCACGTTTCAATTCGAGTTGGTGCAAAACCCCACGAGCCCGATTTGATCGTCAAGAAACTTGCCAATATCAGCATTCAATATTACGCGGCCCAAAGTTACATCGACCAATACGGCCTCCCGACATCAACCAACGAATTTCGCTCACACCTCTGGGCTTTACCCAGTACCGACAAGCGCCACATCCCCTTTGTTAAAAGCGTGTTGGAATATATTGATGAAGAGCACATAATTTATCAAAGTAATAACTTCCCCGACATAGTCGGCGCTGTCGCTCACGGCATGGCGATTGGTCCCGTCGCCGACTATAAAGCGGAAGAAATAGGTGGCTTGACGCCGCTAGGCTTTATGACAAACATCGGCGAAGAAGCCCTATGGTTCGTTTACCACAAAGATTTAAAAAGCAGCGCTAGAATTAAAACCTTGTATGGGTTTTTACAAGAAGGGTTTATGAGTTAACGGCTAGGAGCGCCGCTACCCCCTGTAATTGAATACCTAAAGCCATGACACAACGACATCAGATGTTGGGCGACATTGGCAGGCCAGACTAAACCCAGCCACCTCTTCTTCTGACAAAAGCCCCGTGCACAGCTCTGGAATAGCCGTCACCGTCCCGCGTTCAACCCGAACCTTACAGCTGCCACACATCCCTTCTCTACAAGCGTTTGGGATATGTATACCCGCTAGCAATGCTGCATCTAGAAGCGTTTGATTTTCGGCAATTTCAATCCCCACACCTGAATCTTGATTAGCTATCATTAAGCGATGAACAATGCCTTCGGGCTGTGTTATCTCAACGGTAAATGATTCAGTTAAAATACAAGCCTCAGGAATGCCCATTTTAATTAAAGCCATTGACGACATCGCGTTAAACCCCCGAGGGCCGCTAATGTAAAACAATTCCCTCTGGCCTTGTGCAGCTGGGCCGCGGTATTGCTGCAACAAGGCCATCAGTTCTTTTTGATCAAGCCGGCCGATTTTCCCTCCCCCCTTAGGGTCAGCACTGCTCTTTGCTGGGGTTTTAAGCACGGAGATAAATTCGAAGCGATTGCCATGAGCTTGGCATAAGTCATTAATTTCAGCTAAAAACATAGCCTCCGCTGCACTCCTATTAGCGTAAATCAAATAAATCTTAGACGAAACGTTATCACTCAACTCTGCTTTGATGATACTCAATACCGGAGTAATTCCGCTGCCGGCAACGATAAATATTAACGCTAAACATGCGTCCTGCTTCACCACATTCCGCTCGGCACTTAAAAGGGTAGGCGATGTTAAATCTGCTGCCCCATGAGCAGGCCGTATAAATGTTCCAAAGGGGCCCTGCACTAAAATATCATCACCTACTGATAAGTCTTTGCATAAAAATGATGAAAATACACCTCCCGTATTTTTTACAGCAATCCCTAGGGCATGCTCATACGGGGCGGCAACAATTGAATAACAGCGGCTATGGTACTGCCCTTTTATACGCTTGCTTAGGGTTATATATTGCCCGGCTGAAAAAATAAGTGGTGCCCCACCCACCGGTAAAAACTCAATATGTTTTGCCTCATTTGTTAGTGCTGTTATCGCGCCTATCTTAAGTACCATATTGACACGCCGACCAGCGTCCAAATAGCAATCCCCGCCATTACTTTTAAATAATCCTGGTGAGAGCTCATTAGGCATATGCTCCAATGCTGCACCGTGCTCTACCAGGTCAGGCTTCATCTTGAAAAACAAAGGTCTATACCGATACCACGGAACTCGTGGAAACATATGATGCATAAGATGGTAGTTTTGCCCCAGCATCAACACGTTTAAAACAGCACCACCAAACGCACGAGTATTCCGGTATCGATCCAATGAGCGGTGTGGTTGGTGGGGGATATAATCAAAGAATAGGGTAATAATCATCAAGCAAAGCACTGCTGGCAACAACACATAAATAAGCAGTTCGACTCCATGGCCAGTAATGCATAACGCCGCAAACAAACATATCATCAAGGTAAGATATGCAACGGTGTTGCGCAACGCCGACCTCATGTGAGAATCACTTTTTGACACTAGCATACACATCTTATAGTACTTATAAGGAATTAAAGCTGAATGAGCCAATGCCTGAGACCATGAGTCGATCTCACCATAATAATCCGGATCAAGATCTGGATTATTTGTAAAAGCATGATGTCTATCGTGAACTATCTTAAATATTCGGTAGGGAAAAACCAATAAAGGTAAACAAGCCAACCAACCGACCCAGGACTCCATGAATTTAAAAGCCGACTGTGATGGGAAGATATTGCCGTGCCCAGCTTCATGTAATACGGTAAAACTCGCGTAGGCGTTCACCACTAATAGCGTGCTGATTATTAACGGCGGAAACAGACTTCGCATTGCGGCAATACAAAGCCCAATATAAGTCATTAGAACTAGGCTAAATAACACTAGGGTGCCCCACGCCACGACCGGCCTAAAGTCCTGCCACAATGTTGTGTAGTTTGGTTCTTCATCGAGAGAGTAAATAGACATGGTGCGACCAATGTTGACTAAAGAAGCGCCATTTATATCAATTAAATAGCAGGGTCGCAGTTCACCCCACGCCAACTTAACATGCATTAAATGCCACATTGTTGACTAATAGATCAAAAACACCCTACCCTTAGGGTGCCCGTAATTACTTGAAGGGGACTAAGTTGAGCAACGACACAATCAATACGTATTTGCTTTATATAATAAACCTTGATCTGGTATCTTCAGAACAAGTCTTGCAGGACACCGGTCTAACACTTGCGCAGGTAAGCAGTAAAAAAAACATTGGTTTCGAGGCATTCTCCAAAGCCGTTGAAAATATGGGCCGCTACTCACCCGACCCAATCTGGCCCAGTTTACTCGGCTCTAAGCTTGGCGCTACCAGCCACGGCGCAATTGGGTTTGCGGCATTGTCCGCGCCCACTATAGGCAAAGCCATCTCGACATTTGTTGAGTGGGAGCAAATCAGAGTGGACACCTACGACTACGAGTTTGCTGGAGGCATAATGGACGCACGCCCAGAGCATGGCGCCGTTACGTCACAAGAAGGCGCTCAGGTCATCATCTTCAGCGACACCACATCTCATCGCTATTATCATTTTTGTTTCTTCCAGGCATTTTCAAAAATGATCGAGATCTTGATCTCTGAAATATCGGGTAGTTGCAATAATAAAACCATGTGCATTAACTTTGACTGTGAGAACGTTGAACTGCAGGGCCTGCTAAGCAAAAGATACACATCGCTATTAAGTTTCGAACAGGGCGTCAACAAGGTCACTATACCTCAACACATCTGGGACACCGTCTCACCAAATTACGACAACGAAAGTTACAGCTTAAACTTGAGTAAATGCTTGGAGCTTTCGGATACATTAAGCAGGCAAAACCGTGCTGACTTTGTTGTCACTAATTTAGTAAAAAGCCACCTTGAAAAAAACATATCTCGACAGTTTTGGCCCGAGCCTCTTCCTACTGTAGGCAATATCTCCAGTGCCATCAACACATCAGAACGAACGCTAATCCGCCGACTCGGAAAGCTGGGCACTTCATACAAAGATATTATCGACAACATGCGCAGGGAATATGCCCAACGATTATTGAAAGATGCAAAATATAGCGTGAATGAAATTTCGGACATACTTGGCTATCAAGCTTCAGCCAATTTTTGTCGGGCATTTAAAACCTGGATGGGCGTAACACCGACCCAATTTCGAAGGAAACTCTAGAGGACATGATGCTCGTTATTAAAAACTTATAGTGCTAGCTAAAGAGCCCATGAGAATCAAAAACAAAAATAGATCAAAGCGTCACGACATGAAGTGCGCAGTAAAGAAGAGAGCAAATAAAAGAGCAATAAACAGAAGAATAAAACCGCTAATGACTCACATGGTGAGTCATTAGCTTAGACGGAGTTAGGAGTTAGGAGTTAGAAGTTATATTTAACGTCTACACCGTAAGTTCTTGGTGTACCCGAGAAGTGATTTAAGGTACCGAAAAAGTCACGGTTAGTACCGGTTAAATAACTCTCGTCCGTTAGGTTTCTTCCCCACAAGGCCACGCTCCACTTACCGGCGTCGTCTTCTAGTGCAATGCGTCCATTCACTAAGTCATAAGCGTCTACCCAGCCAAACTGAACTGTGTCGCCAGAGGCGATTGTCTGAGACTTAACGTTGTTAGCATCGGTGTAGTAGTCATCGCGATAAGAGTAATCCATACGGAATAACAATTCAGCAGAAAGCGCTGGGACCGGTACAAAATACTGAACACCGAGACTGGCCGAGACATCGGACACGCCTGGCAATACATTACCAGAAACATCCGCTCCGCCGGCACCGCCACCAGGGTAGCTCGCAAATTCACCGTCAAGCAAACCAACCGAACCCATTATTTTCAACTGCTCAGTCGCTAGGAAAGTGAATTCTGCTTCCAAGCCTTTGGTGTCTACTTCGGCAGCATTACGGATACTGATTGATGTACGCCCTTCACCCAGATCGATAAACTGATTTACCTGATAATCGTCATAGGTTGACTGGAACGCTGCGAAGGCAAAACTAAGGCGGCGGTCAATAGCCGTACCTTTTAAGCCGATTTCATAGCTCGCGACCGTTTCTTTATCGAAATCGATACCGGCGGCCAAATCACCCGCGTTAACGAAATCTAAGTTGAAGCCACCGCTTTTATAGCCGCTGCTGTATTTAGCGTAGGCATTCACATCATCGCTAATGGCGTAATTAATATTAACAGTCGGCGAAAAGTGCTCGTCTTTTCTTGAGTCAACAACCGCACCCGAAGCGATGCGGAACGCACCTGAGCCGCTGCCATCAATCATCCAATCGACGTCTTTGGTTTCTTCAGACCAACGAAAACCAAAGCCAAGTTTCCAGCTGTCGTCAATGTCATAGCTACCGTTTACAAATACCGCGTAACTCTCGGTATCGACAGTGCCGTCCGTAGTAGTTGGGCGACTGGCATTGGTGCCAAATATTTGATCGGCAATCGGAGAGCTTTGAACCTGACGAAAGCTCTCGCCTTCTTGTTGATACAAATACAAACCAGCGATGTATTTAAATGCCGAATCGTCTGGAGAGATCAACTGAAACTCTTGGCTGAGCTGCTTGTAGCTATCGCGATATTTAATTTGAATTAAATCAAGCGCCGAGTAATCGCTGTCATTACTGTATTGAATCTCGGTGTCACGGTAGGCACTGATAGAGCGTACCGCAAAGTCGTTACTCAAGTCCCAGTCTACGGTTAACGCCGTACCGCTGATGTCACGCTTTTCAAAAGGATCGAAAGTCATGCTGACTTCGTTTTCTTTTGGTGCAGCTGTATCCAATGCGCTGGCAAAAGTATTGGTGGCCGCGTCGCCGGTGTAAGACAGGCGCTCGGTGCTCATACCGTCGAACGACAAGGCGATTTCGACATTATCAGCAGCAGCGTATTGAAACTGCGCGCGGTAAGCCGTCGCGTCCTGCTCGTTGATATCGTTACCGGTAAATAGATTCTTAACCAAGCCATCGCGCTGCTGCTTATTGATCGCAAACTTGCTCAATAACTTGTCAGTGAGTGGGACGTTAATAGACGCCGACAATTGACGAGAGTTGTAGTTACCCACCTCAACACCAACGCTGCCAGACAACTCATCGCTGGGCTTTTCAGACACGAGGTTGATCGCACCGGCAACCGTGTTTTTACCAAACAAGGTTCCCTGCGGCCCGCGCAAGACTTCGATTCTCGCTAAATCTAATAGCTCTTGGTTTAGCGCTGGAGACTGGCCCAAGTACACGCCGTCTAGGTAAACACCGACCCGGGTGTCAAAACCGATATTACGGCTGTTCGCGCCGACACCACGAATGGCAACACTGGAGGTGAAATCAGTACCGGAGCTAATGGTCAGGTTTGGCACAAACTCCGCAATTTCTTTTAGCTGTCGCACACCGGTTTGCTCGATGTTTTCGGCACCAAAGTTAGTAATAGAAATAGGGACTTCTACCAAGCTTTCATCGCGCTTTTGAGCGGTAACGATAACTTCTTCAATGGCGAAGGAACCCACTTCAGCGGCCAGAGCCGTGAGTGGAAACTGGCTGGTCAATGCCAGTAATGCAAGACCGTAGGATGTGTTCTTATTCATTTATAAACTCTTCTCTCTGGGTATGGCTCTATGGCTATATTGCTATTGTTTTCTCTCTGTTTTACCGAACCCTCAGTAATTAAATAACGCGCTCGAGCACGGTCTAGCCTGTGTCGCGGGCGCGTCAAATCACAGAAAACGATTCAGTCGATAGCATCCTACACCACGAAAGGATAAATGGTAATACCACTTGACCATTATTATACTGAACGCTAGTATCGAGAAATTCAGTTATATTGAGCATCCGTTACCAAAAGGGGCGACGCTGGAGAGCCCCTATCGTTAAGGACTGATCAATGCACAAGACCTCACTAGACATCAAACCCCTAGCCAAGAAAGAGACTCTGGCAGAGCAAATTGTGCCGCAACTGATGGGCCTCATCCAGAGTGGCGCCTTAAAACCCGGCGATAAACTGCCGGGCCAACGGGAACTGGCCGAGAAGCTGGGTATAGGCCGACCAACACTGCGAGAGGCCTTGCGCGCCCTACAGCTGCTTGGCGTGCTGGACATACGTCATGGTGGAGGGGTTTATGTTTCGTCGATTGCCCCAGACACCTTGCTCGGGCCTTTGCATCTCTTTGTGAGCTTTGACAAACACAGCCTTGAGACAATTTTAGAAGCCCGCAAGGTTATCGAAGGCGCAGTGCTTGCCACCGTTGCGGCTACGGCCAGCGACGCATTAATCACAACCCTGCAGCTCAATATGGATCAACTCGCCCTTGCCCTTGAGTTACCAACAGATGAGCAGCTGGTCCAGCTCGATGTGCTGGCCAAGGAATTTAGGGCCGCGATTGAAGCGGCGATAGTCAACCCCATTTTAATCCGCAGCTTGCACAGCTTAAACATTTTGAGCAGTGCTTCAAGACACCGCCTATTGTTACAAGGCGACCCGAAAATTTTATTGAAAAATCATCAGCTTATTATTCAAGCCTTGATTGATCACGACCCAGTGGCCGCGCAGCGAGCACTGGAAACACATATCGATTATCTATATCAATCTTGCGAATCTATCGAATAAAGGAACTACACGTGGAAAAAAAATGGCTTAGCCGACGTAAACTTATCAGCCACAGCGCCACATTGGCAGTCGGTGGTTTAGCTGGCTGGGCACTCCATCGCAGCAATGAGAACAACACCATACCTCTACCAGAAGAGCTGCTGTTAGCAGGGCAAGATATCATCACCAACTCCCCAGTGATTGACCTACACAGCCACCCAGGCCGGTTTTTTCTCAACGGTGCCGACACCAGCAGCTGGAAGGTAAAATTACTAGCCTCGGGTTTTGAAGACGATCGAATTTTGGATATGAAATCCGCCCATGTAACCGCATCGATGTTTTCCATCGTTGCCGACATCGCGGTGCTCGATTTTAAAGATGGCGGCATTATTGCAACGCGAGACTTCACCCCAGGCGAAGCCTATGCTGACTATCAACGTCAGCTCAAAGAATTGCAACATATGAGCGACACCGGCTTAATCAAGCTCGCCCTAAGCCCTGCTGATATTGTTGCAGCACAAGAACATCTCCACTCCGTGGCACTGCTATCGAGTGAAGGCGCTGACTTTGTTGAAGACAAACTCGAACGCTTGGGACAAGCCTATGATGCAGGACTGCGATCCATCAGCCTCGTGCATTACCGTGTCAATGCGCTCGCCGACAACCAAACCTCGCCAGCAGTACATGGCGGACTGAGCAAACTCGGCAAAGATGTAGTCACTGAAATGAACCGACAAGGATTGATTATTGACCTTGCCCACGCCAGCCAAGCGGCCTGCGCCGACACCTTAGAAATCACATCCGCGCCGATCATGGTCTCCCACAGTAATTTATTGGGCAGCGTGAGCTCGGCTCGTTTTTTAAATAAAGAACACGCCCACATGATCGCCACCAACGGCGGGCTTGTTGGCGCTTGGCCCAGTGGGCTTGATAGCAAAAACCTTTGGGATTTTGCGCACCAAGTACTGCGCCTCGTCGAAGAAATTGGTATCGACCACGTCGCTATCGGCACAGACATGGACGGCAACTACAAACCCGTACTGCGGGATTACGCTGACTTTGCAACACTGGCGTCAATGCTGTTGTATCGAGGCCTCAGCGCCGACGATTGCCGTAAAATATTTGGCGCTAATTTTTTGCGTTTATTCTCTCAAGTACAACAACTACGAACGGCTTAAATACAAGCCCCTTATTTCTTAGAAAGCGAGACACCTATGTTTACAAAAGCCTGTTGGTATTTTTGTTCGGCCCTGGCCATAAGCTCCATTAGTTTGCACAGCCTTGCCCTAACAGATGACAATGACACCGGTAACAAAAACACCACCAAACCAACTACGGAAAAACCATTGGTGGAATATTACAATTCCAAAGAAATGGATAAGCTGAAGCTCCCGTTTTCAGAATCAGTTCGCGTGGGCAACATTGTGTTCTTGTCTGGCCAAATCGGCATGAAAGACGACGGTAGCGGTTTAGTCGAAGGCGGCATACAAGCAGAAACTCGCCAGACCTTGAAGAACATGCAACGCACACTAAAGGGACAAAACCTCGACCTTAGTGACGTTGTTAAGTGCACCGTATTCCTAGCGGACATGAAAGAATGGAGCAAGATGAACGAGGTTTACATAGAAATGTTTAATGGTCACCGCCCTGCCCGCAGTGCTTTTGGCGTGAACGGTGTTGCACTAGGTGGCAGCCTAGAAATGGAATGCATCGCCGTTATTACAAAGCCCTAACCATGAGAGCTAAGCTTAATCATTAAACACAGGCCGGGCTGCACACCGTAGAGCAGCCCGCGCTTTTAACAAAACACACCTGCCCTTTCCCGATTATTGCTGAGCTGCCGAACGCTCAATTCTCTTTAAAAACCTGTAATACGAACTTTTTCGCCTGATCTTCCACGAAAACAATTACGCATTCACATGCGAGATGGCACGGCGTAGTTGAAGCCCCGATGGAGCGGCTATAAACAACAAAGCTACATTTTACTTAGATGACAAATACAGTGAAAGCTATGTGCGAGATTACGTTTTCGTTTAGCACCGCCGCCAATGCCGTTATCATCCACTGCAAACGACAGCCCTGATATTTTGGCCTGCGAAACACCGGTGAGCACTTTATTTAAAGTTTTATAGCTGCAAAGCAAAGCTAGGATCTAGTTACTTATCGATGCCGGCCTTACTGATTGGCTTTCGGGTGTAGATTAGAGCTGGTCCGTAGGGTAATTCTCTATCT
>Ga0105358_10000191_pt1 | contig 27798 bp, 23 predicted proteins | sample GOMGulsemesocosm_5_FD_83509 | JGI IMG/M metagenome (GOLD analysis project Ga0105358, IMG submission 83509) | Methane-oxidizing microbial communities from mesocosms in the Gulf of Mexico - GOM15C Gulf of Mexico | ecosystem: Environmental > Aquatic > Marine > Cold seeps | place: Gulf of Mexico... | reverse complement strand
TGAAATTGACGCCGCCCAAGAGCAGGTAGATTTGCTAGGCTCTGTATTGGAAAATGCCTGGATTGGTAAAGTCCTGTTGGCGCAGTTGCAGCAGAACCCAGCTATTGATCTTATTGCCCCTGCGAACGTTAAATCTGTACAGCCTAAAAAATCAGGCGCTGAAATTAAGTTGTCATTTAAAGATTCAGACAATGTAGAGCAGAAAATTTTCTGCCAGTTAATGGTGCTCGCCGATGGGGGGGAGTCAGCACTGAGTAAAAGTTTAGGTTTAGACTATGATGTGCAAGATTACGGCCAGAGCGCGATAATCAGTAATATTGAATTTGATTCGCCACATCAAGGCGTGGCGTTTGAACGGTTTACAGAGCAAGGGCCCATGGCGTTGTTGCCTTTGGGTGAGTCATCTGACAGTTGTCGTTCAGCGCTGGTTTGGACAGTTCCGACGTCAGAGCTTGATTCTATATTGGCTATGCCGAATGAAGAATTTTTGGATCGTTTGCAACTTCAGTTTGGCTACCGCCTCGGCAGCTTTTCACGAGCGTCAAAGCGTTCTAGCTACCCACTAAAGTTAAAAGTTGTAAAGGAGCAGATTCGCAGCAATATCGTCGTTATGGGTAACGCTGCGCACTATCTACACCCAGTAGCGGGGCAGGGGTTTAATTTGGCCCTGCGTGATTGCGCTGTACTGACAGAAGTTATCTCTAAGGCTTATCGACAAAAGAAAAGTATCGGGAAACTTAGTGTCTTGCAGGAATATTTACGAGTCCAGGATCTCGACCAAAAAATCACAATTGGTTTTAGCGACACGATAGTGAAATTGTTTTCGAATAAAAACCTACCTTTGCAAGCGGTGCGAGCTTTGGGGATGTTGGCTTTAGATATACTGCCAGAAGCAAAGAAGTTTTTGTCGAACCAAACTATGGGTTTGGCAAGCCGAAAACCTCGGTTGCAAAAGTTTGATTGTGATGAGGCCTTAGAAGAGCCTCTTATTGATAAGGCGAAATGAAATGACTGACACTCAATTACATTTTGATGTTGCCGTTGTTGGCGCGGGTTTGGTTGGTTCTAGTGCAGCCTGCGCGCTTGGAGCAATTGATCCAAGTTTGAATATAGTATTGATTGATCCTACTACAGTGCCACCATTGTTGGAGACATTAAAAGTCGACTCCCCGGGGGTAGGTGACTTTGATCCGCGGGTTGTTGCGCTGACTCGACACTCTCAAGTTCTCTTAGAAGATCTAGGTGCTTGGCAATTGCTAGCCAATGCACGACGTTGCGCCTATACCGATATGCAGGTGTGGGATGCTGATGGTACGGCTAAAATTTCTTTCGATTGTAGCGAAATACAACAAGACAACCTCGGCCATATTGTCGAGAACCGTTTAATCGTTTCGGCCCTTGGGCAGTGCTTACAAGCGGCGCCCAATGTAACGACCTTGTTTGGAGAAAAGGTCAGCGACTGCATTAAAACCGAACAGCATTCTGAATTGGTTTTGGACGGAGGCTCGATCATTACGGCTTCCTTGGTGTTAGCGTGTGATGGTGCTAATTCTCCGCTACGTCAGTTACACGATATCAGTAGTCGCGAGTGGGATTACGGCCACAGCGCCATCGTGACAACCATAAAAACTGAGCAGCCACACGACAGTGTCGCACGACAGCGATTCATGAAAACCGGGCCTCTAGCTTTTTTACCGCTTGCCTCGAGCCGTAAAACTGATGGCAGCGAAGAGCATTTTTGTTCGATTGTGTGGTCGTGTGAACACGATCTCGCAAAGCAAATGATGAGCTTAGAGGATGCCGATTTTTGCTCTGAACTTGCCGCCGCGCTGGAGTATGAGGTTGGTGATGTGGTTGAGGTGGCCAAGCGTTTTTGTATTCCTCTGCGACAGCGCCATGCAAGTACTTACATTAAACCAGGTTTGGCGTTAGCCGGTGATGCCGCTCACACCATACACCCCTTGGCAGGGCAGGGCGTCAATCTGGGATTACAGGATGTGGCTGCATTTGTCACTGAAGTTGAATATGCCCATCGCCGCGGCGTAGCATTGCAAGATTATTCAATTCTGCGTCGGTATCAACGGGCTCGCAAGACATCTAACCTCAGCATGATGGCAACCATGGAGGGTTTCAAACGGCTTTTTGGTGCAGAGAATATAGCGGCGAGATGGTTACGTAATGAAGGTATGCGGCAGGTTGATAAACTACCGTTGTTGAAAAATAAAATAATTCGGGAAGCGATGGGGCTCTAATTTTTAGCGCTGATAAATATCGTTATCGTTAATTTCCATGAAACGCTCTGGCTTGGCGAGATCTTTAAAACCATATTGCTGGTATAAACCGTGAGCGTCAGCGGTTGCCAGCATGATTCGTCTCAGGCTTTTTAGCTCCGGATGATCCTGAATGCACTCCATCATCCACTTACTCAAGCCTTTTCCTTGGTGCTCGCTGAGAATAAATACATCCGCTAAATAAGCAAAGGTCGCCTTGTCGCTGATCATGCGGGCAAAACCAACCTGCTCATTGCTAAGGTACACGCCAAAACAGATGGAGTTATTGATAGCGGTTTCTATGGTCTCGCGCGGAACCCCCAAACACCAATAAGCTTCTTTGCTTAGATAATGGTGGATGGTGTCTACATCGAGCATCTCGATCGATGTATCAATTGTGTAGTCTTCTTTAGCCCAAAACATGGCGCTGTATAAATCCTTATCGGGGTGTTCATAAAGAGGTTTGTCGTTAAAACACCGACAGTTAAAACACGCTATATAATTTGAATAAGCCAAGAGCTGAAACTACCGCGACGACAAAGCCGCCGAGAATGTTGGCCAGGGGACCATTCTTGTAGCGACCGAGAATTTTTTCTTGGTTCATGGCGACGATTAAAAATATGGCAATCAGAGGCAACAACAAGCCATTGGCGGCCTGGGCGAAAATAATGGCCGCGAGGGGTTTTGTTCCCGCAATTGCAAAGCCGGCCCCGCAAACTAATACGGTAAACCAAACCGCTCGAAAACGTGTGCTACTAAAATCAGTAGACCAGTTGAAAGCTCCGCAGACCGCGTAAGCCGCTGCCAAGGGGGCCGCTATCGCACTGGTTAAACCCGCGGCTAGCATTCCTGCTGCAAAGCAGTATTTCGCACCGGCACCCAACAATGGCTCTAATTGCTGGGCTAAAGCGGCGGGGTTAAAATCTTCGCTTTGGCCGAAAAATGCCGTCGCCGAGGTGGCAATAATGGCGAGCGTTATCAAGCCGCCAAAGCTAATGGATAAGCCAGTATCCCAGCGGCTGTGTCGCAGGGCTGCGTCGATGTTATCGCTGCCGGCCTCAGAGTAAGTTTTGCTAACGCTGCTGGCGTGTAAGAATAAATTATAAGGCACCACAGTGGTGCCTATCAGTGCAATGACGAGCAGTGTTGCACCATCAGGGATGCTTGGGGTAAATAAACCCGCCGCAATACCGGCCCAATCTGGAGAAACCCAAAACAGAGTTGTTAAGAAAACCATGCTCATTAGTAATACTAAGGCGATAAGGGCTTTCTCGATGACTTTGTATTGACCACTCGCCAGCAAGACAAATGCCAGCAGCGCAATGAGCGCGGAGGCTAAGCTGCTCGAGATATCGACGACGGCGGAAATGCCCAGCGCAGCACCGGCAATATTGCCGGTTTGATAGGCCGCATTACCGAGGCCAATTGCCGCCACTATTAAAAATGTACTAAGGAGCTGAGCCTGCTTGGTTTTGAAGCTGTCATTAACGGCTTCAGCGAGGCCTTTTGCGGTGACTAAACCTAAGCGGGCCGCCATCTCCTGTAAAACAATGGTCGCGAATATAGAGAACAGCAAAGCCCAAAGTAAGGTGAATCCAAAACTCGCACCCGCTTTGCTCGCCGTCGCAACGGTACCGGGACCAATAAATGCGGCTGCAATAAGCAAGCCGGGGCCAAATTTTTTCATCAGTCATTACCTTCGTTACATTTATTCAATTTTCGAATACTGGCCTGCCGCAAATAAGATGCTTGTGATGTTGTCTGGCTTGGGCCTCAATGCTTTTTGCTTCGCGCAAATATTGAGCGCAGCCAACTCCAGAGCGTGTTCTCTTGCATTACCCATCGATCGAGATCTTGTTGGTTTTGGGTGTAAAAGTCAGCGTCCTGGAACATAAGCTCACGCTTTAGCATTCGTCGATTCGGATTCAGCTCTTTAATGATCTTTGCGGGGTTTCCGCCAACAACAACATTGGCTGGTACATCCTTTACGACGACTGAGCCGGCCGCGACCACACTGTTTTCACCTATTGTTACGCCTTTGCCGACTTTGGCGCTATGGCCAATCCAAACATTGTCTTCCAACACGATTGGTTTGCTGCAGCGAAACGGACGTAAGCGGTTGTACAGGCCGTGCCAATCGCTGTCGGCGATGTAGCAATCGGCGGCGAACATACAGTTATCGCCAATGCTGATATTCACAGCGGAGGTGATGGTGGTGCCTGGAGACAGTAAGCAGTAGTTGCCGATGGTGAGTTTCCCATCGAGGTGTTTGCCACTCCAGGTCGTCAAACGCACAGGATTGTACTTAGAGCTAATGATATGGGGGAAGTTACCCACTCGGATATTTTCGCCAAATACTTCGACAGTGCGGGGCTTGAGTATGGCGGGCGAGGTGCCGAGTTGGTCAAATTGTGGTCGCAAGAAACGTTCTTGCCACCAGTGATCAAACTGGCTCAGTAAATTTTTAACCCAAAATGGTCGATGTTCTTTGCGCACGGTGATCCCTCTAATTCTTTTGGGCTTACCTTAGCATAGGGCTTGAATTGAGGAACAGGGTTGTGCGGGCATATTTACGAACAGTTCAACAAGGCTCAACATAGGTTTGTTACATCAATTGTGGGGTTGCCGTAGCGGTTACTTGAATGGGTAAATGAGAGCAAAGTCGGTTGTGAGTGTTTTTTTGATAGTGTCTAGGCCTGAATGAGAAAGTTGGAAATTACTGCGTGGTAAACAAGGGGAGATGTTTGGTTCGTCTAATGAAGGCTAGGGTAAATGCAAAGACTTTCTCTGAGCAAACTAATGACGAGTAGCTTGCCGAGTAAAAGAATAACCGCAGGAGAAAAGCGTCTAAGCCGGAGAGATGTCTGTGAGTCTTTCACTGTTTAGTATATGAGGGTTAAGCGTAAAAAATAATAATCTGGCAAGTGTAAGTAAGAATGTTTAACATATAGTGTGCCTAGTCACAGAAATAGCTTTAATTACTTGAATAAGGCCAAAAAACAGCTAAAGTGCTACGCTGGTATAAGTAGGGTTTAACCTGCACAAGTAAAATAATAAAATTTTGGAGTTATACAAAACAGAGTAATTATTCAATATTGTAGTCGTAAATATAATTGACGATAAGCGATGTCTTTTGAAAAACCAAACTTAGTTTAGAAATTTCTCTAAAATTCCCAAGGCAGTATTCTTTGAAAAATGTGCGAGCAAACCAAACTTCGATATTGGATATTTGTAGCGATTCGGAAATAAGTACTTTTGAAACTTGCCATATCAACGCCACTCCCCCCGTGGATAGCGACATATACCAGTTGAAATCGGCCATAAGTGCTCGGCAGTTGAGCATGTTTGTATTACTGCAGGTGGTGTTTACTTGCGTGTTAATTTGGTTATCAATTCTTCTGTTAAATGTACTTTTATCACACTTTTTTGAAGCCACTTCAATAGGTATTATCTTAGCGATATATTGTGTAAGTACGGTTTTTTGGCAAGGAAGTTACATATATCGCATCGCGAATATGAAAAAAGCGGTACTAATACATAAAAGCCCGGCCGAAAATCTAAAAATAGCAATGGCAACGACTATCGTTCCCAGTCGTGAGTTTGAAGTTTTAGCCGACAAGCTTGAGGCTATGTTGAAAGTTAATGATTGTAACAACGACCTGGAGCTATGGGTTTTAGATGAAGAAGATGATCCTCGAGTACATCAACTAATTAATGAATTAAACAGCCGATCAGAAAATGAGCACAGCCATATTTCTCATTTTTCAAGAAAAAACATAGCCAAGTATAATGAATCTCCGTCTGGGAAGATGTTCAAAAAGTTTCAGGCTAAACAAAAGGGAGGCAATATTAATGCTTGGCTTGATTTTTCTAAGGATAGAAACTTCGATCTAATTACGTTTCTTGACTCGGATCATATACCTCAACCTTTTTATTACGAAGAGGTGTTGCCATATTTTAAAGACTCTGACTTATCGTTTCTTCAAGCTCCAGAAGCTTTTAAAAACAAGCACGAAAATTTTATCTCTAAGGCTGCAAGCTATGAACGGGATTCATTTTTTGGTTTGATTCATCGGTGTTTTTTAGGCTTAGGTATGCCAATTTTAGTTGGCTCTCATACGACATTTAGAGCTTCTGTTTTCGAACTTGTCGGAGGCCATTATCCGGTTCATTTGACTGAAGATTTTTTGTTGATGTTGAAGCTTCGGGCAGCCGGCTTAAAAGGGGTCTATATAGATAAGGTTTTAGCCTATGGAGAGCTACCTGCCACGTGGGATGCCTATTTGGGGCAGCAGCTACGCTGGGCGTCAGGAGGCTTGGATCTTTTGTTTCGCTATTTTCCGCTCATGTGGAAAGATTATACGAAAAAGGAGCGATTGTTTAGTTTTGTTCTGCTTAATTATTATGCTTGGGGAAGCTTTTTTATGCTTGCCAAGATAGCATTGTTTGTATTGATTATTAACGGTGTTAGCCTCCATATCTCACCCCTTCTGCTACTTAGTTTGTTAGCTTTTGTGGTGGTGTCAACAGTAGTTAATTTTTTTTGGGATCGACAGTTTTACATCGAAACAGATGAAAAAAGTTACTTGATTCAAAATATGTTGATGAATAATTTTATTGGAGCATTATATTTCATTTCGCTGATAAAGGCGTTATTTCGGCCAAATACGAATTTTAAGGTAACCGCTAAAAAAGGTGTGAAAGAAGAGCGGCATGAGTCGAAATTTTCTTATTTTAACATTTCCGTAATTCTCCTCTTGACCGAGTTGACAGTTTTTTTTGTAGCATGGAGCTTAAATGAAAAAATCGAGCCATTGCAGCTTACGCCGAATGTTGACTTCCTGATGATCCCCCTAGTCATGTCGTTTTTTATAAATATTGTTATTATTACTTTTTATAAAAAAATAGAAGATAGTTCGAAACACATAACCGCTAGCAAGCTGCCAGCGCCGATTACCAAAGCCACCCCTTGATTGTGGGTATAACCGAAAAGTTAGGAGCAAAAATGAACAATAAAGTATTACAATTTTGCCTGATCCCCTTGTGCACGGTATTTTTTAACACTAGCGCACTTTCAGCGACAATTACTGTTACTGCTGGGCAAGTAGTCTCAGTCAACGGTGACATGCTTTGTTCATTGAGTGAAGCTATTGCTAATGCCGAAACGGATACAAATACGGCGGGCGGAGATTGTGTCGCGGGTTTCGGCAGCGATACAATTGATTTGCCGAATGGGATATATGACATCGCCGCTGCAGCGGTAAGCGACCCCACCTATGGCTCAAGTGGTTTGCCGGAGATCAGCTCCACCGTCATAATTAATGGCTCTGGTGCAACTATACAGCGGGCACCTTCACTTTATACTACTACCCCTTGTAGCAACGGTACAACGGATGCATTCCGACTTTTTTATGTTGGACTCGTCGGCGACCTAAGCCTGAACAATATTACTTTGGCGGGCGGTTGCGCCAACTTTGTTGGTTCCACCGGTGCTGGTGGCGCGATATTTAATCGCGGTATTGTTGCTTTGAACGAAGTGAATATAAATAACAACGAAGCCTTACTCTCTGGTGGCGGTATACAAAATGATGCGACTCTCAGCTTAATCCTAAGTACAGTAAATAATAATCGGGTATTAAGTGGTGCGGGCGGCGGAATTGCGAGCACTGGACCATTGATAGTTGATCGTTCGAGTATTGAGACCAACAACGCTAGCGGTGCAGGTGGTGGTATTAATACAGGTGGCACGTCATCTTTTATTAATAGCACAGTGGGTGGGAATACTGCGGACGGCAGTGGTGGCGCCATGTTTCAGAGCAGCGGTGATTCAACATTTATTCATGCAACCATCGCTCGAAATCAATCCACAGCAGTGTTAGGACACACGCTCTTTACTGCTAGTGGTACGCTCGATTTAGGAAATACTCTAATAGGTGAATCTACGGGTAACGGAACGAATTGTAATAACACGGGTAACGACTTAGGTGGTAACTTAGTTGATGACGCATCTTGTACGGGAGCAGGGGTTGCCTCTGTAGGAGTTGGAGCGTTATCGAATAACGGAGGTCTTGCGCGAACGTACTTGCTAACCACAGCAAGTCCTGCAATTGGAGCCGCAGATGACACTATTTGCGGGCAAGCTAATGTTGGGGGTGTGGACCAATTGGGCGCAAGTCGAGGACCGGTAAATTGCGATGTCGGCGCTATTCAACGGGTTGTGGCCGCTATTGCTAACGCCGTTCCAAGTCTAGGTGGGTGGAGTTTTCTTTTAGCTATGGCCTTGGTAGGGGTTTCTATTAGAGCCCGATTCAATAAAAATATTGTTCGTACAAAAAAACAGTAATCCGAGTTTAGCTCTCTGTAAAATACTTTTCGGATCTCACAGGTTAAAATTTTACGTGTTTCAGATTAAACATTGGTCTGTCGATATGGTGGGATTCGGATGGCTCGGGTATTAACACTCGATCTTAGATGTTTTGAGGCTGAAAGCTGCTGGGGTCGAATTATGCCCTCGCAGATGTTCTTAGTGCTTGATGTAAACTCTATGGCTTATTGGTTGCACTAATTTCTCCATTGACAAATGTCAGCATCCATTCAATATTTAAGCCCCTAAAAAGTGTTGTCTAGGGGCTGCCCTCACAATTCATCCTCAATGCTCATGTTCTGTTTTATTTATAGCCGCTAAAGCTGTTTCTATAATACGGTCTTGAGCTGGGTGGTATATAACGCCTTTTGATTTCCTCTGCGCCTTATTAGTCGCCTCGTTACCAGGTGTAAGTGGCAACGCCTGGCCTGGGGTTTTGTACGTATAACGACCTTGATAGTAGTCAGGTACGCCAAGTAATTATCCGTCCGGGTATCGGTCATAACGGTGCAGAAATATGGATAGCTTGTGGCTTTAGAGTGTAAAAATTAAAATTAAGGGCAAAATATGAACAGAGTTGAAGGGGGTGATATGAGACTAGAAATTATAATTAAAGCGGATGTCGCTAGTCATCCCGCTATTGTAAATCTACTGAGCGAGCATGAAGGCGATATGGCCGCGACGGCTCAGGCAGAAAGTCGACATGCATTAAGCCATGATGAGCTGGGCCGAGGCGATATCAGGTTCTGGAGTGCATGGCATGGTGATGATATTGTCGCTTGCGCGGGGTTGGTGTTGCTCAGCCCAAGCCACGGGGAGGTGAAATCGATGCGTACCGCCAAGTCTTTTTTGCGCAGCGGCGCGGGTTCAGTCTTACTAGCGCACATATTGTCTCTAGCCCAGGCGAAGGGAGTACAGCAGTTGAGCCTAGAAACGGGCAGCATGGATTATTTTGAGCCAGCGCGTGCCTTGTACCATAAACACGGTTTTAAAGACGGGCCTCCATTTGCCGAGTATAAGTTGGATAAAAACAGTTGTTTTATGCATCTGTTTTTTTGATTCGGGCTGCCAACCCAGCTGCTGGGTGAAGCTTGTTTGAGCCGATAAAAAGGCCGTGTAATTGAAGAGTGTTTTAGCATCCTTTTATGACCGCTTTGGGACTTGTTAAGCCTGTCTAGAATGTGTCTAATATGCGCCTTCACACGTTTAAAGGCACTAGCATGAGCATTTCATTACCGGTTGATATTGATTCTATAAAAGGATTTCTTGCAGAAGATGAGGGCGAGGCGTTATATCGCTATGCTCAAGAATCTTGCGGCCTAGGGCCGGTTCTCGAAGTTGGCAGCTATTGCGGTAAGTCGACGGTGTATTTGGGCGCGGCCTGCAAAGAGTCCGGTGGTATTGTATATGCAGTCGATCATCATCGCGGTTCTGAAGAACATCAACTTGGTGAGGAATACCACGATCCAGATTTATACGACAACTCGGTTGAATTGATGGATAGCTTCAAAGCGTTCCGTACCTCGATGCGTCGCGCAGGTTTGGATGATGTTGTGGTGCCGATTGTCGCTAGCTCCAAGGTTGCGTCGAAGCATTGGAATACAGCCTTAGGCATGGTGTTCATTGATGGCGGGCACAGTGAAGAAGCGGCCCAAACTGATTATCGCAGCTGGGTTTCTCATATCAAGCCTGGTGGAATTTTAGCAATTCATGATATTTTCCCAAACCCCGACGAAGGTGGTCAGGCGCCCTATAATATTTGGAAGCTTGCCAAGGCCTCTGGCTTATTCGAGGAGCTCGCCATGGTAAATACTTTAGGCCTGTTTCGCCGTTTGTAATAAGGCTATTGTGTTCTGAAGCTAAGGGTTAATCGCTGCGATGTGAAACTTTTACGATAATAAAAACGGCTGTATATTTTTACGGCCGTTCATGTATCTACCGTGTCCATACAGCTCTATTTGCACGAGCCCGCCGCTTAAATTTGTTACTTATCCCTTCTCGCCCCCTGTTTCGCCGCCACTCCTGTTGCTATCAATTACCAATCGGCTGTTTTCTATCATTTATGGGGCCGTATGCCTCTGGTATGATTGCGCCAAATTTATTGATAGAAGTATAGCCATGCCCCAGATTATCCGAATAGCTACCCGTAAAAGCGCCTTGGCCCTTTGGCAGGCTGAATATGTGAAAGCCGAACTAGAGCGTCATCATCAAGGTTTACAGGTCGAGCTGGTGCCAATGGTGAGCCGGGGCGATAAAATTTTGGATGTACCGTTGGCAAAAATTGGCGGCAAAGGTCTGTTTGTAAAAGAGCTTGAGCACGCTCTTCTCGAGGGGCGTGCGGATATCGCCGTGCATTCTATGAAGGATGTACCGATGGACTTCCCGCAGGGCTTGGGTTTAGAGGTGATATGTCCGCGTGAAGACCCTCGTGATGCCTTTGTTTCCAATGACTTCGAAAACCTTGATAGCTTACCCAAGGGCGCTATCGTCGGGACTTCAAGCCTGCGTCGCCAATGCCAATTGTTGGCGATACGACCAGATTTAGAAATTCGCTTTTTACGGGGTAACGTCAATACTCGTTTGGCTAAACTTGATGCTGGCGAATATCAAGCGATCATCTTAGCTGCAGCGGGTTTGATTCGATTAGGTATGGCCGATCGAATCCGCGATTCTATTGCTCCAGAGGTTAGTTTACCAGCCGGCGGCCAGGGCGCGGTTGGTATTGAATGCCGTTTAGATGATGCCAGCTCAAGAGCTCTACTTGCGCCGTTGCACGATGGCGATACCGCACGCTGCGTTATTGCTGAGCGAGCTATGAACAAACGTTTTGAGGGCGGCTGCCAAGTGCCCATAGCAAGCTATGCTATAGAGCGTGATGGGCAATTATTTTTGCGAGGTTTAGTGGGTGATCCCGATGGGTCGACTATGCTTTATCGTGAACAAACTGGTAGCTTGAGCGATGGCGAGCAAATGGGTATCGCGATGGCAGAAGACCTGTTGAGCGCCGGCGCCGATAAGATATTGAGCAAGGTTTATGAGCAGCAATAATCACCGCCATGATGAGTCTTAGTACGTCGCGAGCTGCTATTGGCTTGGTAGTTCAGCGTAGGTTTAAAGCGAGAGTGAAAAAATGGACCTAGCTGGGCTCGATATATTGGTTACTCGGCCTGAGCCTGTCGCTACAGATTTTTGTGCGACACTCAAGGGTTTGGGGGCTCACAGCTATAGCGTACCGGCTATGGTTATTGAACCATTGCTTAGCACTGTGGAAATAGAGGCGATCAAGGCAACGGTCATGCATCTTGATGCCTATCGAGTTGCCATATTTATTAGCCAGAATGCAGTCTCATACGGCGCTGAGTATTTAGACCAATACTGGGTGGACTTACCGATGGATACCCAGTTTTTTGCTATCGGTAAAAAGACAGCCATCATGCTGGAAAGAGAAATTTCTCCGCGTAGGGTGAAAATGGCAAGCGGTGACAATCCTGCGATGGATAGCGAATCGCTTTTGAGCTTACCGGAACTTGCAGACTTAAAAGATCAGAAGGTATTAATTTTTAGAGGTGTTGGAGGTCGGGAAACCTTGGCCAAAACCCTTCGTCAGCGAGGCGCCATTGTTGATTATTGCGAGCTGTATAAAAGAAGCTATCCTTGTGAATTAGCAAAAACGATCGCGGCCAGTGGCTTCGACCAAGCTTTGGGCCAGCGAGTTATTACCGCCCAAAGTGGAGAGAGTTTGGCAAACTTAAATACCGCTATTGATGCGGCGGGCTTACAACACTGGCGAAAACTGCCAGTATTAGTACCAAGCGCGCGGGTAGCAGAGCTTGCATCGAGCTTAGGCTTCGAAAAAGTTTTAGCGATGGTTAACCCCTCTGAGCAAACAATATTAGAGGCGTTGCAAAGCTTGCGGCGCTAGAGGTGTATGGCAAGAATGATTTTGTTACTGCACTTGAGCATAAGAATTCAACAGATTGATGTATAGATGAAGCCGAGCTGGCGAAAAGTTTATTCTGCGAATGCAGGGATAGGTGCAGCGGGTTAAAATGTAAACATCGTCTAAATAGTAGAAGAATTAACTTAAAATTAGAGAGCAGGCTCTCAAATAGGCAACTTAACTGCCAAAACCGAGCCTTTAAAAGTTCTCAACTAAATGGAGTTCACATGAGCAACAGCGATCCAAGCGCTAAGGCAGTAGCAAGCAGCGCGTCGACCGATTCAAAGCCTGCGGCTAAAACTGACAAGCCGGCGGCGAAAGCTAAACCTGAAAAAAAATCTTCGGGCGTCGGCGGTTTTCTTCTCGGCCTGTTAATCCTTATTCTCATTGGCGCGGTTGCCGGTGGTGGCTATTTCGGTTGGCAGTACTGGAAGCAAGACCAACTTGCTAAGCAGAACCTGAGCCAAGCCCTAAACACCCAAAATCAGCAGCTGCAGCAGTTACAGCAATCCCAACAGCAAGCCACTCAAACGCTTGCTAGCACAGGCGCTGCTGACCTTGAACTTACCGAAGCGATCACTGCTGTTCAGCAACGCTTAGATAGCCATAACAAACGCCTGACTAGTTTGTCATCCACCAGTCGGGAAGACTGGTTGTTGGCCGAGGCCGAGTATCTATTGCGTTTGGCCAACCAGCGCTTGTTGACTGAGCGAGCTACTCGCGGTGCATTGGGCTTGCTGCAAACCGCCGACGCCATTTTGAAAGATATGGATATTGTGGATTTGTTCCCCATCCGCAAGGCGATTGGTCAAGATATCGCGGCGTTAAAGCTATCTCCAAAGGTAGATCGAGATGGCTTATTCCTGCGCATGGCGGGCCTAGCATCGCAAATTGACAAGCTGCCGACTTTACCGAAGCGCACCCCTATGAATGAGCGCAAACGTGAAATAGAAACACCGGTACTTGAGGAGAATTCGACATTTGCGGGTACTATGAAGGCTTGGGCAGCATCGACTGTTGATTATATGAAAGGCTTCATCATTATTCGCCGTAACCAGCCGGTACAAGCTTTGTTGCCGCCAGAAGCTCAGGCTTACATAAAGCTGAACCTGCGTTTCATGCTAGAGCGCGCTGAATTGGCTATGTTGCGCGAAGAAGCAGTTATTTATAAAACGTCGTTACAGCAGGCGCGTGAATGGCTACAAAGCCAGTTCCCACCGAACAATCAAATTGAAGCCTTTATTGAAGAATTGCATGATTTAGAAGCCCAAGAGGTTGTTGCGCCGTTGCCAGACATTACGTCTTCATTGGAGCAGCTGCGAGTTTATATCGAGCGCCTACACCAAGTGAAATCATCGATGCCTGTTCCCGCGACCCCTAAGACCGATGAAGCCCAAAGCGATAATAGTGCTGCTGCCAAGGAGGCTTGATTATGAAGATTCGTTGGAAGTTTAAAGCACTCGTTCTATTGCTGATTGTTGCAGCAATAGCGTTTCTAAATTATTTGGTGCAACACGACAGTGGTTATGTATTGGTCGCGCTGGGCGATTACAGCATCGAAATGAGCTTTTGGTTTGCCTGCTCAATGTTTATCGCGTTCGTGGTTATCTTTTGGTTAACCGTTAGGGTTTCTCGTGGCAGTGTTAACCTGGTTAAGCGCGGCACAGGCCTGGTTCTTTTTGGTAGCGCCAAAGCGGCTCAAAAACGAACTGAAAAGGGTTTGATCGAATACCTTGAAGGCGACTTTAAAGGCGCCCGCCGCGATTTGTTAAAATCTGCACACAATGTCCAAGCGCCGGTACTTAATTATTTGGCTGCTGCGCGCAGTGCCCATGAGTTAGGCGATGAGCAACAGGCCTCAGAACTGTTGTTAAAAGCCGAAGATGTGGCCTCCGAGGATAGCTTGGCGGTGGTATTAACTCAGGCGCGTATTCAATACTCCGGTAAAAAATACGAGCAATGTGTCGCTACACTTGAAAAAGCTCGCAAGCTATCGCCCAAAAACGCCTTGGTACTTGAGCATCTGCGAGAAGTTTATGTCTACCTCGAAGATTGGGGGTCACTAGAGAAATTATTACCAGAACTTGAGCGTAATAAAATTGGTAGTGCCAAGGATCATCTGGCTTTATCGAATACCTTGTATCTGGCATTGATGGCATTGGCCGGCGAACAAGCCGGACGCTTGCAAACCAAAAGCGCTATTGCACGTCTGCAAGAAGTTTGGGAAGACCTTCCTAAAGATGTTAAGAAAAGAGCGCCGATGGTCGATGCTTATGTGAGTCAACTTCGTCGCTTTGACGGCGATGCGATTGCTGAGAACTTATTACGTCGTCACTTGCAGAAAGACTGGGATGACAACTTAGTAACTCAGTATGGTTTGATAGCGGGTGAAGATGTTGATCGTCAGTTGATTCACGCTGAGAATTGGTTAAAGCAACGACCTGCCGATTCCAATCTATTGCTTGCCTTATCTCGCTTAAGTCTGCGTAATAAATTGTGGGGCAAGGCTCGGGAATATCTCGAGAGCTCACTCAAACAAAAACAAACCCCCGAGGGCTGTGCAGAACTGGGTCGTTTGTTGGCGGCTTTGGGCGAGCACCAGCTAAGTACTCAGTATTATCAGCAAGGCTTGTTGAGCACAACGTCGTCATTGCCTCAGTTGCCGATGCCTTCCATCTCCAAGTAGTGTTATTAACACCCTTCTTCGTTATTCTCGAAGAAGGGTGTGCTCTCGTTTAAGCCCACCGGGCTGAGCAGTAAAGCTAATCAAATAAGCTGATCGAATTAGCTGATTAAATAAGAGAGTTATCTTCCTTAGGTAAATTAATACCTAAACTATCCCATTTCTCATCAACCTGCTTCTTGATCGACTCATCCATAACGATGGTCTCTCCCCATTCGCGGTTAGTCTCGCCGGGCCACTTATTGGTCGCATCCATCCCCATCTTTGAACCCAAACCAGAAACTGGAGACGCAAAATCAAGGTAATCAATCGGAGTGTTTTCGATTAATGTTGTGTCGCGGGCAGGGTCCATGCGAGTGGTAATGGCCCAGATGACATCTTTCCAGTCGCGGGCATTTACATCATCATCGGTAACAATAACGAATTTGGTGTACATAAACTGACGTAGAAATGACCATACGCCAAGCATTACGCGTTTAGCATGCCCCGGGTACTGCTTCTTAATGGTGACGATCGCTAAGCGATAAGAACAGCCCTCAGGTGGCAGATAAAAATCGACAATTTCTGGAAACTGCTTTTGCAAAATCGGCACGAATACTTCGTTAAGAGCAACGCCAAGTACAGCGGGCTCATCGGGTGGTCGGCCGGTGTAAGTGCTGTGATAAATGGGGTCTTTACGATGGGTGATTGTTTCGACGGTAAAGACGGGGAATCGATCAACCTCGTTGTAGTAGCCAGTATGGTCGCCATAGGGCCCTTCGTCGGCCATCTCGTCTGGGTAAATAAACCCTTCGAGTACAAACTCGGCGCTGGCAGGAACTTGTAGATCGTTGCTAATGGATTTGCAGACTTTGGTTTTGTCGCCCCGTAACAAACCGGCAAACGCGTATTCACTCAAGGTATCGGGTATCGGGGTTACCGCACCGAGAATGGTGGCTGGATCTGCGCCTAGGGCCACTGAAACGGGAAAGGGCTCGCCTGGGTGCTGCTGTTGCCATTCTCTAAAATCAAGCGCGCCTCCACGGTGGCTGAGCCAGCGCATGATTAGTTTATTGGGCCCAAGCAGCTGCATGCGATAAATGCCTAAGTTCTGGCGTTCTTTATTCGGCCCACGGCTAATGACTAATGGCCAAGTGATCAATGGAGCTGCGTCTTTTGGCCAGCAGGTTTGTATGGGTAGGGATCGTAAATCGACCTTGTCGCCCTGGAGCACAACATCTTGGCAAGCCGCTTTGCTGACGAGCTTTGGTGCCATATTCAAAACCTGTTTGAATATGGGCAGTTTACTCCAGGCATCTTTGAGCCCTTTGGGGGGCTCGGGCTCCTTCAAAAAAGCCAGTAATTTACCAACCTCACGTAATGCTTCTACGGAGTTTTCGCCCATGCCCATCGCGACACGTTCGGGCGTCCCAAATAAGTTAGCCAGCACGGGTGTATCAAAGCCAATAGGGTTTTCAAATAAGAGGGCAGGGCCGCCGCCGCGTAAGGTGCGATCGCATATCTCGGTCATCTCGAGGTTTGGATCAACCGGAGTCGATATACGCTTTAGCTCACCGCGCTGCTCCAGTTGGTCAATAAAGTCTCGTAAATCAGTATATTTCATGGTCGGTCTTATATTTGGGGTTGTTCGATTATGGTAACAAAGAGCCACTTTAACATGAAAAATAGCAGTGGTAAGGTTGCTAGGCGAGTGCTGTGCATGAAGCGCTTAGGTGAGAGCATGCTTCCCAGTTTAGTACCCGCCAACTCAAATTAGCTGCGGTATTGAGTTTTCAATTTTTACACTACTGGGCGTGGACTCCACCGCGCCAATCTATTGATAACAAAGACAGAGGGTAGATATTATGAAAAAGCTCGTGATGGCCAGTATAGGTGGCGGGGTAATTTTGTTCTTTTGGGGCTTTATTTCATGGACTGTATTGAGTTGGCACAAAGATACTTCACTTAGCTTTGACAATGAGGCCGCGGTGGCCCAAAGCATTGTTCAAAACGCCCCGCAGGCTGGTATTTACTTCTTACCCTTCAATGAGAAAGACTTCGTCGACGGTGGACCTTCGGTATTCGCAGCGATTGCACCGCAATATCACCTAGATATGGGTTCCACTTTAGGTATTGGCTTGCTTGGTTATATTGTTTCAGCGTTGTTGGTATGCCTGGCCTTAAATATGTGCCGAGGTTTAAATTATGCCCAGCGCTTAAAATTCGTCCTGCTATTGGGCTTGATAATAGGCTTGGTTGGACACTTTCCGTATTGGAACTGGATGAATTTTTCCACGCCTTATACCTTGGTTATGATTCTTGACAGTGTTCTGGGCTGGCTATTGGCAGGTTTATTAATTGCTAAGCTTGTGGGCGTGCAAGACACTGACCCGGCGCCCTAGGCTTGGGAAAATCATTGATTAGAATAAGCTGTAGAGCGGCTGGTTAAATACTGCACGCTCTTTTTTATTGTATTATTCATGTCAATATCAACGCTTGCCCACTACGGGGAAGCGTTAGACAATAAGCGACTGGCACAAGCCACAGCAGCGAGGCAAACACAGTATGCGCTAAGTCTACTGGCCCGTTACTGATTATAATTATTAATCAGGTTTTACTAAAACTTGAACACCATAGACTGTTTCAATGGAGCTACAATGAAACCCGAAACTATAGCACTGCACGGTGGCTACGAAGGCGATCCAACCACTAGATCCGCTACTACCCCGATTTACCAAACAACTTCTTACACCTTTGATAGCACTCAGCATGGCGCAGATTTGTTTGACTTAAAGGTTCCGGGCAATATCTACACTCGAATCATGAATCCAACCACCGACGTGTTGGAAAAACGTTTAGCTGCCCTCGAAGGTGGTGTTGGTGCTTTGGCTGTGGCCTCGGGTATGGCGGCAATTCGCTATGCGATTGAAGCCATTGCAGAAGTCGGCAGTAATATCGTCAGCACCTCTCAGTTGTATGGCGGTACTTATAATCTGTTCGCTCACACATTTCCTCGCCAAGGCATCGAGGCTCGCTTTGTTAGCGGTGATGACTTTGAGAAACTCGAAGCGTCGATTGATGAAAACACCAAGGCTTTATTCTGTGAATCTATTGGCAACCCTGCCGGTAATATCGTAGACATCGCACGTTGGGCGCAGATCGCAGAAGCGAATGGTGTTCCTCTGATCGTAGATAATACCGTGGCAACGCCTAGCTTGTGTTTACCCTTTGAGTTAGGCGCACACATCGTTGTGCATTCCTTGACCAAATATATTGGTGGCCATGGTACGACGATCGGCGGCGCTATTGTCGATTCTGGTAAGTTTGATTGGGTTGCCAACAAAGATCGTTTCCCAGTGATGAATATACCGGACCCTTCTTATCACGGTGTAATCTATACCGAGGCCTTGGGCGAGGCGGCATACATTGGTCGCTGTCGTGTTGTTCCACTTAGAAACACCGGTGCAGCATTATCACCTCACAGTTCTTCCTTGTTGATGCAAGGGCTTGAAACATTGTCGCTGCGCATGGAGCGACATTGTGAAAACGCTCAAAAAGTTGCTGAATATTTGGCGGCTCATCCTCAAGTCGAATGGGTTAACTACGCCGGTTTGGCCGACAGCCCGCACCGTGAAAACTGCGAGAAAATATGCGGTGGTAAAGCATCGGGTATTTTGAGCTTTGGAATCAAAGGCGGAACCGAAGCCGGCGGTAAATTTATCGATGCCTTGCAGCTGATTTTACGTTTGGTGAATATCGGTGATGCCAAGTCACTGGCATGTCACCCCGCGTCTACGACACACCGTCAGTTATCGCCTGAGGAGCTAGCCTCCGCTGGCGTTAGCGAGCAGATGGTTCGGTTATCTATTGGTATTGAGCACATCGATGATATCTTAGCGGATATTACCCAAGCGCTCGCAGCGGCAAAGTAAAATATATGGGTTAGGGGGTTAAAACTGCCCTCGCCCATATTTTTCGCCACGTTGCAGCTTAGTAGCATCACGACTTCTATAGCATTGATTGGACCGTTTCTATATGGATATGATTACCCAATGGTTGGCTGAATTTTCGGCCGCAATACCGTCGTTGTTACCGTTGCTGTCATCGATAGCCATAACGGGGTTTCTGCTATTCATATTGCGTCGGCGTATCAACAATGACCCTTCTGAAGGTGCGCGTTATCGCAGCCAGTGGATGGGTGTATTAGTTGCTTTAGTGGGTTTGTGTTCGGTCATTATTTGTTTGCCGGTTAGCGATAGCGTGCAAGGAAATTTGTTGACGATGTTGGGTTTGTTGTTGACGGCAATAATAACCTTGTCTTCCACGACTATCGCGGCCAATGCAATGGCTGGCTTGATGATCCGGGTTTTAGAAAACTTTAAGCCTGGAGATTTCATTCAAGTCAATGAGCATTTTGGGCGAGTCACCGAGCAAGATCTATTTCATATCGAAATCCAAACCGAAGATCGCGACTTATTAACCTTACCCAATGTCTATGTCGCGGCGAACCCTGTAAAAGTCGTACACGCCACAGGAACCGTGGTAACAGCCGAGGTTACCTTGGGCTATGACTTAGACAACCATCATGTTGAAAAAGTGTTGAAGCAAGCCGCAGGTGAAGCAGGCCTGGACGATCCCTTTGTTTATATTATGGATCTAGGGGATTTTTCAGTTTGTTATCGTGTTGCTGGATTTTTGAAAGAGGTAAAACAGTTATTATCTGCTCGATCTAAACTTCGCCGCCATATGCTCGACTGCTTGCATGGTGCCGGTATTGAGATCGTTTCTCCGAATTTCATGAACCAAAGACAAGTAGGTCAAACTCTTGTGAAGCCCGAACTTCGACGCCGCGTAGCAGTGAGCCCGGTTGATGAAAATGAGACCGCACCAGAAGCTATTGTTTTTGATAAAGCTGAACGAGCGCAATCATTGCAAGAGCTGAAAGACAGCTATGAAGAGATAAAAAGCGAGCTGAGTGAGTTGTCGAATAAGGAATCTAGTGAGGAGATTAAGGAATTAGTTGGACGTAAAAAGCGCCGACAAAAAGCGTTGAAGCTAATGATACAGCGCTTTGAAAAACGTGTTGAATAATTAATCTTTGTTCTAGCCTAGCTGACGTAAGGCTAGAACCTATTGCATTATAAAGCGCTTACACAGCCCTAGCTTTGATTACCACTGACGCCACTTTTCAGTAATGTCACCTTGTGGCTGGTGCCCGCAATGACTAATAACCAATTCAATAAGCGCACATAAATCTTCACGTTGATTGGTTTCAATGAGCTGCTTGTCGAGCGTATTATTTATCTCGTTGAGCTGTATGACCAACTGCTCTATGCGAGAACTTAACCATGAGAGATCCGAGCTTTCTTTGCTCTCGTTGACGCTGTTAATGAAGGCCGTCACGATCTGATCGCATTGTTCGACATCCGACTTATGGTAAGCCGGCTCATCGTCTTCCTCGATGTCTTCAATGAAGTCATACATCCAATGGAGTAAATACGTTTTCTTCTCTTCGATTTCTGGTGTCATGATGGCCGCTTTATTTTATTGAAAATGTTATTGCTTGCTTGAAATTATTATCGTTACTTAAAACTAGTGGAGTAACGATAAGTAGAGGCTGAGCTTGTAAGGCTGTAAAAATAACAGCCCCAAAGACTCAAAGCCTATCGTTCATACACTCAGGATCTCACATCAATAAGAAGTTTAAAACCACAAATTAGCCAATGCCAGTGTCAAAATATAGCCAGCGCTGTAAGCGATGACAAGTGCAGGGAAGTAACGTAAATAGCTCACAAAAGTAAGGGACTCCACTTTACTCATCGCGATAATGCCTGCAGCGGAGCCAATAGCCAGAAGCGAACCACCCACGCCCACAGCGTATGTCAAACTGAGCCAGTCAGCGGTAGCTAGTTGTGGCGAGGCTTTCAAAAGAGCTGCGGTTAATGGCACGTTATCAAGCAGAGCGGAAATAGCACCCGCGACGTAGTTTGAGTATTGAGGGTCGAATTGAGAGTACATTTCAGCGATCCGGCTGAGTAAATGAATTTCTTGTAGCATGCCGACCAACAGTAGGATACCAAGGAAAAACAGCAAGGTGTCGTATTCAATTTGGCGGATATATTCGAGGATTTTGGTTTGTTCTGAGTCGGTCTTTATGCTCCTGCCGACCAAGAACATTAACGATAAGCCGGTTAAAAATGTCAGAACCGGCGGGACAGAGAATAATAGGTTTAACAGCATTGTCGCAAAAATGGTGCTGAAAAATACTATGGCAATAATGATGTCGACCGAAGAGAAGTTTGCAGCAACGGGAGTAGAGCTGACCTGTCCTTTGAGGCGCGCACCGAGCAATATCGTCAACACAACAACACCGACAGAGGATGGTAGGAGTAGAGTAATCAGCTGTTCCATATTGACGTGACCGGCTAGGAATATCATCAGCGTGGTGACATCACCGGTAATTAAGGCTACTCCCCCAGAATTAACCGCAAAGACTATTAAGACAGACATCCGGAGTTGTGTGCGACGCTCTAGATTAAAAGACTGCAGCAAGCCAAGGCAAACCAGCGTTGCGGTCACGTTGTCGCAAATGGCTGACAGCACTAATGCAAACAACGCAACCATGAGCATGAGCTTGCGTTGGGATAGCTGGGCCGGGAATAGCCGCTGTACGAGATTCTGAATCATACCCTTAGCGTTGAGGTAGGCTACAAAGGTCATTGTGGACATCAAGAAAAGCCAGAGGGTGGCAATTTCCAATAAATTTTCATTGAGATGGTGCTGAGTTGCCAGGGTTTGTTCGGCTGAGTCGGCACAGATGAATAAGGTAAGCCACGATACACAGCCAAAAAACAAAGTGGTCTTGGCTTTGTTGATGTGGGTGACTTCTTCAAAAATAATACTTAATAGTGCTAGAACAGCCAAAGTGATCAAAAAATAATGCAGCATGATGGGCCCAATAATCCGTTGTTTAACTCTGTTGGTTGGTTTTGTCGTATTGCTTATTGGCTATTGTTATGTGGGCAAGCATTTTTGATGGCGGCATAAAACCATATTATGGCTGGTAGGACAAAGCATTTTTATTGGCTTAAACGTGAACGGCTATAGTGCCGGTGTATTGTGGCGAAAGCCGCAAAATGTTGGAGCTGGAGTCAGGGAGTAAGGGGAGAGAGGTAGGGCTAGAGAGGCTGGATATAGAAACAAATACCGGAGCTGAGCTGCTCCGGTATTTGTGGTTAACATGTTGTACTTAGATCATCAGGTCTTATCCAACATTGTGCATGTGAACATCTTGTTGTGGATAAGGGATAGAGATCTTCTTAGCGTCAAAGGTCTTCTTAACCTGCTCTTGCATGGTGAAGAATACACCCCAGTAATCGGCTGCATTTACCCATACACGGACTGTGAAGTTAACCGAGCTATCCGCTAGCTCAGCAACAACGATAAGGTGCGCAGGATCTTTTAGCACACGGTCTTCGCCAGCAATGATTTCTTCTAATGCAGCGCGAGCGGCATCAATATCATCGTCGTAGCCAATGCCAAAGCTCATGTCCACGCGACGAGTATCTTCGGTAGAGTAATTGGTGATGCTGCCGTTTGAAACTGGGCCGTTAGGTATGATGATAGTTTTGTTATCGCCAGTTTTCATTACCGTGCAGAAAATCTGGATAGATTGAACAACGCCAGCATGGCCCTGGGTCTCGATAAAATCACCGACTTTGTATGGCTTGAATATTATGAGCAATACACCGCCTGCAAAATTCGAGAGGCTGCCTTGCAGCGCCAGGCCTACGGCTAAGCCAGCAGCACCCAATACTGCTATAAAGGAGGTCGTAGCAATGCCAACCATTGAAGCTACGCTGATGATCAATAAAGCCTTAAGCCCAATACTCATCATGCTGGTGAGGAAGCTCTGCAATGTTGGTTCAACATCTTTTTTGGTCATATTAGCAGCGGCAATATTGATCACCTTGCCAATTAACCACCAGCCAACCACTAAAACGATAATAGCTAAACCGGCTTTGGGTGCCCATACTGATGCAAAATCGGAAACTGCGTCCATTGAATTCTCCTAGAAAACAAGATTGTTAATAATAAATATTAGGCCACTAAAATGGTAGATGGCCTAAGTTGATAAAAGACATGATGTCTGCGAGTGTTTAAATCGCCAGCGATATTCACCTCGTAGAACGACTTTCTGGTCCGTGCTACAAACTTTGATGTCGTGCTACTCATTAATCAGTGTAGGTGTGATATTTAACTATGCTTAATTCAAGTTAAATATGTGAGCCTAGTACCAGATTAAATAATAGCGCCCTTAGGCTGTAACCGCTATGTCCACTGAATATATAGCGGCGCACAATACCACATCTAGCTGTATTGGAGCTTAAGATGGCGGTTAGCCTAGGCTTTCACTGCGGTTGGCTTGCTCTGCTTGACGTTGTTAGGTTGATTCGCAGGCATAAAAAAGCCCAGCGGTAGCTGGGCTTTTGAACTCGCTAAATTTTAGCGAATTTACTTTTTACGTTTCATCGACATAAAGAACTCGTCGTTAGTCTTATAGTCTTTCAAACGGTCAACTAAGAACTCAGTTGCAGCAACATCTTCCATGTCGTGTAACAGCTTACGTAGAATCCACACACGTTGCAGTTCATCTTCTTTTATTAGGAGATCTTCACGGCGCGTACCAGAACGACGAACATTAATGGCAGGATAAACACGTCTCTCTGCCACTTTACGGTCTAGGTGCAATTCTTGGTTACCAGTACCTTTAAACTCTTCATAGATGACTTCATCCATTTTTGAGCCGGTGTCGATCAAGGTCGTTGCAACGATAGAAAGGCTACCGCCTTCTTCGATGTTACGGGCCGCACCAAAAAAGCGCTTTGGGCGTTCTAGGGCGTGGGCATCAACACCACCGGTTAGAACCTTGCCAGAGCTAGGGATAACGGTGTTGTAGGCGCGGGCTAAACGGGTAATAGAGTCTAGGAGGATAATGACATCTTTCTTATGCTCCACTAGGCGCTTGGCTTTTTCGATAACCATTTCAGCTACTTGCACGTGACGCGATGGCGGCTCATCAAAGGTGGAGGCAACAACTTCGCCTCGAACTGAGCGCTGCATTTCAGTTACTTCTTCTGGACGTTCGTCGATCAATAGAACGATCAGATGTGTTTCTGGGTTGTTGCGGGCAATCGCCTGGGCGATATTCTGCATCATGATCGTTTTACCGGCTTTGGGCGGCGCAACAATTAGACCGCGTTGGCCCTTACCGATTGGTGCGATCAGATCAATAATACGGCCGGTCAAATCTTCGGTTGAACCATTGCCAGACTCTAAAATTAGGCGATCATCTGGGAAAAGCGGGGTAAGGTTTTCGAACAAGATTTTATTTTTGGAGTTTTCAGGCTTGTCGAAATTGATCTCGCTAACCTTTAATAGGGCAAAATAACGTTCGCCTTCTTTAGGTGGGCGAATCTTTCCAGAGATAGTATCCCCGGTACGCAGATTGAATCGTCGGATCTGGCTGGGAGAGACATAAATGTCATCTGGGCCGGCAAGGTAAGAAGAATCCGCTGAACGCAGGAAACCGAAACCGTCTTGAAGTATTTCTAGCGCCCCATCACCGTAGATATCTTCACCGCTTTTCGCGTGGCGCTTGAGGATGTTAAAGATAATGTCCTGCTTGCGAGAGCGGCCAACGTTGTCGAGGCCTATCTCTCTGGCGATATTAAGCAGTTCTTCAATGGGTTTGGTTTTAAGGTCTGTTAAATTCATAGATTTGATGATGAAGTGCGGCCATTAGGGTCAGGCCAGGGGTGAGTGAATTAAAATGAGAAATAATATTATTCGTAATTTTCAAATTTTGGTTATCGAACCAGCCTAATTCATCATCCATGGCGCGTTAATACGAGCAAGATAGTGAGTAATATGCTGCGACGATGTGCTTTGATTAGGTGTTAAATCGGTGTCGGTTGACACATTTGTACATTTTCAATTTTATTCCGTTTGCTAAGCCCAATTTTTCTTTTATCTGCCTTTGGGATTGGCTGGCGCTTTAAAAGTTCCTTGCTGCATGTGCATCACAAATTGGATGGATCCGGATAAAGGATTAAGCTTAACCCTTTTAAGGCTCGATGAGCTTGCAGTGGATAATCAGTAAGGAGAGTCGCCGTTAGCGTTCGATAGGTGGAATTATAACCCAAAACAACAATAGTGCAAAATTTAGCTCGAGCCTATCGTGATAGGCTCGAGTATTTGGTCGGAATTACAGGCTGGCTTCGATAAATTCTACCAATTGAGTCTTCGACAAGGCGCCAACTTTCATGGAATCCATGCTGCCGCCCTTGAATATCATCAAGGTTGGAATACCTCGGATATTGAATTTAGCCGGTGTTTCTTTGTTTCCATCAACATCCATCTTACAGATTTTGATTTTGTCACCGTAGTCTTTCGATAGTTCGTCCAGTACTGGAGCGATCATTTTACAAGGTCCGCACCACTCTGCCCAAAAATCAACCAAAACAGGGCCTTCGGCCTGTAATACGTCGGTTTCAAAACTGCTGTCAGATACGTGAACGATGTTACTCATGCTGAGAATCTCCAATAATGGGTGGGTGACCAATGAGGTCGCCTAAAAAAGATAATGCAATGATAAGGATTGGTCGCTCTCGATACAAGGGCTAAGGCTAGTGGTTTAAGGCTTTGCTGCTATAAGCTTTGAATCATTAGTTAGGTTCAAGTGATCCAAGCAAATGATTTTCAACATGTTTTTCAAGTAAACCCGAATGGGCAAAATTATTTATGGTTCTTAATAATAATGGGTGTGGCACGCGAATTTGCATGAGCGTTGAAGGTCAGTATCCACAGCTAACTGTTATTACACAGAGTGATTCGTTTGAATCCCGTTTGTTTTTGACTGTCGTGCCGCTAGGGTGGCCGGCCATATCTTCCGCGCCGGTATATGTGCAAGAGAAAAGCAAAACTTGAGTGGGAAACCCCCAGAGCTGGTAGAGATAGGAATTAAATTGGCAGTTTTGGGACAGTTGATCGTTCGTATTTTAACTACGTATTGTATTCTCACCTTTGATATGGCCCAGTTAACTACTCATGTAGTATTGTTATGGGTTTTAGGATGCTGGAATTACAGGCTGCAGTGTGCAGAAGTTAGGTTCTCTAGCTCCGCGGTATCTTGTTGAACGATTGTGACAAACATATACGGCTCTCGTGACAATTCTGTTGAGTCTAGCCGGTACACTTTTAACACTTGAACCAGACAGCTTGAAAAGGGACGCTATTCATAGCGAGAGCTGATTTAGCATTTTAGTACTTAAACAGTCATTTCGATAAACCCAAAAATAGACGTTGATAGCAGACATGATTAAAAAATTAGTTATTTTAGCCGCATTGATCGCGGTCGTTGCGGCATTTTTTCTAAGTGGTGGTCAGGATTACTTATCCTTATCCTTCTTCAAGAAATTTGTAGCAGAGCAACCCATGCAGGCGGCCATAGCATTCTTTATTTTGTATGTAGGCGTCACGGCGGCGTCTTTACCCGGTGCGGCCATAATGACCTTGGTTGCAGGAGCCGTGTTTGGTTTTACGTCTGGATTGGTGATTGTGTCTTTCGCCAGCAGCATCGGAGCGACCTTGGCTTTTCTAGTCTCCCGCTCGTTATTGGGTGATTGGGTCCAAGACAAATTTGGTGAGCACTTAGCGACCGTGAATCAAGGCCTTGAAAAAGAAGGTGGCTTCTATTTGTTCACATTGCGTTTGATACCCGTAATACCGTTTTTTGTCATTAACTTGGTCTTTGGTTTGAGTAGAATCAAAGCGTGGACTTTTTATTGGGTAAGCCAACTTGGAATGCTGGCGGGTACCGCGGTATTCGTAAATGCCGGAGCTCAGCTCGGAGCGGTAGAAGAGGTCAGTGTTAAAGGTGTGTTAACACCGCAAATTATTCTAGCTTTTGTCATGCTTGGTTTATTCCCCTGGGTGGCAAAAATCATTATGAAGTTTGTTAAAAAAGAAGCGTGATCTATAACCCAATGATTGAGTTCTACTATGTTTAATAAATCAAAATACGATACCAACTTGGTCGTTATAGGCGGCGGAAGTGCAGGGCTAATCAGCGCGAATATCGCAGCGACCTTAAAAGCCAAGGTTACCTTAATAGAAAAGCACAAAATGGGTGGCGATTGCCTGAATACCGGCTGCGTACCCAGCAAAACACTTTTGCGATCGGCTAAGGTGAATCATCTTATCAGCAAGGCTGGTGAGTTTGGTCTGCAAGTTTCGCCGGCCAAAGTTGATTTTCCCGCCGTGATGGGACGTGTGCAATCAGTGATTAAGCATATCGAGCCTGTGGATTCGATGGAGCGCTATCGCAGTTTGGGCGTCGATTGTATCGCCGGAGATGCAAAAGTTACTTCTGCGCATAGTGTCGAGGTCAATGGAAAAACAATCACTGCTAGGCATATTATTTTGGCTATGGGTGCGAGGCCATCAGTCCCCGAAATTGAAGGTATAGGGGCCGTTGATTATCTAACCTCAGATAATATTT
>Ga0105358_10000186_pt1 | contig 28125 bp, 25 predicted proteins | sample GOMGulsemesocosm_5_FD_83509 | JGI IMG/M metagenome (GOLD analysis project Ga0105358, IMG submission 83509) | Methane-oxidizing microbial communities from mesocosms in the Gulf of Mexico - GOM15C Gulf of Mexico | ecosystem: Environmental > Aquatic > Marine > Cold seeps | place: Gulf of Mexico... | reverse complement strand
CTTGATTACGGGCAGTTTTTTGCTTAACTGGACTAATGTATTTCGTCCTGCTATCCAAAAGAACCTGCATATTACAGCGGGTAACACTTTAGCGCCCTATAAAATAGCGGTTTATTATTTTCCCGGGAAAAAGAATGCTGCCAGTGCGCTAAGTTATTATTTTCAACAAAAAAAATATCTGGTCGAGCTACTGCCTGCAATCGGTGTTGCCGCACTAGAGTACAAACGCTACTCTCCCAGTCATATTTTTTTTAAAGCAGAAGAACTGGCACAGGCAATGTCTGTAAAGTCTGAAATAGAAGCAATTGTCGGCTATCCCGTCAGTGCCTACCGCTTTTCTGATGTCCCCGATAATGTGTCAATGATTGTGGTATTTACAAATGACTCTTAAATGCTAACGTCTGTTTAAAAGTAGAACTAGAGAAAGGTAAAAAGCGCGTTTTCGCTGGCGTTTCATCTAGTGCTACATGAACATATCGCATGTTGCTTAAGTAAGCTCTACCTCTGCCAATAAATGCATCAAGTCATTATGTAAAAGCGGTTTGTGAGAATAATAGCCCGGTACATGTCTCAGCCTAAGTCGGATAAAGTAGCTATCTGCTCAGTGGTTTCTACGCCTTCAGCGCCAGTTTTTAGCGATAAACCTTTGGCTATGATAGTCACTTAACTGCCTTAATAACTGACAAATAACATATTCACCGACACCAATGATGAGTTCGCTGTCTTCTGTAATGGGAATAAAATCACCGGGGTAGATGGCCTCATTTTCCCGTTTTCGCCAGCGTATCAGTGCTTTCGCAGCCGCTATTGTATTATCTTTCCTAGATATTATGGGCTGGTACAGCATAAAAATATTGATTGGCCAACGCTTGTTCTATTTCTTTTTCATACCTTAAAGATTTAGTGGCATCCTCTCCCATATAGTCCTGATACCGTTGAAAATTATCTGTCCCTAGCTGTTTCGCTTTATACATAGCAATATCAGCCTGTTGAAGGATTTCATCCGCTGCATCACCAATTTTAATAGGTTTTAGCAGGGTCTCCAGAATATTCAGGGATTTCTTTTGCAACACATAAGGTGTCAAAAAAATTTCTATGCCAGATGAATTGTTTACTTATGTTTGCCTAACAGCTGCCTCAGAGGCTCGCAGGTGACGATGACAGGCACAGAGCTTGCTCTAAAAGTTGATTTAATAACGATGAATTAGGCACCGCCTAAATCAGCATTGAAGTCTTCAATTTTAACTAAAACAGAAATGTTTCAGCATGCGTTGGATGAGACGTTAAGCCCTAAATCAATAATCCCTAGTACAGGTCTAAAACTAAATACAGGAAACAAATATGAATAGCAGTAACCGTGGAGTCATCTACAAAGGTCCGGGAAAAGTCGCCGTTGAAAATATCGAATTTCCAAAGCTCTCGCTAGGCAATCGCAAGTGTAATCACGGTGTTATCTTAAAGGTATTAACCACCAATATTTGCGGATCTGATCAGCATATGGTGCGAGGCCGTACAACGGCAGAACCCGGGTTGGTATTAGGTCACGAAATAACCGGGCAAATAATTGAGTGCGGTAGTGATGTTGAGTTTCTTAATGTAGACGACATTGTATCGGTTCCTTTTAATATTGCCTGTGGCCGCTGTCGTAACTGTAAAGAGGGTTTGACTGGTATTTGTCTGAATGTAAACCCCGCTCGTCCGGGCGCTGCTTACGGCTACGTTGATATGGGAGGTTGGGTGGGTGGCCAAGCGGAGTATGTGATGGTGCCGTACGCGGACTTCAATTTACTCAAATTCCCAAATTCCGATCAGGCGATGGAAAAGATTAGGGACTTAACCTTATTATCCGATATATTCCCGACCGGCTTTCACGGTTGTGTGACGGCGGGAGTGGGCCCAGGATCTACTGTGTACATCGCAGGAGCGGGGCCTGTTGGTCTGGCGGCTGCTGTCTCAGCACAACTGCTTGGGGCCGCCTGCGTGATTGTGGGAGACATGATCGACGAGCGTTTGGCACAAGCCAAAAGTTTTGGTTGCGAGACTATAGATCTACGCCAAGAAGGCGACATGGAAGATATGTTAGAAGCTATTTTGGGCGAGCGTGAAGTGGATGCTTTTGTGGACTGTGTGGGATTTGAAGCCCACGGCTGTGGTTGCAACCACGGCTCAGAAGCTCCAGCGACGGTACTTAACTCAGCGATGCAAATTACCCGTGCTGGTGGCCAAATCGGTATTCCAGGGCTCTATGTAACAGAAGACCCAGGCTCGCAAGATGAAGCGGCCAAAATGGGAGCGTTAAGCATGCGCTTTGGCTTAGGCTGGGCGAAGTCTCACTCTTTTCACACCGGACAGTGCCCAGCGATGCGCTACCAACGTCCGCTAATGCAGGCGATACTGTTTGACAAAGTGAACATTGCCGATGCGGTCAATGTGCAGCTGATTTCACTCGATCAAGCGCCGCAAGGCTATGCGGATTTTGATGGTGGTGCGGCTAAAAAGTATGTTATTGACCCGCATAACCAGCTTTCCTAATTGTTAGTCGTTAGATAATTAGCAGAGTACCTGCCATGTTTTGTCATAAAAGTGACAAAATATGGCACTTATGTTGTGCATCTAGGGTGCTCATCTGGGTTACCGCTAACGTGTTATTGCGTGAGGAAGACTATCCAATGTTATTATTGGGTCTAACGACCTACTTTATTCAAAAATACACTGCCTACCTCTAATGATCAGCAATGAATTATTTAACATCTGTCTAATCAAATTACCTTTTTTAAAAGGATTAATTTGAAATAAACAATAGAAATATTTGATTTAAACAAAGAAAAGCGTTAGGTATAGCAGCTAATTATTTTTATTAATCTCTGCATGAATAAGGTGTATTTAGTCGAAACTAAATAATTAGCTATATGATAAATGAAACTAAAAGAATACAGTCGGTAGAGCGAACGTTCCTAATTCTTGAGGCATTAGCGCAATGCGATAGCGCCATTTCTTTGCAGCAACTCTCTGCAGATCTTGATATTAACAAAACTACCTTACACGGCTTGTTAAATACCCTAGCCGCTTTGGGGTATGTCAATAATGCCTCCGGGGAGTACAGCCTTGGTTTAAGGTTAAATGAATTTTCTCGCTCCCTTGAGTGTCAGTATGCAGCACTTAGACAACAGTTTTTACCGCTGATTAAAGAAATGAGCACAACCACAGGGCAGACAGCCTATCTTGCTGTACTGGGTGGCAGTAGAGATTACCTTTATATCGAAGCCGTAGAAGGTGAAAACCCCCTGACAATTCGCAGCCCAAGAGGTAAAAGAGAAGGGTTGACGACCTCGGCCATCGGTAAGCTCTTTGTCGCTTTGGATGATGAGCTAGACCTCAGGCGCAGCTTACGTAAGGTTGGAAAACTGAACAGTGTTCTGGAAGCTAAATTGGATAAAATCATTGAGCAGGGTTTTTCTATTGATCACGGCGGAGCACAAGAGGGATTAAGCTGCATGTCAATTCCGCTGTACCAAAATGGCAAACTGATAGCGGCAGCAGGTATGAGTGGTCCATCACAGGAACTCACTACCCCTAAACTTTCTCATTATGCGGCTATATTTAAAAGTCTAAAAGCTTACCAAATGTGACCAATTTATATTGGCTAGCCCTATAAGAACTATTATGTATTACTCCATTAGTTATTAAATGGGCGTATATTTTAACGCTCTTGTTTTATTTAAACGTCCCTCATATCGTATAAATACAGCTAAAAAATGACTAGATCCTATATATTATAAATCAAACCGTTTGGCTAATTAATTAAATACTTTTTATGGAGGTTTGATATTATCAAACCTATTCCAAAAGTATTTATTAGGCTATTAATTTTAGGAACAACATTGATATATTTAATGCACCAGATAACTGGTTGACAATTAAATCCAATAATAAAAGGTCCTAAAATGAAATTTAAGAAATATATTACTGCTTTCGCTGCACTGCTACTTAGCCTATCGGCTTTATCTGCATCTGCTGCAGCCACTGATTCTACAGATAAGGTTTGGCAAGACCATATTCAGGCGTGGGTAGATCGTGATCTGGATGCGATTGCTGCGCACTATGATGAAGATTCGCTGATGATTGTTAACAACATGAAGTTCAAAGGCCCAGCGAAAATTCGCGGTGTATTTGACTATTTATTCAAGCGTTTTGACAATGGCTCAAACGCTATTGATCCAGCAATCGTTGATGACCGTACTATCTACATCGTTTGGAACTTCACCCCTGCAGAAGAAAACGCGCCAATCTATGGTACTGATACCTTTTTAGTGGAAGAAGGTATGATTCGAGTGCAAACCATTGCCTCTGAACTGTACAAAAAGCCAACACTTATGCTACTTGGTGGTGTAGAGCAAAAATAATAATACCCAGATAAGTTAACGCAGCGGGTAACAATAGTACCTGCTGTGTTCTCCTTATTTTGCGGATTAAGTTGCGAATAAAACTCTCTGCGTCATTTTTTAGTATAGGGAAGGTCTGTGTTTAATGAGCAGACAAAGCTCACTGAGATCACAGCTAAGTGTTTTCAGAGAGGCGCAGAGCTCATCCCATAAAACATATAAGTTGCAAATGTAGTATCAGTAAAACGCTTTAGTGAAACCGTTTTACGACACCCAACGATACTGGGTATTACATGATTTGTTGATGGTCTTCGCCAGTCATTCAATTCCCATGGTTATAACTCCTCCCAAGAGCATGTCACTGCTGATGAATTGGGACGATGTCTACCTTGGAGTTACCTATTAATACTTAACCACGGCCAACGTAAGGCATTTTGGTTGCCATCACAGTGACAAACTGGATGTTAGCATCCAGTGCCAAGGAGGCCATTAAGCTGACAGTATCAGCCACATTGGCAACGTCCATAACTGGTTCTGCTGCGATACTGCCATCTGCTTGTGGCATACCGGTGGCCATTTTCTCTGTCATCTCGGTGGCTGCATTGCCAATATCAATTTGACCGACCGCAATGTTATATTTTCGACCATCTAGTGAGGCTGATTTGGTCAGACCGGTAATGGCATGTTTGGTTGATGTATATGGCGCTGAATTAGGGCGCGGCGCGTAGGCTGAAATTGAGCCGTTATTAATGATTCGCCCTCCCTGTGGCGACTGGTTTTTCATTAATTTGAACGCTTGCTGCATACAGTAGAAACTGCCTGATAAATTAGTATCAACAACACTTTTCCATTGCGCAGCCTCAATATCTTCAAAATTGATAGTGCCGGGGACACCGCTGCCGGCATTATTAAATAGCAGATCGAGTCGGCCAAAGCTGTTGTTAATTTGCGAAAATAACGCTGCAACGCCACTGCTGTCGCTGACATCAGTCGGGATACAGAGGCACTGCGTATCGATCAATTGCTCAGTTTGCTGCAGCGCTTCAAGGCGCCGTCCCGCCAGTACTAAATGATAACCATCTTGAGCCAGACGTACTGCAACCGCTCGTCCTATGCCTGATCCTGCCCCTGTCACTAGCGCTACTTTCATTTCATACTCCTTTATTGTAAGCCTTGAATAGTGGGAAATATGCGACTGAGCCGGATAATAGGCTGCGCAATTTGATCACAGCTTATGCAATAACTGCAGCGAAGTCGAATAGCATTGATTTCACAATGATCACTGAAATGTGTTACCCGCTGAAAAAAGATGAACTCACCCTTTTATCGATAGATCAACACTGTCGTAAAAGGTTTGAATGTCACTTGTTCGGTCAGTGGAAACCACTGGCCGATTACAGCTGCGAAGCCTTGGGTATTAGTGATGGCTAAATGGCCGCTAAAACCCAATTCGTCAAGGAAATAGACAAAGGCCTCTACAGGTCCCTCCTCGTGTTCACCTAAAACCCGCAAATTGAGAGTGTGCTGCTGATCATCCGTTACTATGCGCGGTTTCACTTTTGCATAAAACCACGGATTTGAGTTACTGCAGTGAATAGCACCCATTAATACAATATGACGAGTTCCACGAGTGAAGTTGCGCCAAAAATTTGCGGTAATCAGCGCTTCGCGAGAATGATGTTTTAATCGCGGGTTGGCGCGCTGTTCTTGATTTGCTTCAATAGCATGGATCTTGATATGGGGGTTTTTCAGTTTGATGCTGCGCAGTAATTGTAGAGCGTCAGCATTAAGTAGTGGAAAATAATCACTTTCAGAGTTAAGAGCCTCCTCTATTTCGGCGTATTTGTTGGGGGTTAGCTCCAAATGTAATGTATCAAATTGATACTGGGTGAAAAATTCGCTGGCGAGGAAATCTCGAGTCGTATCTCGATGGGACTCGCCAATACATAGCAGCCGATAATCAGTGTGATCTAACGCCGCTAACCACTGGCCAAAAGGTAGTATGATTTGCTGTAAATTTGCTATGACTCGCTGTTGCTCTGCCTCATCTAGTGCCTTAAATTGTGCTAGCGCTTGGGTGGCGATGGCATGATAATTTGGGTGCTGAATGCGTTGGGTATTTACTGGCAGTGGAGCGCTGTTGAGTGGTTTAAATTGATGCCACTGCCACAATTGAATCGTTATTACAAAGATAGCGGGGCCTAATATTATGCCTTTAAAAACTAAAGGCAGAGTATTGAGGGGGTAAAAAATGAGCGAAAATGTTTTATGTGCAAGCGCGTAGAGCTTAGCGAAAAATAATCGCAGTAATAATGTCCATTCACAGAGTCGCTTCAATGATACCTCGACTAAATAGAGATGATTCCCCGCAGTTTGCTAAGGTCTGTTTATTTCTATATTACAGTCTAGATGATCAGTGGTTAAAAGAGCGCTCTTTATCCGACTATTTTTTTTTTATAAACTACCGTTTAGCTAGATTTTGTAATTGGCGTTCACTTTCAGAGTAGAAAATAGTTTTGAAACTAGCGTATTTCCTCCAGTAGTTGTCAAAGGTTACAGATCTTAGGTAAACTCAGCTAAAAATAATTCATTATATTTCATGGAGCTAGTGCTATGTTTTCAAATACTTTTGAACCGCGTTTTTTAGAAACGGATGCTTTAGGTCACATCAATAATACGGTTCTACCAATGTGGTTTGAAGCGTCCCGTGATCCCGTATTTAAGTTTTTTACACCGCAAATGGATGTCAATAATTGGAAATTGATTCTGGCTAGTTTTAGTATAAATTTTCATGCCGAAACGCACTACGGTAGCAGTGTAGAGATTAAAACCTATATCAGTCGCATTGGTAACAGCGCCTTTGATGTATATCAGGAGTGTTGGCAGGGCGGGCACAAAACGGTTAGTGGTACTGCTACCTTGGTACATTTTTGTCATAGTCAGAAAGTGAGCCTCGCCTTAACGCAACAGCAGATTGCACTGCTGCAGGATCACTTATTGGAGCAATAGTGTTAAACCACACTAGTAGCCACTTTGCCGATATGCGCTTCGCCACTGCTGAGGTATTTAGTGATTCGCGAAAGGGTGGTTTCACGGAGGGTATAACAGGGCCTTTAGTGAGCTATAAGCGTTTGCAACTTTTTCGTATATTGCCAAATCCCGAACTATACTAAGGTTTGGGAGAGGCAAACTTCAGCTAGGAAGATTGGTCGAACTCTCCCAAAAAAAATAGAGTAGACGAGAAGGGAGCCATAATGAATATATTCAGTATTATCTTTGCGTTAAGCCTGACAATAGCTAATTCAGCCTACGCGCAATCTACCGGTGCCAGTGGAATTTTTACTATTTATAATAATACTGATAGCAATACTGTTATTGGCTTTTACACTAACGATGGTAGCGGCTGGAGTAGCAATTGGCTCAGTGAAGACTTGTTGCCGGATGAGCATGCGCAAGCACAGTTTTCCCAAGATACAGGCGCTTGTGAACAAACCTTGCAAGTCGGGTGGTTGGGCAGTAACGGTGGTGAGGTGCTTGACGATCCTATTGGCATTGATATTTGCGATGCCTCTAATGTTTATTTGGAAGATAACGACATCTTTTTTGATTGATCGAAGAACTGCGTTAATCATTGATGGGCACTTGGTTGAAAAATAAATTGTTGTTGTTGATGATTATTACTCACAAAGCATCGCCAACAGTTGTAATACGCTGCCCCAGCAGGATGTTTAGGTTGTAAAAAATAGCCAATGAGCAATTTAGCGACTTTTACCAAACTGTTTCGACCTGCTGTCGCTGTTGTTTTCATGAACTGAGACTTTGTTTTACGCCTCGCCCTGACTAGCTTGTTGTTTACTCGCTATATTATGTATATGCCTGAATGAGAAAATAGCATGGGATCTCATTTCAATATTGATGCACACAATCTTATTCAAAATAATATCCTTTAGTAAAAACCTGCAACGCCTGTGTATACTTGCGCCTTACATGGCTTTAAATACTAGTAACATAAAGTAATTGAATAAATGAGAAGACTGAAATGACTGCCTTTTCCATGCTAGACCTTTCGCCTATTGTTGAAGGCTCAAACGCTGCTGTTTCGCTGCAAAACTCACTGTCCCTAGCTCGGCTAGGTGAAGAGTTGGGGTATACCCGCTATTGGGTGGCAGAGCATCATAATATGCCGGGAGTTGCCAGTGCGGCTACTTCGGTGGTCATTGGTTATATTGCGGCAGGTACCAATAATATTCGGGTCGGAGCGGGAGGTATTATGCTCCCAAATCACTCGCCCTTAGTCATCGCCGAACATTTTGGCACACTGGAAACCTTATATCCCCATAGGATTGATTTGGGTTTGGGGCGGGCACCTGGCACTGATGGAACTACTGCTAAAGCGCTGCGGCGCAGTTTGACTCACTCTGATCAATTCCCACAAGATGTTGTTGAATTGCAACAGTACCTGCAAGATAACCAATCATCAGCTACAGCTATTCGCGCAGTGCCTGGGGAGGGCACAAAAGTGCCGTTGTGGATCCTTGGCTCAAGCCTTTACGGTGCTCAATTAGCCGCACATATGGGTTTACCGTTCGCCTTTGCCTCTCACTTTGCACCGGATGCGTTGGCGCAAGCGGCGCAAATTTATCGTGAAAATTTTGAGCCTTCTACGCAGTTGCAGCAACCGTATTTTATGTTCTCAATCAATGTGTGTGCTGCCGATACAGATGAAGAGGCGCAGTTTATTCGCTCCTCCCATCAGCAAGTTTTTGCCAATTTAATATCGGGTAGACCTAGTTTGTTACCGGCCCCTGTCAATGATATTGAAGCAGTTGTAGAGCGTGCAACGCTCGCTAAGGTTAATCATTCACTGCGCTGTGTAGCTTGGGGAGGGGCTGAAAAAATTGATCGGGAACTGTCTGATTTGTTAGCCACTTATAGACCAGATGAAATTATCATTAATAGTCCGATATATAGCCACCAAGCGCGTTTGCGCTCTTACAATATCGCCGCTCAGGTGCTGAATAAAATTAATCTGCGATAACTGTCATTGAGCACAGAGGTAGGCCCTGGCAGATTTCGAGACTAAAGCTGCGATTAGCTTTATTGAGAGGGAGTTAACTGCGAGGAAAACGTAACCAGCAAGGGGAATTGGCGTTTTTAGTCATTAATATAAAATAGCTGCACTTTATTTTACTCACCAATAGCTTAAACAAGCGCAAAAGGTTATCCACTGCGCATGAAAGTTGTCGCTCAGTGGATAAATAACCAGTCACGCAATGACTGCTGTTGATTCGACTGCTTAACATAGTGTTTATCGCGTTGAGCTATTGCAAAATCATAAGGATGCGGCGTTACATTGAGCTTAAAGATAGCTGGTTATATCATCCAGAGATTTTTTAATGAGTGCGTGTTGTGGCACTGTCGCATCCTCCTCAGGGTAACCTACGACCATTAAAATATAAGCTTTATTTGAGTCTGGGCGGCCACAGATTTTATTTAAAAAGCCCATCGGTTTTGGAGTGTGGGTTAATGTCACTAAACCGGCATTATGTAAGGCAGTAATCAATATACCCGTGGCTATTCCCACTGATTCAGCTACATAATAATTTTTATTTTCCATGCCTATTTCTACCCCTCCGCGGCGCTCGGCAAAGATAGCGATCAACCACGGCGCTTTTACTAAGTAGGGTTTAGAGGCATCAGTACCTAAAGGGGCGAGAGCCTTTAGCCATTCTTCACCGCCACGCTTTTCGCCGTAAAAACGCTGCTCCTCTTGCTCTGCCTGTAATCTTATTTCAGCTTTTATTGCGTCACTGCCGATAAGTGCAAAGTGCCATGGTTGATGGTTTGCACCACTTGGTGCTGTGCCCGCTGCTTGGATACACTGTTGAATGATCTCTTTTGGAACTGCGCGAGAAGAAAAACTTCTGACACTATGACGTCTACTGATATTAGCGAGAAAAGAGCTTGAGCGCTGATGCATCTCTGATAGCGGGTATTCTTGATAATCTGGCAGGGGTATTGAGTCATGTTTTTGCATTGCCTATCTCTTTGTTTTTATTGTTGAAGAGAGTCAGTTTTAGCTTATAACGACCACAGATGCAATATTAACGCTGGCTGTGTTCCGTTTACATTAGCGGAGAAATCGCCGGCACACAAAGTTGTTATCACTTGCTCACAACTCTACATCTTTGATGGTTAATTGATCAGCTTGGCGGTTGCTTATAAAAGAATATGACTAAACTATTATTTATGCTATGCGTATTTGTATGCGAACATAGATTAGTAATTATCACTAAAATGTAGTTGTAAGCTGTCAATAAATTGCCCAATCTAGGGTTGGTTAATATACTAGGGCTAGATGATTTCCTAAATAGCAGACATAGCGGGCGCCAGCTAGGGCGTCAAAAATCGAACAATAGCAGAGTTTATAGTGATTAATTAGCTTGTTAGGTCTTTGTATTGACGGAGTAATTATGCTTAGTAGAACAAACTCAAAGAAACTGCTGGGAGTATCACTCTGGTTAGTACTGATAGCATTTATCGTGTCTATTCCCTTAGTGCCAATGAGTATCGACAAAGCAATGTCTGTCTCTTTTTTGGATACCAGCGGTAGTGATAGTGCATTGGTATTTTTTGGTTTTCGCGGCTGTAGTGATCTGTGCCCTACAACCTTGGTTAAACTGAGAGAGTTAACCAATTTGCAGGACAACATAGCACGGCGACCGCAAGTGATCTTTGTTGATATAGATGCTCACAGTGACATTAGTCAAGCGTCTACTTACGCCAGACAATTCCACCCATCCTTCATCGGTTTACATTTTAACGCGGTGCAGCTCGCAAAAATTTCCTATCAGTTTGGACTCAATATTAAAGTCAACAATGATCAAATATATCATCTAGGTAAAACTTATTTGTTACGTAGAGAATTGGGCGATTGGAGGTTAGTTAAAGCATATGGTGCCAATGGCTTTTCAGTGGCTGAACTGCAACATGAATTATTGAATAGAAGTGGTTGAAGCGCTGCTTAACTCAGCAAAGCGTGAAAAAGGTATTTGAGATAAATTAGACAAAGCGCTAGCGAGCTAGTTTGCTACAGAGCTTTATTAGGAGAGTGAAATGTTGAAAACTTTATTTGTCTATTACGATAAGAGAATGTCGCAGGAATTAAAACAAAAATTTGAAAGCGACTTCAAAATTGCCGACAAAATATTACTGGTGGCGGTGGTCATATTTTCAATCACAGTGGCTTTTGTCACTTCCTTGCAGCACGGTTATTTTGTCTTGGGAATCGTCGGTGGCGGGTTAATCTCAACGGTTTGTATTATTGCCTACAAAACGATTGCGGGCAGTGTTATGTGTCGAATTATTATGGCGACAGCACTGTCTTGCTTACTGGCAATAACGGTGCAGCAATCGCACGGTTTAGGTGAGGGACACTTTCTGTTTTTCTTAGGCTTTACTATCTTAATTCGCTACCGAGATGTACTGCCGCTGCTGTTATTTGTCGGCCTTACCGTCGTGCATCACCTAAGTCTGACTTACTGTCAAAGTATTGGGGTTGAACTGTGGGGGGAGCCCATTTTAATTTATTCATGGGGTGAAAATACCGAGTGGGGATTGTTAGCGCCTTTGGTTTACCACGTTATTTTTGCGCTGTTATCTCTAGTAGTATCCACTTATTACATCTATGAAGGGAATATAAAGTTTGTAGAGTCTAACTTAGTCATCGCAGCTGTTGAAAAAGCCGCGGCCGGGGATTTATCCAATGAGATCGATAATGAAGGCGTTGATTCTTTGCTCGTGGAGCACGTTAATAGTTTTATCCAGCGTTTACACAGTATCTTCTCGCAAATTGATCAAGTGACAGAGATCTTAACCACTCAGGCAAATGATACCAGCAGTTCTGCAGAAATACGTGTAAATCAGGCGAGTAGCCAGCAGAGTGAAGTGATGCAGGTAGTGACAGCTGTCTCTGAGATGGCAACTTCAACTCAGCAAATTGCCGGTAACGCAGAGCAGACAGCATTGGCGTCAAGCGAATCAGTGGAGACCAGCGAAGTCGGGGGGAAACTGGCCAATACTTGTCAGCAATCGATCACCGAACTTTCTGCGCAAGTGACACAAGCATCAGAGATTATCGAAGAGTTGGATCGCAATGGGCAACAAATCAGCAGCATAGTGCAAACCATTAAAGGAATTGCTGAGCAGACTAATTTATTGGCGCTTAATGCCGCTATTGAAGCGGCCAGAGCGGGTGACCAAGGTCGAGGTTTTGCAGTTGTCGCCGATGAAATTAGAGTGTTATCACAGCGTACACACAGCTCTACCGAAGAAATAACCACCATGATTTCAGCATTAGAAGTCAGTACCGAGTCTGCAGTGCAAACCATGGGCGGCTGCCATGAACTGGCCACCACAAGTGTTAGTGATGCGCAAAAAGCCGCGCAAAGTTTTAATGAGATCACCAGTGCCGTTAAAAATATATCCAATATGGCAACACAAATAGCCACCGCAGCAGAGCAACAGACCTCGGTGACTGAAGAGATAAACCGCAATACAAACTCTATCAACGATGTCTCTGCGCTTTTTGTAAAAGAAGCTGAAAAAGGAATCAGTGAAGCATCTCTGTTACAAGGTCAGGCACGTAAGATTGGTGTCTTAATCGAGGACTTTCAATTTCGTTGATAGCAGAACAGGCTATTTAGTGCAATAGCTCGAGCTCTGCCTTGTGCTTGGTATTAAGCGCTAAATGGCTGTTACTATTTAAGTGGAACTTGCGGCGCTTGTTTTATTTTCTGAGCGAACATTGGCATAATTCGCGCCAAAAATAATCAGTGCACCTATGATTATCCACACATCGATCGACTCGTTATAAAAACTTGCCCCGATAATAGCAATAATCGGCAAGCGTAAAAAATCGATCGGCGCAATCAGCATTACCGGCGCGAGTTTTAGTGCCGTTGTAATGCAAAAATGTGCCAGTAAGCCAGCGCAACCTACTAACACAATCAGCGGTAACATGGCTAAACTCGGGATAGCGACATCCGCATCGTAAAAACTACACAGTGCCCCTAGTAGCATTTGCATAGTGACTAACCAAAACAAGATGCAGGTGGTACTTTGCGTTTGTGAGAGCAGTTTCGTCGCAATAAAGGTACCGGCAAAGCCAATCGCACAAAGTGCTGCTGCAACCACACCAGGGCTCAATGTAATATTGCCAGGCTGAGCCACCACCAGAATGCCCAAAAAACCAAAGGCAACGGTCATCATTCGTGTTTTTGTCAATCGCTCGCCAAGAAAAAATGGCGCCAGCAGCGCTACCCAAATAGGGGAGCTAAACTCAAACGCAAACACTTGCGAGAACGGAATCACAGCTATCGCATAAAACCATAAATTCTGACCGCTGAAATGGCAGATATTTCGGACCAAGTGCAAGCCAAAACGCTGTCTTGAAATAGTGACTAAACTGCCTGAGATGCCACCTATAGCAAGCACTACAACGACCCCAACAATCGAGCGGTACATCATGATTTCAAAGGTATCTAGCTCGCTCGCCATTTCCCTGCCAGCCACAGCCATCGCCGTAAATGAAACAACTGCACCGAGCATCCAAAGTCCGGCTTTAAGAGTTTTGGCTATTATCATTAGTTAATTATTCTCTTGAGATTCTTGCATTGAGAACCTGGGGGTGAAATAAATTGGGGTTCATTGTAACGCTGCTATTCAAAAAAATTCAACCTCAATGAGGCGGGGCAGTGCTTGATCTGTTTTTAATATTTGCTCTTTGAGAGTGTTCTGACTTTCCTAACAATGTTTATTGATAAATATCAGATTCATAACAAATAAAGTTCTAAAATGGCGGTGCTTCAGTTTAGCTTTTAGCATAGCGCAGCTGCATTGTTAATTTTAGCTCTGATTGAACTTTATTTATAGCAGGGTGGTTTCGCTTACATTAATATTAATAGCTTATACTGTTTCAATCAGGCTAGGAAAACAGCGATTTGTACTGTCACTCATGGGGTTGTTGTACAAAAATTGAGCGCTGCTTCCTTAATAAAAGGAGATATAGTTGACAAGTTTTGTCAGGTTGTTAGTCATATATAGCATAGTATTTTCAGGTAACGTTGCAGCGAATCAAGAAAATAATAAAAATCCAGAGTATGTCTTAAAAATAGGCACTATGGACTTAATTCCCTACGGTTGGATGGATGATAAGCAGTTAAAGCAGGGGATTATTTATGACTTAAACCAAGAAATCGGTGAACGATTAAAGATGCCTTTTACCAACAAAATATATCCCTTTAAAAGAATGCTAAAACGGCTTAAAAGTGGAAAAATTGATCTTATCTCATCTCAAGCGCACCAAGAAGCCATGGAGGCCGGAGAAAAGCTCAGTGTTCAGCATAATATTGATGTTATAGTCGGGACCACAAAAAAATCTAATATTCAATCTATCGCTGATTTAAAGGATAGACATTTAGTCTATCACCTCTCTGCTTCCTATATTGAACTTGAGGGACTTCCAGCCTCTGTTACTCGCGTTAATAATTATAGACAGTCTTTGATCAGTTTATACAAAAATAGAAACATAGACGCTGCTGTTTTCTCAGAACCTGCTTATTACTATTGGATGAAAGAGCTAGACTTAAAGCAAACTGATTTTGGAAAGGTTATTTTACTTAGGCCCAATAAAAATCAGTGGATTTTTGTTAGAAGTAATTTACCCGCTTATCTAAAGAGTAAGATAAAAAAAGTTGTCGAAGATATCTATCAAGAAAATTTATATAACGAGCTCTTAGTCAAATATGGAAAAGAAGCGTGATTTACTAAAGGTATATTGCGTGTAGATTGATTCTTTGTAAGTACTAGAGCATTGACAGATTGACTGTATAGCGCAGAATTTGAACCAAGAAGCGCTTGTAAATACGCTAATGAAGGTCATTACAGGTAAGTTTTTATGCAGTTACCCTTTGTTCAAAGGGTAACTATATTGATGAATTAAATTTAAGCATGTTCTTGTAAATGACTGATAAGCTTATCGATATCGATGTGGAACCCGTCATATACAACCACTCCACTAGGGTCGATTATGGTCACCCAAGGGGTGCCGCCGGTGCGATAAGACACCATCGTACTAGGGAAACGGCCGGGGGCTGTGTGTGGTAAACTTGAATCGCCAGCATCATGTCCAAAGGGTAAATTCAGATTGTAGCGTAATTGGTTTTTACGCAGCGCTTTAGCGTTATTGACTGAGTGACCTTCGAAAGTCGTCTGGATCACCGCCGCGACGATCTTACTATCATCTGGGAATGCGGCTTTTAGTTTTTGCAGATTGGGAAACCCTACTGAGTGACAGGCGGGGCACCAATCTTGAAAACATTTGAGATAAACCCATTTACCTCGATGCTCTGCCACCGAGAATGGGCTGGTGGTTTCTCCATGACCATCTATCCAATGAGAGACGTTTAGCGCTGGTGCTATTTGACCGACAATCCCCCGCGTTGACTTAGCTTCTGTCACCCCAGCAAGACCTATAGCGCCAATACCAACAGCGCTAACAGCAGCGGATTTCAGCAGTTGGCGCCGAGTAAGGGGGGGGCTATAGTGTGAAATTTTCTGGCTCTGGGCTAATTCAGTCATATCAGTCTCTGCAATGTAATAGCAATGAATTAGGGGGAGGCTAAATCATCAAAAGGTTATTGAGTCATCGATAGACTCAGTTTTTGAGCGATAGTTCAGAAAGCACAATAAGAATGAGTAACCACTGACTAGGTAGGGGGCAGTTGCTTCTCAAAAGCATCAATCCATTGGGTAGTAGCAGAGCAGAGCAGCCCTAAACTGTTTGTGACGAAGAAAGGAATCTGATTTGCATTGAGGTGCATAATGAAACACTGGGTAATTTAATCGAGTTAAGTTCGGGTGAAAAAGGGATATTTTCTCAGCTACATTTATGAGTAATTATTTTATAATCATTTATCTCTATACTTGGGTTTTGATGTCAGTATTCATTCCCGCTATTGGCCTGTTGTGAGGTAAGGCCTTACATATATAACTTTATGAGAATAAAAAACTTATAACTACATAGGTTTCATATGAGTTTAGTTAAAAAAAATATTTGGTCAGCTTTCTATTTTATCGTCGTTTTTTGGTCAATTTTTACCGCCGTTGCAGCATATCTTACCTATCAAGATGTTTATCAGGACATTGCACAAGAGCAAACCAATATAACTAAAATATCCGCCAATTCGCTGCAATCTTCATTTAAACAATATGAAACTATCTTAAACATTGTTGCAGCAGAGCTTACCAAAGAGAGGGCTATAGATGATAAAAACGCTGCGTATAATACATTGAATAATGCAGTTGAAATGGATCGAACCATACAGGCATTTGCGTTATTTAATGAAAAGGGAGAGCCAATAGTCAGCGCCCCTTTATTACCTATTCCCGATAACACATCTTTACTTAATATGCCTCAAGCAAGCGAAACTTTTAAGGCAACCCTTAAAGATAAGAATGTGGTGCTTGGGCGTACTTATTATAATGAAGTCATCGGCGAAATAATTTTACCCTTTCGTAAAACGGTTAGGGATAAGCAAGGAAAAGTGCTGTTTGTACTTTCTCTGGCCATCAGCTTAAAAGAAGGTTTCGATTACTTTATTAATAATGTGCAGGAAAGCCAGCTGCATAATACCTTCCTATATCGAGAGATGGATCGCTATTTCCAACTGGCACCCTTTGAGCAAGTTTATGATCAAAAAATATATAACTACCAAATACCTTTAGCTCTGGTCGAACGGTCGGTAGCTCAGCTAGTTGAGAGTAAAGGAGAATCCTATGATTCGATCAAAAGCAGTGGTGAAATTGTGCACAATGAACTGCACCTTCCCTCTAGGCAGTCGATGACTGCTAGCGCATATTTGGGTCGCTACCAATTATGGCTGACGACTGAAGTCGATTTCCAAGTTATAAGGCAGTTATTTTTAGAAAAAGTAACAGTTTTATTGGTTTTATATGTTTTATCGCTTTCTATCATGTTCATACTTTTTAGAAATATCGCTTTAAATGAGGAAAATAAAAGTCAGGAATTAACTTATCAGGCAACTCATGATTTTTTAACAGGTCTTTATAATCGATTTTATTTTGAACAATATTTAAAAAGCATCACAATCAATGCAGAGTTTTCTTTAATTCTTGTTGATATTGACAATTTCAAGTCGATTAACGAAAGTTACGGACATACTCAGGGTGACAGCACTTTAAAAGAGGTCGCTGTACGCCTTAAAGGTATTGTTGCAAAAGAGGATTTACTAGTGCGCACTAGTAGTGATGAGTTTGTTATCGTTTCCCATGAAAATAACCGGCCACTTATTGAAAAACTCTGTCAGCACATAGTGCAATCATTCGCAGTCGCTTTTTGCTCTGACGGTGTTGAAGTTGCAATAAGTGCAAGTATCGCAGTCTCTTCTGTCCCGGAAGATGGTGCCACAGTGGAGATTATTAAACGCAACGTCGATCTTGCCATGTATCAAGCTAAAAAAACCAAAAACTGTGTATTGTTTTATGAGCATCGATTCCTGACTGAATATTTATATAAAAATGATATCGAGAATGAGTTAAAAAAAGCATTAGAAAAAAATGAATTTCACTTAGTCTATCAACCTCAACTGGGTAACAGCAATAACCTTAAAGGTGTGGAAGCGCTACTACGCTGGACTAATAGTAAGTTGGGAAATATCCCTCCTGATATTTTTATACCTATTGCTGAAAAGTCTGGTTACATGAATATTATCGGTGAGTTTGTTATACAGCGCTCATTAGAAGATGTCTGTGAACTTAAAAAACAAACGCAAAAGCAGTTTGATCTTTCAATTAATGTATCTGTCAAACAGCTTCAAAATGCTGACTTTTACACGGTAATTGTCGCTTTGCTTGAACGGTTTCAATTGGATGCTAGCACTGTGCTGTTAGAGGTGACTGAAAGTGTCCTCATTGATGATTTAGAACAAGTAAGAGCGACCATTATAAAGTTGAAGGAGAGGGATTTGCGCATCTCCCTGGATGATTTTGGGACCGGCTATTCTTCCCTTAATATACTGAAAAATTTACCGATAGATGAGCTCAAAATTGATAAAAGTTTTGTTTTTGATATGCATATTGATAACAAAGCTTTTTCAATGGTCGAAGGTATTATAGCGATTTCACAAAAGCTCAAAATGATAACAGTTGCGGAAGGTATCGAAACTGAGGAAGTCAAAAATACCCTAGAAAGTCTAGGATGTGATATTTATCAAGGGTACTATTTTTCTAAACCGCTCACTAAAGCAGCGTTGAAGAAATATTTGCTAGAAAATTAAAGCAACGAGGTTATTTATGGCGTTGGTGCTCAAGGAGTTTTGGGACAGCTTGTAGCTTAGATAAGGTGAGCGCCTAGCAGAACATTAGAGGGCTTGATGGTAAGTTACTTGGATGGTTAAGTTGAGAGGGATGCAGGGCAGCATCAGCTCCCCTTCGTAAATAGAGCACCTAAAGCGGCTATATTAGCTATTTAATGAGTTTTGTCTCGGGAAATACCGCATGCCAGCCAAACCAAAAGGCGCGCCGATAAGGTAAGCTCGTGAGTTGTCGGTTGCTCTTTTTAGCCACGAGTTTGTGCTCTTCTAAATACCACTGTTCACCACGACTATCAATGAGTGTACTGTCTTGATCGTAACTCACAAAATCAATCTCTTGTGGATCATAAACCCGGTTAGCACCTGAATGGTCGGTCAATATGAGTATTTTTTGTCGACCAATATTATTTGTATACAATGGGTGTTTGTTTAAAAAATTGGTGTCTATGGCCAATTGCTCTTTGGGAGATGCAAAAAATCGCAGCGCTAATACTTCTTGCTTGTTTTTTAATCGAGTATCAATAAAAGGTGTATTAAACATTAACTGATCCGTCGAAAAATAGGCATTGTATGCGACGCCTTCGCCATAGTTTCGACGATGCCCGGTATCCAGTGAGAGTACTGTCGTCTTTGGGTGGCGACGTTTCCATTCTCCCCAAGTGGTAGTAACCACGCCTATGTGCTCTAAGACAATCCCCTTATCTACCAAAGGCCCAACCACTGGCTCACCTTTCACTGTACTCCATAGGGATTGCGTTTTTTTGTCATACATTAATTTATTTGATCGATATAAGAAACCACTAGTGCCGAGCTGGTATGCAACACCATTGAGGGTGGTTTTATAGGGGATGACGGTGCCGCATAATGTGCAATAAACGCCGGCGATGTTGACACCACCGACAGTATCGACAAACATTTCATGCCAAGCTAGAATTCTTTTTGGGTAGGCTCGAGCATCACCATTAATTTCAATCCCAAAAATGATATTGTCATCCGCTAAATAAGTGGCATCTTTAGCCGTCAGCATTTTTGGCTGGCGCAGTGGTGGAATACCGTCTTGGACCACCCCACCCCAGCGTATTTCATCGAGCCGAACACGTGCTTGCGCCTGTCGATCACTAAAATATTGATTGAACTTAGGATCTATTTGGCGGTGTAAAATGGCTTTGAAATTATCGTAATAAGGTACAATGTTTGCGGGTTTATTCCATAGCCAATAGAACCAATCATTAGTGTTATTTTTAAAATTTTTCCCGGTTCTTTGTTGCAGTAAATTAATTATTTGCCCAGTCGCTGCTCTACTACCATTTAAACTGAGGATATCAACGAGTGGGGCAATATAGGCATCCTGCCAATGTTTATCGAGTAAGCGCAATGTTTTGCTTAAATCGGCTATATTTAAATTATTGGCTAAGCGAATTAACGCCACATCAGCCGCGTTTAGCGATAACTTTTCACGGGAAATCGAAGCTTCTGTTTGGTGTTCATTAGCGCCAGAAGCGAGTTGGCTGAAAAGCCCAACTGCAAGTAAAACAGACATACTAGATGTCACTTTTTTCATAAAAGTCATGTTATGACCTCCAATCTATTCCTGCTAAAGTTGCAGTGATCAGGCTCAGCAGCTCTAGCTACTCTTATATCTAGCTTCAGTATCTAGCCTTTTTTCTGAGTTAATTCAGCTAAGTGCTCGCCGATATCTTGCGGGGTGTGGTGACTGAAATAGCGCACGGTACCGTTGATATCTATAACCACCTGCCAGGGAGTGCCAACCACACCATAGGTTCTAGTTAGAACCGTATTTTCATCAAAAGCGAGCGGGTAGGGAAGTTGGTGCTGTTGTTGGTATTGCTGCGCTTTTGCTAAGCTATCTTCAAAACCGATATTGATAGCCAGCATGGCAACTTGATCGCCAAGTTGTGTGTGTAGTTTTTTAAGCGTGGGTATTTCAGCACTGCAATTGGGACACCAAGTGGCCCAGAACACAAGATAGACCGGTTTTATGCCGCGATAATCGGAGAGTTTAAAAGTATCACCTGAAAAAGTTTGCAGCTCAAAGTCAGGTGCTTGCACGCCTATTTCCAAAGCATTTGCACTGACACTGAACAGTGCAATTGTGATGATTGAGCTCAAAAAAATTAAAGTGTTTTTAAAAATTTTAAGACAGCGGCGTAACAGTCGCTGAGGCTTAAATAACAAAGTTGCATACATTGTTTATCTTCCGAGAAAAAAGAGGTTAACTATAGATACTCAGACAGAGGAAATTTGGATTCAGGGGCTATGCAGAGTTTACCGTTGTGAGCGAGCTTAGATTATTGACAAAAAGTAACAAGAAGCAGAGCTGCTTTGTTACTCTTATAGTAATGACTATACTTTTGGAGCAATGATTCTTAACTCGATTGCGTAGTAATAGCGTCTGAAAATAGACAGGGCGCTCTACTGAGCTTGTTGGTTCAATATACATCACCTTGATTTAGGATAAGCCAGTCATGGATAAAACTTTGCGAGTATTGTTTTCAGGCATCACATTCAGTTGTTTGTTGCTCTATGCCGGTTTCTTTTCAGCACCAGTGCTGAGTGCTGTCAGTGACAAGCAAAAAATTGTCATTGCTCACCGTGGCGCCAGCGGTTACCTTCCAGAGCACAGTTTGCAAAGTAAAGCACTGGCCTTTGCAATGGGCGCTGATTTTATTGAGCAAGATCTGCAGATGAGTCGTGATAACCAACTGATAGTGATTCATGATCGCTATTTGGATAGAGTGAGCGATGTTGCTGAAAGGTATCCCAATCGCAGCAGAGAGGATGGTCGCTTCTATGTTATCGACTTTACGTTGGCAGAGATTAAATCTCTGCAAATGAGCGAGAGATTTAAACTGAAGAACAACAAAAAAATCGCCGTATTTCAACGTAGAACAGCGCACTGGGAAAAAGTGTATTCTTTTCATACCTTTGACGAAGAGATACAACTTATTCAACGGTTAAATCTAGAGCAGCATAAAAACGTTGGTATTTATCCTGAAATAAAAGATCCTAGCTTTCATTTAAAAGAGGGTAAGGATATCAGCCGTGCGGTGCTGCAAGCTTTAAAGCAATATGGCTATACTCACTTGACCGATAGTGTTTACTTACAGAGTTTTGATCCTGTAGAATTGCGCAGAATTCATTCGCAATTGTTTGCCCAATACCAAATGGAGGTTCCTCTAGTCCAATTGATCGCAGCTACCAATTGGCGTCTTACCACGCATTATACCAATGGTCGTGCGATTAACTATAATTACGATTGGATGCTAAAACCTGGAGGCATGCAAAAAATTGCACAGTATGCGCAGGGTATTGGTCCTTGGAAAAATATGTTAATTAAAGGTAGTAGCCGCGCTGATAATCTGCAAATAACGCCTTTATTACAGCGAGCGCATAAGGCAGGCTTGCTGGTTCACCCTTATACTTTTCGGATGGATGAAGGGCGAGTTGCTAAATATGCTACCTCATTTGCTGATATGCTGAATATTTTTTACTTCACACTGGGAGTCGATGGCGTATTCACCGACTTTCCCGATAAAGCGGTAGAGTTTTTAAAACAAACAAAAGTTGAATAAGGTCGCAGCGGCAACAGTAGTATGTGCAGCGGTTGAATCTGCGTCAAAATAGCTTTTCTTGGATGTCGTTGTTAGCAAAAGTGAAAAGTCTACAGCTGCTCTGAGCTGTGGGGCTTTCAATCGTCCTAAAAGTTGCGACAAATCGGATATTTACTTATAATTATTATTACCATTTATAGCGATCGGTAAGCGCTCTTCATTCAAGGCACAACGCGAGGAATATCATTAATGGTTAAACGCTCAAGAGTCACTATTACCCCCAACATGGTGTTACGCTCTGTTGCTAGTTCTACCGCAATAGAGACTGACGAGGCAATACAAAGTATAGAAAAGCGAATTCGCGCTTGCTCTGGAAAGTTCTCACACTTAAAACTGGCTAAGTGATCAGAACGTCTTTAACGAGTTTCTCGATGTATTTATAGTCATCTCCCGCCCCTGCTTGTATCGATTTAAAATAGTACTGTTTGTGTTTTTTCCAGAGGCTATAGTCCAGCGGTGCATATCCTGCGGCACACACCATAACGTCCAAAAGTAAGCGGGATACCCTGCCATTACCCTCTCGGAACGGATGAATTAAAATGAATTCAACATGGCTTTTAGCCAAAAAGCTCACTAGCTCTGCCTCTGACATTGAATTCAAGTCAGGAAAATATTTTAGATAGTTGTGTTGAAAATTATCAAGTTGTGGCTCAATGAAATTAGCTGCGCAGAAAGAAAAACCTTCCTTGGACATATTTACTGTCCTCAACTGACCTGCCCAAGAGTAGATCTCGCCCAACCAGATACGGTGCCAAGCTAAGATATCACTGACAGATAGTTTTTCAATCTCCCTTGAGGACAGTACTTGCTTATAAAGCAATGAGAGTAAGTGAGTCTCCGCTTCGTTTATCTCTTCAGCGAGGGTGATTGCTAATTTATTTGCCAGCACTTGTTCATTAGAACCTGCTTGATAATACCCTTCACTGCCTTGCATTGAGTATTTACCCATATCCTTTGCCGATATTAGTTTGTATAAGTTTAGAGTATTCCAAACGCTAGCGTCTGTAAAATACCTCAGTACTTGCACAAAGATGAGGGCAGGGATTTTGCTTTTCCCGCTAAATACCAATAAGAGGAAAGAGCTGGATGCCGTCGCTGATAATTTATAAAAAGATTACCAACTCTGCAGTATTTTATAGTGCGAGAAACCACTACCGGCAGAAGCTGCGCGACTCATGTCCATCAATGCAAAATAGCTTTTACACGATTCGCAGCTCATTACTTTTTCAGCTGCGGCTTGCGCATCGGCTAATGATTCCCAATGCACTATGTCGGCAAATTGATCGTCGCCCTTTTGGACTAACTGACGTTTTATGTAACCTTTTTGCCGGCTTAAGAATTGCAAATTAACTTTACTGGCCGCTGTGATAAGTTCATCTTTTGTCACATGTGGCTGTGTCACAAACGGTGCCCACTCCACTGTGCTAGTGTCTTGTGCAAATGAAAGCGAGCTGCTAAGTGCAACGAGGGCGCCAGTGATAAGCTGTTTAATGCTGATAAAATTCATAGTGTTTCCTAAAGTTGTTGAAAGAGTTCAAAGGATAAATGAGGGCTACTGACAAATATGTCAGTAGCGTGCAAAAAATAGTAATTAGGCATCACTGATACATTATTTGTTCTTTATGAATAGAGGCAAATAGCAACTATTACCGTCGCTGAGATGGGGGAAGCGGGGTGTTATGTGAGCAGCGGCAAAGCGCAAGGGCTAGCGCTGTAGTGTGTGTCTTATCTACACAATGGAGTATTGATGGCGATGTATTTGGCTTAGTTTGTTAAATAATCAGATCAATAGTCGTTTCAAGAATATTGTTATGCTCTGTAAAAACCATGGAAACGCTGCGGGCTTGTTCAACTGACATTCGACGAAAGAGGCTATCTGTCTGGTTACTCTTTTCAGCGGCAATATAAAATTGAGTGGTCAATAACTCGCGTTGCCCATCGAGTACTTTAACGTGAATGTGCGGCGTACGTCCCGGATATACTGTGGGCTTTATGGTGGTAAAACTATAGCTGCCATTAATGTCGCTAATATCGTGCCCAAACCCCTGAAAGCCACTGTCGTAAATAACCCGGTGACTATCGCTTGGGTGTAAATATTTGCCATTAACATCACATTGCCAGATCTCAATACGATGCCCTACCAGCGCTTTACCTTCCTTAGAGAGCAGTTTGCCTTTGAGCCTCATCACTATTCCACCGGCCTTTGCAAGGGCACCTGATACTTTGACAAGGTTGTTGTCTACATCCGCAAAACGCATTGCACCCTTGGGATAAAACGGTCCTTCTGCCGTGCTTGGTGTCAATATTGCTGAAACAGCGTGGCGTGAAAATGTCGCCAGAGCAGCCATGGCAATAGAACCTTTTAATAAACTTCTACGAGTGGGGTTCTTCATTAGGGTTATCTCCTCAAACAGCTACCAAAAGATCTCTTCTAAAGAAGCTGAGATAAAGTATATTCTAAATTGTAGTCTATCTTTTTTGACCTAGTATGGGCTTGTACTTATGCGCTTAACGGTATTAATAGCAAAGGAAGAATTTATATAAAATACTGCTATTAACGTTAACGACGAGTTAATGGCAAGGTTTAACCGCGAGAGATCAATGGGAGTATTATCCCGCTAGCTGCTTTAATAAGGATCGCTGTTAATAAACTCTTGGATATATTCCATAAATATTCCATTAGTCATGTGGCAATTAACCAAAAGTGAGTTAATTACTTGATAATTAGAGTCTTAAAAATCGTTTGGAGCTACAATTAAATTAAGCTGGTACTGGACATAATAGCTTCAAAAAAGTAATGATAGTGATTTTTAACTGTAGCGTAAGGGGCGACCTATCAAACTAGATCATTGGATATTTAAGAGTTATAAAAAATCATCCACCGTACACCTTGTTTTGATTGTCTCGATCATGCTATCGGCTATTGCCATTTACGCTACTCACGGTTACCAATACCAGAAAATGCATTCCGCTATTCATAGCTCCTCTAGCAGTTATGTCGATAGAATTGAGAGTAATATCAAACATGCATTATCAGCCTCTTTTCCACTGGCTACCTTGATCAGAGTTCAACAGGGCGATGCCACAGGTTTTACTGAGCTTGCCAATGAAATGTTGCCTTTCTACCCTAACGTCTCGGCGCTGCAGCTTGCTCCCAATGGGATTGTCCAAAACGTGGTCCCTTTAGCGGGGAACGAAAATGCGATCGGACATGATTTACTCTCCTCGGCCAATCGTAACAAAGAAGCGATTGAGGCTAAAGCTCAGTATAAATTAACTCTGGCAGGTCCTTTTGAGCTAGTACAAGGGGGCCTTGGAGCTGTTGGCCGGCTTCCGGTTTACTTGGAGAGAGCGGGCGGCGGGCAATATTTTTGGGGCTTCGTTACAGTATTAATGCGCTTTCCACAAATCCTCAAAACGGCAAACCTCCCTGAACTTGCAAAGGCAGGATTCGCCTATCAGCTTTCCCGTGTCCATCCGGATAGCGGAAAAACTCAAGTGTTTGCAAGCTCAGCAGCACCCATATTAGAGAGTCCTGTGGTAAGAGAAATAAACATTGCCAATGCGACTTGGCTGTTGAAAGTGTCACCCCAAGCTGGCTGGGTTAACAGCTACTCATTACTGTTGATGTCGCTGCTCGGGATCTTTTTCTCGCTACTTATATCCTTTGCCGCTGTCGTCTTACTACGCTTCAAAGGCAAACAACAATCACTTAAAAAAATGGTATCGCAACGCACTAAAGCGCTGGATGAGAATTTCAAACGCCAGCAAATGGCATTTAAGTCTGCTAAACAAGGCTGGTTTGAGATAAATCTCCAAACAAGTGAACTTATATTGAGCGACGAATACGTGACACTGCTCGGTTATGATCCAGCGACATTTTCCTCCACTTTGCAACAATGGCGTCAAAATGTGCACCCGGATGAGCGGGAAACGGCCTTCAATCTCTATCAAAAGTGCCTGCAAAAAGATTCGGTATTTGAGTTTGAATATCGCAGAAAAACTAAAGATGGCAACTGGTTATGGCTACATACCGTGGCTGAAATCACTCAGTGGGACAAGCAACATAATCCTCTGTGGTGTACCGGGATTCATACGGATATTTCGGTACGCAAGAAAATAGAGTTAAGAGATCATGCCCGCAATGCCGTGTTGGAGCGTTTATTACGAGGCGACAAGCAAACACAGATTCTAGAGTTCATAGAAAAATTCATCGAACAGGAAAAACCGGGCGCATTATGCAGTGTACTGCTAGTCAATAAGCAAGGAACAAAACTGCAATCAGGGGTGTCAGCAAGTCTGCCTGATTATTATATTAAAGCCATCGACGGCACCAATATCGCAGATGGCGTGGGCAGTTGCGGTACTGCTGCCTTCAGAAAGAGTAGAGTGATTGTTGAAAATATCCAAACGCATCCGTATTGGGCGAAGGCTAAAGGGCTGGCTGCCAAAGCCCAGTTAGCGGCTTGTTGGTCTGAGCCGATAATCGGCTCAGACCAACAATTGCTTGGAACTTTTGCCATCTACCAACGCCATCCGAGCACCCCAACTGAAAGTGATTTTAAATTGCTTGAATTTGCCGTTCAACTAAGCGTTATCGCCATTGAACGAAATCAGACGGATGAAAAGCTACTGCTTTCTTCCCGGGTATTTAGCAATACTAATGAAGGTATTTATATTGCCGATGTGTCACGGGCCATTATCGATGTGAATCCCGCTTTCGCAAAACTCACCGGATACAACCACAGTGACATATTAGGCCAGAAAACAAACTTTCTTCGGTCTGAAAAACACAATGATACTTTCTATGAGAAGTTGTGGAAGGAGCTCATAGAGCAAGGGCATTGGCAAGGGGAAATTTGGATGAGGAAGAAAAATGGCAAGCACTTTGCCGCCCGCCTCTCCATGTCTGCACTCACCAACGATGAGGGTGTAACGCTGCACTACGTCTGCTTATTCTCTGATATAACCCAAAGTAAACAACAGCAACAAAAGCTGGAATTTATGGCGCACTATGATGAACTCACTAAGTTACCTAATCGTACCTTGCTTGCAGAACGATTCACCTTAGCCATTACGCATAGCGAAAAAACTAACACGCAGCTCGCTGTTTGTTTTCTTGATATGGATAATTTCAAACCGGTCAATGACAATTATGGCCATGACATTGGTGATCAATTACTTATCGAAGTGGCGCAGCGAATCAACACCAGTATTAGAGAAGAAGATACCGCTTCACGCCAGGGTGGTGATGAATTTGTGCTGCTACTTGGTGATTTAGAATCACTTGCAGACGGCGACGATATACTGCAAAAAATTCTCAATCATCTTGCTCAGCCTTATACTATTGATGGACATATATTCACTATCACTGTGTCAATTGGGGTCGCGTTATTTCCTGTTGATGATGCGGATTTAGACACTTTGCTACGCCACGCTGATTATTCGATGTACCAGGCGAAGTTGGCAGGTAAAAATCGTTATCACCTTTATAATCCAGAGCAAGACCAGCAAATAATTCAAAAGCACTCTCAACTAGAGGAACTACAGCAAGCCTTTTTGGATAAAGAATTTTCTTTATATTACCAACCCAAAGTCAATATGAAGACGGGGGAGGTCTTTGGTGCAGAAGCGTTAATTCGCAGAATTCACCCCGAGAAAGGTTTAATTCCACCGGGTGATTTTTTACCTATCATTGAAGGCACAGAGCTAGAAATT